>VFQP010002080.1_pt1 | contig 23590 bp, 17 predicted proteins | sample 3512351 | NCBI WGS metagenome assembly VFQP01 (sample SAMN10412372, study PRJNA504923) | tailings metagenome | isolation source: Relicate 1 Philex TSF1 revegetated site | place: Philippines: Tuba, Benguet | collected 2017-08-29
ATCCAGCAAACGCTTTCGGCGCATCCGGGTCTTTTGGCTATGGCTTGGGTCGAAGCGAAAGCAGGCTCGGCGGATGTGTATGAGATTCACTGGACGCAGCCTCCTTTATATAAGGGTGCCGTGGGGCGGCTGCATGAACTCGTGTCACAAAACAGGGCGCCCGTACTGCGTGCCGTCTTCGTGGGCAAACAAACGCAGGCGACAGAGGCGATTCGCGTCGCTGACCGCGGAAACGCTTTCGCCGCATACGCTCCTGGTGTAGCGCAAGGTCAAGTGAAGGGCGCCATGCTGGGGATATATCACGCCCAGATTTTGCTTGATAATGTTTTCGAGCGGTTGACGGCGCAAGACTACTCGCTGCAACTGCTTGATGGCAATCAAGCGGTTTATGAACGTGGCGAGAAAAAGAACCGGCCAGAGGATTGGGAACAAAAAGGCCGCTTGCAGGTTTTTGGTTCCACCTGGGACGCACGGCTTTGGCCAAATCCGGAAAGCACTCTGGCACGGCAACGGATGCAGCGCGGGGTTCTCTGGGGAGGCATCTTGCTAGGAGGATTGGCGGGCTTGCTGGCGGGATTATTTTCCCGACGGAGGATGGACAAGCGGCCGGCCGCGGAGATCCCTGCTGTTTTGCGGCATTTGGACGATAAGCTCTACGTGTACCAGGCCGCCTTAGCCGCCGTGGAAGAGCCTTTGCTGCTCATCGATGTCGAGCCTACATCTCGTGGACGCGTCGAATGGGCGTCGTTTGGCAATGAGGCCTTGGCCAAGTTACTTGACCTACAGCCTTCGGCTGTATCCGGTAAACCGCTGCGTTCGCTGCTGCATGCGGATGAGAAGGTGGACTTCCTGCCGCAATTGAAAGAAAAGCTCGCGGGAGAAGAAGGCTTCCAAATGGACATCTCCTTCCTGCGCCATAACCAGGAGCGGGTGCGGGCCACCCTCTCGGCCAAACGCATCGGCGAAGAGTCAGAAGGTACGAAGCATTGGTTGTGCCTGTTCCGTGCGGAAGCCATGCACGAGGAGTTTGAAGATTCGGCACGGATCGTCGAGGCACCCTTGGCGGCTGAGAAACCCGTGCTGGAGACTTTGTTGGAGCATGCTCCTATGCCCGCAATGGCGCTTGACGAGAAAGGCGCTGTAACGCATTCCAATGCCATGGCTCATAAGTTGCTCGGCATGCCCGCCCGCGAGTTGCAAGGGACCGTTCCGCCTTTCCCGTTACCCGATCGCCCTTCCGCGCAAAAGCAGCCTCTGCGCAGCGAGACAAAGTCGAAGGATGGGGCGCGTTTGATTTTGGAAGTTTGGGCGGCGCACATCGGCGAAGACAAGACCTTATTGCTGCTAGGCGATCAGACGAATGCTCAGATTGCGATCGAGGATCTTGCGGGCCGCGAGTATCTATTCCGCTCGCTGGTGGAGAGTACCTCTTCGATCTTGGCTCTGATCGATTCCCACTCCACTGTTCGCTACGTAAATCCCGCTCTGGAGAAGTCTCTCGGCTTGGATCCGGTGCACATTACGGGGACACAGGCAAAGGATCTTTTCCCTGGGATGCCAGAACAAACGGGCTTGGCGGCACGCGATGCGGTACCGCATCTGGACGGAACGCAGCGTGAGTTTGAAACGATGGTGCAGATGGTGGCGGGTTCCGACCTGCGGGTATTGACGGCTCACCCTGTCTCCAGCGCGCCCTCTAACGCGATATCGAATGAGGCCGCCTGGTTCCTCAACGCCGCACCCGATGTATTGGTCCGTTTCGATACGTCGCATCGGGTTGTATGGATGAACCGCGCCGCTGAGGATTTGTACGGGATCGGCTTGGCCCAAGCTAGCGGCAAGAGTTTCGCGGAACTTTTGCCGAAGTGGTTGCAGGTACCAAGCCGCAATCAAATTCTGGATGCGCTGGATCGCGATGGCGCCTGGAAGGGAGAAATCTCCAGCTACACGTCGCAGGGACGCGAAGTTGTGCAGGACGCTTCGATCACGCAAATTGTAGGCGAAGATGGCGTGGCGCAAGGTTTCGTGGGGATATATCGGGATATCACGGACAAGAAGAAAGCCGTACAAAGCATCGCTTCCGAACAGACGGCGCGCACACTAAACGCGCTGGGCTCCTCCGAGTCCCTCTGGGATTGGAATTTACGGACGGGTGAATTGTTTTTATCGCCGCGCTGGAAAGAGATGCTGGGCTACGCAGAAATGGATTTGGGCGCCACGCCAGAATCCTGGTTCAACCTGGTTCATCCGGCCGATCTGGCGATGCTGCGCGGAAAGATTCAGCAGCACTTGAAGGGGCAGAGCGATTACCTGGAGGCGGAATATCGGGCACGCCACAAAATTGGGGAGTATCGCTGGATGCTGACGCGGGGCTTGGCCACCCGCGATGTTTCCGGTGAGGCAACGCGGATGGTGGGTCTGCAATCCGATATTCAGGAGCAGAAGGAATCCGACGAGCAACTATTGTTCGAGGCCTTTCACGATTCCTTAACGGGGCTGCCGAATCGGGCCCTTTTTGTGGATCGGTTGAGTGGTCAGTTGCAGCAAGCCAAGGGTGGATTCAGCGTGTTGTTTTGTGACCTCGCCGGCTTTGCTGCCGTAAATCAGGCGCTGGGGTCTAGAGGTGGAGATGCCGCGCTGGCCGAAGCCGCGCGCCGTATCGGAATTTGTTTACCGCCGAAGAGTTTTCTGGCCAGACATGGAAGCGATGAATTTGTCGCGATTGTTCCCATCGAAGGCGAAGAAAAGCAGAGAGAGCTAAAGGATCTGTTGGCCTACCAGTTGGCGAAACCGTTCGTGCACCAGAAAAAGAGCGTCCGCTTCGATGTCCAGACCGGCTTTGCGGAGGCTACGCCCGGAAACTCCGCTGAAGACTTAATTGCCGCGGCGAGCCGCGCGATGCTGGGCAAACGCGTGGAGGTTGCAGTGCCCGTTTCTGGCAGCGACGACATCCGCGAGGCGATCGCGGCGAATCAGTTCCGGGTTTTCTACCATCCGACGATCACTCTCGATACGGGTGAAGTGGCTGGCGTAGAGGCGCTGGTGCGCTGGCAGCATCCGGAGCGGGGCTTAATGACCCCGAAGGATTTCTTGCCTGCCGCGGAAGCTTCGGGCGCAATTCTCGAATTGGATCGATGGGTGTTGCGCGAAGCCTGCGCAAAGGCGGCGGAATTAAACCTGCGCTTCCGGAGAGCGGAGACGATGGTGTTGACGGTAAACCTGTCGAGCCAGCACTTCGCGGAGGAACCTCTGACGGCTCGCTTGGAAGAAGTTCTGGCCGATACGGAGATCAACCCGCGTTACTTGCGCTTGGAATTGAACGAACAGAGTTTGGGGCAAGTGAACGCTTCGCCGAAGATGTTCGAAAACCTGAACCGGCTGCGCGTGCAATTAAGCGTGGACGACTTCGACGCTGCCACCGGCATGCTGCCGGATTTTTCGCATCTCTCCGTGGATCGCATCAAGCTGCACGGAAATCTCGTACGCGGCTTGGCTGCGGGCCGCAACGTGGAGCGTGTGAAGGAACTGATCGGCGCCGCAGAGCAACGGCAGATGCAAGTCGTCGCCGAGGGCGTGGAGACCCTGGAGCAACTGGCGGTATTGCGGGAATTGAAGTGCCATCTCGCTCAGGGCTTTTACTTCACCCAACCCGCTCCCGCCCAGGAAACCGAACGGCTACTGGCGCGCAGCCCGCGGTGGTAGGGCGCGAGGGTGCATGCATAGTTGATATCATGTAGGCATAATGCCTGCATCGATCCAATACACAATCCGTGGCGTGCCTGAGAACCTTGATGCGGCCCTGCGTAAAGAAGCGGAGCAAGAAGGCCTCAGCTTGAATCAGGTAGTGCTGCGTAAACTGAGTCAATCCGTAAGCGAGCCACTTCGCAAGAAAAAGCGAGATCTTTCCTTTTTGAGAGACGGATGGAAGCCGGATTCCAACTTTGAAGCGGCCTTGGCCGAGCAGCGGCAAATTGATCCGGACCTCTGGAAATGAATCTTCTTCTCGACACCAACCGGCTCTCGGATGCCCTGCGAGGCAAAGAGCCCGTTCTCGAAGTCTTGGAAGCCGCGGACTCCATCCACATCCCATTTATCGCGCTGGCCGAGGTGCAAGCGGGATTTCAAGCGGGCTCCCGAATCCCCCAGAACCATGCCAGGCTACAGCGCTTCCTGATGGTATTCGACGCAAAGATCCGATATGCCGATCGCACAACGGTCGAGGTCTACGGACAGATCTTTGCGCAGCTTCGCGCGCAGCGCTCCCCCATTCCAACGAACGATGTCTGGATTGCCGCTCTAGCGGTGCAGCATGGATTGGCGCTCTACACCCGCGATGAGCACTTCGCGAGGCTTCCGCAAATCGCGCGCATCTAGCGCACAGCTTCCAGCCCGCGCGCGATAAGCCATACTAAATAGGGACTTCCTTTCGATGGCCATTAGTCAAGAATTACTCGATATCCTCATCTGCCCCGCGTGCAAGGGCGAACTGGAACTGAAAAAGGACAATTCCGGCCTGAAGTGCCTGAGCTGTAAGCGCGTCTACCCGATCCGCGACGATATTCCAGTGATGCTGATCGACGAAGCCGTGGTTGAGGAATAAGCCGCCAGAGGATTTGCAAACACTAGAATGCCCCCGGTCTTGGATCGATTGCCGTCTGGCGCCCGTCTCGCCATTGTCCGGCTCCGGTCCCTCGGCGATTGCGTCCTGACGACTCCCGCCATACATCTCTTGAAGCGCCACCGGCCCGACTTGCGCGTATCCGTTGTCGTGGAGCCGCGCTTCGCTGCGCTCTACGAAGGCAACCCCGATGTCGACGACATCATCATGCCGGAGATCGGCCTGCTGCGCAGTTGGCGGCCTCACCTTACGCTCAACCTGCACGGCGGCACGCGGAGCATGTGGATGACCCTGGGGTCGCTAGCGCGTTGGCGTGCGGGTTTTGGACACTACCGATATTCGTTTGCCTACAACGTAAAGATCCCTCGTGCTCAGGAAATTCTGAGTGTGGATCGCGTGGTGCATACGGCCGAGCATGCAGCCTCGGCGGTGTTTCATTTGGGCGTGCCGCAATCCGAGATTTCACGGGCGCGGCTATTCGCCGACAAACGCTGGAAGCAGGAGAACTTCGCGGTGATCCATCCCTTTGCCAGCGCGGCTGACAAAGCCTGGCCGGCGGCGCGCTTCCTGGAAGCGGCGGAGTTTATCCAAAGGGCCTTGCATCTGACTCCCATCTTCATCGGTGGCCCAGGCGACGACCCGGCGCCTTTTCAGCCTTGGCATGTGGAGATTTCGAGCGATTTGAATTTATCCAAGAGCTTGCTGGCGCCGGCGAAACTCTTTCTCGGTAACGATAGCGGCCCCGCGCATATGGCAGCCGCCTTTGGCGTGCCCTCCGTGGTTCTGTTTGGCCCGTCGGATTCCGTAGTGTGGGCGCCATGGCGCACCGAGAACATCGTCCTCGACGGAAAGGGCGACATGTCCCGGATCACGACGGCGCAGGTAGTGGAATCCTTGGGGCGGCTACGAGTGCCTCAGGCGGGTGATAACTCATGAAGCGAGTGATTCGCTTGGGGCTGCACTACTGGCCGAGGCTGGTTCTGGCGACGCTCCTGATGGCGATCGTCGGGATCTCCCAAGGCCTGATGGCCCTGCTGATCAAGCCGCTCATCGATAGAGTCTTGAATCCCGCGACCGAAGAAGTTCGGGTGGAGTTGACGCGCTTGCCTTTCTTCGACCAGCCGCTCTACCTTGACATGTTCGTGCCAGCGCAAATCCATAACGTTTGGACGATGGTGGCGTTTACGATCCTGACGGTTTTCGCTCTGCGCGGCGTCTGCGACTACTTCGGCAACTACCTCATCAACCACGTTGGATTCAGCACGGTAACGGACTTGCGGCAGCGCGTATTCGATCATGTGCTGCGGCAGGATGCGGGTTTCTTTGAGAGCACGTCTACGGGCCGGCTGATGTCATCCATCATGAGCGACATCGAAAAAATTCAAGTCGCCGCATCGCAAATGCTAGCGGACTGGTTGCGGCAATCCTTCTCCGCGGTCGGCTTGCTCTGGGTCTTGCTCCAGCACGATTGGAAGCTGGCCGTGATCGCCTTGACCGTGGTTCCCTTCGTGCTCGTGCCCACGGCGCGCCTGGGAAGAAAGATCCGCCGCTCAACCCGCAGCGCGCAAGACGACGCCGCGCAATTGACTCATGTCCTGCAAGAGGCGATTAGCGGCCATGCCGTGGTGCGAGCCTTTGGCGCCGAGTCAATTGAAAGCGCGAAGTTCCATGCCGCGGCTGATAAACTTCGCCGCTCGAATTTACGGTACGTCGCTCAGCAGGCGCTGCCCTCGCCGATCATCGAATTTCTTGGCGCGTGCACGATAGTCGGCTTATTGGCCTACGCGCGGATCCAGATCAAGAGTGGCTCCCTCACGGCGGGCGAATTCACCAGCTTCGTGATCGCATTGCTGATGCTCTACGAGCCGGTGAAGCGCCTGACGGGCATCCACAATATCTTCCAGCAGGCCGCAGGTTCGGCGGAGCGCGTCTTTACCTATCTGGACCGGGAGCCGCTAATCGCTTCCCTGCCCGGCGCTTTGGCCACACCGCCCTTCCGCGAAGCACTGGCTTTTGAGAATGTTCGCTTCCGCTATCCAACCACTTCTGAGCAGCACCCCGACGTTCTCAATGGCATCTCATTCCGCGTGGAGCGCGGGCAGATTCTTGCCCTCGTGGGTTCGAGCGGAGCGGGCAAGACCACGATCGCTTCCCTGCTGCTGCGCTTCTACGACCCCAGCGTTGGACGCATCACTCTCGATGGCCGCGACTACCGGGATCTGGAGCTTACGAGCCTGCGCTCGCAAATCGCCATCGTCGCGCAAGACACGTTTCTCTTCGACGACACCGTGGCGAACAACATCCGCTATGGCCGTCCGGACGCCACGGACGCCGAAGTGATCTCCGCCGCCAAGTCCGCCTTGGCCGCCGAGTTCATCGATCGTCTGCCAGAGACCTACCAGACCCGCATCGGCGAGCGCGGCTTCAAGCTCTCCGGAGGCCAACGGCAACGGCTATCGATCGCACGGGCGATCTTGAGCCGCTCGCCAATCCTGATTCTCGATGAAGCCACTTCTCACCTCGACACCGAGAGCGAGACCCTTGTGCAGCGGGCGCTCAGCCAATTGATGGAAAACCATACCGTGATCGTAATCGCACATCGCTTGTCCACGATCCGCAAGGCGAACAAGATTCTCGTTTTGGACAAGGGCTCGGTAGCGGAGTCCGGCACCCACGATGAACTGCTTACGCGTAATGGCCTGTACACTCGGCTCTACGAGCTCCAGTTCGAACAGCCCTCGGTTTAGAAACTAAACGGGCCGCGCACCATCGGCGAAATAGAAGTTCTCGCCAAGGTAGACTTTGCGCACTTCGGGATCGCGGCCCAGCGCATCCGGGCTGCCGGCGCGAAAGATGCGGCCGTTGTTGATGATGTAGGCGCGGTCTGTCACGGCGAGGGTTTCGCGCACGTTGTGGTCCGTCATCAGGATGCCGATTCCCTGGCGCTTGAGATCCGAAATGATGCGCTGGAGTTCCAGAACTTGAATTGGGTCGATGCCGCTGAAAGGTTCGTCGAGCAGCAGGAAGCTCGGCTCAATCACGAGGCTGCGGGCGATCTCGACGCGCCGCCGTTCGCCGCCGCTCAGCATGTAGCCTTTGTTCTTAGCCACCTTCTCCAGGCCAAGCTGTTCGACAAGGCGGCGCATACGCTCCTCGCGTTGGCGCGAATTGAGCGGCAAAGTTTCGAGAATCGCGATCAGATTCTCCTCGACGCTCAGCTTGCGGAATACACTCGGCTCTTGCGGCAGGTAGCTGATTCCCTGACGGGCCCGCTGATACATGGCCAGATCCGTAACGTCTTGGTTATCCAGCAGCACGCGCCCACTATCCGGGCTCACGAGTCCGACGATCATGTAAAAGGACGTCGTTTTGCCAGCGCCGTTCGGCCCCAGCAAGCCAACGACTTCGCCCTGCTCCACCGAAACGGATACTCCATCGACGACACGCCTGCCGCCGTAATTCTTGATCAGCTCCGTTGTCTTCAGGGTCCGCAAGATTCCAGAATAGCGCTCACTTCTTGCGCTGAATCGTACTTACCACCGGCTTCTTCTCATCGCCATCGACGATCAAACGTTCCGCATTGGCAAACCATTGGATCTGACGGCCTGTGCTGCGTCGTTGTTCGACTCCCTTGACAATGTCCACAGCCTCGGGCTTGCCGCCCTCGAGCACCAGGCGGCCATCGGCGGTGTAGTATTCGCTCGTCTCGCCCTTACCCAGGCGCGTACGGTCGCCACTCTTTTCGACGATGTCGACATTACCGTAGGCGAAGATCTTTTCGATCTCGCCCGCCGGTTGCTCGTTCGTCACCTGCGCGTTTTCCTCGGCCATGTACGCGCGCATCCGCGTGCACTTCACGGTCAGACCAGGGCGCGTCATTTCCACGTTCCCTTGGTAGTAAACCATCTTTTCCTTGTCGCTGTAATCCATCGAACTACTCTTCACCGTCGTCAAGATCGCGCCAGTTTTCTGCGCCGCCGCGCTCTTGGCATCCACCATTTGGTGCACCACGCTGCCGTAGCCGCCCAAGGTCCCTAGGCCACGGTTGATGTCGATGCGATGGGCGCGCAGGCGATTCTCGCCCTTCCAAAGAACGGCCGAACCCTCGTAGCGAATCTTCTTGTTCTCCTCGCGGACCTCCATGCGCTCCGCCGTAGCCTGCGTAACTTCCGACTTCGCCTCCTGCCGAGAGCTGCGCACATTGCCCGTGGCATCGAAGTCGCCGCTGCGCTGGTCGAGTTGGATCTGATCGGCATCCGTCGAGGCGGCTTGGTCCCAAACTCGCGACTTGCCCGTGAGCTCGATCCGCTGCGTAGGATTGACTTGCACTGCCTTGTCGGCCTTGGCATGGCGATCGCCTTGCTGGTATCGGAAATCGTTCCACTGTTCCAGTTGCGCGAGTTCGCCCGTCTTCTGATCGAAGCGCGCCAGAAGATCCTGGCTGGAAGTAAACATGGGCGCCTCCTGGCGTTTCGTCGCCGGCAAAGGCTCGGTGCGCGTGGCCACCTTAACGGCGCGAAACTCGCGGATTTGATTCTGCGCGCCATAGTCTATCCACATGCGCTCTGCGTCCATGTGGCGGCGGCGCTGTCCGCTGCGGTTGGGGATGAAGTCGAGTGTGCCGGGCGCGTGGATTTGCACGTTGTCCATCTCTTCCCCATTGGGACGCATCTTCATCTCGATGCTTTCGCTTCGCAGGATTTTCGTTTCGCCGCGCGTGGGAAGTTTCAGGTTCGGAATGCTTTCCACTTCAGCCTTGCCCGTCGCCAGAGCTTTATCCAGTAGGCTGTCCTTGCTGTCTTCCCGGAAGAAGAGATCCATGCGATTCGCCTTGGCGTTCATCCGCCCAGAAGCGCTCCGCGTGCCCAGATACGCTTCGCCTTCGGCCAGCACTTTCTGCGCGATGCCGTTCGGATTGAATTCGATGTTCAGATTCTTCGCTGCGTACTCCGTCGTTCGCTTCGCAGTTTCATCCCGGCCCTTAGCGTCCGCCGCCAGCACCTGACGAATCACGCCTTGATCCAGGAACACTTCCGAAGCCTGCGCGTTCATCTCGAAGCTGGCCTTTTGCATCTTCGACCATGGACTCAGATAAACTTTGCTCTCGACTTCCTTGTAGCGGACATCTTCGCTTTCAACGTTCATCGTAGGCTGCTTCGGGTCGCTGGGCCGCCATTGGAGTTTGGCTTGGTGGTGCAAGTGCAATTCGCGCGTCTGCGGATCGTAGTCCGCGCCTATAGCCGTGCCGCTACCTTCGCCGCCTTTTTGGAGGAAATGAAACTCGACGGCGCCGGCCGTTTCCACTTTGCCCGACTTAATCTCGAGCTTCGCGCCCTTAGCCTTGATGCCGAGAATCTTGCCGCCCTGGCCTTCTTCAATCGGGACGGCCATGCGGACTTCGACATCTTCGTTGCTCTCGAGGCGTCCTTCCGCGGGGAAGAACTCACCCCGTGCGGCTTTGACTAAGTCGTAGCTCTTGCCGTCCGGATGAAAGAGACGAAGTTCCATCTGTTCTAGCTCTGTCCGCGGCGGTGTCTTCGTTTCGCGGGCGTTCTTCGCCCGAAGTTCGGCCACGGTGCGCCCACCGTCACTGGTGACGTACACGAATCCGTCGGCGGAAGAGTTTAGTTGTTCGCTGAGTGGCTTGGGGGGAGGGACCGCACGTTTCTTCTGCTCCGCGAGGCTGTCCTGGTAGGTCTTCCAAACGAAGCCGCCGGCCGCCACGATGAAGCAAAACAAGAGAGCGGCGCCCGCTCGACGAAGTCCCACGCCTTTAGGGTAGCCAATCCCGCCTTTGCTCTTGAACGTTCGCTAGGCGAGAGGATAATTGAGCTTCGCCGCAATCCCTCGGATGTAGTCGAAGCCTTCCTTGTATTCCTCGGCTGTCTTGAGGTGCTCCAGCATCAGCGGGACGGGTGTGGGCAGGCTGCGCAGGCCCTCGAGGTAAGCGCGATAGTCGACGCTACCCCGCCCAGGAATGACTTCCACAAAGTGGACGTTCATCTCGGCGATCCACTCCAAATCCTTGGCGTGGCAGCTCTTGATGTAGCGCCCGAGCTTTTGGAAGCATTCGTGGATGAGCGCAGCGTTGTTGTAGAAACGCTCCGGCGAATTTACGGCGTTGCAGACGTCGAGGTGCACCGCGAATTGTTTCCGGTCGACTGCCTTGATCAGACGCAGGTAGTCGTCGGGACCGGTGGGGTAGGTCCAGCCCATGACTTCGAGCGTCCAGAAGCTGCGCTTCGGCTGCACGGAATCCAGAATCTTGCGCGAGTTTTCGACTGTGGCGTCGAAACCCTCCTTCGTAAGGTTCTTCGGATGCGGACCATACCAGACCTTGGGATTGAAACTCCCGGAAATATCGACGCAGCAATTCGCGCCGACCTCATCGGCGATCGCCATTCGTTCGACGACATAGTCGAAATTCTGCTTCCGCACGACTTCGTTGGGATCGAGCAAGTTCTTCCAAGCCCCGACTTCGGCGATGACGACCTTTTCCGCAGCGTAAGCCTTCTCAATCGCTCGAAGTTTCTCCTTGTCTTTGAGCTCCACCGGCGGACAATAGGCCGCGCTGTAGCCGAGGCGGCGATGTTCGCGGGCGAGTTCAGCCGGGTCGAGAGACTTCAGAAAAACCGGTGCACCAATGAGTAAGGCCCCCGCGGAGGCATTCGCGGGGGCCGGAGAGGTAGCTATGATGTTGGCCGCGGCAGCGCTGGCTGCGTACTGAAAGAATTGACGCCGTTCCACGCTGCGATTGTATAAACTTCCACGCCATCGGGCGTGAATGCTTAGACCATGTTCGGGATTTTGATGATCTTCTTTTGGATCGCGTACTGAACCAACTGCGCTTTGTTGTGGATATCGAGCTTACGCATGAGATTGAACTTGTGAGCTTCCACGGTCTTGACGCTCAAATTCAAATCGCAGGCGATTTCCTTGACGCTGTTGCCTTCGGCCAGCATCTTGAGCACTTCGCGTTCGCGAGTGGTCAAGGTGGCGAAACGCGGCAAGCGGTTCGCGCTCTTAATGCGGCTGCGGAAGTCGTCCACCAACTGGCTCAACATGCGCGGGCTCAGGTAGCTGCCGCCGCGGCAAATGTCGCGGATCGCCGCCACCAACTGGCCCGAGGGGCTGTCCTTCAAGACATAACCGCTGGCGCCCACTTCCATGCCCTCGACCAAGTAATCTTCGTCGTCGTACATGGTCAAGAAGAGCACCTTAGTTTCCGGCCGGTTCTTCTTGATTTGGCGCGTGGCTTCAAAGCTGCTCAAACCGGGCATGCCAATGTCCATCAGCACCATATCCGGCCGCTGCTCCGCCGCGCGGTCCACGGCGTCGCCGCCGTTGCTTGCTTCGCTAACAACTTCCATATCGGCTTCCGCGTTAATCAGGGTTTTGATGCCCTGGCGGAACAGAGTGTGGTCGTCGGCAAGTAAAATTCTGATTTTTGCCATAGTCTCTTGCTACCTCCGTGGCCTACCGGTTGATTCCCGGCCGGCCGGAATTACGAGTTCGTTTCCCGCAGCAACGGCAACTCGATACGAATTCGAGTTCCCGTCCGAAAACGGCTTTTCCATTTCTGGTTGCCTCGAAGCCGGCTGGCTTCTCCAGTGCCGTTAAGGCTTTTCCTGCCCCCCTCTGAGGTGGCCGGACTAGTCCTTCTTCCGCTAGTCTTTGCGTCGGTTCTACAGTGACTTTCTATGTAGAACCTTCCGCTCAACAGTGCTACGCGTTCTCTCAAACCAGCCAGACCGAAAGAGTCCCTGCGAGAGAGCGCTTCTTCCACGTCGAATCCAACACCGTCGTCTTCGACATCCAGCCTTAAGTAACCATCGGCGGTGTGGAGCGAAATGTTTACATGGCTTGCCTGAGAATGTTTTGCCACATTATTCATGCACTCCTGTACCAGCCGGTACACAATCACTTCGGTTTTCTTGGGAACCTTGCCCATCCGAGAAAGCGCCAGCTTTACCCTGGCCGTACTGAGACGGCTAAAGCGGCTCACTAATTGTCTTAAGGCCGCCCCTAAGCCCAATTGTTCCAGTACCGCCGGGCTCAGCGCCGCGATCAGGCGCCGGATTTCTAAGATAGTTCTCTCAGTGACTTCGCGGGTTTCGGCGAGGCGCCGCTTATACGGCTCCGCCTCGGCGGAAAGTCCTTCTTCCAGCATTTCGAGCTGCAAACGGATGCAAAGCATCGATTGACCCGCTTCATCATGCAACTCCCTGCTGATGCGGCGGCGCTCCATCTCTTCCACCTGCAACATCCGCTCCGCGAGGCGGCGCACCTGCTCCTCACGCGCAGCCAAATCCTCGATCAACCGGGCCTTTTCGGCCGCCATCAAACAGCGCTCTGCCGCGGTTTCCAATAACTCTTGCTCGCGGGGAAGCCATTCATACGCCTTCTTGAAGCGAAATTGCATCACGCCGCGCAGGCGGTTGCCCTCAAGCAGCGGCACGCTCCAGGTTGTGGCAAATCGGCTTCCGGAACGGCGGTCCAGGATCAAGCTATGGTCTTCCGGGTCGGTATGTTGGAAGCAAAATGGCTTCGCCACGGCTGCATGGAGGAAGGGGTCGTGTTCCACCAAATGAGGCGGGCGCTTGTGGCCTTCGCCGACGAACGCCATCGGAAGCAATACCTGATCCTGCTTGTCGACGAAGAAAAGGCAGGCGCTATCGGCGTTATGCAGCGAAGCAAGAGCCGTCAAGAATCTGCGAAGGAGCTCATGCAGGCCACGGCTCTCCAGCTCAATCCGGAAAAGATCGCTATAAGCCTGTGTTTCCTGCTCGCGGACCTGATAGTAAGCGTTGTTCAGCGTAAGTAGAACGCAGAAGTGCAGTTGCTCATTTACCCAGCGGAATTCGGCGCTAGCACCCTTCGCCAATCGATCGATCAATGGGAGTAGAATGCGGTCAAACTCATGCAGCGCCTGCTGAATGCCGCTGGGCGGCAAATTCAACTTTGCAAGCCGGCGTCCGCTGTACTCCACCTGCTCCAAGAATTCCAGCAAGGCTCCCCGTGAGGGCCCATTCGCCGTAATCAAGCGTGCGGCATTCCCGGCTGTAATTGCCGTAAGCGCCACAATCTGTCGCGGCTCGTAGCCCAATTGTTCTAAGCGGCCTACGTAACGGCTCTCGATTCCCTGAAGTTGAGGTGAGAGCCAAGCGGCTAGTCTTTGCAGCGGTTTACGAACTGGGTCCTTAAGAATATGAGCTGCATTAGCCAGAACAGAGGAGTTCTGGGCAGCTGCACCGAGTTTGGAAATTGCTGTAGCCATTCCGTCTCTCCTGTACCATTCGAGAGCAGACGGCGAAATCTGTAGGGTATATGCCGATTAAGGTTTAAGCGTAAGCCGCGCAGCAATCTCGGGAAAATCCGCAGCAAGCGCCAACTCAGCGGCTAACTTCCCTTTTTTGTTGCGGATAGAGCGATTCGCGCCCTTCTCTAGTAGCAGTTCCACCATTTCCATTCGACCCCAACTCGCGGCATGGTGCAACGGGGTCGAGCCGGAGTCCGCATCGGCCTTATTCATGTCCGCGCCCCGCGCCAGAAGAAAGTTCGCCACTGCAATCTGGCCGGACAGCGCGGCGTCATGCAGCGCCGTCGCCCCGCTCGCATTCAAACCGTTCAGCTCGGCGCCATTCTCCAGCAAAGCCGCCGCCACCTCTACGTGGCCTTTCAGGCATGCATCGTGCAGCAGTGTGCTGCCGTTTGCCGTAGCCGCTTTTGCCGAAAAGCCACGCCCTAGCAGCAGCCGAACCATGTCCAACTGCCCACCCAACACCGCATCTTCCAACTGTTTCGCCCCACCCCGTCCATCCTCGGCGCCCATTTTCGCGCCCTTGCCCATCAGGTAGTCCACAATCGCCGTGTGCTTCTGTTTGATGGCTTCGTCGAGCGCAGTGGATTTCGATACATCCTTCGCATTCAGATCGGCGCCCGCCTCCACCAGCAACTTCACGCAATCGAGATGGCCTTTGAGCGCGGCCTCGTGCAGCGGAGTCACTTCCGTATCCTTCATCTTGTGTCGCGGACTTGCCCCCGCTTTCAGAAGCAACGAAATAACGCCGCTATGGCCTTTCCAAGCCGCCTCATCCAGAGCCGTGGCGCCGCTATTGTCTTCAATGTCCACGGGGAATTTCTTCGCGAGCAAATAAGCAACGATCTCCGAGTGCCCTCGGCTCGCCGCTAAATGAAGGCTCGTCGAGCCCATGCGGTGCCGCCGACGCAAATCCGCGCCCTTCTCCACGAGCAGTTTTACTACGTCCAGATGATTCGTCAGGATGGCGTAATGCAGCGGCGTCGAGCCGCTTTCTGTGTGCGCGGAATTGATGTCCGTGTGCGGTGCGTCGATTTCCGCGCCCCGCGCCAAGAGCATCGAAACGATTTCGCTTTGCCCAGCCCAGGCCGCGTCATGGAGCGGAGTGCCACCCAGACTGTCGCGCTCATTCACGGCCGCCCCGGAAGCCAACAAGCCCTTGACGCGCTCGACATCGCCGGCGCGAATCGCCACATGCAAACTATTGGTGGGATCGCCCGAGGCGCTCAACGCGAGCGCCAGAATCCCCAGGCATCCGGCAACGATGCGTGCAAGCGCAGTCACATCCGCTAGCCTAGCGCTATTTCTTCTTGGCGGGAGTTTTCGCGGCAGGCGCGGCCGCGCCCAGCAGCTTTTCGACTTCGGCGATCAACTTATCGCCGCTCAAAACATCCGGATACTGCTTGGGGGCAGTGAAGGCCCAATCGTTTCGGATCTGGCCCTGCTGGTCGATCAGGAAGATATGCGGGAAATACATCTGCGGGCGCTGCGGCGTGGCCTTGGAATAGCTGCCCGCCACTTGGCCGGAGTCGAAAAGAATCGGTGAGGTCACCTTGAACACATCGACATACTTCTTGACGAGTTCGATATTGTCCGGCGGCACAACGATACTCAGCACCGCCAGCTTGTCGCCAAACTTCGGCTTGATCTTCGTCTCCAGCACCTTGGTCAGTTCCTGGCAGGACGGGCACTTGGTCTGCATGAACTCGATGATGAGTACCTTACCGCGGTAATCGAGAATGTCATGCTGCACCATGCTCGAATCCGGCAACGAGAAGCTCGGCGCGCGCCGGTTGCTCAACTCACCCGCGCCGAACGCCATCCCCAGCACCAACGCTATCGAAACGAATAACTTTTTCATCGCCTATTCTCCAATTACCATCTTTCGCAAGCTCAATTCGTAGCGCGGTGTTGCCACACCATTTTCGGTGATGATCGCCGTGACATAGCGGTTCGGCGTAACGTCGAAAGCCGGGTGCTTTGCCGCCGTACCCTCGGGCGCCACTTGCACGCCCGCCAGTGAAGTCACTTCGCCCGGCGCGCGCTCTTCAATCTTGATGCTATCGCCGGTGGCGCAGTTCAGGTCTACGGTTGAAATCGGCGCGGCGACATAGAACGGGACATTGTTCTCCTTGGCGAGGACGGCCACCGAGTAAGTGCCAATCTTATTGGCGACATCGCCATTGGCCGCGATGCGGTCCGCGCCCACCACCACGCAGCCAATGCGGCCGCTGCGTAGAAAATGACCAGCCATGTTGTCGGTGATAAGTGTGACATCGATATTGTCCTGTTGGAGCTCCCATACCGTGAGACGGCTGCCCTGCAGGAATGGTCTCGTTTCATCGGCAAATACGTCGATTTTCTTGCCGGCTTCCACCGCCGCGCGAATCACGCCCAGCGCCGTGCCATAGCCGGCCGTGGCCAAGGCCCCGGCGTTACAGTGCGTGAGCACCGTCTTGCCATCCGGCACCAACGGCGCGCCGTGGCGGCCCATGGTTTTATTGATTTCGATATCGTCCGCGTAAATCGCCAGCGCCTCGTCCACCAGCGCCTTGCGCACCTCGCTCAAAGCGGCGCCCGCCAGCGCGGCGCGCTTCGCCTTCATGCGTTCGATACCCCAGAAGAGGTTCACCGCCGTCGGCCGCGTCGCCGCCAGCGTGTCGCAGATCTTCTCGAAGTCCGCATCGAAGCTATTGTCGTTCGCCTGCAATGCGCCCAGTGCCACGCCCATTGCGGCCGTCACACCAATCGCCGGCGCACCGCGCACGATCATGTCGCGAATGCCCGCGGCCACTTCCTCATAGTTGCGGCAAAGGACGTATTTCACCTCGCGCGGCAGTATCGTTTGATCCAGTAATTCCACGCCGGCGTCGGTCCAGCGTAATGTGTCCATCATGATGCTTTGATCTTGTCTCCTTGCAATATGAGCGCCGCAAAAAAGGTCAGGTTGTAGGCGGCGTGGGCCAGCGTCGATGCGGCCGTCGAGCCCGTGCGATAGCGAATCAGTCCGAAGACCATGCTGGCGATCGCCAGTACGAGCAAATGCTGCCAGCTCCACTTGTACTGTGGCCCGTGCGGTAGCGCAAACATCACCGCGTTTACGAACAATCCACCGAAGAGCCCCAAGGCCCGCACCAAAAGTGGCTGCGCGAAGCCGCGAAACAAAAGCTCTTCAAATATCGGTCCCATCAAAACCGCACCCACTCCAATGGCCACCATGCTGGCGCGATCCGATATCAATTCTTCCAGCGCCATGGCCCCCTGGGGCGCCCGTAGCGAAAAAGCGAGAAACGCCAGCGCCAGCGCCAACACAGGCCCTGTGATCGCCGTCTCTAGCATGCCTTGCCAAGGCACTTTCCATCCCAACGAACTCCAGAAGCCCACGCCATGCTTCACTCGCAGCACCGCGAAAAGACTCGCCAGAATGCACGCGTACAGCACCATTTGTGTGCTCATGGCCACCAGGCCCTTAGCGGACACCAGCATCGACACACCCTTGCCCACCAGTGCCGCTATCAGGATCGACGGCGCGGCCATCCCCACCACCAGGGCGAGGTCCAGGAACGTCCAAGGCTGCTCCGCCTTCTTGGGCTCCAGAATGTCCAAGTCTTTATTCTGCCGCTTCCACCAGGAGTGCCGCCAGTAGCGGAATCATGATTTCGTGGTGGCCCGTCAACGAATAACCTTTGCCCCCCGCCTGCGCATGTGGGCGTTCCACCACGTTCATCTTCGGGCGGTAATGCTGCAGGAAGTCGAAATTCACGGTCGTGAAGTTGCCTAATGCGTGGCCCAGGTTCCGCACACTGCTCACGGCTTTCAGGAAGACCTCGGGCAACACCACCGCGCTGCCGCAGTTCACATAAACGCCGCCTTCGTTCAATTCGCTCACCAAGCCGCAGAAGAGTTTGAAGTCGCGCAGCGTGCCTTCGCCCAAGGCCGCGCCATTCGCCGCCGGGTGCGTGTGCGGCGTATCCGTGCCCATTGCCAGATGCACTGTAACTGGAACGTTGGCTGCGTAGGCGCTGGCCAACACGCTCATCGGCAGGAACTCAGCCTTGCCCACCTCGTGCAGCTTCTTGCCATAGGCTTCGCCCAAACCAAGCTCGCCGTTGACGGCTTCGTTCATCCAACGCCCGGTCTCTTCCGCGCTGCCAAAGCTGCCATCCGGCAACACAGCCTCCACGTCCTCGCTCGTCGCGCCACAAATGCCGATTTCAAAATCGTGGATCGATGTCGAGCCATTCATTGTGAAGCTCGTGATGAAGCCGCGCCGCATCAGGTCCAGCAACACCGGCGCCAGTCCGCACTTAATCACATGCCCACCCATGCCCCAGATCACCGGCTTGCCCTTGGCGCGTGCATTCGCAATGGCGGCCACCACGGCGCGCAGCGTATCTGCCGCCAAAAGCTTCGGCAAGCGATCCAGCCAATCGGCGAGGCTCATACCTTTCTCCGGCGCCGCGCCGAAATGCTCGGTGCGCACCTTGCCGCCGCGCGTGAACACGCTCACAGTTTTCAGTCCCGACAAATCCATTGGGGACACGCGATATTTGCTCACGGCTTCTGCCCTTTCAACAATTTCTTCAACGCCTGCCCGGTATAGCTTTTCGGATGCCGCGCGATATCTTCCGGCGTTCCCGTCACCAGCACGCGCCCGCCGCCTTCCCCGCCCTCGGGCCCCATATCGATCAAATGATCCGCGCACTTGATGACGTCCAGGTTGTGTTCGATCACCAGCACCGTGTTGCCGAGATCCACCAACTTCTGCAAGACTTCCAGCAGCTTGCGCACGTCCTCGAAATGCAGGCCCGTCGTAGGCTCGTCGAGAATGTAAATCGTACGTCCCGTTTGCCTCTTCGATAGCTCGCGCGCCAATTTGATGCGCTGCGCCTCGCCGCCCGATAGAGTCGTCGAACTCTGCCCCAAGTGCAAATAGCCCAGCCCGACATCCACCAGAGTCTGCAGTTTGATGCCGATATTCGGAATGTTCACCAGCAGCGGCAGAGCGTCTTCAATCGTAGTATCGAGCAGTTCCGCAATGCTCTTGCCCTTGTACTTCACGGCCAGCGTTTCGTGGTTGTAGCGGCGGCCCCGGCAGATGTCGCACGTCACGAAGACATCGGGCAGGAAGTTCATCTCGATGCGCTTCAGCCCATCTCCTTGGCAGGCTTCGCAGCGGCCGCCCTTCACGTTGAAGCTGAAGCGGCCAATCTTGTAGCCGCGTTCGCGGCTCTCCGGCAGCATCGCGTAGAGCTCACGTATAGGCGTAAAGACCTGCGTGTACGTCGCCGGATTGGAGCGCGGCGTGCGGCCAATCGGGCTCTGGTCGATCTCCACTACCTTGTCGAGTTCCTCCAAGCCGGTGATCTTGCCGTGCTTGCCGGGCTCCGCCTTCGAACCATAAATATGCTTCGAGAGTGCGCGATACAGAATGTCGTTGACCAGCGTCGACTTGCCGCTCCCGGAAACGCCCGTCACCACCACCAGCATGCCCAGCGGAATATCGACGCTGACATCCTTCAGGTTGTGCTCGGTCGCATTCTTCACCGAGATCTTCTTGCCATTGCCCAGCCGGCGCACGTCGGGCACCGCGATCTCGCGGCGTCCGCTCAGATACTGCCCGGTCAAGCTGTCCTTTGTATGCGCCACGTCCGCGGCCGATCCCGCCGCTACTACCTCGCCACCCAGGCGCCCCGCGCCCGGGCCCAGATCGATCACATAATCCGCGCGCTCAATCGTCTCCTGGTCATGCTCCACGACAAGCACGGTATTGCCTAAATCCCGCAGCTTTTCGAGCGTGCCCAAGAGCCTGTCGTTATCGCGCGGGTGCAAACCAATCGAAGGCTCATCGAGCACATACAGCACCCCGCGCAACTGGCTGCCAATCTGCGTGGCCAAACGAATGCGCTGCGCCTCGCCGCCGGAAAGCGTCTGTGCGCTACGCTCCAAACTCAAATAGTCCAAACCCACCGCGCTTAAGAATTCCAGCCGTTGCCGGATCTCATGCACCAATCCCGTGGCGATCTCCGCCTCTCGCGGTTCCAGCTTCCAGCCGCTTGCCAGATCCAGCGCATGGCGAACGTCCATCCCTGTGAAATCGGAGATCGTCGAGCCCTTTACCCGCACCGCAAGACTGGAAGGTTGCAGCCGCTTGCCCTGGCATCCCGGGCAGACGCGCGCCGTCATGTAGTCGCTTAAGTATTCGCGGTAGTTGTCGGAAGCGTTCTCCAGGCTATCCGCCAGCAGTTTCAGAATGCCCGGGTATTTGCCCTTTCCATTCAAAAGCAGATCGCGCTGCGCTGACGTCAACTTGTCCCAAGGCTTCCCCAGGTCGATGTTGTTCCGCCACGCGGCATCGGTCACGCGCTGCCCGACTGCATTGGACGACGAACCCGGCCCCAGCGCCCCATCAAACAACGGCCGCGTTTCGTCCACAATGATCTTGTCCGGGTCGAAGCTCCACATGCTGCCCAAGCCATTGCATTCCGGGCAGGCGCCATAAGGACTATTGAAGCTGAAGCTGCGCGGTTCGATCTCCGCGACGCTCGTGCCGCATTCCGGGCAGGAGCTCTTCATCGAGTAAAGGCGCTCTTCCGTGGCCGCTTCTCCGTTCGCGCCCAGGATCGCCACCACCACCAAACCGTCGGTCAATTTCGTCGCCGTCTCAAGCGACGCGGCCAGTCGCGCCGCGATATCGGGCTTTGTGATCAGCCGGTCCACAATCACGTCGATCGTGTGATTCTTGCGCTTATCCAGCGCCGGCGCGTCTTCGAGCACGCGCATCGCCCCATCGATCCGTGCCTTGGTAAATCCCTGGCGATGGAACTTCTCGAGCTCCTTCTTAAACTCGCCCTTACGGCCCCGCACCACGGGCGCCAGGATCATGATCTTCGTGTTCTCCGGGATCTCCTGTACGCGCTCGACTACCTGCGACAGTGATTGCCGCCGAATCTCCGTCCCGCAATTCGGGCAATGAGGAATTCCGATGGACGAATACAAAAGACGGAGGTAATCGTAGATCTCCGTGATTGTGCCTACGGTCGAACGCGGGCTCCGGCTCGTGGTCTTTTGTTCAATCGAAATCGCCGGGCTGAGCCCTTCGATGGCGTCGACGTCCGGCCGCTCCATTTGGTCCAGGAACTGCCGCGCATACGGAGACAAGGTTTCGACATAGCGGCGCTGGCCCTCCGCGTAGATCGTGTCAAACGCGAGCGAGGACTTCCCGCTGCCGCTCAGCCCGGTGATTACAGTCAGTGTGTTGCGCGGGATCTCGACGTTCACGCCCCGCAGATTGTGCTGGCGCGCGCCGTGAACGCTAATTCGAGCGAGCATAGTATTCTGGCCGCACCTTCAAGACGATTTCTTTCGCCGGTTTCTCAAGAATTTCAAAGAACGGTTGTGGATAGAGTCCGATGACGACCGCCGCCAGCACCAACGGCATCAGCACCGCCCATTCCCTTGGACGCAAGTCCTGCAGGCTCGCGTTCGCTTCGTTCTGCCGCAGTACGACCCGCTGGTAACACCACAGCAAATACGCAACCGTAAGCAGCACGCCCAAGCCGCCCCACAGCGCCCAAGTCTGGCTCATCTCATAAGCGCCCGTCAGAATCCGCACCTCACCGATAAAGCCATTGAGCGGCGGCAGCCCCATCGAGCTCACCATCGTAATCAGGAAGACCAATGCGAAAGCCGGCATGGACTTTGCCAGGCTTCCGTAAGCGCTGATCTCTTGCGTCTTTTTGCGCTCGTACATCAGCCCCACCAGCAGAAAGAGCAAGCCCGTCGAGATGCCATGGTTCACTTGCTGCAGCATGCTGCCCGCAATCCCGGCGGGGTTCAACGCGAAGATGCCCAGCATGCAAAAACCCATGTGGCTGACGCTCGAATAGGCGACCAGCCGCTTCCAGTCTGATTGCCGCAGGCAGACCAGCGCGCCGTAAACGATGCTGAGAATCGCCAGCACGCTCATCCACCACAACACGCTGCTGTCGCGCACCGCGGCGGGAGTCCCCGGCAACACCAAGCGCAAAAATCCGTAAGTGCCCATCTTGAGCAGCACGCTCGCCAGGTAAACGCTGCCCGCGGTCGGGGCTTCCGTATGCGCGTCCGGCAGCCAGGTATGGAAGGGCGCCAGCGGCACTTTGACGGCAAAGCCTAGGAACATCAGCCAGAAAATCCATTGCCCCAAAGCCCCCTCCGGCTGCGTCACCCAGAGCGCGGGGAAGCTGAAGCTAAAGATGCCCGTCTGCCGGCCATGCTCGAAGTAGAGGAGGATCAAACCAACGAGCAGCAGCATGCTGCCCGCCGCCGTATAGATCAGGAACTTCATCGCCGCATACTGCCGTTGCTTGCCACCCCAGATTGCGATCAGGAAGTACATGGGGAGCAACGACGCCTCGAAGAAAACAAAGAAGAGCAGCGCATCCATCGAAAGGAAAACGCCCAATACGCATGTCTGCAGCACCAGGAGGCAGACGTAGAATCCCTTGAGCTTCTTCTCGATCGCATTCCAACTCGCCAGACAGGCAAGGAACCCGACCGCCGCCGCCATCCCCGCGAGCAACAACGAATACCCATCCACAGCCAAGTAAAAGTCCGCCCCGATAGCGGGAATCCAGCTCACCCGCTGGACGAAATTCAGTTCCTTCGAGCCATCGAAGCCCCCGAAAAGGCTCAGCATCCACAGGGCATCCAAGCCGAGCACCAGGTTTGCCCAGAACTTGATCAGCGCCGGCTTCTCTTGCGGCAACAAAGTGAGAATCAACCCACCCAGCAGGGGAAGAAAGAGAATAAGCGTGAGATTTTCTGCCATGAAGACGAAGAGAGGGCGGCCAGGTCGCCGGCCGCCCTCTCTCCAGTCTAACTGTTGCTTCGTCTATTGATACGTGACGGACTTCGCAACCACATTCGTAGAGAAGATCACGCCAGCGTCCAACCCAGGCGCCGTAAAGCTGCCAGGGTTGCTAACGCCGCCGACTGCTAAGGTGCTCAGAACTCCAGCCGCAATACCGCCAACCGAGGGGGTTGGCGGCAAGGCAAGTAGAACCGATGCGGGAACCGTAAAGGTACCAACGCTGGCCCGTTCAATGCAGTTAAAGAAACCGGCTACCGCATCCTCGCTCACTTCGCTGACAGAGAAGCCATAGATCTGCACAGTCCCACTCTGGTCGCCGCCGGACCAATTCACGGTGACGCCCGATGCCCGGTTCACCGTGTTGGTAGTCGCCTTGTTCGTCCAAGTCACGTTTGCCGGAATCGTATAGTTAGCTGTAAACGGCCCCACATTTGCGCCGCCGCTTCCATTGTTGTAGGTGTATGCTCCGGGGACCAGATAGCCTTCTGGATCTCCCGGTTGGCCAAAGCCCGCGCTGGCTAACGTTTCGGCATAATTCCCGATAAGCGTCGCGTCCGGCACCTTCTTTAAGGTTCTTGCGCCTTTCGGGCCATTCATATTGATGACCGGGCCGGCGTCCAATTGCCTCCCATTGATTGGGTCTACGGGCGTCAATTGGTCGGCTTTGCCGACGAAAACAAAACAGGTTCCCAGGCTGGATACGTTCGCAAAGCCCAGCGCGGCGCCACTCTCGATCGTCTGTCGTGTGTACTCTTCGAATACCGCCGTACCCGTATCCGTGCGGCTGGTCTGATTAATG
>VFQP010002081.1_pt1 | contig 23573 bp, 20 predicted proteins | sample 3512351 | NCBI WGS metagenome assembly VFQP01 (sample SAMN10412372, study PRJNA504923) | tailings metagenome | isolation source: Relicate 1 Philex TSF1 revegetated site | place: Philippines: Tuba, Benguet | collected 2017-08-29
GCTCGGGCAGCTTCTCGATGGCGCGGATCAGTGCATCGCGCATGCCCGACTCCATCAGCACCGTCAATGGATTGCCGTCGTCGGTCACGCCCAGATGACGATCGAGAAAATCTTCTTCGCCCGAACGCTCGAAGTCTTCATAGTGCAGCAACTGGCAGCCGTAGACCTCGTTGAGCAGTTCCTGATATTCGTCGAGCGGCATGTCCAGTTCCTTGGCCACTTCCGAATCGATCGGCGTGCGGCCAAGCTTCTGTTCCAGCTGACGCTGGGTACGCTCGATCTTGCGCGTGAACTGGCGCAGGCTGCGCGACTGCCAGTCGTTGGCGCGCACCTCATCGAGCATCGCGCCGCGGATGCGCTGGCTTGCGTAGGTCTCGAACCGGGCGCCGTGATTGTCTTCATAGCGCTTGGCGGCGTCGAGCAGGCCAATCATGCCGGCCTGGATCAGGTCATCGATCTGTACGCTGGCGGGCAACTTGGCCGCCAGTTGCAGCGCGATGCGCCGCACCAGCGATGCATGCGACTTGACCACGTCCGCCTGCTCGAGCTTTCCCTGAATCGTGTACATGGTGGAATTCTCGGTGAATGCTTTCTGTTTGGGCCAGCGCCGGAGAGGCTGAAAATCGGCAACTGGCTGGCTGAGTTTCCGGTCTTGTCGAGACTTCTTGTTCTTTACGTCATGCGGGAACGGCCGAAGCCAATCCCAGGGGCAATGCTTCGTGTCGCAACGGCCACGCGCCGATACGGCTGGCGATATGCCGCAAGGCACCGGTGGCGGGGGCGGCGGGATACGCCTCCACCACGCAGCGCCCCAACTGGAGCGCACGCGCCACCAGCGGATCCATCGGCAGGTACCCTGCCAGGCCGGCCTCCACGCCCAGGTACTGGCTCGCGGTGCGGGCCAGGTTGCGCGCAAGCGCCGTTACCGTGCCCTCCGTGACCGCCATATTGACGACCAGCTGAAACTGACGGCATGCGTACTCGTGGTGCAGTCGCTTGATGCAGGCATAGGCTGCGGTAATCGACGTGGCCTCCGGGCGCATGACGATCACGAAATTGTGTGCGGTGCCCGCGAGCGGCGACAGCGCGCCGCTCTTGTCGCGGCGTACGTCGACCAGCACCGAGCGCATGTCGGGCAACAGCGCGGTCAGGGCACGCTCGTCGGGCATCACACCTGCAGGCCCCTGTCCCGCCGGCAGCACGGCAATGCCGCTGGCCGGGCGCGTGCCGAGCGCCGCGCCGAATGGCACCCGCCCACCCAGTACGTCGGCCAGCGTGGCAGTTGGCGTAGCACCGGCAAGCCGCGTGGCACGCGCACCATACTGGTCTTCGTCTACCAGCAGCACGCGTTCGCCCTGCATCGACAGCGCATTGGCCAAACCCAATGCAACCGTGGTCGTACCGGCGCCAGAGTCCGCGCCCACCACGGCAATCCGCCGTGTCACGCGCGGCGCCAGCAAGCGGCGCAGGCTTTCCGCCTGATCAGAGCCCATCAGGTTCACGGTTTACTCCCCGGCAGCCGCGAGTTGCGGCATGGCGTCCATGGCATCCATTGCGGCCTTCGCCTGCAGCGCAGCCGTGGCCGGTTCGGGGGTATTGCCGGACGCCAGCGACGGCATCGTGCCGCGGCCGGGATAGTTTTCCAGCACGTCCAGCAGCGCGAGCAAACGCCCCATGCCCTCGTTCAAAACCGTTCCCGCTACCGGCGCATTGACGCGGGCCGATGCGCGCCCGGCCAGACGCGACAGGAAAGCCGGCGCGGTCGGCGTGGGCAGATGTTGCAGACGCAGTGCGGTCAAACCCAACTGCAGCGATACCATGTTGGCGCACAGTGTCTGGTCTTCATCGCCGTCCTGTGCGAAGTGTTCCATGGCATGGCGCAGCGTGCGGAACTGCTCCTCGGCTGAGAGCGTCCATTGCGACCAGCGTGCAACCTGTGCGGCGTCGTTGGCCAGTGCAGGGTCGCACAGCACGTATTCCACCGACAGCGTGTCGCCGGACTCCTGATCCACCATGCGCGATACCACCAGGCATGCTTCGATGCCGGATTCGGCACCGTTGTTGGCGCGCGCGCGTGCCGCGGTACGAACCTGGCCGTCCGGAATACGCACGAGACAGTGTGCAAGCCAGTGCACGGCATCACGGTCGCGGCAGCTGACGTCGCCAATGGCATGGAACGTCAGCGTATCGGCGATCGTATCGAGCTTGTTGGCCAGGCCATCGGCAATCGCGCGCGTGGTCTTGCGCGTACCGGCAACCCAGCGTTCACCCTGTTGCTGCCAGCGCGCCAGCGTGGCCGAGGTCGGCAGGGACGTGTTCAGGTTCACCACGGTCCGTGCCGCTGCCAGCGTGGCACGCACGGTGGCTGCCTCCGCGTCGGCCTCGGCTTCGGTCATCGACTGGCGTGCACGGCCCGCCGGAACCACGGTGGTGGTCAGCGGCATGCCGTCGCGATCGGCCAGCCACAGCGTATGCTGCATCATCTGCGGCGCGCGGCGGCCCTGCACCGGCTGCGCCACGTTCTGCGTGACGGCCAGCACAAAGCGGTCACAGGCACGGCTTGCTTCCCGGCACATGGTCAAGCGCACCTGCTGGGCCATCGGACGTAACGCGGAAACTCCGGCCGCACGTTGTTGCCACAACTGGCGTGCCAGATCGAATCCGTAGCGGGCGTCGTTCAGTTCCTGCACACAGACGCCAACGGCATTGGCGCTGTCGGTCAGCGAACGCAGCATGTCGTCAGCGCCGCTGCGCTCTGCCTGGCGCGGCGCCACGGCTTCCACGGCACCGGCCTGACGGCGGGCCACATCGGCGTCATTGAACAGCGAACCGCGCCGCGGTGTCAGGAACGCACGCTCCACCAGTGCGCCAGCCTGCGCCAGTTCCAGATGCTCGGGTACGCGTTGGCCCGTCGAGGCGTAGAACACCGGCAGACGGTGGCGGATCACCACGTCAAGCACCGAGCCCAGATGCGTGGCTTCATCGAGCTTGCTGATGATGCAGCCGTCGATGCCACCTGCGGCACCGGCTGCATCGTTGCGATAGGCATGCACGACTTCGTTGAGCGTATCGCCGTGGGCCGCGCCATTGAGCAGCAGCACGCGCTGCATCGGTGTCTGCACACCGGCCAGCATTGCGATCTGGTCAGACAGGCTGCGGTCACGCTGGCTCATGCCCACGGTGTCGATAATGACGAGGTGTTTGTCCTTCATGGCCGACAGCGCGAAGCGCAGGTCGGCGGCATCCTTCACCGCATGCACGGGCACGCCAAGAATGTCGCCGTAGATGCGCAGTTGTTCGTGCGCACCGATCCGGAAACGGTCGGTAGTCAGCAGCGCCAGGCTTTGCGGTCCGTGGCGCAGCACAAAGCGTGCGGCCAGCTTGGCGGTAGTGGTGGTCTTGCCGACACCGGTCGGTCCAATCAGCGCCAGCACGCCCCCCTGGGCGAACAGGGCATCCTCGTCGGACAGCACCGGTACCTTCTTGGCAAGTTCCTGCCGGATCCATGCCATGGCCGCCGGGCGATCGGTACCTACCGGCAAGCGTGACAACAGCGTGCGCGACAACTGCCCCGAAAAGCCTGCGTTGACCAGCCATTCGAACAGCGATTCGCGCAACGGGTCGCCAACAGCCACACCGGATGCACCGCTCGTCAGGCCGGCAAACTGGCGTTCGAGCATTGAGCGCATCGAAGCCAGCTCACCACGCAGGTCGCCCAATGCGGCGTCATCCTGCGCAGCGGCCACGGGTGCCGTTGCCGTAAGCGCACTGGCCGTGGCCATGGCCGTCATCGGCGGGAACGCGTCCGCGGCGGGCGCCTGCATGTCGTGCAACGCCTGCAGCATTGGCAGCGGCGAAGGCAGTGCCACGGCAGGGGGTTCGTACATTTGCGCGCCGGCACTCACGGCGCCAAGATCGGTATCGCGCATCGCCACGATTTCGACGCCGCCTTCGATCGAGCGGTTCGAGAGCACCACGGCGTCGGGGCCCATGGCCTCGCGCACCTTGCGCATCGCTTCGCGACCATTGGCCGCCACAAACTTTGCCACGCTCATTGTTCAGTCCTCACGCTGCGCCGCCGATCATGGCGGTAATGCGGATATTGCGGTTGTCCGGTACTTCGGCATGCGACAGCACCTTCAGCTGGGGCAGCGTACGACGCAGGAAGCGCGCCATCAGCGGCCGCATTGGCGCCGGCACCAGCAGCACCGGATCCAGACCCAGTTGTTCCTGCCGCATCACCGCGTTCTGCGCCTGCTGCAGCAGCGCATCGGCCAGGCCCGGCTCGATGCCCCCACCATTTGTCATGGCCTGTGTCAGCACCCGTTCCAGTCCGGCATCGAGGCCGATGACCTGCATGTCGGCATTGTTCGGGAACAGTTGCTGCGTGATGGCGCGGCCCAGCGCCACACGGACCAGCGTGGTCAGTTCGGCAGGGTCGTTGATCTTCGGCGCGTTCTCGGCCACCACATCGAGGATCGTGCGCATGTCGCGAATCGCCACGCCCTCGTCGAGCAGGTTCTGCAGTACCTTCTGCAGTCCCGTCAACGAGATGGTCTTCGGCACCAGGTCCTCGGTCAGCTTTGGTGCTTCCTTGGCGATGCGGTCCAGCAGTGCCTGCACTTCCTGGCGGCCCAGCAACTCGGAAGCATGCATCTGGATCACGTGGTTGAGGTGCGTAGCCACCACGGTGCTGGCGTCCACCACCGTGTAGCCGTAGGCCTGGGCCTGTTCCTTGAGGCTGGCATCGATCCACACTGCCGGCAGGCCGAAGGCGGGATCGCGCGTGACCGCCCCAGGCAGCGTGCCGGTAACCTGTCCCGGGTTGATGGCCATCCATTGGCCCGGGTTGGCTTCGCCACTGCCAACTTCCACACCCTTGAGCGTGATCCGATAGGCCGTGGGCTTCAGTTCGAGGTTGTCGCGGATATGGACCACCGGCACCAGGAAGCCAATGTCCTGCGCAATCTTCTTGCGGATGCTCTTGATGCGGCCCAGCAGTTCGCCGTTCTGCGCACGATCCACGAGGGTGATCAGGCGGTAGCCCACTTCCATACCGAGCGGGTCCACCATCGTGACGTCTTCCCAGGTGGCTTCGGCGGATTCGGCCGGCGCTGCGGGGGCGCGCTCTTCCTTGGTCTTGGTCTCGGTGGCCTTCGCCTCGCGCTGCAACAGGTAGCGGCCAAACCAGCCCAGTCCGCCGGCCAGCAGCAGAAACGCAAAATGCGGCATGCCCGGGATCAGGCCCATCGTGCCGATGATGGCGGCGGTAATGAACATCACGCGCGGATTCGAGAACAGCTGGCCGGTCAGTTGCTGGCCAACGTCCTGCTCGTTCGATACGCGCGACACGATCACACCGGCCGCGGTGGAGATCACCAGTGCGGGAATCTGCGCCACAAGGCCATCGCCAATCGTCAGCAGCGTGTAGTTGTGCACGGCCGTACCGAAGTCCAGGTCGTGCTGCACCATGCCGACCACCATGCCGGCCGCCACGTTGATGAACATGATCAGCAGGCCGGCAATGGCGTCACCGCGCACGAACTTCGACGCACCGTCCATGGCACCGTAGAAGTCCGACTCCTGCGACACTTCGGCGCGGCGCTTGCGAGCGCCGTCTTCATTGATCAGCCCGGCGTTCAGGTCGGCATCGATCGCCATCTGCTTGCCTGGCATGGCGTCGAGCATGAAGCGCGCACCAACTTCGGCGATACGGCCAGCACCCTTGGTGATCACCATGAAGTTGATCACCACCAGGATCGCGAACACCACGATACCGACGGCAAAGTTGCCGCCTACCAGGAAGTGGCCGAAGGCCTCGATGACCTTGCCGGCGGCGTCGGGGCCGGTATGGCCTTCGAGCAGCACCACGCGCGTGGAGGCCACGTTAAGGGACAGGCGCAGCAGCGTGGAGAACAGCAGCACGGCCGGAAACGCGGCGAAGTCCAGCGGGCGTTGCGTGTACATGCCGACCAGCAGCACCATGATCGACAGCGCGATATTGAAGGTGAACAGCAGGTCCAGGATGAATGCCGGCAACGGCAGGATCATCATGCCGAGGATCATGACGATCAGCAGCGGGCCGGCCAGCGCCTTCATCTGGGCGCCACCCCGCAGTGCGGGCATGTTGAAAAGGTTGGTCAGTGCGTTCATGCGCGGCTTTCCGGTACGGCAAGTTCGTCTGGCACCAGCAGCTCCGACGGCGCATCAGGCTGCGGACCGTAGCTGTAATGCCAGTTCTTCAGTTGAAACACCCAGGCCAGGATTTCGGCCACGGCGGTATACAGACCCGCCGGGATCTCGTGTCCCAGTTCCACGTGACGGTGCAGCGCGCGCGCCAGCGGCGGCGCCGACAACACCGGCACGCGATGCTCGGCGGCCAGTTCGCGAATGCGTGCGGCCACCTCGTCGCTACCCTTGGCCACCACGCGCGGCGCATTCCAGCGCGCGCTTTCGTCGTAGCGCAGTGCCACGGCGAAGTGGGTGGGGTTGGTCACCACCACGTCGGCCTTGGGCACTTCGGCCATCATGCGGCGACGCGCCATGGCCCGCTGCTGCTGGCGGATCTTGGCCTTGATGTGCGGGTCGCCATCGCTTTCCTTCATTTCCTGCTTGACCTCTTCCTTGGTCATGCGCAGCTTCTTGTAGAACGTCCACAACTGCCAGGGCACGTCCAGTGCCGCTACCAGCAGCAACGATCCGGCCACCATGCCGCACACATAGAGCACCATGTCCATCATGTGCTGCAGTGCTTCCTGAACCGGTGCGTTCATCAGCGCGATGGCCTCGGGCAATTCGCGCCAGACCATCCAGGCACCGACACCACCCACCAGCAACGACTTGGCAATGGCCTTGACCAGTTCCACGAGCGAATGCGACGAGAACATCCGTCCAAGGCCCGCCAGTGGCGACAGGCGAGTGAAATCGGGCGAAAACGACTTGGTCGAGAAGATCCATCCGCCCAGCGCCAGCGGTGCCACCAGCGCCGCGACGCCAAACATCAGCAGCAGCGGCATGAAGGCCAGCAGGCTGTCCCAGATCGCCATGGCGAACTGCGACAACATCCGGTTCGTATCGAAGGCCGTGGCCGGTTCAAAGGCCAGGCTCGCATGCATGACCGCATTGAGCTTGCGACCCAGCGTGCCGCCCATGATCCACAGGCCAAGCACGCCCGTCATCAGCATCACGAACGTGCCGAGTTCGCGCGAACGCACCACCTGCCCCTCCTCGCGCGCCTTTTCAAGGCGCCGGGGTGAGGCGGGTTCGGTTTTCTCGAGATCGCTTTCCTCGGACATGGACGCTCCAATGCGAAGCGCACGGACGGCACTTCGTCACCGAGGATTATCAAATCCCGGATTGGAAAGCATTGGGAGGAAAAGGCGGGGAAACAGGTGCCTGTTTCAGGAATGAAGGGGGCAGCGGAAATAACGGCCCCGGGGGTGGCGATCTTTATAGCCAGATCGTCAAATTGTGCCTGGCAGCGGTGTCACACCGCGTGTCCGGCTTGCCTCTCCCGCAGGCGGGAGAGGCAAGAACACCGTCGCTTACCGCACCACGTCATCGTGGTCCGTCGACATCGCGACTTCACGCCACGCGGCCAACTCCGCCTCCACGGCCTTGTGCTTCTGCTCGATGCGGGCCACGGCGTCCGAGCCCAGCGGAAGGCGCAGCGGCGGATTGTCGCTATCGGCCAGGCGCAGGACCGCGATGACCAGCTTGCGTGGATCGCCCGGCTGAGCGTGGTTGGCACCCTCGGCAAAGACACGCATCTTGCCGACCGTTTCGGCATAGTCATCGATGATGGCCTTCGTGGAGACCAACGAGTTGTCGTTGAGGAAGTCCGTACGGAAGAAGCCCGGTTCGACTACCGTCACCTTGATGCCCAGCGGCGCCAGCTCTTGCGACATTGCCTCGGTCAAGCCCTCCACCGCGAACTTCGAAGCCCCGTAGACGCCCCAGCCGTGGTACGCGGAGTAACCGCCGAGCGAAGAGATATTGACGACATGGCCGCTGCGTTGCTTGCGCATCTGCGGCAAAACGGCACGCGACACGGCCAGCAGGCCAAAGACATTGGTGTCAAAGTTAGCCTTCGCTTCGGCTACGCTCGTTTCCTCGACAGCACCCAGCACGCCATAACCGGCATTGTTGACGAGCACGTCGATACGTCCGAAGCGGTTGACACCCTGGCGCACCGCTTCGACGGCATCCTCCTCCCGCGTGACATCGACTTTTACGGCCAGCAGGTTTGGCTGCTCGCCAAATGCATCGATGACTTGCTGCGGGTTACGTGCAGTAGCAATCACGTTGTCGCCGCGTAGCAATGCTGCGCGGACGATCAGGGTGCCGAAACCACGCGAGGCACCGGTGACAAACCAGACCTTGGCCTGGGATTGAGTTTGAACCGATTGTGAAACTTGGGACATGACTGACTCCATGGGGATCTGACGGGCAGGAATTGCATTCCGGGTCCGTTTGCCTTTGTCTGGTCTGGCAGCGGCGCCGTTGAGACCCATGGTAGGTAGGCATTGTTTAGCAAACAATGGTGATCTTGTTTTCCTTTCTCACAACTATAAGTTGCTAATAACTTCTCAGGGAACTGTGGACCGAACTGAATCTGGCAAGTATTCGTCGTAGCGCTGCCTGAGCCAGGCCATGCCATCATCGCGTGTGATCGTGCAATTGAGCTTGCTCCTGAACGCTTCCATGCGCACGCGCGCAGCATTAAGATGCCTCCCCATGTCGACAGACCAATCCGCAGGGTGCGATCCTGGTGCGTACATCCGAAGGTCCCGTTCGAATAGCCGAGCATGCGGGAAGCTTCGGGTGTGATGTCATTCGACACTGCCAAAAAAGTCCAATGCGTGCTGGCTGTATCGAAGCGTTCGTCAGAGGCAACCGCCATCGCATAGCTTTCGAGCTGCGCCTTGGCCGCGAGATCAATCTTTCTGGACGGCCGCTTCAACTCCACCACAAGGAACTCGCGGCGCAGGTTTGCGTACGCTGGCAATTCCCGCCCCAGCACGAGGTCCACGACGCCCTCGCGTCCGTTGTCCCTGAGAACGGCGTTCCGAAGGCTCGCATGGCCACCGTCGAGCTTGCCGATATGCTTGTGCAACACGGTGGTCAGGTTCTCGTCGCTACTGGTCAACTGGAACTCTTCACCGAAAATCCAGGTCTCGTTGGCAAGCATCCGATGTAACTGGTCACGCTCCCTGAAGCTGTGTTTGCTACCGGATTCGAATAGCAGTGCCTGCAGGCCGGAGAGAAACTGGAGTCGATCCGTTACCATCTTGCTGGCTTCGATGATCGACGAAAGCGAAGTCAGCTGGAAAAGATTGGTAAGCCCATTTGCCCGCTCCTCGGGAAGATTGAGCACCTCGGTCAGAATGCGTCGCAAAGTCGCAGGGCTGTCCTCCAGTGTTGCCTTGAGCATTTGCAGCGTGAAGCGCCGGTCTTGCCGGGTGCCGGTCCTGAATACATCGACGTGGTCGTGGATGCTGAGCGCACAGATGTCGAACATCTCGCGACGGGCCTCCTCGATAGCATCTTCGGAGGCCCCGACAAACGGGTAGACACCCTCGCTCTTCCATTGCCGGATCTTGGCAAAGGCCTCATCTGTCCGATGCTTTTTTTGTCGAACCTTGAGCGTTTCCCGGGCGCTCGCGACAAGCAGCAGGAGCGCCGGATCGATGCGATCATTGTGTGGCAGGCCAGAGTGCTCAAAGTTGTCCGCCACGACGCCGGATTCCGGTACGCGCATCCGGGCGGATCCAAGGTTTCGCACTTCCATTTCGGCCTCCATCAATGTCAGATGCGGGCCAGATTAGCATCGCGTCCTGCACTTTGGAGCCGATGCGCACACTCGGCACCCTACTTTCAGAACTCTCTCAAACAACCACTCATTCAAGCCGCCCGGGCTCGATTTCTATGCCCAGTTGCCCGGCCATCTCCTCCACCAGCGCTTGCAGTCGCGCCACCTTGTCTTCCAGCGCGCGATGGCTGATGCGCAACGCTTCGAATTCCGACGGCGAGGCGGCCGCGTCGGTGCCGCTACGTGTTGTGCCTGCAAACTCGGCAACGCTGACCTCGCCGCACAGCAGATGCATCCACCTGTGCTCGCGCTCGCCAGGCGAGCGTGGCAGCTTCACGACCAGGGCCGGAGTCCGCTCGGCCAGTTCATCGAGGAAGCCCTCCACCGAGGAAATGTCGGCAAACGCGTGCAGCCGTGCCGTGTTCAGCCGCAGTTCGGCAGCGGTCTGCGGACCACGCAGCAGCAATGTCGACAGCAATGCCGCCGACTGGCTCGGTACACCAAGCACCTTGCCGAGGTTCTGTTCGAAGCGCGGCACCCGGCTGCTGCTGCCTTCGAACACCAGGCTTAGCGTTTTCAGCCCGTCGATGGCAGTCAGGATCTCGTCCTCGCTGACGCTCATTACCGGTAGGCGTGCGGTCTTCTGGTTGCATCCGGCTGCGAGTGCGTTGAGCGACAGCGGGTAGGTATCGGGCACGGTGTACTGCTTCTCCAGCAGGACCGCCACGACGCGTCCTTCCAGCGGCGTAAGCTCGCGCAGCGCGGGACGGAGAGGTGTAACGGGAATCGGGTCCATCGGTGATCTCGGGCAGGTTGGCAACGCGCCCATTGAAGCGCAAGGGCCGCGCCGATGCAACAGCGTCGGGCATAAGGAACTGCGAAAACATTCGTTGGCCTTCGCGCCCGAGCCACGTACGGTCGGGTCTTTACCGATCCCGAAGGTTCGCTCGCATGACCATCTCCCGTCGCCGCTTCCTGCATGTCGCCAGCACCGGCACCGCGCTCGCCATGCTTTCTCCCGTGCATGCGCAATCACGCCAGATCCTGAAGGCGGGCGACCAGAAAGGCGGGCTGCGCGCGCTGCTCGAATCGGCCGATGCGCTCAAGGGCGTCGCCTACGACATCCAGTGGACCGAGTTCCCGGCCGCCGCGCCATTGGCTGAGGCGCTCAACGCCGGGGCGGTGGATAGCGGGCCGATTGGCGATGCGCCCGCCATCTTTGCGCTGGCGGCCGGCACCCGCATCAAGCTGATTGGCGCCAACCGCTCCGACCCCTATGGCACGGCCGTGCTTGTACGCCCCGACTCCCCGCTCAAGACCGCCGCCGACCTGAAAGGCAAGCGCATTGGCACGAACCGCGGCTCGATTGGGCATTTCGTCACGCTCAAGGCGCTGGCATCTGCCGGACTGAAGCCCGAAGACGCCGACATCCGCTTTTTGCCGCCTGCCGATGCCAAGCTTGCGCTGACCAATGGCTCGGTCGATGCCTGGGCCACCTGGGAACCCTACACGGCAATGGCCGAAACCAGCGGCCACGCACGCGTACTGGCAAGCGGCCGTGGATTGTGGTCGGGGCTCAGCTACCTGGCAGCCACCGACGCCGCGCTGGCCAGCAAGCGCGCAGTACTCGCCGACTTTCTGCAGCGCGTAGCGCGCGCGCAGGTTTGGTCATATCAGCACGCACCCGAGTTCTCGGCTGCGCTGGCGCGCATCATCGGCATTCCGCCCGAAGCCGCACGGTTGCAGTTCGAGCGGCGCCGTACGCAGTGGCAGCCCATCGATGCAGAGTTGATCGCGCTGCAACAGCAGACCGCCGACTTCTATCTGAAGTCGGGTCTGCTGAAACAGCGGCTCGACGTGGCCACTACGTTCGACAGGAGCTTTCCGCTCAGCGCGTGACCGTTGCCTTGGCCGGCCGACGCGCAAGCAGCGGCTGCGCGACGCCCTCCACGCCGACCAGCCCCAACACCGTGGTCAGGCCCCATTGCGCGCCTTCCCACGCGTTTGTGGGGTCGAACCACTCGTCACGCGAATGCGACCCGCCCGACTTGCCGCCGCTGCCGATAATGATGGCCGGAATACCCAATGCCATCGGCACGTTGGCGTCGGTGCTGCCGCCGCGCAGTGACGGCGCGACCTTGCTGTTGGCCTTGATCACGCGCACCGCTGACTGCACGATCACCGAATCGGTCGGCGTGATGCCGGCGGGGCGGTCGCCAATCTGGCGTGTCTGGAACGTGATCTCCTGACCCTTGGCCGGCGTCCAGCGTGCATTCTCCTCCGCCACGCCAGCGGCAATCGCGTCCATGATGTGCTTCTCGGTCTCCAGCAGCGATGGGGTGCCGTTGGAACGGATATCGATCGCCATGCGCGCGTCGCCCGCAATCGCATTCACCGAGGTGCCACCGCCGACCGTTCCTACCGTGAACGTCGTCTTGGGATCGGTGGGGGTACGCACGTCGCTGATCTTTCCGACCGCGCGACCCATCGCATGAATGGCACTCGGCAATCCGAATGCGCCAAAGCTGTGGCCGCCCGGTCCTTTGAAGACCACCTCATAGCGGTGGCTGCCGGTACCTTGCGTCAACACGCGGTCGCCCGTCCCGGGCTCGATGCCGACCATGCCATCAATGTCCGGATGATCGCGGAACACGGCTTTCATGCCGCGCAGATTGCCCAGTTCCTCTTCGCCCACGTTGCCGACAAAGACCAGGTCTCCCACGGTACGCACCTGGTTTTCGTTGAGCACCTTCAGCCATGAGAGCAATACCGTCAGCCCGCGCGTATCGTCGCCAATACCGGGCGCATAGAGCTTGCCGTCACGCGCTTTCACGGTAACGTCAGTGCCCTCCGGGAATACGGTATCCAGATGGGCCGACACCAGCAGCTTCGGCCCGTTGCCGGTGCCTTTGCGAATCCCGATTGCGTTGCCTTCGGCATCGATATGGGCGTCTTCGAGACCGAGCGCCTTGAGTCGCGACACAAAGTACTCGGCGCGTGCCTTCTCCTTGAATGGCGGCGCCGGAATCTCGGTCAACGTCTTGAGCTCAGCCAGCGCGCGGGGATCGTCGGCGCGCACATCGGCCATCAGCTTCTTGTACACGGGCGCGGCCTCGAGCCTTGCATAGGCGCCATCGACGCCCGAAGACACCTGCGGAACGGTCAACGTCTGGGCCTGGGCGATGCCGGCAAAAGCCAGCGTGGCAACGGTGCAAGCTGCGAGGTAGCGGGAATGCGCGTGGAGCATGGTGGGCGTGATCCTGCGAAAGCGTAGTGGATGGCCCGATGCGAGGCCACACCTCGTCATCGGCGTGTCCATGGATTGTGCCAGCGAACAGGCTCGCACGCGTGTTTCAGTTCGCTGGATCGACCCGCCATGCCATGGATCGAGCGCCGGTCGCGCACGGAAGACGGTAGGGAAAGGGCACAGGCAAAGCAAAAGCAGCCTCTCTTGCGCGGCAAGAGAGGCAGGTCGGTTCGCAAGGAACGCGACCGAAGCCGTCAGAAGCCCAGGCTGGCCAGCAGGTCGTCCACCTGCGACTGGTCGGCCACCACGTCGGCCTTGCCCTCCGGACTGATCTGCGGGCCGTTCAGCAGCGTGGAAGGTGCTTCCACGCGACGCTCGGCCGGCACGTTGTCGATCAGCACCTGCAGCAGTTCCTGCTCCAGGGTACGGATCATGTCCATCATCTTCTTGATCACCTGTCCGGTCAGGTCCTGGAAGTCCTGAGCCATCATGATCTCCAGCAGATGACTGCCGGTAGTCTTGGCTTTCTGCGGTACTTCGGCCAGGAACTCACGCGTATCGAGCACCAGCGAGCGCGCGTCGCCAAGCTCCACCGGTTGTGCGAACCACTCGTCCCAGCGCTTGTCCAGCGCCGTGGCCTTGCTTTCCAGGTCTTCCTGCAGCGGCTGCGCCAGTTCCACGGCCGTGAGCGTGCGCTCGGCGGCCTGCTCTGTCATGGCGGCGATGTAGTTCAGGCGGTCCCGCGCATCGGGAATTGCCAGCGCGGCTTTCTCGATTTCCTTGTCGAGCCCCAGCTCCCGCATGTTGTCGCGCAGCATCCGCGTCAGGTTGCCTATGCGATGGATGATCTGCTCGGCCGATTCTTGGCTGAAAGTCGGAGTCGTCGACATGTCGCGTACCTCTTGTTATTGACCCATCTTCTCGAAGATCTTGGTGATCTTCTCGTCCAGCGTGGCGGCGGTAAAGGGCTTGACCACATAGCCGTTGGCACCGGCCTGCGCGGCGGCAATGATGTTTTCCTTCTTGGCTTCGGCGGTCACCATCAGCACCGGCGTCTTGGCGATCTCGGGAATCGCGCGGATCGACTGCAGCATGGTCAGGCCGTCCATGTTCGGCATGTTCCAGTCCGACACCACGAACTGGAAGCTGCCGTCCTTGGCCTTCTCCAGGCCGGCGGCGCCGTCTTCGGCTTCCTCGACGTTGGTGAACCCCAGCTCCTTGAGCAGGTTACGAATGATCCGACGCATGGTCGGGAAGTCGTCGACCACGAGGATCTTGATGTTCTTGTCCACTATACGGCTCCAATACGGTTGCGGATGACGGTGTCATCCGGTTGATGTTTCTGATCTGACCTTGCGCGCGCGTCGTTCCGCACTACACGCGCTGCGCCCGCGCACCAAATGTCGCCAGGTGCGCCATGACGCGCTGGCTCATCTGATGCAGGGGCACCACTTCATGCACGCCGCCGGTGGCGATCGCCTCCTTCGGCATGCCAAACACGATGCAGGACTGTTCGTCCTGCGCCAGGTTGTACGATCCGGCTTCGCGCATGCGCAGCATGCCGCGCGCGCCATCCTTGCCCATGCCGGTCAGGATCACACCTGTCACGTTCTTGCCGCCGTGGATGGCAGCGGAATCGAACAGTACATCCACCGACGGGCGATGGCGGTTCACCGGCGCTTCCTGCGACAGATGGGCCACGTAGTTGGCACCGCTACGCGCCAGCAACAAGTGCGAATCGCCCGGGGCAATGTATGCGTAGCCGGGCAGCATGCGCTCGCCGTGCTCGGCTTCCTTGACCGTAATGCGGCACAACCCGTTCAGGCGCTGCGCGAACGACTTGGTAAAGCCGGCCGGCATGTGCTGCACGATCATGACCGCTGGCGAATCCGGAGGCAGCGGCATCAGGAATTCCTTGATGGCCTCGGTACCGCCGGTCGATGCGCCAACGATGATCAGCTTCTCGGTCGACAGTAGCGGCGCACGCAGGATTGGCGCGGCCGGCGTCGCACCGCCAGCCGCTGCTTCGGGCCGCGCCTTCACGCGGGCACGCGACGCGGCACGCAGCTTGTCGGCGATCGTGTCGGTGTACTCGATCAGCCCGTCACGAATGCCCAGCTTGGGCTTGGTCACGAAGTCCACCGCACCAAGTTCCAGCGCACGCATCGTGATTTCCGAGCCGCGCTCGGTCAGCGACGACACCATCAGCACCGGCATCGGCCGCAGCCTCATCAGGCGCTCGAGGAAATCGAGCCCGTCCATGCGTGGCATTTCCACGTCCAGCGTCAGCACGTCCGGGTTCAGGCGCTTGATCATGTCACGCGCCACCAGTGGATCGGGCGCGGTACCCACCACCTCCATGTCCGGCTGGCTGTTGATGATCTCGGTCATCAGGCTGCGGATCAGCGCGGAATCATCCACGCACAACACCTTGATCTTCGCGGCAGTCATGTTCGTCTCTACGTCTTAAGGTTTCAGGTCGGCGTCCTGGCCGATACCTGCCGCGTAAACAATTCCACGGCGCCACGTGCGGGTGCCTTCGTGGAGGTGGACAGCGCGCGTGCCAGCGCACGCTCCTCGCGTTCCACGCCTACCGTATCGTCCTGGCGTGTCAGCCTGCGCACCAGCGCCAGGCCGGTATGCGGGAAATAGCTGACGCGTCGCGCATGCGGGCCACGCAGGTCCTGCGCGGCCACGCGAATCTCTTCGGTGCGCAGGTACTTCAATACGAAATCGGCATTCCGGTCCCCAATATTGAGGGTCGTCATGTTCGCCAGTACCGCGCCACCGCCAAAAACCTTGGCTTCCAGGCGTTCGCGCCGGGCGCCCATCTTCAGCAGTTCATTGATCAGCACTTCCAGCGCATAGCAGCCGTAGCGCATCGATGCGGACAGCATGCGATCCGCGCCGGCGTTCTCGTCGTCGGGCAACATGAAGTGGTTCATGCCACCGACACCGGCAACTTCGTCACGAATGCAGGCGGCCACGCACGAGCCCAGCACCGTGGTCAGCACAACGTCGTCGCCGGTCACGTAGTACTCGTTGGGTAGCAGCTTGATGGCCTGCTTGCCGAACTCGCGGTCGAAGTACTTGCGCGTGGCGATGGCCTCTGGCATCTGGGGCGTTCCGCGCATCATGCACCTCCGCCCTTGCCTGCCAGTTCATACACGGTCTGCCCGCGCAACTGGAACGCGCGCGTGACATACGAAAAATTCTCCGAATGCCCGGCAAACAGCAGGCCATTCGGCTTCAGCAACGGCGCAAACCGTTCCAGGATGCGGCCCTGCGTCGGCTTATCGAAATAGATCATCACGTTGCGGCAGAAGATCGCGTCGAATTTTTCGCGGATACCCCAGTCTGGCGCCAGCAGGTTCAGTGGTTCGAAACTGATCGTCGACGCCAGGTCCGGCTTGACCTTTACCGCGCCGGCGCGCGCGCCGGTGCCTTTGAGGAAAAAACGCTTGAGCCGTTCCTGCGACAGGCGCGCCACCTGCTCCGACGTATAGACCCCGGCGCGAGCCTTGGCCAGGACCTGGGTATCGATATCGGTTGCCAGTACGGTCCCGGCACGGTCACCGAGCGCCTCGGCCAGCGTGATGGCGATCGAGTACGGTTCTTCTCCGGTCGACGCAGCGGCACACCATACGCTGTACGGGCGGCCCACCTTCTTGGCATGCTCGGCCAGCAGCGGGAAGTGATGCGCTTCCCGGAAGAACGACGTCAGGTTCGTGGTCAGCGCGTTGGTGAAGTATTCCCACTCGTCCGAACGGTCGTCGGCTTCGAGAAGTTCCAGGTACGTGCCGAAGTCGCTCAGCTGCAGCGAACGCAGGCGCCGCGCCAGGCGGCTGTAGACCATCTCGCGCTTGTGGCTGCCCAGCGAAATGCCCGCGCGCTTGTGGATCAGCGCGCGGACCTTCTCGAAGTCACGCTCGGTCAGCAGGAAGTCACGCATGTCGTCGCGCAGCGGCGCCAACACCGGTGCGGCCGGATTGGCGGCCGCGCCTGGCTTCCCGGTGGCGCTGGAGGAAGAACGGAGCGGCGTCATGTGTGTGTGTTTCGTCAGGGTTGCCGATCAACGGCGATACGGATTCGGGGCGAAGCGGCTTGCCGTTTCAGGCGAGCTCGGCCTCGATCAGTTCCATCTCGGAGCTGGTCATCATGCGTTCGATGTCGATCAGGATCAGCATCCGGCCTTCCACCGAACCGAGACCGGTCAGGTGTTCGTTGGATACCGATACGCCGAACTCCGGTGCCGGCTTGATGTCGTCGCCAGTCAGCGTAAGCACGTCCGACACGCCATCGACGACGATGCCCACCACACGACCCGCCACGTTCAGGATGATCACCACGGTCTGGTGGTCATAACGGACGTTGCCGAGGTCAAACTTGAGGCGCAGGTCGACGATCGGCACGATCACGCCGCGCAGGTTCGTCACGCCCTTGATGAAATCGGGTGCATTGGCGATGCGGGTCACCGTCTCGTAGCTACGGATCTCCTGCACCTTGAGGATGTCGATGCCATATTCCTCGGTGCCCAGCGTGAAGACCAGGTATTCCTGGCCAGAGGCTTCACTGCCCTGGGTATCGATGTGTCCGATGCCGGCCATGTCTGTTCTCCTTGCTGTCGATTACTGTACGGCCACCGGGTCCTGACGGCGCACGCCGGTGCGCTGCAGCGCGCCCACGTCCACGATCAGCGCGACGCTGCCGTCGCCCAGGATCGTCGCCGCAGAGATGCACGGCACCTTGCGATAGTTGGTTTCTAGGTTCTTCAGAACCACCTGGTGCTGACCGATCAGCTGGTCCACCAGCAGCGCGAAGCGCTTGCCTTCGGCAGCCAGGATCACGGCGATACCCTGCGTGGGCTCCTGCACCGCATTGGCCACGTTGAAGACCTTGTGCAGTTCCAGCAGCGGCAGATATTCACCGCGGACATTCATCACGCGCTCGCCGTTGGCGGCGGTGTGCACATCCTCGGCCTTGGGCTGCAGCGATTCCATCACGCAGTTCAGCGGCAGGATGAACGTTTCCTCACCGGTACGCACCGACATGCCATCGAGAATCGCCAGCGTCAGCGGCAGTACGATGCGTGTGGTGGTGCCCAGGCCCGGCCGCGAGCTGATCTCGACGTGACCGCCCATCTCCTGGATGTTCCGCTTGACCACGTCCATGCCCACGCCGCGGCCCGACACGTCTGTAACGACTTCGGCCGTCGAGAAGCCCGGCGCGAAAATCAGTTGCCAGACTTCGTCATCGGTCATGCTTTCCGATGCGCCGGGCAAGCCGTTCTGGATCGCCTTGGACAGGATGCGTTCGCGGTTCAGGCCGCCACCGTCGTCACTCACTTCGATGACGATGTTGCCACCCGCGTGCTGTGCGGACAGGATCAGCTGGCCGGTAGGCTCCTTGCCTGCAGCCACTCGCTTCTCGGCAGTCTCGATGCCATGGTCCAGGCTGTTGCGCACCAGGTGCGTCAGCGGATCGATGATGCGTTCGATCAGGCTCTTGTCGAGTTCCGTCGCCTTGCCGAACGTGACCAGGTCGATCTGCTTGCCGAGCTTGCTGGCCAGGTCGCGCACCAGGCGCGGGAAGCGCGAGAACACATAGTCCATCGGCATCATGCGGATCGACATCACCGCTTCCTGCAGGTCGCGCGCATTGCGCTCGAGCTGCCCCATGCCGGAGAACAGGCGGTCGAACAACACCGGGTCCAGCGACGATGCGGTCTGCGCCAGCATCGACTGCGTGATCACGAGCTCGCCCACCAGGTTGATGATCTGGTCGACCTTTTCGGTCGGCACGCGGATCGAGCCGGAATCGGGTGCTTGCGCGGCCGCCGCCGCTGGCTTGGCCTTCTCCTTTTCCTTCGCGGCCGGTGCAGCTGCGGCTGCCGGTGCGGCGGCTACCGGAGCCGGAGCGGCCACGGGTGCCGGTGCGGCGGCTGCGGCAGGTGCCTCGCCGGCCGTCACCGCTTCCACCGTGATCTGCTTTTCGTCGATCACGAAGCAGCAGACCGCAATGATGTCATCGGCGCCGCACTGGCTGTTCAGCCAGATGGTCAGGTCGCCATCGGCCTCTTCCTGTCCGGTGATCTCGCCAAGGTTGGCCAGTTCCTCGCGCAGCAGCGCCTGGTCGGCTGCCGACACCTTGATCAGGCGGACCTTGAGATTGCCTCCGGCCGGGGCGGCTGCAGCGGCGGCGACAGGGGCCGCAACGGTGGCGGGAGCCGGTGCCGGCGCAGGCGCCGCGTCGCCGCTGGCCTCCTGGGCCAGCTGCTGCAGGACGGCGCAGATGCGCGCCAGCGTTTCCGGATCGGGTTCGGTGCCGTTGCGATAGGCGTTGAGCTGGTCTTGCAACACGTCCTTGGTTTCCAGAAAGGTATCGATGATGACCCGCGTCAGGGCCAGTTCCCGCCGACGTGTACGGTCGAGCAGGTTCTCAAAGATGTGCGTGGTCTCGGTCAGGGCCGTAAAGCCGAACGTGGCGGCACCGCCCTTGATCGAGTGCGCGGCACGGAAAATCGCGTTGAGCGCTTCGGCGTCGGGGGACTCGAGGTCCACCTCGAGCAGCAGCTGCTCCATTTCTACGAGCAGTTCCTCTGCCTCTTCGAAAAAGGTCTGGTAGAACTGCGTGATATCGATATCGACAGACATGATCGTCCTGGCTCGCTAGATTGCTCTGGAAGACGCGCCGTTCACCGCGACGGCGCATCTCATTCCTACTTGCCCTTGGGCTGCGTGGCCGGCTTTGCCCCGGCCGCAGACGCTGCCTCCAGCTGCGCCTGCATTTCTTCCGCGGCACGGCCCTTCTGGACCTGCACCGATACCTCCGCGGCGCTGGCGTTCTCCGATTCGAACTGGGCTTGTGCGCGCTTGTTGAGCACCACGATGCTGATGCGGCGATTGACGGCCGCCAGCGGATCGTTCTTCTCCAGCGGCATGGTGTCCGCTAGGCCCAGCACACGCAGCACCTTGCCTTCCTGCATGCCGCCAGCAATCAGTTCCTGGCGCGAGGCATTGGCGCGATCGGCGGACAGTTCCCAGTTGCTGTAGGCGCGCTCGCCCATCATGTACGACGCCGAATCGGTATGGCCCGAGAGGCTGACCTTGTTCGGCATCTCGTTGAGTACCGGCCCGATCTCGCGCAGGATCGTGCGCATGTACGGCTCCACCGCCGCACTGCCGGTGCGGAACATCGGGCGGTTCTGCGTATCCAGGATCTGGATGCGCAGCCCTTCGCTGGTGATGTCCAGCAACAATTGCGGACGGAACTGGCGCAGCGTCGGGTTGTTCTCGATAATCTGCTCGAGGCGGCCCTTCAGTGCGCGCAGGCGCTCGCTGTCGAGCTGGTCGCGCCGGCGCTGGGCGTCAGACGGATCATTGGTCATGGCCTTCATGACCTCGCCATCCTTGGCCATCGGGTCCTTGCCGCCGCCCGGAATCACGCTCTTCGACAAGCTGCTCTTGTCACCGCCGGCCATGGCCACCTTGAGCGGCGTCTTGAAGTACTCGGCCACGCCGACGAGCGTCTTCGGGGAAGCCGAGCTCAACAGCCACAGCACCAGGAAGAGCGCCATCATGGCCGTCATGAAGTCGGCGTAGGCGATCTTCCAGCTATGGTTGCCGTGCGGTTTGGCGTGCGACTTCGCCTTCTTGATGATGATCGGACGCAGGTCCTGGGCGCTGCTCATGGCTGCTCTCCCGTCAGGTCAGGCTCTTGACTTCACGGACATGGTCGTCGAGCTCGAGGAACGACGGACGTACCGTGGAGTACAGCACCTTGCGGCCGAATTCCACCGCCACCAGCGGTGCATAACCATTGAGCGAAGCCAGCAGGGTGACCTTGATGCATTCGTACATCTTGATGCTCTCGGACACCTGGTGTTCAATACGCGACGCCAGCGGCGACACGAAACCGTAAGCCAGCAGAATGCCCAGGAATGTTCCCACCATGGCGTGGGCGATCAGGGCACCCAGTTCGGCCGGTGGCAGGTCGGCCGAGGCCAGCGCATGCACCACGCCCATCACGGCTGCCACGATACCGAACGCGGGCAGGCCGTCGCCAACGCGCGACAGCGCATGGGCGGGAATCTCGGCCTCGTGGCGGAACGTTTCGATTTCGTGGTCCATGAGCGCCTCGATCTCGAACGCGTTCATGTTGCCGTTGACCATCATGCGCAGGTAGTCGGTCAGGAACTCCATCATCTTGGCGTCGGCCAGGATGCGTGGGTACTGACTGAAGACACTGCTCGATGCGGGGTCGGCAATTTCCTTTTCGAGGAACAGGATGCCCTCGCGGCGGGCCTTGGACAGCAGCACGTACAGCAGTGCCATCACGTCCAGGTACAGGTCCTTCTTGTACTTGGAGCCCTTGAACAGCGAGGGCATGGCCTTCATCGTGGCCTTGATGGCCTTGCCACTGTTGGAGCTGATGAATGCGCCAACGGCGGCACCGCCGATGATGATGAGCTCCGCCGGTTGATAAAGCGCGCCCATGTGGCCGCCGGTGAGGGCGTAACCACCCAGCACCGCCACGACTACGACGACATAGCCAATAACTACTAGCACGATCGGATCCCCGTCTGAAAAACACGCGTCAGGCACGCATCGGGGCGTCCGGCACGGACGAGCGGGGTCACCGCCCACCGGTACCGGGGCCCACCTGCTACGCGGACATCAGGCCGGATGGAATCAGGCTTGGGTCTGCGCGGCTGCGGCGTCTTTCGAGAGCTTCTTCACCTTTCCGGCGCGCGATGGCGGACGGCACAGGCTGCAGACAAAGTTCGCGTGCGGCTCATAGGCATGCGTCACGAACTGGCCGCCGCAACAGGTGCACGTGGAAAGCTGCAGCATGTTGCTCTCGAAAAACCGTACTAACGTCCAGGCACGGGTGAAACTTAAGACGATTTCACCGCCAAGCAGCGAAACGTGTTCGAGGTACAGACGATAAGCGGCCACTACCGCACGAATGCCCGACGTCTCGCCTTCCTGCACCATGAACTGGTACGCCGAGAAGAACAGCGACGAATGGATATTCGGCAGCCAGGTGGTGAACCAGTCTGTCGAGAACGGGAGCATGCCCTTGGGCGGCGACGCGCCACGCAGCTCCTTGTAAAGGCGGATCAACCGGTCGCGCGAGAGCGTGGTCTCGGCTTCCAGCACCTGCAGGCGTGCACCCAGGCCGATCAGCTCGATGGCGAGCTGGGTCTGGTTGGCGTCCTGCAGGACGCTCTTGCGGTTGGGGACGGGAGTGGCCGTAAAGCTGCGGGCCGGCTGGGCCTGGAGGAGCGCGGTCAATTGAGCGACTCCACAGGTTGCCGGGCCAGCAGGATAGCAGCGTGGATCTGCTGCATATCATGGCTCTTGGCCGTGTGGGTGAGCGTGGACAGCAGCGCGTGATCGTCGAAGCGGAAACGGCACAGCACAATGTTCGATGCGGCCAGCTTGACGAGTTGCGCCGAGGTCAGCTTGGCAAGAATCTCAGCAATTTCCTTGCTGACGCCAAGCCTGAACATGGCTTCCACCTGATTTTCGCGCACTAGTCGTTGCGCGAGCAGAAGATAGGCGAGATTGACCTCCCTGATCTCCTGGAGAACTTCACTGCTTTCCAATTTTTCCCCGCTACCAAAAAACCCCTCGACCGCTTGTCCGGCGCTTACCGGCTAGGCCGGCGACCAGATCGTTTGGTGCGTGTTCGAGTGGGTACAACGTACTTCGAAAGTACTGCGCCCGGTTACACCTTAACTCTTAAACGTTACAGATGTTACAGAGTGTAAGTGAAACTGTTACGTTTATATCGGCAATCTGCCTGAAATGCCAATCCCTACTTACGTTGGGGATTGGCAAATGTCGTACAGAAAAGACATGGGTCGCGAATTTTGTAACAGACCCTGCAACTGTCTTCTGATTTACATCAAAGGCGTAACAGTTAGCGTACTGAACGGACACGCCTTCGTTGCGGTGCACACGTCACAGCGGAAAATGGGGTTGCCGGAATCCACTATTGACGAACGAGCGCGCCTTGGTTAAAGACGCGCCGCAACCACGCGGCAAGCCGCGCAAACACATCGTCGGGCGCCTCGCGAAACAGATGCGGCCGCGCACGTTCCACCTGCTCGAGCACGCGCGAGGCTTCGTCGGCGCTGACCGAACCGTATTCCAGCGCAAGCCCCAGCAACGCACGCAGTTCGCCTATCTTGCTGCGACCCAACGCCTCGCTTGGTTCGGTCTGGAGCGCGTACATGACGTCGTACGCGCGTTGGCGCAGGCTATCGGCAATGCGCCACGCCGGGGTACGCATGCGTTCTTCGAGCGTGCGGATATCGATGGCCGACGACGCGATCTGCGCTGCCAGCGCCTCTGTGAACGCAGCATCGGCGCCCGCTTCGGACAGGATGTTCGTGGCCCATTCGCGCGCGTGTTCCACGCGTTGCTGCGTGGTCCACTCGGGCTGCACCGCCAGGCCAAAACCAAAGCGCTCGGCATCGCGCATCAATGCGGCCAACGCATTTGGCAA
>VFQP010002082.1_pt1 | contig 23567 bp, 20 predicted proteins | sample 3512351 | NCBI WGS metagenome assembly VFQP01 (sample SAMN10412372, study PRJNA504923) | tailings metagenome | isolation source: Relicate 1 Philex TSF1 revegetated site | place: Philippines: Tuba, Benguet | collected 2017-08-29
TCGGCCAGCACCTGGTTGCCCATGAGCTCGGCCATGCGCACGTGGAAGTCGCCCAGCAGCTCGGTGCGGCCGGCCACGTCCTGGTTGTCCACGGCCTTTTTCTCTTCGGCCACATGGTTCTTGAGCGCACGGACCTTGGCCGGCGTGACCTGGCGGACAAATTCCCGGGTCATCTCCGCTTCCAGCATGCGGCGCACCGCGAACACCTGGCGCGCTTCGTCCACCGACGGGGTGGCCACGAAGGCGCCACGGGCGGGCTCCAGGCGGATCAGGCGGTTCTGTGCGAGCTGGAACAGGGCTTGCCGCACCAGGGTGCGCGAGACCCCGAAGTGGTCGGCCAGTTTCTGCTCGGCCAGCTTGGTGCCGGGGTGCAGGCGGTGTTCGACGATGGCGCGCGTGAGCGACTCGACGATGTGGCGTGTGCTGGAAGATTCCATGCGGCCATGATAGCCACATTCCAGAAAAGTGTATACACTTTCAGTCGACTATCTTCAACCGACCAAGGACGACGCCATGGGACTGAGCACCCACGTACTGGACACCATGAACGGCTGCCCCGCGGCCAGCATGGCGGTGGCCCTCTACACCACGCAACGCGATGGCGATACGCTGACCTGCACCCTGGTGCGCCGCTTCAACCTCAACAGCGACGGCCGCAACCCCGATGGCCCGCTGTACGACAACACCAGCCTGAAGGTGGGCACCTACCGGCTGGAGTTCGACGTGCGTTCGTATTTCGATGCCAAGGGTGTGACGCTGCCCGAGCCGCGTTTTCTGGACCGTGTGGTGCTGGACTTCGGCGTGGCGAACACCGACCAGCACTACCACGTGCCGCTGCTCGTCAGCCCTTGGAGCTATTCCACGTACCGGGGCAGCTGAAGCAAGACCCCCGCGCTCCGCCGCTGCGCGGGTCGCTGCCCCCCGAGGGGGCTGGCCTGCCTTGGGGCGGCCCTGCGGCAGGCCGTCACAGCTTGCTTCGCTGGCCTTCGGTCAGCGTATCGAGCTGGAAGGTGCCGCTCTTGTCCCACAGCCAGGTTTCGGTATAGACCACCCGCCCCATGCGCACCGGCGCGGGGTAGGGGGCCGCCTGGCGCACGGTGCGTTCGATTTCGGCCATCACGGCCGGCACGTGGCTGGGTGCGCGCAGCCAGCCAAACGAGCGCACGCGGCCCTGGGCATCGAGCTCCACCTGCATCACGCCCACGGCCTGCAGCAGGGGCGGCATCATGCCCTTGTAGATGCGATGGCCGTTGAGCCGGTACAAATGCGCTGCAGCGTCGCGGCGGTAGGCTTTTTCGTGCGTGGCCTGGGACACGGCGCCACTGGGCGCAGGCGCAGGTGCCGGCGTCTGCGCCACGGGCGGCTGCACCGGCTGGGGTGTGGGGGTCGGGGTGGGTGTGGCCACGGGTGGTGCAGGTGGGGTGGCGCAGGCGGCCAGCAGGCTTACCAGCGCGCCAGCGCCCAGGGTGCGCCAGCGGGCCGGGGATTCGGGGGGCATGGACATGCGGGAGTCTCCATAGCAAATTCCGGACGAAGTGTATGCGCCCCTGCCACCTCTGGCGTCCATACAAGCCCGCATACTGGGCGGGAAATTTACAAGACTTGCAACTGCTGACAATGACCGAGCTGGACCGCCTGATCGAACGCCTGACCCGAGAGCCCGCCGTGCTGGTGCGGGTGCATCGCACGCAGGGATCGGTGCCACGCGAACCGGGCGCCTGGATGGCTGTGTTTGCCGAGGGCGAGATCGGCACCATAGGCGGTGGGCATCTGGAATGGGAGGCCTGTGCCCGGGCGCGTGCGCGCCTGGGCCGGCCACTGCCCCCCGAGCAACTGGACGTGGTGCTGGGCCCCAGCCTGGGGCAGTGCTGTGGCGGGCGTGTGGTGCTGGAACTGGAACACCTGGACGCCGCAGGGGCGCAGGCCCGGGCACCGAGCCTGTGGCCACCACGCACGCCGGTCGGGCTGTTCGGCGGTGGCCATGTGGGCCGAGCCATCGTGCAAGCGCTGCTGCCCTTGCCCTTCGAGATCTGGTGGACGGACAGCCGCGACGAGATCTTCCCGTCCGACCTGCCACCTCAGGTACACGCCGAACACTCCGACCCGGTGCAGGCGGCCGTGCGCGACCTGCCGGTGGGCACCCGGGTGCTCATCATGAGTTTCAGCCACGCCGAAGACCTGGACATCGTGGCCGCCTGCCTGCTGCGCCGGCGCGAGCGCGGCGACCTGCCTTTCATCGGCCTGATCGGCAGCCAGACCAAGTGGGCCACCTTTCGCCACCGGCTCGAGGCGCGCGGCTTCTCGGCCGACGAACTGGCCGCTGTCACCTCGCCCATCGGCATCCCGGGCATCACCGGCAAGGAGCCCGAAGTGATCGCGGCCAGCGTGGCGGCACAGTTGTTGCTGCATCGCGGGGAAACCCGTACTGGTGCGGGCGACTGAAACTGTATACACTTCGCCCCGAAATCGCAGCGGTGCTGACAGCCCCCACGCTGTTTGGTTCGCGGTTTGCAGTTGGTTCAGAGCGCCCGCAGTGGTGAACCACATCTCCGACATGGAATACAACCATGGAAACCTACCTGCTTGACTGGGCCAACCTGCTGCTGCGCTGGCTGCACGTGATCGTGGCCATTGCCTGGATCGGCTCCTCGTTCTATTTCGTCTTCCTCGACAGCAGCCTCACGCCCCCGGTCGACGAAGACCTCAAGCGGCAGGGCGTCAACGGCGAACTCTGGGCCGTTCATGGCGGCGGCTTCTACCACCCGGTCAAGTTCAATGGCGAGCTCTGGGCGGTGCACGGCGGCGGCTTCTACCACCCGGTCAAGTTCAACGTCTCGCCCCCGAAGCTGCCCGATCACCTGCACTGGTTCTACTGGGAAAGCTACTCCACCTGGCTCAGCGGCTTTGCGCTGTTCCTGGTTTCCTACCTCTGGAGCCCCAGCGTCTACCTGATCGACCCGCGCGTCATGGCCTGGTCGCCGCCGGCCGCCATTGCCGCCGCGCTGGGCTTCCTGGTCGTGTTCTGGCTGGCCTACGACGCCATCTGCCGTGTGTTCGGCCAGCGCGAGAAGGGTGACGCCATCGTGGGCCTGCTGGTGGCCGTGCTGGTGGCCTTCGCGGCCTGGCTGGCCTGCCACCTGTTCGCCGGCCGCGCCGCCTTCCTGCTGGTGGGCGCCATGATCGCCACCGCCATGAGCGCCAACGTGTTCTTCTGGATCATCCCGGGCCAGCGCAAGGTGGTGGCGGCACTCAAGGCCGGTCAGCCGGTCGATCCCATACACGGCAAGCGCGGCAAGCAGCGCAGCGTGCACAACACCTACTTCACGCTGCCGGTGCTGTTCGCCATGCTCAGCAACCACTACAGCTTCACCTACGGCCATGCGTACAACTGGGTGGTGCTGATAGGCCTCATGTTCGCGGGCGCGGCCATTCGCCAGTTCTTCGTCATGCGCCATGGCTACAAGCTGGGCCGCAACGCGCACCCCTGGCCCTACGCCGCGGTGGGTGTGGTGGTCTTGCTGGGCCTGATCGCCTGGCTCAAGCCCGCACCGGTGGCACCTGCGCCCGCTGCTGCAGCGCCGGCCGCCGTCAGCACCGCGCAGGTGCGCGAGGTGCTGGCCCAGCGTTGTGTCATGTGCCATGGTGAGGCGCTGCAGTCCAAGGGCGTGCGCGTGGACACGCCCGAAGCGCTGCGCCAGCACGCCCAGGCCATCCACCAGCAGGTGGTGGTGACCCGCCAGATGCCCATGAACAACGCCACCGGCATCACCGAGGACGAGCGCGCCCTGATCGCCCGCTGGTTCCAGGCCGGCGCGCGGGTGGACTGACGAAAGTGAAACATCGGGTGCCGGAGCATTTGCCTCTGGCACTTTTGGCGCTATGGTGGCGGTGCCATGAAGCGCCCGCGTTTTTCCCGGCTCAGTCTGCGCACCCAGATGGCGTGGGTGTTTGGTCTGCTCGTGGTCGTCCTGACCGCAGGGGTTGCGGTGGCGTTGGGCGAGCTGCTGCGGCTCAATGCGCAGCGCAACGCGGGTGCCACGCTGCAATCGGCGGCCCACAACGTGGCCAAGACCCTGGCAGACGGCCTGCACGAACGCAGCCGCGAGGCCGAGATGCTGGCCGGGGCCCGCAACCTCTGGGGCCAAGGCCTGGATTCCGCGCTGGTGCAAGACCTGCTGGCCAACAGCCAGGCGGTGCGCAGCCACCACTCGTGGCTGGGCGTGGTGGACCACACCGGCGTGGTGCGTGCCGCCACCGGCCACCTGCTGGTGGGGCAGAACGTGAGCGCGCGCCCGTGGTTCAAGGGGGCCCTGGCGCAGCCCTACGTGGGTGACGTGCACCCGGCGCTGTTGCTGGCCAAGCTGTTGCAGCCGGGCCGTGACGGCGACGAGCCGCTGCGCTTTCTCGACTTCGCGGCGCCGATCCGGCAGGGCGATGCGGTCATCGGGGTGTTGTGCATACACGTCAGTTGGGACTGGGCCCGCGAGGTGGTGGAAAGCCTGCTGCCGCCCCTGGCGCACGAGCAGGACATCGAGGCCTTCGTCTTCGACCGCCAGGGCCAGTTGATTTACGCCTCCGACATCGCTGCCATGGGGAGCCAGCGCCTGCCCGCCGATGCGCCGCTGGGTGACACCACGCAGCGACGCGACCTGCCACCGGCCCAGGTGCTGCGGTGGGACGATGGACACACCTACCTGAGCGCGGTGGTGAACGTGCAGGCGCGCAGCCTGGTGTCCGACCTGGGCTGGCGCGTGGTGGTGCGCCAGTTGGCAGACACCGCCTTTGACGAGGCCCGCTCCGCCGAACGGCTGGCCCTGGCCCTGGGCCTGCCGGTGGCGCTGCTGGCCGCCTTGCTGGCCTGGGCGGCGGCCCACCGCCTCAGCCGCGACCTGACCCGGCTGGCCGACGCCGCACACGAGGTGGAAGTGGCCACGCAGGAGTGCACCCTGCCGCGTCTCAAGAGCAACCAGGAGGTCTGGCGGCTGTCGAGTGCGTTGCGGCGCATGACCACGCACCTGCTCAGCCTCAACGAGTCCATGGAGGCGCAGGTGCGCCAGCGCACGCGGGAACTGGAGCAGGCCAACCAGGAGCTGGACCGACAGGCCCGCACCGACCCGCTCACCGGCTTGCTGAACCGCCGTGGCCTGGATGCACAACTGCTCCAGTCGCTGGCCATCGCGCGACGCGCCGAGCGGCCGCTGGCGCTGCTGCTGATGGACCTGGACCACTTCAAACGCATCAACGACACCTTTGGCCACGATGTGGGCGATGAGGTCTTGAAGCTGCTGGCCCGCACGCTGTTGCGGCGGCTGCGCGATTCCGATATCTGCGCGCGCAGCGGTGGCGAGGAGTTTGTGGCCGTGTTGCCCGACACCGACCGCGAAGGCGCCCGCGTCATCGCCGAAGCCCTGGTGCTGGCCATGGCGCAGCAGGCCGACGCCGTGTGGGGGCGTGTCACCCTCAGCGTGGGTGTGGCCATCCTGCGCCATGGCGATACCGAAGCCACCTTGTTGCGCCGTGCCGACGAGGCCTTGTACGAGGCCAAGGGGCAGGGGCGCAACCGCGCCTGTCTGGAAGAGCCCGAGGCCGTGTAGGGGTGCTGGCTCAGCTGCCAGCGGCGGTGGCCAGTTGCAACGCCAGCGCGTTGTGCCGCTGCACCAGTGGCTCCAGTTCCAAGGTGGCCAGGCGGCCTTCGCGCACCACCACACGGCCGTTCACCACGGTGTAGGCGGCCTGCGGGCTGGCGCACAGCAGCAGGCTGGCCACGGGGTCGTGCACCGCTCCACCGGCAAAGCCCAGCGTGCGCAGGTCGAACAGCGCGATGTCTGCGCACAGGCCGGGCGTGATCTGGCCGATGTCGCGCCGACCCAGCACCTCGGCGCCGCCGCGTGTGGCCAAGGCCAGGGCGTCGCGCGCGGTCATTTCGGCCGGGCCGTGGTCGCAGCCGAACGGTTCCAGCGACCGCCCCACACGCGCCAGCAGCATGGCTTGCCGCGCCTCGTTCACCATGTGGGCGCCGTCGTTGCTGGCACTGCCGTCCACGCCCAGGCCCACCGGCACGCCAGCGTCCACCAGGCGGCGCACGCGCGCAATGCCCGAGGCCAGCCGCATGTTGCTGCAGGGGCAGTGGGCCACGCCAGTGCGCGTGGCGGCAAACAGCGAGATACCTTCGTCGTCCAGCTTCACGCAGTGGGCGTGCCACACGTCGTCACCCACCCAGCCCAGGTCTTGCGCGTACTGCGCGGGCGTGCGGTTGAACTTTTCACGGCTGTAGGCGATGTCGTGGTCGTTCTCGGCCAGGTGGGTGTGCAGGCGCACACCCTGGCCCTTGAAAGAGCGGGCCAGCGCGGCGGATTCGCGCATCAGGTCTGGGCTCACCGAAAACGGTGAGCAGGGTGCCAATGCCACCTGCACCATGGCACCGGGCTCGGCGTCGTGCCAGGTCTCTATCAGGCGCTGGCTGTCTTTCAGTATGGCGGCCTCTTTCTCCACCACCGAATCCGGCGGCAGGCCGCCCGCACTCTGGCCCACGCTCATGCTGCCGCGCGTGGCCACGAAGCGCATGCCGATCTGCTGCGCGGCCTCGATGCTGTCGTCAAGCCGCACCCCGTTGGGGTAGATGTAGAGGTGGTCGCTGCTGGTGGTGCAGCCCGACAGCAGCAGCTCGGCCATGGCAACCTGGGTCGATACTTTCACCATCTCGGGCGTGAGACCGGCCCAGATGGGGTAGAGCCCGCGCAGCCACGAGAACAGCTCGGCGTCCTGAACGCCCGGTATCGCGCGGGTGAGGCTCTGGTACATGTGGTGGTGGGTGTTCACCAGGCCGGGCACCACCAGGTGGCCGCGCGCGTCGATCACTTCGTCGGCGGTCTGCGGCAGCGCATCGGCGGGGCCGACAGCCTCGATCCGGTTGCCGCGTATGAAGACCGATGCGTTCTTCCACTCGGTGCGGGCGTCGTCGAAGGTGGCGACGCAGGTGGCGTTTTCTATCAGCAGGGTCTTCATGTCTGTAGCCAGTAGTTGGGCCGGGAGTAGATCTTTTTCAGGTGGTCGATGAAGAAGCGGACCTTGGCCGGCACATGCCGCTGGCCGGGGTAGACCGCCATGATGTCGTAGGCGGGCAGGGCGAAGTCGTCGAGCACGGTCACGAGTTCGCCGCGCTGCAGCTGGGCCTGTATCTCCCAGGTGGAGCGCCAGCCCAGGCCCAGGCCTTCGCTCACCCAGCGGTGCAGCAGCTCGCCGTCGTTGCAGTCCAGCGAGCCGTCCACGCGCACGGTGACGGCCTTGCCCTCGCGCTGGAAGTACCAGCCGCGCTGCTGCCCACCCTGCAGGTTGAAGGCCAGGCAGTTGTGGGCGGCCAGGTCTTCCAGCGTGCGGGGCTTGCCGTGTTTGCGGAAATAGGCCGGTGTGCCACACACCACGCGCTGGTTGGTGGCGAGCTTGATGGCCACGAAGTTGGGGTCCACGGCGCCGCCTATGCGGATGCCCATGTCGTAACCCTCGCGCACGATGTCCACCACGCGGTCGGTCAGGTTGAAAGAAATCTTGACCTCGGGGTTGGCTTTGAGGAAGGCACTGGCGTGTGGCGCCACGTGCAGCCGGCCAAACGCGGCCGGGGCCGAAACGATGAGGTGGCCGGTGGCGCGGTGCCGCTGGGCCGACACCGTGGCCTCGGCCTGGTTCCACTGCGCCAGCAGCGCGCGGCATTCGTCCAGAAAGCCCGCGCCAGCTTCGGTGAGGGCCAGCCGGCGGGTGCTGCGGTGCACCAGCTGTGCACCCAGGCGCTTTTCGAGCGCGTCCAGCCGCCGGCCCATCATCACCGGCGTGATGCCGGCGTGCAGCGCGGCCGCTGCCAGGCTGCCGTGTTCCATGGCGAGCACGAAGGCTTCGATTTCCTTGTAACGGTCCATGGGGGCATTGTGTACCGGTGATTCGATACCGGGAGTATGGAATGGAAGTACCCCGCGTGCCATTCTCAAAGGTGGATGAGATCCATAGCATCACCCTCAGTTTCGAAAGAGAGGTGATGACATGACCCGAACGACCGCGGCCCAGGCCGCCATCTGCGTGCTGGAAAAGGAAGGTGTGACCCAGGCCTTTGGTGTGCCCGGCGCTGCCATCAACCCGGTGTATGCGGCCATGCGCTCACGCGGCAGCATCGCCCACGTGCTGGCCCGGCACGTGGAGGCCGCTTCCCACATGGCCGAGGGTTACACCCGCGCCCGTGCCGGCAACATCGGCGTGTGCCTGGGCACCTCAGGCCCGGCGGGCACCGACATGATCACCGGCCTGTACTCGGCCAGTGCCGACTCCATTCCCATCCTCTGCGTCACCGGCCAGGCGCCGCGTGCACGCCTGTACAAGGAGGACTTCCAGGCGGTGGACATCGAAAGCATCGCCAAACCCGTGACCAAATGGGCCGTGACGGTGCGCGAACCCGCGCTGGTGCCGCGCGTGTTCCAGCAGGCCTTTCACCTGATGCGCTCCGGCCGCCCCGGCCCGGTGCTGATCGACCTGCCGTTTGACGTGCAGATGGCCGAGATCGAGTTCGACCCCGACACCTACGAACCGCTGCCCGTCTACAAACCCGCCGCCACCCGCAAGCAGGTTGAGAAGGCGCTGGACATGCTGGCCACATCGACCAAACCACTGATCGTGGCCGGCGGCGGCATCATTAACGCCGATGCCTCGGCGCGGCTGGTCGAGTTTGCCGAGCTGGCCGGCGTGCCGGTGATACCCACGCTCATGGGCTGGGGCACCATCCCCGACGACCACCCGCTGATGGCCGGCATGGTGGGCCTGCAGACCAGCCACCGCTACGGCAACGCCACGATGCTCGCCAGCGACTTCGTTCTGGGCATGGGCAACCGCTGGGCCAACCGCCACACGGGTTCGGTGGAGACCTACACCAAGGGTCGTACCTTCGTTCACGTGGACATCGAACCCACCCAGATTGGCCGCGTGTTCGAGCCCGACTTCGGCATCGTGTCCGATGCGGGGGCTGCGCTGGGCCTGTTCGTTGAAGCCTTGAAAGACCGCAAGGCACGTGGCGACTGGCCCGACTTCAGCGCCTGGGCCGAGCGCTGCGCCGAACGCAAGCGCGTGATGCTGCGCCAGACGCACTTTGAGCAGATTCCCATGAAGCCGCACCGTGTCTACGAAGAGATGAACAAGGTCTTCGGCCGCGACACCGTGTACGTGAGCACCATCGGCCTGTCGCAGATCGCGGCGGCGCAGTTCCTGCACGTTTACGGCCCGCGCCAGTGGATCAACTGTGGCCAGGCCGGCCCGCTGGGCTGGACGCTGCCGGCCGCGCTGGGCGTGGTGGCCGCGCAGCCGGACAGACCGGTGGTCGCACTCTCGGGCGACTACGACTTCCAGTTCCTCATTGAGGAACTGGCCGTGGGCGCGCAGTTCGGCCTGCCCTACGTGCACGTGCTGGTCAACAACGCCTACCTGGGCCTGATACGCCAGAGCCAGCGCGGCTTTGACATGGACTACTGCGTGCAGCTGGCCTTTGAGAACCAGAACATGGCCGACGATGGCAGCGGCCTGCGCGGCTACGGCGTGGACCACGTGGCCGTGGTGGAAGGCCTGGGCTGCAAGGCGCTGCGCGTGACCGACCCCGAACAACTGGAAGGCGCGCTGCGCCAGGCCCAGGCGCTGGCCCAGCAGCACCGCGTGCCGGTGGTGGTGGAGTGCATCCTGGAGCGGGTCACCAACATCGCCATGGGCACCGAGATCGACAAGATCAACGAGTTCGAAGCCATCGACTGCCGCGCCGCCCAAGGGCTGGAAACCGTGGGTTTGCTGGACTGACAAGGACAACCGACATGCCACGTTTCGCCGCCAACCTCACCATGCTCTTTACCGAGCGGCCGTTTCTGGACCGCTTTGCCGCCGCCGTCCAGGCCGGCTTCAAGGCCGTGGAGTTCCTGTTCCCCTACGACTTCGAGGCCGAAGCCATTGCCCAGCGCCTGCGCGAACACCGCCTGCTGCTGGTGCTGCACAACCTGCCGGCCGGCGACTGGGCGGCGGGCGAACGTGGCATTGCCTGCCACCCCGGCCGCGAGGCCGAGTTCCGCGCCGGTGTGGAGCGTGCGCTGGCCTACGCCCGGGTGCTGGGCACGCCGCGCATCAACTGCCTGGCCGGCATACGCCCACAGGGCGTGACCGAAGCCGACGCACGCGCCACGCTGGTGGCCAACCTGCGCTTTGCGGCGCAGGCGTTGAAGGAGCAGGGCATTCCGTTGCTGATCGAGCCCATCAATACCTTCGACATCCCGGGCTTCTTTCTGAGCCGCACGCGGCAGGCGCTGGACATCATCGATACCGTGGGTTCGGACAACCTGTTCCTGCAGTACGACCTCTACCACGCCCAGCGCATGGAGGGCGAGCTGACCGCCACGCTGCGCGCCGCACTGCCGCGCATAGCCCACATCCAGCTGGCCGACAACCCGGGCCGCAACGAACCCGGTACCGGCGAGATCAACTACCGCTTTCTTTTCGACGAACTGGACCGCCTGGGTTACCACGGCCACATCGGCTGCGAATACAAGCCCACCGACCCCAATAACCCCAGTTTTGCCTGGGTGGCGGCACACGGGCACACCCTTTGATTGCAGGAGACACACACATGACCAAAAGCGGAACCAAGGTCGGCTTCATAGGCCTCGGCATCATGGGCGCGCCCATGGCGCTCAACCTCATCAAGGCCGGGCACACGCTGTTCGTCTACAGCCGCAGCCACGTGCCCGAGGCCTTTGCCGAGGCGGGTGCCACCATCTGCACCAGCTCGGCCGAGGTGGCGCGCCGCGCCGACGTGATCATCACCATGGTGCCCGACACCCCGCACGTGGAAGACGCGCTGTTCGGCCCGCGCGGCGTGGCCGAGGGGCTGGCGCCTGGCAAGGTGGTGGTGGACATGAGCTCCATCAGCCCCACGGCCACCCAGCGTTTTGCCAAGCGCATCAACGAACGCGGGTGCGACTACCTGGATGCACCCGTGTCGGGTGGCGAGGTGGGCGCCAAGGCCGCCAGCCTCACCATCATGGTGGGCGGGCCCGAGGCCGCGTTCGAGCGCGTGAGGCCGCTGTTCCAGGTCATGGGCAAGAACATCACCCTGGTGGGCGGCAACGGTGACGGCCAGACCACCAAGGTGGCCAACCAGATCATCGTGGCGCTCAACATCGAGGCCGTGGCCGAGGCGCTCCTGTTTGCCAGCAAGGCCGGCGCCGACCCGGCCCGCGTGCGCGAGGCGCTGATGGGCGGTTTCGCGGCCAGCCGCATTCTGGAGGTGCACGGCGAGCGCATGGTCAAGCGCACCTTCAACCCGGGGTTCCGCATCGAGCTGCACCAGAAAGACCTGAACCTGGCCCTGCAGGGCGCGCGCGAAATGGGTGTGAGCCTGCCACACACCGCCAGCGCCGCGCAGCTGATGCAAAGCTGTGCCGCCCATGGCCTGGCCGGGCTGGACCATTCCGCGCTGTGCCGTAGTCTGGAGATCATGGCCGGGCATGAGATTGCCAAGGCCTAAACTGCAGGGCATGACCACCTCTGCCGCCGACCCACGAGCCCTGCTGCGCCACCTGTACGACGTGGCCGTGCGCCGCGCCTTGCCGCTGCACAACACGGCCGCCTTCCTGCCCGCGCCGCCGAAGGGGCGCACGCTGGTGCTGGGCGCGGGCAAGGCCGGTGGCGCCATGGCGCAGGCGGTGGAGGCGCTGTGGCCCTCCGATGCACCGCTGTCAGGCCTGGTGGTCACGCGTTACCACCACATACCGCCGCGCCCGGCCGGCGTGGCCCAGCGCATAGAAGTGGTGGAAGCCGCCCACCCCGTGCCCGATGCGGCTGGCCTGGCCGCCGCGCAGCGCATGCTGGCGCTGACCGAAGGCCTGACGGCCGACGACCTGGTGTTGTGCCTCATCTCCGGTGGTGGCTCGGCCTTGCTCACCCTGCCGGCTGACGGCCTGACGCTGGAAGACAAGCAGCGCATCAACCGCGAATTGCTGAACAGCGGCGCCCACATTGGCGAGATGAACACGGTGCGCAAGCACCTCTCACGCATCAAGGGCGGCCGGCTGGCCGCCGCCTGCGCGCCCGCACGTGTGGTCACCCTCACCATCAGCGACGTGCCCGGTGACGACGTGAGCGTGATCGCCAGCGGCCCCACCGTGCCCGACGCCAGCACCTGCGCCGACGCGCTGGACATCCTGCGCCGCTACCGCATCGACGTGCCCGCTGCCGTGCGTGCCGCACTGGAAAGCGGTGAACTGGAAACCCCCAAACCCGGCGACCCGCGCTTTACCGGCCACGCGGTGCATCTCATCGCCACCCCGCAGCAAAGCCTGGAAGCCGCCGCCGAGGCCGCGCGTGCCCTGGGCTTGCACGCCCATGTGCTCAGCGACGAGATCGAAGGCGAATCGCGCGAGGTGGGCAAGGTACACGCTGCGCTGGCGCGCTCCATTGCCAACGGGCGCAGCAGCCTGCCGCGCCCCTGCGTCGTGCTGAGCGGTGGCGAAACCACCGTGACGGTGAAGCCCCGTGAATCTGGCCAGCCTAAAGGCCGAGGCGGGCGTGCCGGCGAGTTCTGCCTGGGCCTGGCGCAGGCACTGGGCGGGCAACCCGATGTGTGGGCGCTGGCCGCCGATACCGACGGCATTGACGGCGTGGAGGACAACGCCGGTGCGCTGGTGGCGCCCGACACGCTGGCCCGCGCGCAGGCCGAGGGCCTGAAGGTGGCCGACCACCTGGCGCGCAACGACGCCTACGGCTACTTCCAGCCGCTGGGCGACCTGGTGATCACCGGGCCCACCCACACCAACGTCAACGATTTCCGGGCGATCCTGATCCGCTGAGAAGCGCCACCGCGTCCTCACGCCAGAAGGCGAGGGCGTCGTAATAGCCCTCCCACACACAGCCGTTGCAGCCGCGCTCGCAGCAGGTGGTGGGCTCGGGCGGCGGGTTGCGGTGCGCCTGACCCGCTTCACGCAGCAGCCGCTGAGCGTGGGCTATCACCGCCTGCGCGGCGGGCAGGTCTGCCAGCGGCACGCGCCGCCAGTCCAGCGGCGTGAAGCGCCGCTGCGTCAGCCCCTGGAACACCGCCGTTTCCTCGAACATGGCCGCCGGCCGCACCCACAGCCCCTTTTGCCCATACAGCGCCCGGTACAGCGTCATGCCTTGCAGCGTCTCGCTGCAACGCACCGTATCCAGCACCTCGTACCAGCCGCCTTTGTAGTGGCGGTACAGGCCGGTGGGGGTTTTCTTCAGGGAGGCGAGGTCGTTGTCCATGGCGGGGGGATTGTCGCTGGGTGGCGGGACAACCAAAACGGATGGTGTTTTGCAAATTAGAAATTGAATTTCTAATTTGCAAAACATCAGGTATCCTCGCTGCATGATTCCTCGCCAAGCAACCACCACCATCCAGCGGCTTGGCCTGGGGTTCCCGGTGGTGGCCATCACCGGGCCCAGGCAATCGGGCAAAACCACGCTGGCGCGCGCCGTGTTCCCCGACAAGCCCTATGTGTCGCTGGAGAACCCGGACACCCGTGCCTATGCCACGGAAGACCCGCGCGCCTTTCTGGCGCAATACCCGGACGGGGTCATCCTGGACGAGGTACAGCGCACGCCCGAACTCTTTTCTTACCTGCAGGGCGTGGTGGACGGTGACCGGCGCATGGGCCGCTTCATCCTCACCGGTTCCCACCAGTTCGACCTGCGAGCCGGCATCACACAGACCTTGGCAGGCCGGGTGGGGCTGGTCCAACTGCTGCCTCTGGCGCTGGAAGAGTTGGCTGCAGGCGAGAAGCGCCCAGCCGATCTGGAGTCGGCCCTGTTTGTGGGCGGCTACCCGGCTTTGTACGACCGCGCAGTGGCACCAGCAGACTGGCATGCCGCCTACGTCGCCACCTACCTGGAGCGTGATCTGCACCAACTGATCGCCGTGCGTGATCTGCGGACCTTCCAGCTGTTTCTGCGCATGTGCGCCGCTCGCACCGGCCAGTTGCTCAACCTCAGTTCACTGGCCAACGACTGCGGCATCTCCTACCAGACCGCCAAGGCCTGGCTGTCGGTGCTGGAAGCCAGCTATGTGGTCCAGCTGCTGCAGCCCCACCACCGCAACCTGGGCAAACGCCTGACCAAATCGCCCAAGCTGTACTTCGTCGATACCGGTGTGGCTTGCTGGCTGCTGGGCATCACCGAAACCACCACACTGCGCACCCATGCCATGCGAGGTGCCCTGTTCGAGAACTGGGTGGTGAGCGAACTGCTCAAGACGCGCCTGAACCAGGGGCAACGCCCCGACCTGTACTTTTGGCGAGACAGCAGCGGCAACGAGATCGACGTGCTGATCGAGAGGGGCGAGCAGCTCACGCCAGTGGAAATCAAGGCCGGCCAGACCTTGAGTGCCGACTACTTTTCAACCCTGACCAAATGGCGCCAGTGGGCGGGCGATGTAGCGGGTGAACCCGCGCTGGTGTATGCGGGTGATGAGGCGCAGAACCGCAGCCAGGCGCGGGTGTTGCCATGGTTTCAGGCGGCGGAGCTGGGGCGGTAAGTCCCTCTGGCTGCGCAGCCGGTCATATGATAAAAATGCCGCCAGACGGCCGTGAACGTGCTTGCGGGGTTTGGTGGTTTTTTTATACCACCCGACGGGTTTGTAGATTGGGGAAAAACTTGAATCGAATCAAAAGCTTGCAGTGGTTTTCTGAGTCCAGAATATCCGGCACCGCCAGAATATCCCGCAGGTTTTGCGGTCTATATTGAGTTAGAGAACTCCATGTTATCCGGGCCATACAACTCCAACCGCTGGTTAGATCGCCTGCTCGAGATCGAAGGGCTCTCTGTAGTGGCAGGTTTTTTCTTCAGTTGCTATTTCTTGCTTAAAGCCGCCTGGGTTTTCTTTACAACAGGGGCATTCATCAAATTGGCTCTTCTTGTACTCACAGTAATTTTCTTTCTGATGGCTTTGCGTTACCTGTCTGCTATTTGGCGTCTGGTTGCTGTCGGCGCTTTTGCGCTCTGCTCACCACTACTTCAACATTTCTTCAGTTAGCCGCCATGTTCTCTAACATTCCGGTCAAGGCCGCTCCAGCCTTCGGCCTCCGCTGGACGTCCCGCAAGCGGGCCGCCCCTTACCTCCAACGTTAGCCCTCTATGGCGCGACCAAAGTTTACGGGGAAGACCAAGGCCTACGCCGTGTTCACGCGCCTGATGTGGAGAATCCGTAGCCTCGTTGACCTAGGAACCGTAGGAATTGACCAAGAGCTCGAGAAGAAGCTTGATCCGCTCCTGGCCAAGTTCTCAGAGGTCAAGGGAATTCGTGGCAGGAAACCAAAAGACCACAAGCCTCTTGTGAAGCAGTCGAAGGCGGAGGATGGCGACATCAGCATGGAGCTCGATGTTCGGTCTGCCTTCCTTGTGAAGACAACATTGGAGAAGTTTCGAAAGGACCACGACGACCTTAGATTCTTTCACTACGCAAATCTCGCAGTTGCCATCTGGGCTGCGTTTGAGACCTATAACGCGACTCTCTTCGAGCAACTTTACAGAGAGCGTGCCGAACTCCTGAAATCGTCTGAGCAGATCTCTGTGAAGGACGCCGTAGAACACAAAGACTCTGTGCTCGAGTTCCTCATTGAGCGCCAGCTCGAAGTTATCGGCCACTACAAACTTCGCGAGATGTTCGACTACTACCGAAAGCGCATCGGAGTCGAAATCACAGAGGCCCGTCTCAAGAAACTGGACACTTACTACTTCCTCCGCAATGTGATCGCGCACAAGACCGGCTTGATCAGGCCGACTCAGAAGGTGAAAGTGTCAGCCGACTTCAACATTGTTGGTGACGAAGTCAGAGTGTCGAAGACATTCTTGCTGCGAATGGCGGCGTTAGTAGAAACGAGCGTTCGACAGGTTGAAGCCCAGGTCATAGAGAAGTTCTACTCGAAGCCCCCGGCCAAAGGAGTTCCCAGTGCGAAGAAGGGCTAACAGGTCGTTCGACACGGACACGCACGGGCAGCGCGCTGCGGCGCGCGTGGACGAGCCTGCGCTCTGCGGCGCGCTGCCCGTGCGCGCCGGTCAACTCCGACGTTAGGCGCCTCAAGATGACATTCGCAGCAGAAGTTCGGCAAGCGTTCGAAGGCCAGACCTTTGGCAACCCAGTTCCCGCCCAAGAAATCAAGCTTGCGGAAGAAGAGCTTGGATTTCCACTCCCTCAAGTGCTCAAAGAGCTATATGCCGCCTTTGACGGATTCGCCGGGCCAACAGACGCTCCGTTCTTCTTCCCGTTAAGAGTGGCGTCGTCCTTTAGCCAAGAGTCGCTTGTTTCATTCACTCTGTTCCTGCGGGGCGAAGACTACTTTCCCGAAGCGCTGAACGATGCCGTAGCAGTTGGCGACTTTGGCGGGGGATCTAGTTGGTTCATTAAGGTGAGCAATCCGGATCAAGTGCTTCGCTGGGACGCCGAATGGGGTGAAGAGTATGAAGTCCTGGAAGGCTCGCTTCTGGACGTTTGGCTTGCTGAGAAGGCGTCTTATGACTCTGTCGACCCAGGCGCCTAACCCTTCCATCGAGAGGACGTCGTCCGGCAAGCCGGTCGCCGCCTCTCATGTCAAACGTTAGAGCTCATGAGCCCTTATCGATACATCGTTCCAGTTCTCTGCATCGCTGCGCCTTTCATCGTTGGCGCCCAGGAACGTGCGGAGAACGTGATTGCCAGTGTCCGGACTGCCGTTGTTGGCATCACTGTCGTGCCTGCCGGCCAGTCGCTAGCGAAGCGTGAGCCTGTCATAGACTCACTGAATCCGGTTTTCTCTCTTACGAGCAGGGGTGCCGCAGTGGGCGCCGGAACGCTGGTCTCCTCGGATGGACTGGTTCTCACAGTAGCGTCCCTCATCGAATCACCTGGCGACATCACCGTCACGTTGGATACCGGCGAGAAGCTGAGAGCAGCGGTCGTAGGGCAAGACCGCCAAACTGGATTGGCACTGCTGAAGATCGGTGGCACAAACCAGCCTTTCCTCACAGCTGTGGCACCTCAAGGGTTGGCATTGGGGGAGAGAGTCGTAGCTCTAGGCCGCACGGCGTTTGAATCGAACTCCGCTCTGGTAGTGACAGATGGGTTGGTTAGCGCCTCCTGGTCCACCAGCATGGGCACTGCCCCATTTATTCAGTCAACAGTCCAAGTGCTTCCGGGGATGGGTGGTGGCCCTTTGATCCGGCTGAAGACAGGCGAGCTCGTTGGCGTAGTCAGCCAGCAGTACGTGCAGCGAGTGGGGGGCACAATCACGTTTGCAACCCCCATCGAAGAGTATCTGAGCATTGCCGCAGAGCTGCGGAGTGGAGGTCAGGTAGCTCGCGCTGCAATTGGCATCAGTGCAAATGTGCTCTCCGAAGAGGATTCGCGAAGTATTGGTTTGCCGGCCAAGACAGGTGTCGTCCTAACTGCGATCCGAGAGGGTGGCCCGGCTCAGAAGGCGGGCCTCCTAGTCGGTGACGTGGTTCTCGCAGTTGAAGGACAAGCGCCAATATCTGCACCTTCCCTCTTCCAACTAATCCGAAGCAAGCCGCCTGGCTCCAGCCTGGATGTGCGCGTATTTCGAAGAGGGATGACGCAGACAATCAAGGTGACGAGCGAGGCCGTTGCTGGGGGAAGATGAGCTCTAACTTATCGTTCGACTCGGACGCCTTGCGGCGTCCGCCGGCTGCGCCGGCTCCTGGCGCAAGTCGCCGGTCAACTTTACGTTAGGCCTCATGAAATCCGCCTCTTCAGCCAGCGAAGACAGCGAGTTCGCCGCGCGCGTTCTCAAGGTCAATCACGCCGGTGAGAACGGAGCCGTAAACATCTATGCCGGGCAAATCTTCTTCGCCCGAATCACGGCGCCAAGCATGGTGGCAGAGCTAGCGGAGTTCAAGTCTCACGAAGAGGGGCACCGAGCCACATTCTGGGCCGAGCTTCAGCGGCGCAATAGACCTCGCTGCAGGAGCTACTGGCTTTGCGGCATCGGTGGTTTCACGCTTGGCCTGGTCACAGGTCTCTTTGGTCGCAGAGCAATCGCCGCTACCACGGTGGCGGTAGAGAGAGTCGTCCTCCGTCATCTGGAGCACCAGCTCGAGCAGCTGAGAGGCAAAGACGAGCTCGCGGTCAAAGCCATTGAGTCCATCGTTGCCGAGGAGCGGCAGCACCACGATCAGTCAGCCTCTCACATTACAGTCGGTCAGTTCTGGCCAAAGGTTCTTTCGCCCATAGTCTCAGCGTCTACGGAGGCAGTCATATGGGTCGGCATGCGCGCCTGAGGCCTAACCCTTCCATCGAGAGGGACGTCCAAGGGCTGACGCCCTCGGCCGCCCCTCATGTCAAACGTTATGTGTCAGCTGATTTTGGATGGAATTAGTGATGCCGAATAAAAGTCTAAATTCACGTATACCGGCTTATAAAGCTGCATTCTCCAATGGTGAACTCCAAAAAACCTATCAAGATCTAGTTGGTGTTGTTCAAAATCTAAGAACAGAATTTTCTAAGAAATACAAGAGTGAATATACGATTGCGAGTGTTTTGCACGGATATGTAGATTTCGCGTACTTCTATTTGCAAAATGACTATCTCAAGAAGAAAAAGCTAAAGCTTGCGATTGTTTTCAACCACAAGAATGTAAATTTTGAGCTATGGCTTCTTGGGCAAACAAAAGATGTGCAGGTTCTCTATTGGAGAAAACTAAGAGAAGTGAAGTGGGTCAATAAGGAGGCAATGCCAGAGTATTCAGTTTTCGAAGTTCCTCTACTTTTGGATCCGGATTTTGATAGCTTCACAAAGCTATCGGAGTCCATTCACAGTCAATTTAAAACGCTGTCCCATGAAATTTTCAACACGCTGGCGGAATACGAGTAATGCCACATAACACTACAGTCGAGCGGGACGGCCAACAAACTGCGCTTGTTGGTTCCCTCCGTGCTTCGCACTACGGCTGCCCCTCACTTCCACGTTAGCCGGCGCGGAGCGCCTCGAGGAGATTCGCAATGTGCTCGGTCGACTGGTCAATGCTCCTTGAGTACATAAAGGTCCTCTTTAGTTGGCCTCCTGTCGCTCTTGTCATTTCTGTTCTGCTCGTCGCTCGCTTTAGAAGCGCCATCGATGACTTCCTGAAGCGAATCGTCGAAGGAAACATCTTTGGGCAGGTGTTCAAGGCAGTCCCTCCGCCGCAGCAATCTGGTTCAACGGGCGCGAAACAGGATCAGTTGATCATTGCTGCTGAGACTACGCCGCCAGCCGCTGGCGGACAGCAAGCTGAGCCGCAAGATGCATTGCCGCCGGAGCTAGCGGGCGACCCGCAAGCACCTGCAGCAGTTGCTTTTGTTCGGGCCAACCCGGGGCAAACGGTAATTGAGTACAAGAAGCTTCTGTTCGCCTACAACTCAGAACGCCTCTTCGTAAGAATCTTTGGAACCCAAATTGAACTGCTGGAGTTCCTGGCGTCTCGTCCCGAAACACCAACTCCATTGCCACTGCTAACCCAGTTCCTAGATGAACACCATAAGAAGGCAAACAACACGGAGTATCAGCTTCGTGACTACGTCAACTTCTTGGTCAGCTTTGGAGTCATTTCAGTCTCAGGCCCAGAGAATTCGTTCGAGTACCGCATCACCCAACACGGCGTCGAGTTCCTCTCTTACATCAAATCCAACTACCCAACTAGCTGGAACGATCGTTCTTTCTAGGAAGCCAGCTCAGGCGAGAGCGCCGGCTAACCCTTCCATCGAGAGGACGCTATCCGGCAAGCCGGTCAGCGCCTCTCATGTCAAACGTTAGACCTCAAGAGGCCTCTGGGCTACTGCCGGTTGCACAGACACCTTGTTAAGGTGGAAGATGAAATCGGCAGCAGCCCATGGTGGCGAGGCCTGAGGGTGTATGAAGGGGCTCGAGGCCCCTTCACATCACACCGACAACGACCGCAACACTTCCTCCGCCGTAGCCGGCGCGTTCATCGCCACCGGCTCGCGTCCGCCGCGCACCGCCGCCACCGCATCGCGCAGCGCCTCGTACACGCTCACCGCCAGCATGAAGGGCGGTTCGCCCACGGCTTTGCTGCCGTGCACGTTGTCTTCGCGGTTGGCTTCGGGCCACAGGTCCACGTGGAAGTGTTCGGGAACGTCACCCGTGGCGGGGATCTTGTAGGTGCTGGGGGCGTGGGTGGACAGGTAGCCCTTGTCGTTCCACACCAGCTGTTCGGTGGTGAGCCAGCCCATGCCTTGCACGTAGCCGCCTTCGATCTGGCCGATGTCGATGGCGGGGTTGATGCTGTGGCCCACGTCGTGGAGGATGTCCACGCGGGTCACGCGGTTCTCGCCGGTCAGGGTGTCTATGGCCACTTCGGTGCAGGCGGCGCCGTAGGCAAAGTAATAGAACGGCCGGCCGGTGAGGGTGACCTTGTCGTAGTGGATCTTGGGCGTGCGGTAGAAGCCGTCGCTCCAGAGCTGGATGCGGTTGGCGTAGGCCGCGTGCACCACGGCCGCGAATGGGCGCGTGGTGGTGGGCGTGATGACCTGGCCGCCCGCGAAGCGCACCGCGCCCGCGCCGCAGCCGTCGAGCCCGGCCACGAAGGCGGCGAGGTTGTCGCGCACGTGGCGCGCGGCGAACTGCGCGGCGCGGCCGTTCAGGTCGGTGCCGCTGCTGGCGGCGGTGGCGCTGGCGTTGGGCACCTTGCTGGTGTCGGCCGCGGTGGCCAGCACGCGCTCGAAGGGAACGCCCAGCTCGTCGGCCACGATCTGCGCCACCTTGGTGTTCAGGCCCTGGCCCATCTCGGTGCCGCCGTGGTTCACCATCACGCTGCCGTCGGTGTACACGTGCACCAGCGCGCCGGCCTGGTTGAACAGCGTGGCGGTGAAGCTGATGCCGAACTTGACCGGGGTGAGGGCGATGCCGCGCTTGATGACGGGGCTGGTGGCGTTGAAGGCGGCGATCTCGGCGCGGCGCTGGCGGTAGCGGCTGGTGGCTTCCAGCTGGCTCATCAGCGGGTCGAGGATGTTGTCCTCCACCTTCATCTGGTAGTGGGTGACGTTGCGGGTGTCTATGCCGTAAAGGTTGCGGCGGCGCACGTCCAGCGGGTCCAGGCCCAGGGTGCGGGCGATGTCGCCCATGATGCGTTCGATGACGATCACGCCCTGCGGGCCGCCAAAGCCGCGGAAGGCGGTGTGGCTCTGGGTGTTGAGCTTGCAGCGGTAGGACGAGACGCTGACGTCTTCCAGGAAGTAGGCGTTGTCGGCGTGGAAGATGGCGCGGTCGGCCACCGGGCCGGAGAGGTCGGCGCTGAAGCCGCAGTTGGCCAGCATGTCCAGCCGCAGGCCGCACAGCAGGCCGGTGTCGTCAAAACCCACGGTGTAGTCGTAGGCAAACGGGTGGCGCTTGCCGGTGACCATGAAATCGTCGTCGCGGTCCAGCCGCAGCTTGATGGCGCGGCCGAACTTGCGCGCGGCGATGGCAGCCCACACGGCCAGGTGGCCACCCTGGGTTTCCTTGCCACCGAAGCCGCCGCCCATGCGCCGGCATTCCACCGTGACGGCGTGGTTGGCCACGCCCATGGCGTGGGCCACCCAGTGCTGCACCTCGCCCGGGTGCTGGGTGCTGGAATACACCCACCACTGGTTCTGCTCCAGCGGCAGCACGTAGGCAATCTGGCCTTCCAGGTAGAAGTGTTCCTGCCCGCCCACCTCAAAGCTGCCGCTCAGGGTGTGCGTTGCGCGGGCCAGTGCCGCGTCGGCGTCGCCGCGTTTCACGTGTACCGGCGGCAGCACGTAGCTCTGCTGCGCATGGGCCTCGCGCACGCTCAGCACGGCGGGCAGGGCCTCCATGTCGAGCTTGACTTTGCGGGCCGCGCGGCGCGCGGCCATGGCGCTGTCGGCCACCACCAGGCCTACCACCTGGCCGATGTGCTGCACCGTGTCCACGGCAAAGATGGGTTCGTCGTGCGCAAAGGCGGCCAGTGTCTTGTCGCCGGGGATGTCGGTGTGCAGCACCACGCCGCGCACGCCCGGCATGGCCAGGGCGGCGCTGGTGTCCACACCGCGCAGCGTGCCGTGCGCCACGCTGGACAGGATGGGCGCCGCGTGCAGGGTGCCGCGCACCTCGGGGATGTCATCTATATAGGTGGCGGCGCCGGCCACCTGGGCACGCGCGCTTTCGTGAAAGCGCGAGATGCCCGCTGCCGGGCTGGCGGGGGTGGTCTGCAGGACCACGGATTCAGGCGCGTTCATGCCGGTACTCCGTCCAGGGTTTCAATCTGCACCGTGGCAAGGCCTTGCTGGTCCAGCCACAGGCGCCACAGCAGGTTGCCCAGCACGGTGCGGCGGTAGCCGGCGCTGGCGCGCATGTCGCTGATGGGCTGGAACTCGGCGCGCAGCGTGTCCATGGCGTGCTTTACCGTCGCCTCGGTCCAGGGCTGGTCGGCCAGGGCGGCTTCGGTCTGTTTGGCCCGCACCGGCGTGGCGGCCACGCCGCCGGCGCCTATGGACGCGGCCTTCACCACGCCGCCGTCCAGCTCCAGGTTGACCACCAGGCACACGGCCGAGATGTCGTCGTCGAAGCGCTTGCTGATCTTGTAGGCGCGGCTGTATTCATGGGCGGTGGGGGCGGGCACCTCGATGCGCACCAGCAGCTCGTCGGGCGCCATCACATTTTTGCGGTAGCCGGTGTAGAGGGCTTCCAGCGGCAGCGTGCGCTCGGTCACTTGGCCGTCGCGCCAGGCCGCCAGCACCACCTGGGCGCGCAGGGCAATCAGCAGCGGCATGCTGTCGCCAATGGGCGAGCCGTTGGCCACGTTACCACCCAGCGTGCCGGAGTTGCGCACCGGCAGGCCGGCGAAGCGGGCGGCAAAGCTGTGCAGCTGCGGGCGGTCGGCTTCCAGCGCGGCGTAGGCGTCGCTCAGGCGCACGGCGGCGCCTATGGACAGGCCGACGGCGGTGCGGTCCAGGCGGCGCAGTTCCTCGGCGGCGGTCACGTCCAGCACGCGGGGGTACTGCTGGTGCATCTTGGTCACCCACAGGCCCACGTCGGTGCAGCCGGCCACCACCTGGGCGTCGGGGTGCTGGGCGCGCTGGCGCAGCAGCTCGTCCAGGCGGCGCGGCATCAGGTAGCTGCCGCTGGCGGCGCCAGGTTGAATCTGCGCAAGCTGGGCCAGCACGGCGGCTTCGTCCACCCGGGCGGCGGGCAGGGCGGCCATCTGCTGGGCCGCATCCAGTATGGGGCGGTAGCCGGTGCAGCGGCACAGGTTGCCCGACAGGTCTTCCTGCGCCACGTCGCGGGTGATGGTTTCGCCCTGGCACACGCGGTTCTGGTACATGCCGAACAGGCTCATCACAAAACCCGGGGTGCAAAAGCCGCACTGCGAGCCGTGGCACTGCACCATGGCCTCCTGCGCGGGGTGTGGCGTGCCGTCGTCGGCGGCAATGTCCTCCACCGTCCACACGGCCAGGCCGTCCACCGAATGCGCCAGGCGTATGCAGCTGTTGATGGCGCGGTATTCCATCTGGCCGTCCCGCGCCTCGCCCAGCACCACGGTGCAGGCGCCGCAGTCGCC
>VFQP010002085.1_pt1 | contig 23546 bp, 31 predicted proteins | sample 3512351 | NCBI WGS metagenome assembly VFQP01 (sample SAMN10412372, study PRJNA504923) | tailings metagenome | isolation source: Relicate 1 Philex TSF1 revegetated site | place: Philippines: Tuba, Benguet | collected 2017-08-29
CTCAAAACCTTGTACCACCTCAAAACCTTGTACCACCTCAAAACCTTGTACCACCACACATGCAACCCACGTAACATCCCCTCTACAAACACCCCTCAAACACAGAACGTATGTGTCAAGGAGGTGGGCAAGTTTCGTCACAGGCTCATCTCCCCTGCTGATCAAGTGGTAGCCTATGTCATTGTAGATGTCATCCTAGTGGGACGTACCAAGATCATCACCCTGCATAGTGGACTGTGGCTGACCAATCGTACACAGCATACTGTTGCATTTCGCCTGCATTTGCCCATATCAGGGTTGGTGCCCCCGCAAGTGAGAAGGGGATCCATGCAGAGCAGCTTGGCTACTGATCGGCCAATAGGGCCCCTGAAACCAGGGCATGGTATGTTTTAATTGTGTGTAGCACATGGGTATGCTGCATGTTTGATTGCTTCATACACATGTGGGATACTGAGCACACTTGTGTTGCTGCTGCGGAGTTTTTGTCACGAATACCATACACACCTATACACACCTATACACAGGCACCTACCTTCCAGTCACATGGACACTCGGTGGTCTCCTCTTTGTGCAACCAGATGGCTACTTTGAGGCCTCACAGGACGCAGTACACCTGGTTGGTGCTGATCACAAGGTGCACCGCAGTCAGGCATTCATCACGTGCCAGCCCCTGCTGTCGCGGGGCCCTGAGGGGCCTGTGCTGGCATTGCACTGCACACTGCGGGTCAAGCCGTTTGAGGTGGTGAGTGAGTTTCAGTCATTCAAGCATGTGGAGGTGTATCCGAGTAATGAACTGCAAGAGGCTGTCACTGCATTGGAACACCAGGTGGGGCTGTGTTGTATGGGGGGATATATATGCATAGGTCGATGTGTTTGCATGGGTGGATTTGTTGATGTGTATTGTCCACAGCAAGGCATCCCGATCATTATGACCCTCCCTCCCCTTGTTCATCAGGCCATACTCGAACCAACGCTTGTGCTCACAAACGCACTCCCCTATGCGCTACGCCTCGACATCTGGGAGCTCCCCGAGGAAGCACTCACCAGGCACCTGCAGCACCGCTTTGATGGGAGCCCTGTGGTGCCCATGGCCAGTTTATATGCTGCAATCGGATACAAACCAACAGCAACCAAGGCACCATTGGAGGGGTTGCTCAAGGGCAGGCGGCGGTCTATTGTTCGGTCAGCGTCCCTGCAGGAGGGGGGTGTGGGGGTGGGGATGGGAGGGGGGGGTGAGGGGCGGCGGTATGAAGTGTATGTGCGACCAGGAGGAACAGCGGTATGTGGAGGGGGTGGTTGTGCATGGCACCAATGAACAACATGTGCCGTGTGCATTAACACATATGTACACACAGGATGTACATGCTGATTTGCGTGGCACCACTGTGCTCATGCGTGCATCTGTGCCTGCATTGTTGTTGGAAAGTAAAGAATATCACTTTTTGGCATGTCAGCAACTCGCCACAACCAAGGGCAAGCGTGTATCATACAAGTACGTGTGTTGTGGGGGGGGTTGTTTACACTGATGGTCGTACATGTGGAGGAACAAGCACACTGTTCTATACGCAACACCACAACAAAACCAACAGGCTTGCACGGGAAATTGTATTATACAAGGCAGGTCTGCGCACCAGCGCCAATACACCCTCCACCCCACACCCACGTACCTCGGAGAAAACACCCCCTCGACGTACCTCACCCCTCACACGCAAGCTGCGCCCAACACGAAAGGTTACGTCACTGGCGTTGTCATCGAGTGGGGAGGAGGGAGGGGTGGGGCATGAGGGCACACAGGAGTCACTGGGTAGGACAGGAGAGGCACTGGGCACACTCACGGTATGTGTGTATGGGAGGGGGGGTGCATGAATAGGGTTGCAGGAGGAAGGTGTTGTGGGTGGGGGTGATCATGATGACACATATACGTGATTTGTATTCATTGAGCACCAGAAATGCTGTACAACAAAGGGGCATCACTGTGCAGACCTTATCCTGTATGCATCTGATACCCCCCAAGTGTGTCATTTGCACTCTCACAAATACACTCACCACGTAAACACACACATTTACACAGGAGGAGACAAGTCATGAGGAAATTCCAGCTACAGGTGTCCTAGATACTTCCTCAACCCTGGAATCCATCCCCACGGCACACACTGACAGCAGTGTAGAGTCGGCTACTGAAAAGGCACCTGAAAAAAAGGGTTGGCGTAAACGTGGTATTGTGCGACGGTCATTGGGGTTGGGCAGACGACAAAGCTCAACGGTGAGTAGGTGGAGGGATTGTGTGTGGGAGTGCATTGTAAAAACAGTACCCAGGCATCACACATGCATCACATACGCAAACAATACACATAGCATGTGTTTTTACAACTGACACGCCCACACGTGCACCCACCTCTTGTGTACACACACAGCAATCCCAGCCCGGCACCCACCCACCCCCAACCAATGATGATCATGATGGTGATGCTGAGGGGGGTGGCTCACAAAATGTGCTACAGCGCTTGTCTGTGCGACCTACTGCTAAAGTGAAAAGAACCACGGTGTGTTGTGAAACGAGGGGTGGCGCATGGTGGCGCATCATATGTGATGTACTACCTATTGTACACATTTTGTGTTTCTCACAATGTGTGTGTCTAGTGGGTTGATCAGCATCCCTCTGTTTGTGTGTATACGCTCATCTACTCCCTACCCACCACCACCAGCACCCACCCACACAACACACCCACCCAACCACAAACAAACACACAGCCCCTCCCCCGCCTTGATGAGTCAACTGGGTTGTCCTTTTACCAACGCAGCCTGTTGCGTAATGCCATCATACGCTGGCGGCTGGCAGTGCTGGACTCAAAGGAGGATGCACGTGATGATGATGATGATGCAAATAAAGGTGTGGAATGCAGTGTGTGCGTGTGTGTGGTGTGGTAGGTTGTCTACGGCAAAGGATGTGTGAGGAATGACACATGATACAATATTCACCGCTATTATTGAACTCACCAGCATGTTAACTGTGTTCCTCCCACAACCAACCAACCAAAACACCTCAGGTGGCACCGCATCCCCCCTCATTGTGGGCATCCGCAACAACCTCCTACGTGCCCCCCGCTCCACCTCGGCAGTGCAATGCAGGGCTGCCATGTATGCCTCCTACTGGCTTGACAACCGCACAGGCGTTGACCTTGTATTTGAAGACCACCTCAATGCAGCAACCATATACCGGGTATTGCTCGGCAGGGCCCCAACATCATGGAGGGATGTCTTGGCCCCTGCACAAGCATTTGACGAGCTGGAAATGAGCGCTGGGTATGGTTCTGTGGTGCTGTTGAATCGGCAGAGTGATACACGGTTTCGCCTTGTGCAAGATCGGGCACCATGGAGCTATTCCAATCCCATCCCCATTGCCACGGCGGGGGCAAAGCAGACGGTGTCCATTAGACCAAAAACACCAGAACAAGAGGTGTTGCCTCTGCAGCGCCTCATGCAGCAAATTGAGGCCACCCCTGTGGTGGCGGGTATCACAACAGTGGGGCGTACGGTGGGGGAAGCGGTGGAAGATGTTGCGAGCTCCACCATTGGGTATGTGTGTGTGTAGAGAGCGTGGTGTGGTGGGTGTGAGGGGATGTGTGTTGGATGATGGGTGAATGTCTTGGGATTGCACTTGCAGCATTGTATTATAGCAAGCACTCACAAACAAGCATACATGTACAACCCACCACTGTACACCCATCTTCCCCCACAGCACCCTGCAGCAATTGCGAGTGAGTGCCAGTACAACAGAGCGTGCTGGTGCAAGCACAAGTCAACATCATGCAACTGGTAGCAGACAGCAGGAGCTGGATGCATTGATGGCAGAGGAGCAGTCTGACACTGAGCTGATATGTATGTGGAGATTTGGGTGTGGATGTGGGTGTGTTGCATCTGTGTACCAATTGGGCACTACACAAGCACGGCATTGTGTGTGGACACAATGTCGAGTCAACATGAACATTGGGACACAATTTCACATGTGTGCATCACCTGCTACACTCCACATCACACCACAATACACCACACTGTTACACCCATACAACACAGTGGGCAGCACCAACACACGCTTATTTGAGTTTGCAGTGGAGGTGGTACCAGGCCCCCCCGAAACAGCATTCCGCATGACCAAGGCCGTCATTCTGCTGCCCAAGCACATGGTGGAAAACCAAACAGGCATGGATATCGAAATCAAGCAGTTGGGTACCAGTGACCCCACCAACAATGCATTGGATGTGCAGCACCGGTGTGCACGCATGCTGGGGCAAAATGAACGGTACGTTCGTATATATGAGCGTGGTGTATTCATATTGCTGATACCAGGGTGTGTACAGGTAGAGTGCACAGAGTGTGTCAAAACATGCATCAAAATTTGACTGTGTACATTGCCTAGTGCTGCACACATATCAGTGCACATTCATGCACACCAATCCTTTCCCACACTGTGTACACGCACCGCTCCTCACCACAATCACACCAGGGTGCCTATATACTGGGATGATGCAGAACTGCCCAAGGTGCTGGTCATGCGTCCTGCTGCAAATATAGGAGGCAGCTATGACTGGCATTGGAGTGGTGGATTCGACATACCAGACTTTGAGATGTATTTTGGCTTGCGCCTGCGTCATGCAAGTGACCGTGACCGCCCACGGTTTCTGAATATACCAGTCAACGTGAGTGTGAACAACTGTGGGGCGGTGTTGCTGACGTTTAAGAACCAACGTAGCTTGGCGCCATATAGGATAAAGAATCATTGCAAAGACCTGGTTGTGCAGATTGTGCAGGTGTGTGGGTGTGTGGGTGTGGGTTGTGGGTGGGCAGTGGGAATTATGTGGCAACCCACCCTTGCCATATGTACATACATGTACATATATACACACACATATATGTGCCCCACTGTATGTACACAACAACACAGTCTCCTCTTGCTGAGGTTCCTGGTGCATGGACGTACCTGCACAGTGGTGATTCTATTGATTATGCATGGGATGAGCCCATCATGGACCACAGGCTTCGTGTGCGGGTGTGTGTACACACATGCAACAATCGCTGACCTGCTGTACATGTGCAACACTGTGTTTGTGTGTCGTGGGTGTTTTGCATGTCTTTTCTTTGCATGTCTAGTCATTCCTGCTCTCTGTACACTCCCCTGTGTATCCTCTCTATGCATTTCCCCTCTTACAAAACTCCCACATAGATAATGCCCCCCCCCCCACTGCTGATGCCTTATTCACAGATTGGTACAGTGGAAACAGAGTATGACATTGACATGCCCAATGTACTCAAGCCACTGATGGTTCCTGTGGAACTGCAACAGGTGTGTGTGTTGGTGATTATTTGCGCAGGTTCTGTGTGTGTATTTATGTACAACATACAAGCACAAGCACAAGCAAACAACCGATTGGTGGAAGAACCAGACCACCATATACTCCCCTTGTTTTTTCCACAAAACAGTTGGCACCTGAGCTTGATGCAGGTCCACGTACCCAGGAGCTGAGGAGGAGAGTGATGGCCCTGATGGCTGATGAAGCACATCGCAAAGTATGTTTGTGGGGGTGGGTGGATAGGAAGAATGTTGTATGGTGGTAATACTCCTGCTGCTGTATGTTGGCAATGCATTTGTACAACGCAAACACATACAATACCCCCACCCACGCACAGGTGCATGTGCGAGTGGAGGCAGAGGGCCCCACCCGTGTCCTGAGCTTTCATGATGAAGGCAGCGATGACGATGCAGAGGGGGTCCGCCACAGTGTGCTCGACCTTGGTGCACGACTCAAGCAATTGGAAAACCAGCTACGAGTGGTCAATGCACAGGTGTGTGCAATGCATGGACTCCCCAAGGGCGTGTTGGATTTGTATGGCCGCCATGTGCTGGTGCCGGGTTCGGCAGTGGGGCGAGCAGAGGATGGGGTGCAGTTCAGTGACACAGCCAGTGCAGTGAGTGGGTCAAAAAGTGCAGTGAGTGGCATACCATCCATTGCACGCAGTGAATTGGTACGGTGGATGTATGGTGGACATACTACGTGTTTTACCATCATCCCTAATAATAATGCCCCTTTCACCCAGCGCAATACCCGCCTTGCCCTCCTTGCTGGCAACACCTCCCTCCTCCAAGACCTCCTTGCTGCCCCCTCTTCCCGTGGCCAAAAGCTTCGACAAGAGCTCCTGGCTTCCTCGACCCCCTCATTCATTGCCCGCGAGGGTTCCTCCCACCCACATGCCCACCCAGGGCCCTCGAGCACGTGGCCCCTGCATGGCAACCTGTCACAGGGTGCTGCAGAGTTTCGCAACATGGGTGCAGCAGCACAACAGGCGTTTATAGGGGTCATCATCAGCAACCAGCTGCAGCAGCACCGCCGTGACAACGATGCCTTGGTGTTGGGTGGTGGGCTCAACGTGACTGTGCTGGAGGCAGTGGGGCTGCAGGGCACCACCGATGGGGTGTGTAGCTTTGCCAAGGTGGGTGTGACCGATCCCTATCAAACATTGTTCAACCCCATGGCGTCCAGTGTGGTGCCGGTGGGCAAAGCAGAGCGGTGGCCTGGCTTGCAAGCACGTGTGCTGCAGGAACAGCAAACACCGGTGCTCTGGCAGAGCAATGCACCCAAGTGGGATTGCTTGTTGCAGTTTCGGGATGTGTGTGCTGCCAGTGAGCTTGTCTTGGACTTGTATGATGTGGGTACGGCAGCTGGCAAGCTCATGCGGCAGGGGGGGACGACTGGCATGGCACTGGTGGGCGCGGTGCAGGATTTGGTCAACAAGTCCAACATGGCATGGCGCTTTTTGGGCCGTATACAGGTATGTTTTTTATTGGAGGGTGTGCACAGGTGAACTCACACGATGATGATAAGTGTGTTGCATCACAACACCCCAACAGGTCCCCCTGTTGCAAACCCTGCTGGATGTTGGCACAGACAGCTGGCACACCCTCATGCGACGAGACGCTGCAGACGCTGTTTCTGGGCAGGTGAAACTACGCATCACATGGGACATCACGGCTGCTGGGCTGCTGCAGTTGAAGATACGTGCATTTGAAAATGTACTCACACAACGACTGGAGATGCTCATGGCTATGGATCCTGTTCCACAAGCAGTGGCCGCTACATGGGGGGTGTTGAGGGAGAGCAAAGCCTCAACGGTGCCACCCAGTGGATTGGGGGGGTCCATGTTGCCTGGGCAGTGGCAAATCAACACGGTAGGGTGCGTGTGTGAGGGGGGAAGGAGTTGGTGTGTGTGCACTCATGTTTGATGTACACACATCGCTGTGACTCTGTTTGTATGGATACTGTAGGCATATTATAGGCATACCCATAGTTATTCATCATCCCACCACCAACACCCCCCCAAGGCTCTGCGTGAGTTGGAATCAGACCAACTCCCCAAACACCGCATCAGCAGCAGCATCCTAGTCAACCGCTGCAGCGCAGGGTACGCCCGACGCCTGCTGGTCACAGTGATTGAGGCCAAGGGTGTACGCATACGCAAGGGTGTGACCATGGCATTCAGCAGCCACGAGCTTCCTTCTCCCGTGGTGGAGGTGTGTGTGCCGGGGTATGAAACCATGACAACCCCTGTCAAGCACAGGACACTGAGGTGCGTGATGAGGTGTTTTGTGGTGATAACGGGTTGTGGATGCTGCCGTATGTTGCATTCACAAACTGTGTGTACCTACACCATTGCGTGTGTTGTGCCCACAAAAGAAACACACGTGGACAAACACGCATGTGCATGCAAAACAACTTGACAACATACCTGCGCAACACAGGCCGGTGTGGGGATTGGAGGATGCAACATTTTCATTCAGAGGCATAGTGGATAGTCCTGTGATACGCATTGCACTGATGGATAAACTTGATGTCATACCCAAAGCACGCTTGCTGGGGACTGGGCTGTTGGACATCGCACACATCAAGGTACGGGTGTGCGTGGGGCAAAACGACACGCTGCTTTGTATGTATTACATGTTGTGCACGAGGGTGTAGCATAAACACACCATTGTAGAGCATAACACCACTGTATAGAATAAATACACCATGGTATTGTATGCCCAGTCTATACATGCCCTCTCTCACCACGGACACCCACACACACATTCACCCTCTTCACACGCGCACCCCCCCAGGGTGAGGTCCCTCACTACATACAGCTCCCCCTCTTTGATAGCAAGGAACTCAGAGGAATACTTGGTGGGGGACGCAGGATGGGGGCAAACACTGCTTCCTATTACTCGGCACGGTTGAGGAAAAAGGCGACACGTGTGGGCTTGCAGGTGGGTGGGTGTGGGTGTATGTGATAATGGTTGGGTGTGTCTGTGCATGTGTTTCATTTCACACGCAGAAAAGCATATCCAACATGCATGGCAACACCCACACAAAACAAAACAACCCCCCCATCTTTTACAGGTGACGCTGCGTGTGCAGCTGGTTGGAGATGTCCCCCATGGTCGCAGCATAAGCACCTCATGCAACATGGCAGGTATAGGCATCAGTGTCATGGGAGCACTCCAGTCAGAACTGACCAACATCACCCTCAAGCATGTGCAATTGGACTTTCGGCGTCTGTTGGGTGAGGAAACCATGCGAGGCAGTGTGGGCATGCTGCAGGTGGACAATCAATTGCTGAGTGCACGATACCCTGTGGTGCTTGCTCCTGCTGCTGTGCGCAAACCGGTATGTCCATAAGGGGGGATGTGTGGAGGCTGCATTGGGACAACATGGGACAATTACACGCTGTACACAACAGGATGACATTGGGAATGAGGAGCCCATCATGCGTGTAGAGTGGCAGCGGTCACTTGCCCCCGGTGTGGATGGGGTCCTTGAAGGGGGGGACTCTGGGTCCCCCACACATGCGAGTGGCAGTGGGATGCTGGGGAGTGCAACCCCCAGTGGCAGCAACTTGGCAGGATTGGAAGATGCACAAATCACAACGCATCAAAATGTAATGAGCTTTAAGAATCTACAACTGACCATTGGTATGTGAGTGGGTTTCTGCATGTGTGCCTATTCCCTGTTGTGCATACAGTGTTGCACATGCTCCACATGTTCTCAGCTCTCAAATAATCTCAACCACTCAACCTTTTCTCTCTTTATTGCAACACAGGTGAACTTGATCTACAAACCGATGAACAATTCCTGGAAGCCATCATCGCCTTTACAGTTTCCCTGCCCCTTGCAGACCTCACCCAAGACGAAGCATGGGAGGAGCGACAACAGCGACTGCTGGGTGCGCAATTTGGACCCCAGGAACTCCAAGCACTGGCTATGAACATTGAGCAGCCTGGTGGTATGAGTAGTACACGAAAGAGTGCCCCCCCGCCGCTGTATTGGGTGCATGCTCGGGAACTCCGAGAGCTGCAGGTGCTCAAGGATCAGAGCAACTTGAGTCATTGGTATTTCATTGAGCAGGCGAGTATATCAGATGTCAACATCAACTGTACCATTACCTTATCGAGTCGGGTGCTGTCGGGAGGGAGGGGGGCGGAGAGCATGGGCGTGGATGGGAATGATGATGACGATGATGCCGAGCAGCGTGGCATATTCAATAAACTCATGGGTATGGGGTACTCTCAATACACATGTCTTCTTTCCACAATATATGCACACACCCCATTCCCCACCCACACACAGGTGCTTCGGGGTTTCAGCTCATCAATGTGAGCAGTGTCCCCCTGCAGCTCAAGTCATGGCGCATCGGCCGCGGTGGCAACAACGCCAATGTGGGATTTATGGCCCAAAAGGCACTGGTACAAAACCTCCTACGCCACTACACCACCCAAATCCTCAAGGAGGCGCACAAAGTATGCAGCGGGGTGGGGCCTGCGGTCGCAGCCTTGCCACTGACTGTCGTGTGGGCAGGTGGCAGTGCTGTGGAGTTGGTGCGCCATGTGGGGGCGGGCCGTTTGGGTCCACTGGGTGTGGCACAGCAAGCTGGATTCATCCTGGTGATGGGCATGAGTCAGGTGATGAGTGGGTTTTCACGACTCTTGGCACTGGGGCTCACCATGGTCCCCCCTGCCCGGGGTGGGGACGTGTACAGCGACCAGCAGCTGTTGAAAAACACCATGCAACGCCCTGTCAATGTGTTGGACGCCTATGTACGAGGTGCAGATGATTTGTTTACATCCATGGCGACTGCAGTCACGGGGATTGTCAAGGATCCTGCAGAGGGGTACGCGAGGCATGGCCTGCTTGGTGTGTTGCTGGGTGCATTCAAAGCCACCATTGCACTCCCATTGCGTCCTGTGAATGGGTTGTTGGAGATGAGCACCAAATTGACATACGGCAGTGCGTTGGTGTTTTTGGGTCGTGAGGGGATTTATGGGGCGTATCGACGGCGGGTGCGGGCCCCTGGCATGTTTCGGGAGGAAGTACCGGTATGCGGTGGTGTGGTTGTGTTGTATGTTGTCAGAGCACCTTGTATATTTGGGCAATGCACCCAAAACAGGGCTGGGATGATTTCCTGGACAATACGGCAGCCAAGGCACAAGCATGCCTCCTGGATGCATGGCAGCGATCATTGTCACTCATTGATGAGGCTCTGAGGGGAGACCGACTGGTGGATGTGGTGGACATCAAGTCGACCAAGACAGTGGTGGTGACTGCACGACACATTGCCTTGCTCAAGGTGTGGGTGATTGCGATGACGTATTGTGTTGACCAACAAATGTTGGCACTTTCACACCATCTATATACCCACAACAACAGAAGCGCAACGAGGCTGATGGGGCAGTGGCATATCGGCGCAAGTGGTTGGTGCCCATCACCCGAGTGCAGTCGGTCAGTGGAGACCCAGAATACCTCAAGTGCACGCTCAATGTGGTGGATGAGCTGCGACTGGGCAAGGCACACATGCAGCTCCCGCGTAGAAGACTGCTGCGGTGTAGCAGCCAGATATTGTACGAACAGCTTCTGTCATCCATCAATGTGGCCCTGCAGGTGTGTCTTGCAGAGGTAGTATTGGCACGGTGGTTGTGTTTGCACACACACACACTCTCATTACCCCATTACTCAGGCGCACGTGGACCAGGACGGCACGCTGCCCGGAAAGGATGCAGTGGCCAGCACCAGCCAAGCAGTGGACTTGAGCATTATGGATGCACCCTACCAACCGACTGACAGTTGACCAGGTGGCTGTTGAACCCCGGGGATGTAGTGGTCGAAATAGTAATACCCCTGATTTCAATTTTGTCTGTGTTATGCTACGTACGAACCCAACAATTGCAATAACGAATGTAAATATAAGGAAAGATATGAGAACACACACGGCCTTGATGCCGCATGCGGTGTCCCAACTTTATTGTACTTCACTGCTCGCTGCAGTAACTTTGTTATACCTTACGATTCCCACTTCCGCCTCTGTTCTGCCGTTGGTTTCACATGCTTCTAAAACAGTTGCTGGTGATGGTCCACTATTCTTGTCAACAATCAACATCCGTCCACACCCATTTGTCTTTGCTGGCTGCACGCCCTCTGGGACATGCAAATGTGACGTTTGTGGCATGATTGCTGAGACCGGCAGTTTTGCGCCAGTGGAGACCCGTATTTTTGCCTGGTTGGGTTCCCGAGAGTGCAGCCACGAGGGGCCCACAGGGCTGGTTGTGGTATGTTTGTTTGTTTTGTTTAATGCAATGATATCGTATACATGTGCATGGCTGCAACACAACATCGCTTCACTACAACAGGATGTGGGCGCAAATGCAGGGTACTTTACCTCACTTTCCATAGCTATGGGATGCGCTGTGCTGAGCCTGGAGCCATCTTCATTGGTGGGAAGCTTGCTGCAGGTCAACATTGCCCTTAACAGGCACAGGAATTCCAAGGTGCAAATGATGCCCGTGGCAGTCGGTGCTGTCAAAGCAACTGCCATGCCGTCAACCACGGATGCGTCCTGGGGGCTCGTCCAATTCAAAGTATGCGTCACAGAGGAGCATGTGCTGCATCACACAAAGTCACAGAGGAGCATGTGCTGCATCACACAAAGTCACGTCAAACACTGCCTCAACACATCACAGGAAGTGGACAAAGTATCTGAGAAAAAACAACAAGGGGGTGGCATTGAGATGATGCCCCTATCTTCACTTGTTCCTAAGGATCGCAAAATCATGCTGCTCAAAATTGGTATGCTTTGTGTGTTGGGGCTTTTCATACATGTCTTGCAACAAAAGTGGACACACACCATCACACCATCACATGGCAGACACTGAGGGTTTTGAGGACAAGGTACTTCAAGGTGCCATGGACGTTTTGGCAGCGGGTGGAGTAGACAACATGTTGCTTGAGTGCAAGGAGTATAACAGTATTCAAAAACGCCAGCTCCTTCGTGATGTGTTTCGTACTGGGGGTTTCAAGTACATTTATGGCTACAGGGAGCAATATGGTACCCGCCTGGAAAATGTGCCTCCCACATTGGACGGCTTGATGACAGATTTAACGAGTGTTATTATCGGTGACCCTGTGCAGAAGCTCATGACTGATACTATTGTGCCTCACAATTGTGAGGACCATTTCTTTACCAAGCACCCACTGCCTGCCAGCATGCTTGCAGGCGCTGGCAGTGCGCAGCGCTGCATGTAGGTCTGTGTTATAGAAATAGCCTACAGCAAGTGTATTTTGTTCCACAGTGATGTTTGCTAGTGTGACTCCATTCGTTTGTGATCATCAATTACCTGCATCTAGCTATGAACATCACCATCATCATCGTGACCATCATCATCATAAGAATCACATGTAACGTTTGCAGCATCAACTGTTTTCATCACACTTACAAGCCTGCAGTCTCTTTCAGCAGCTGGACAAGGGCAGACCAGTTGGCCGGACTGGGATCAAACACAATGTCGACCTGGTCAGGAAAGCACCTCGCATCAGGAACAGCACCCGGGATGTAGCCATACTCTTTCACCTGGGTCATGGGTATTATTATGGCAAACCCAGTACAACACCAATACTACACCACAGTATCATCATACCCATACCTGCCACAACAACACGAGCACACCGATGCCAAGCGTTAGAAACGACACGGCTTCTGCTGCACCCAACAACCCCACATCTCCTGTGCGGTTGCCCCTGCTGCCTGCAATGCGTGCAACACCGGCCAGTGCCACCACAAATACCACCAAGTAGCTCAAGCCCTCAACCGCACCCAGCAGCCCCCCTGGGCCGGGCTGCAATCCACAGCCCGTGGCTCGCAATGACACTTCTGACCACAACACAATGGGGGCAGCCAATGCCACTGCAAGAGCCACTGGCACAGACACCAGGGGCGATACTGCTTTCGGTGCGAGCGTGGATGTGGGTGTTGGTGCGGTGGGTGTTTTCTCTGCTGCAAGAATGATGGGGATGGTTGCTGGTGGTGCTGGTGCTGCTGCTGGAAGATCCTGTGCAGCAGGTGGTTGTTCTGTAGCAAGGACAACTGGCTCTTCTTTTTGCTCAATGAGAGAGTTTTCACCAGATGGTTTCGTGGTGTTGTCCTGTGCATCTACTGTTGTTGGCTCTTGTTCATCTTCAGCCTGTTCTTCTTCTTCTACTGCTGCTGGTACTGTTTCTTCTTCAATATCTTCTACTGCTGCGTCAACAGTATCAGGCACCACTGGTTTTGCCACAACAGAGGGTGGCAATTGCTCCAATACTACTTGAACAGATTGTTCAGCAGGTAGAATTCGCTCCTCTTCTGTGGAGCTCTCCTCCATCACTGCTGCTTCCGGCATGGCTCCTGCCACCTCATTCTCTAACTGTGTTGTTTGTTGCAAACACGACACAAATGTGCACAAAGTCAGCATCAAGGGGGCACCCATGTATACCACAGAGGCCGTCCCAACAGCACATTATAAATCACAGTACCTTGGCATCTTTGACTGTTTGCTCCAATTTCTCAGCCACCTGTTGTTCCTGATCCTCCAGTGCCTCGAGCATTGCCTGTGGAAGTGTATGATAAAGCCCTCTTGTTGTAAGGGGAACTGCATATACATGAGTGCCTCATCAAAAAGTGATTTCCAGCGATGTACAGCACTCGTACAATACACACACCTTGACATATGCAGCAGTGCCATCCAATTCTGTTTGCAAATCCTCCGCCTGGTGCAATGCATACTTTGCAATCATCCACCATCCCAGACAGCTCAACATACCGGCTCAACACTCCTCATCATACCTCTCGTTGTATGAGCACCACTGTATCTACAGGCAATGCAGAGGGGACCTCCTCTCCTGCCATCACCACTGCAGCTACTTCTGTTGCTGCAGTGTCACCCCAGTTGCCGCGCACAAAGGCGGGCTGTGACGATGCCTCAACCTGAAGGGTGTCAATGGATTTTTTATTATGCAGGTATGCTGGCACAGGTTGCACATGCTCAACACACGTACAGTGATGGCACGATCATCTCCGTCTTCCCAGCTGCTCTCCCCTGTACCCTGATTGTACACCACAAACTTGAAGCTGTGCTCTCCGGCTGGCATATCCAGTTCCAATGTCCACTCATTCCCTTCACCCCATGTCATTGCTGTGTGTGTGGTGTGTGTGCTTGTGGGGTGCGTATGTGTGACCACCCCGTCCATGCCTTTACTATACCTGGTGCTGCTTCCACCTCCCAGTTACCCAGGCTATCACCACCACCAACCACCTTGACCACCTCCCCAAATGCAAGCCCAACCGTGGTCTTGAAGCAAACGCTGCTGCTGCTGCTGGCGGTGGTCGTGGTGCTCGGTTCCTGTGTGGGGTCAATACAGGATGGTGTATGCACATACACAGCCTTATAACAGTCTTATCACTGTCCTATACCTCGATCTGGGCAACAGGGGTGGTCACGACTCGCTGAGAAACCCTGAACACGGGCAGGGATTGCCTACCAAACACTCGTGCTCCGCAAACCAAATGCCCATAGCTGCTTGGGTGTACACGCGGACTATATTGATGCACGGTTCCAAGCTTCACGCAGCACGTGGACAGGGGAACTGCAACCATCCCCATAGGTCAAAGCAGATGCGCGATCTTGACTTTCCGAAAGCGTTGTTGATCACACGTCTTTTTACACAAAGGATTTGGTTTTCAAGTGGGGATCGGATTGTTTGCGAAAGGGCGCAATATATATACAAACATGAAAAACATTATGTTCACCCTGCTGTCGATGCGCCACCTTCCTGCACAGACACCCGCGCACGCCCATTGTCCTCGTCGTTCTGTTCAACACCATCCTCCTCCTCTTCAGGTGCGGGCGTCAGTAGCCCCTCGCCCGAGTTTTTGCTCCGCAACACCTGCTCGCTCACACGCACTTTCTTCGGCACCGTCGCCGCAGCCAGGCGCTCTGCATCCTGCATTTGTGGTGCGCCCAGCGTTGCCTTGACTGCCCAGTACTCATGCTGCAGGCTCCGCAAGCGGTGCTCCAGCGTCTGCCGGTGTGCCTGCTCATCCTGCAAGCGTGTGGCATACGTCAACGATTCCTCCTGCAGCTGCTGTTCTGCCACCAGGCGCGCCTCACGCTCACTGGTCAATTCTGCACGTGCGCGCACTGTTTCTTCTTGCAGCACCGCCATTTCTTGACGCACACCATTGATAACACCCTGTAGCTTGCTCACCACTGCTGCTGCTTGTTTTCGCAACACTGGGTTGCCCACATCTGTTTGCTGGCCAACCTGTTGATGGGTGGTGGTGAAAGGTTTCCCGGTATGTACATACACAGCAACACGCTGTACACAACACAACCTACCACCACCCACCTCTTCCAATTCACCAGCTGCCAAGGCAAGCTCCTCATTGGATCGTCCTAGTCGCTCCTCTGCTTCTCGTAATCGGCCCTCTGTTGCACCCAACTGTTTACTGGCCTCCAACATTACCTGAGTGTGTTGTGTTTTGACATGTTTGTGTGTTTCCCGGCCACATCCACACATCCAACATGCAACCACACCATACACCTCCAATACACACATCCCACTTACCTCTGTCAACACCTGTTCCTTCATATCCATCTCTGTACGCAACACTGCAGCCTGCTGCTGCAATTGCTGCAACACACCCTTGCTGCGTTCCACTTCATGCTTGACACTTATGGCCACCGACTGCTCTGCTTCCAGACGATCCACAGTCAATGCATAGGCATCCCGCATGAGGCAAATACGCTCCTGCACTTCAATGCTAATCTCCTCTTGGTTCATGAGCTGTGCAGCAAGTTCTTCCAATTCATCACGAAGCTCCTCTGCTTCGTTGCGCAGGCGTTGCACCTTGCCATTGGCTGCGAGATGTGCAGAGACCTGGCGTGCAAGTGCCTGCTCTGCATCACTTATCTGTTTTTGGTTATGGGTGTGCTGAGAGCTGAGAGACAGACGTAGGAGCATAGGCATAATTCTTATAATACACCACCATACCTGATCGGTGAGGACATCTACCTGCTGCTTGATATCACTCGCAGCATCACGTGCCTCCCCCAACTCACCCTGCAGTGCAGAAATATCATTAAAGCTTGTCAGCAGTGCCTTTTTCGCAGCCCGGACCTCTTCCTTGAGCCCCTGCACTGCTGTTCGTTCTGCCTCCAGCTGTGCCTCTGCATCTGCAAGTCTATCAAGCGCATCATCACGTTCCTTGGTCAACTGCGCAATGGCAGCAGTCTGACCCTCAATAATCGATTGTGATTCCTCCTGCAGCAGGGTGATGGCAGCCATGGCTTTGTCTGCACTGGCATCCACCTGTGCCATGAGGTCGGCATTACGGGCACGCTGCCGTTCTGCCTCTGCCTGGGCATCCTTTAGGCGGCTCTCTGTGTCTGCCAGTGCTGCTTGAAGGCTGCCCTCCACAGCCTGGCTTGCTTCAAGTTTCTGCATGAGCTCGGCGCTGCTGGCCATGATGAGCTCCATGCTGCGCTGGGCTTGCACTGCCTGCACCCCAGCCTGATGCGACACCAACCTGTGTTGTATGTGGTGTGTTGTGGAGCATGTGTGGAGAACAACATACACAAAAAAGTGCACGCGCACGTACTTTTCAGCTTCCAATTCTGTGCGCAATCGTGCAACTTCTTCCTGCAGCTGTGCAGTGGCAGCAAGGGCCTGTTCTTGTGCTGCTGTGCGTGCTGTGTCAGGTTGCTGCGCGTTGGCGCGCTCCAATGCAATACGCATGCGCTCATTTGCCTGTGTTTTGTATGACACATGCATTATGAAACTATTTATATGATGATGTATACAGGAAAACACACCAGTTACCTCTGCCAGCTCTGCAACTTTACCCTGCAGCTGTCGCACCAACTCCTCATTTCCAGGCTGTGCCTCTCGCTGTGCCTGCAATTGCGCAGCCTGTTGCAACAGCATCTGCAGCTCCCTGTTGGCCGTCTCCAGCTGTGTACTGCGTTGTCGTTCTGCTTCCAGCATTTCCAGTGCCGCGGTCGCCTCTTTGTGGAAGCGCATAAACTTGACACGTTCCTGTTCCAACTCATGGGCAGCTTCTTCAGCACGTGCTTCTGCGACATACACACGGCTTTTTTCCTCTGCAAGCGCTGCCTGGAGTGCAGCGTCGTCTAGGGCCCTCCCAACCACGTTTTCCCCCTTTTCTTTCAATCGTTCCAATTCTGCTTCAAGCTGATGTGTTGCATTTTCGGCATCTTGTCGCATGGCAAGTAATGTGGTGCGTTCCACTTCAAGTGCACGCTGTGCTTCGTCACGTTCCCGCTGGAGCTGTGCTGCTGTTGCACGGGCCCTGTCTGCCTGGGCGCGCACCTTGGCCAGCTGTTGTTCATAGCCTAGTACAGTGGATGCAAGCTCCTGTGAAAGCTGCACCGCCTCTATCGATGGCTGTTGTGATTGTTGTTCTGGTGGTGGGTTTTGTTCAGGTGGTGCTGCTGGGGTATTGTCTGCGGCTGTGTTGGCGGATGCACGGGCAAGTAACAAGGTGCCACCCACTGCTGCAAGTGTCACTGCTGCCCCAGCTGCGGCAGCCGCCTGCGATTGAGAATTACACAGGTGTACAGGATATCATCTTCATGTCTATACCATACACCTCACACACCTGTACAGGCTGATCTTGCACCAACGCACTGGCACGTTCTGCTGCTTGTTGCACCAATCCACCCACATCTGCCCCACCCAATGCCTCCCCTCCCTTGGCAGCCAATGCCGCCCCCACCTCCCCCCCTTTTGCAGCCAACGCTGCCCCCACCTCCCCTCCCTTGGCAGCCAGGGCAGCAGCAACTCCCTGGGACGCGCCCTGGGTGGCCTCCAGTGCCCCTGAAAATGCACCACCCAACTCCTGCCCCGCACGCTGCAACACATCCGCCACGCGGGCGAGGGCGTCCCCCACTGCCCCTGAAGCTTGCAGCACTTGCCCACGAGTCGCCACCACACCAGCAGTAATCCCTGCCTCGAGCCCCGTGACGCCAGCGGTCATGCCTGTGGAGGCACTGTCCAATGCTGCACCCAACACACTGCCAGTAGTGCCCGCTGCATTGGCAATACCCGTGCCCAGCCCCTCGATCGCATCCACTGCAGTCACTGCAGCCTGGCCCATCGCACCACTCAATTCCTCCACCGCAGGCGCTGCTTGCACAAGGGCTTGCTCCAGGGTGGCAGTGATTTCGCCAGATGCTTGGGCAGCAGCTTGGGATGCTTCCGTGGATGCTTGAATGACTGCGTCACTCACTGCATTGAGGGTCTCAGAGGCACGGGCTGCATTTTCGGCCAACTCAGCTGCGCCCTTGGCTGCTGCCTGTTCCATGGCGGCAATGCCTTCTACCTGGGACAAGACCTGTTGTGATTGTTGTAATACTTGCTGCAGGGCTTGCTGTGCGGCCTCTGCAGGCACGGGGGTTGCTGCAAAGGTTGCAGGGGGTTGGAGCGCGGTGATCACCTGTGTGCATGGGAGGAATGGACGTGTCTGTGAGTATTTAGGGGTGCTCTGTGGTTGTCTCTTGCATGAATGGTGCGGCCATATTGCTCCTGTCCACATGAGCCTACCACAAGACCACCAACACACCATGGCACTGGTCGATGCCACTGCAACTTTGGCTGCAGAACTAGCGAGCTCCCCACCATGGTGTGGTGCAGATTTGCAGTGCACCGCATGCTTTGTGCTCACACCAACGGGAGCAGCAAAGCAAGGCGTTTTATTAGCTCCAGGGATTGGATTGAGCGAAAGTCTGGTTGCCATACTGTGTGGCGCGCCCCGAGACGGGTTTTGCGTCTACAATGCCCAACGAGACTCTTCCGCACCACACGACATTGATTGGGTACGAATTGGGGTACTTATTGTGATGGTGGTTGTGAGGAAGAATGTGTTCGTGGCGTAAAATTTTAACAACCTTTGGGTTGACATAGGACGACACGTGCAATATGCCGTTGCATACCATGTAGTTACCCATGCGCCCACATGGGTCTTTTTGACAGACAGACCAAATGGGGCAGCATCGTATGCGTCATGGTAGTAGTCCTGCTGCCCATTGCAGCCCTTCCAGCGCATGCAGCATGGGCAACGCCTGTTGGGAAAAAGGTCATCATCCCAGAGGATCTTGGGGTCATGCATGCACGTGTCAAGGATGCCAGGAGCCCATCAACCATGTGGCATGTGTTTGCACGGTGTTTGTCAGACACCCTGGGGGAGCTGTACATGCATGCATTTGTGCTACGGCAGACACGTAACATCACTGCGGGCCTGTTGGGGTTTCCTGTTGGCATGCCAGACTCGTTCCTGCAGCTTGGTGTTGGAGACGATTGGATGGTGTTGGAGGGAGCAGCGCGTGTGCAGCACCCCGGATTGCACCCAGCACACGTGCGTGCAGGACCACTTCGGAGCATTGAGCCATTGTTGAAAATAGAGGTAGTGGTGGTGGTGTTTGCACGGCAAATTTGCACAAACACAAATAGCAGCATACACTGACACAACCCCACCCTTGGCAGGCTGCAGCAGCCCCAGTACCACTCACATCATGTTTTCAGGCAGCTGCCCCCGAGCAGCTGCTTGTAGACGACCCAGCCTTGTACATTGTCTATGCTGGTGTACAGGGCCTCCCTCTTTCCCTGGCGAGTCACATTTTGCAGGTGCATGCGCTGCATTATGTGTTGCGTGGGGTGCAGGGGATACGTTTGTACCTTGCTGCAGCCAATGTAGAGCCAATACTGCGTCATGGTGGATTGCATGATGCACTCGTAGACGGTTTTATGCAGATTGTGCAGTGGCGAGCATTTCGTGCATTACAACGGCATCCTCGATACTTGCATGCCATTGCAAAGCATCATGCAGGTGTGAATTTGGTGGTCGGAAATGATTGTATGCGCACCTACACACAACACACATCACCCCTCACTACAGCCCTTGCAGCCTTGGGACGTGCAACATGGTTGTTTTTTGCCGACCTTGATGAAGTACTCATGCCAGGGGATGCGTGTGCACCCTTTGCAAACATTCGCAGCACATGTGCACAGGTATGCATTGGCAGGAGGTTGTTGTAGATGTGGCTGTGTAGGCGCTTTGTATGTATATTGGGTGCCAGCACCATCATCAATGCACATCTTCAGGGTGCTGGTGTAGTTTTGGTCCCAACATACAACATGCTGTGTCGAAAATGTGCACTCAATATGACCTGGGAACAAGAGGTGTGGCTGAGGCGGGCCCAACTGACTGATGTATTGGAAGATATGTATCCATTCATTACCAAAAAAGTGGACAAGGAAACTGGTTTTTTGGGGTATCACCTGGTGGGTGATCCAACAGAGGTGTGTGTATGTTGTTACATGCAGGTGATTTGTTGTGTGTTGCATGATGCATGGTTATTGAATATCACCCCCCCAGCTCGATCATCCATTGCTTCACCAACATTGGCTTCCCCAACTACCACCATAACAGGCACACCCATGGATATGGGGTGCGTCCCGTGTGTGGCACAAGCACGGTATAGCCATGGAGCCAATAGTACGATTGGAAGAGGGCATGGCTCTGTGGCAAGATGCAGATGCAGTGCCACCACGATTGGAAGGACGTGGGTGTTTATTTGTAATGCGCTTTCCTGGGCTGCTGTTTGATTTTCCAGGATATGGCAGGGTAGGTGGGTTTTGTTGAGCTGCCTGTGTTTGCGTGTATGCTTGCATCAGGTGCACTGCAACACCACTGCAATGCCCACAAATCACCCTTGTCACACAGGAATGGGAGCGAGTGGAATTCAAGCGCACGTGTGATGGGCATGTATAGGTGCCTGTCTGACAACACATTCATTACATTGACCCTTTTCTTTTCACATAAACATTCTTGTATCCCCCCACATATATATATTGATATTCTAGTAACAAAGTTCAACACTGTTGCAAACAAGTTATAGTACGCAGTGCAGCAAAGCCAATAACTTTAAATAAAATCACAACAAGTGATATCCACCCACTGCTGAGACACAAACAGGTCGCCCCCCACTTGCAGGAGCACCGACAGAACTCTTCCTGACCAGCATTCCCCCAGCGTGCTGTGCTGCAAATTCCAATGCAGCGGGTCTATGAAGCACGGTGATGCTCTTCATATACCCTGTTCCTTGTAGTTCAATGCGATCGTCAAACACATGCACAACACCATGACAGTCACTTCCCTTGGGTGCCTCCAATGCACTCGCGAATACCCTAAGTTGGTGGTTGTATTGTTGTTGTGGAGGAGGTACAGTGAGCAGTGAGCGCTGTGCTGTACCAGGTGCAGTATCAAAATCACAGCATCAACCACATTGCCAACACAACTACGCCCACACCTACCTATGGTGTATTCCTGCGTTGTCTGTGAGCCACCCATCACGATGAGCATGACCTGCCAGTGTCATCACCACGTTCGGGAAGGTCTGCAGTACCTCGAGCACTTGCTCATAGTTCCAAATCAAACATGCAGCTGTGTGAAGGTGGGAGAAAATTGGAAAGTGTTCCCAGGAGGAGCACGTGTAGGACACAGCAGCAGGTATTGCATGTCAAAACACAGCAATTCACATACGTGGTGCAGTATCGGGGTAGAATGGCAAGTGACCAGCAACGATGACTAATTCACCAGCACACCGCGCTGCCTCCAGTTGACCCTCAAGCCACTGCAATTGATTTTCACCGATGCCACCGCCAAACTTGACAAAGCGCCGCTGCACACCCACCATACCTTCTGGGCTGTTTTTCTCCTGCGGGAGGAGATTATACACATGTGGTTGTACACAATGGCACAACAGCTATACATACGCAGTAGCTATGCATACACAATATCACACACACACACACATGCCTCATTGATATTTTCTTGCTGCAGAATGGCTGCCGCTTGCATGTAATGTGGATGGTCTTCCGGCCACCCTAGCATGCTGATGTCATATGCATCCACAACTACAACTCGCCACCCCTCTGCAGGTGAGATGCTGTAATAGGAGTGCTCGTACTGCTGCGCGGGTGGTAATGAACCGCTTGCTTCAAGGGGAACAGCAGTGGTGGCTGATGGGTCACATGTCCAGGCATGCAGCCCCAAACGGGTGTGGAGTGTCGGACGGGACAGGTTGTAAAAGCAGTGGTTGCCCAAAACGTGCAGGATTGGCCTGGCATGGAGGTGGTATGCTAGTGTTTCTTCTGCATTGACCGCGCATGCATACACCACCCACATACTTTTCCAAGGGTTCAAGGCACTGCAACACGCTGTCCAGCGTTGTGTCGGGTTTGTCTCGAGCAAACCCGTCTGTGTCAAGTGTGGTAATGTGGCACGAGCAGTTTATTGGTTTCAACCCTGGCCATAAAACACGCCTACCTATAATGTCACCCAGCTGCAGAAGGAATGAAAGATCATCATGCTCTTTCCAAGCTGCAACACCACGATGCAGCGCCTCAAGACTAGATCTATAGTACCTGGGTATTCCGGCAAACGATGCACCATCAGGAATATCAGCATACTGCACATCTGCAACTACGCCAAAAGTGAAGTTTGGTAATTGGGGTTTGGAGGATGTTTTTGGAACCTCAGCTGGCATTGCCGCAGGGGCTGGCATTGCAGCAGGTTGTACGCGTCACAACGAACAATCGGGGGGAAATTTGATTCTGTTTGCCAAAAAACCCTATTGATTAAAACCTGTAGGTGAAGTCCACGCACATGATAATTAGGCACGGGGAAAACACTTCATGGGCAGTCCATCTGCAGGCTTGAGCGTTATGGCTGAAAAATCCAATGTATCGGGGTCAAAATTCGGATTCAATTCAAAGTGGAACCGTGACAGCAGAATGGCAGCGGTGGTGGGCACCGACACCTTGGCCAGCGGCTGACCCACACAGTTGCGGGGGCCTGTGTGTGAGACACAAATACATATGGGCACCCAAGCTCAGTCCATGGACCCAAGAATACAAATACCTTGTGCAAATGGAACAAACCGTTTGGGCCCGCCATCTGCGTGTTGTTCCAAGTTTTTGCTGCTGGTCCTCGGAAACCATGATTCCATGAGCGACGATGACCGCCTGGGTAATGCTGCCTCTCCCTTTTCTACTTGACTCCATGTTCCATGTGACGCTACCTTGCTTGGATGATGCAATGCTGGGTCATATGCATCCATGCCACTCCCACCC
>VFQP010005064.1_pt1 | contig 23545 bp, 22 predicted proteins | sample 3512351 | NCBI WGS metagenome assembly VFQP01 (sample SAMN10412372, study PRJNA504923) | tailings metagenome | isolation source: Relicate 1 Philex TSF1 revegetated site | place: Philippines: Tuba, Benguet | collected 2017-08-29
GCCCAGACGGTCCTGCAACCACCCGAAACCTACCGCCGCCTCGGGTCCGCCGACCTGATCTACGCGGCGGGCGGCGGCATCATGGGCCACCCGGACGGCCCCGCCGCCGGCGTCGAAAGCCTGCGCGAGGCCTGGAACGCCGCAATGGCCGGAACGAACCCCGACACCTGGGCCGCCAGCCACCCCGCGCTCGCCCGGGCGCTCGCACAGGCACGCGGCTGAGGTGGATCTCCCCGAGGGCCTCCTCCTCGCCGCCTACGGCGACGACTTTACCGGTTCCGCCGCCGTGATGGAGGTGATGGCCTTCGCGGGCCTCCCCGCCGCGCTCTTCCTCGACCTCCCCTCCCCCGCCCACCTCGCCCGCTTCCCCGGCCTCCGCGCCCTCGTCGTCGCGGGCACCGCCCGCTCCCACTCCCCCGAGTGGATGGAGGCGCACCTCCCCCGCATCTTCGCAGGCCTCGCCGCTACGGCTGCGCCGCTCGTCCACTACAAGGTCTGCTCCACCCTCGATTCCGCCCCACACATCGGCTCCATCGGCCGCGCCACCGACATAGCGATCCGCACCTTCAGCGCGCCGTGGGTCCCCGTCCTCCTCGCGGCGCCCCCGATCCGCCGCTACCAGGTCTTCGGCCACCTCTTCGCCGCCGCCCCCGGCGGCGTCTACCGGCTCGACCGCCACCCCGTCATGGCCCGCCACCCGGTCACCCCCATGACAGAATCCCATGTGGCGACGCACCTTTCCCGCCAGACCGCCCTCCCCCTCGCCACCCTCGACCTCGAAGCGCTGGAGACCGATCCGACCCGCCGCCTCGCCGAACTCTGGGCGCAGGGCGCCCGCCTCATCACTCTCGACACCCTCAGCGAAGACCACCTCGCCACCTGCGGCGCCCTCATCTGGGATACGCGCGGCCCCGGCGCCTTCTGCGTCGGCTCCCAGGGCGTCGAATACGCCCTCATCGCCCACTGGCGCCGCACCGGCGCCCTCCCGCCCGCCGCGCCCACGCCCGGCATCGGCCCGGCGCGCGGCATGGTCACCGTCTCGGGCTCTGTCTCTCCCGTCACCGCGGCCCAGATCGACTGGGCGCTCGGGCACGGCTTCACTCCCGTGGCGCTCGACCCAGGCATGCTCCTCACAGACCCTTACGCTGCCGAAAACGCCGCCGTCACCGCCTGCCGCGCCGCCCTCACCCAGGGCAGCGACCCCCTCGTCTTCACCGCCCGCGGTCCCGACGACCCCGCCGTCGCCCGCCTCGCCGAGGCTCGCGCCCGCACCGGGATCGACGCTGAGACCGCCAACCACAGGATCGGCACGGCGCTGGGCCGCATCCTCGCCCGCACCATCCGGGAAACCGGCACCCGCCGCGCCGTCATCTCGGGCGGCGACACCTCGGGCCACGCCTCGCGCCAGCTCGGCCTCTTCGCGCTCACTGCGCTTGCCCCCACGATCCCTGGCGCCTCCATCCTCCGCGCATGGAGCGACGACCCCGCCTTCGACGGGCTCGAACTCGCGCTGAAGGGAGGGCAGATGGGCGGAGAGGACTACTTCGGCCGCATCCGCGACGGCGGCGGCTAGCCTCCGACGCCCTCGTGCCGGGCGTAAAGCCTGTTCGCCCGCAGGATATGGTCCCGCATCGCCCGCTCGGCCGCATCCGCGTCACCGGCGGCGATCCCGTCCAGGATCTGGGCATGTTCGCTCAGCGTCAGCTGCTCCGTCCCGGGAACGCGCACCAGCTGCCTGTAGAACTCGCCCAACCATCCCATCAGCGCCTCGCTCAGCCCCGGGAAGATCGTGTTGCCCGTGATGGCCGCGATCTCGCGGTGGAACAGCATGTCGTAGTGGAAGAAGCGGCTCAGGTCCGACAGCGAGGCATGATGCTCCTCGAGCCGTTGGCGCAGCCGCGCCACGTCCTCCGGCGTTGCCCTCTCGGAGGCGAGCCGCACCATCTGCACCTCGAACAGAAGCCGCGCCTCCTTCAGGTCGCGCAGGCTTTCGGGCGAATTGCGCAGGATGCCGCTGGTGGTCAGCGCGATCGAGTCCAGAAGGTTCGCGAAGCTCGGCTGCGCGACGCGCGCCCGCTCTCCATGGGCGATGCTGATGAGGCCCAGCTGCGCCATGTTCTGCAGCGCCTCGCGCACGGCCGGGCGGCCCACGCCGTAGCGTTCCATCAGCTCCCGCTCGGACGGAAGCTGGTCGCCCGCGACGAAGCCTTCCGCGCGGATCATGTCCAGCAGGCGGTCCATGACCTCCTGATAGAGCTTGCGACGCTGGATTGGCTCCGCTGCGATCTGGCTCATGGGCTCCTGTCCCGGGAACGCGCCCTGTCGGCAACCGTGATAGACAGGGGGAGGAACCTGTTCAAGCGCGCCTCACCCTTCGATCGGCCGGATGGTCCGGCGCCGCCGCATCATCTGCCGCCCCTGCCGCAGGGAATCCACCAGCACCGCGAGGAAGATGATCCCCGCCTGAAGGATCGGCTGGAGGTAGAGGTTCACGCCGGTGAAGGCGAGGCCCGTGTTCACCGTCTGCATCAGCGTGGCGCCCACCACAGCGCCCAGCGCCGTGCCGACGCCGCCGAAGAGGCTCGCGCCGCCCAGCACCGCCGCCGCGATCACGTCGAACTCCCGCCCCTGCCCGAAGCCCGCGTCGAGCCGCCCGATCTGCGCGATGAGGATGAACCCCCCAAGGCCCGCCGCCGCGCCCGAAATCACGTAGACCGCCGCCCGGACCCGGTTCACGGGGATGCCCGCCTTCACCGCCCCTGCCGGATCGTTGCCCACAGCATAGACCTGCCGCCCGAACGTCGTCCGGGTCAGCACCACATGCGCCGCCAGCGCCACCAGCGCGAAGGCGATCACGGGCACCGGGACCCCGGCGACGGAGGCCAGCCCGAAGTCCCGGATCTCCCCCGGAAAGTCGAACTGTCGGGAACTCGTGAGGAACGCCCCGAATCCCCGGAAGGCGAAGAGCGTGGCAAGCGTCACGATGAACGGGATGATCTGCAGCCGCACGATGAAGAAGGCGTTGATCGCCCCCAGAAGCGCCCCAGCCCCGATGGCCACCACCAGCCCGCCCGCGACGCCCACGCCCGCATCCCGCATCGCGATCCCCGCGATGAGCGGGGCGAGGTACATGACCGACCCGACCGACAGGTCGATCCCCGCCGTCAGCAGGACGAAGGTGATCCCGATCGCCGCGATCCCGATGAAGGCCGACTGCTTGACGATGTTGCCGAGGTTCTCGAACCCCAGGAACGTCGGCGCCTGCAGCCCGAAGTAAAGGAGCACGGAGGCGAAGATGATCACCGTCGCCCGCCTCAGCGCGAGGTCGAGCGCGCGTTCCCCGAACGACAGCCGCGCGCTCATGCCACCACCTCGCGGAATGCGGCGGCAAGAAGCGCCTCGCGATCGAAGTGCGGCGTGGTGGCCGCCCGGGCGAAGTCCGCGGTGATCTCGCCCCGGTTCATCACGAGGATGCGGTCGCACATGCCGGTCAGCTCCTCCAGTTCGGACGAGATGAACAGGACGGCATTCCCCGCCGCCGCCAGCCGGTCGGCCAGCGCGTAGATCTCGTATTTCGCGCCCACGTCCACCCCCCGCGTCGGTTCATCGAGGATGAAGAGTCGCGGCGCGGCGGCGAGCCACTTGGCGATCACCACCTTCTGCTGGTTGCCGCCCGACAGCGAGCGCACCGGCAGCCGCGTGAGGTCCGACGCCCGGATCGACAGGTCGGCCCGCGCCTGTTCGGCCGTCGCCCTCTCCGCCTCCCGGTCCAGAAGCCCCAGGGGCCCGCGCCCCAGCCGCCCGACCGTGGCCAGGCTGATGTTCTCGGCAACCGGCGCGTCCATCATCAGCCCTTCCTCCCGCCGGTCCTCGGTCACGAAGGCGATCCCGTCGGCGATCCGCGCCACCGGCCCGCCGGATGCCGTCCGCCCGGCAACGGTCAGCGTTCCCTCCGCCGCGGGATCGAGCCCGAAGAAGATCCGCGCCAGCTCGCTCCGCCCCGATCCCATCAGCCCGAAGAGCCCCAGCATCTCTCCCGCCCGCACGGTGAAGGAGATGCCCTCCACCACGCCGGGCTGCGAAATGCCCCGCGCCTCCACCAGCACCGCATCGGTCGGCGCGGCCGTTCTGGGCGGAAACAGGCTCGAAAGCTCCCGCCCGATCATCGACCGGATCATCCGGCCGATCCCGAACTCCGCCGTCGGCCCCTCGTCCACCAGCCGCCCGTCGCGCAGGACCGCGATCCGGTCGCACAGCGCCCGCACGTCCGACAGGATGTGCGAGATGTAGAGGATCGTCCGCCCCTCCTCCTTCAGCCGCGCGATCACCTCGAAAAGCCGCGCGGTCTCGCGCGGGGTCAGCGACGTCGTCGGCTCGTCGAAGATGATGAGGTCGGCCTCCCGGTGCAGCGCCTTGGCGATCTCCACCAGCTGCCGTTCTCCCGGCGCCAGCTCCTCCACCGGCGTCGCCGGATCATGCGCGAGGTTCAGCCGCGCCATCAGCGCCTTCGTCGTCTCTCCCGCCGCGCGCCGGTCGGTCAGGCCGAAGCGGCTGGGGAAACCCGTGATGAACACGTTGTCGAGGATCGACAGGTTCGTGAAGAGGTTCAGCTCCTGATGGATGAACGCGATCCCCGCCTTCGCCGCATCCACGGGCGCGGCTGGCGCGTAAGGAGCCCCCTTCAGCCGCATCGCCCCCCGCGTCGGCGGCACCACGCCGCCGATCACGTTCATCAGCGTGGACTTGCCAGCCCCGTTCTCTCCGATGATGCCCACCACCTGCCCGCGTGGCACGCGAAGCGTCAGGTCGCTGACGGCAGGGACGCCGAACCACTCCTTCGTGATGCCGTCGAGCTCGAGGATCGCCTCGGTCATGTCCGGGTCCTCCGGAGCCGCTGCCGCGCCACGTCGAGGAACGCGGCGGCAAGGATCACGCCGCCCTTCACCATGTCGATATGGAAGGCCGACAAGTTCATCAGGTTCAGCGTGTTGCCCAGCAGGACGAAGAACAGCACGCCCCAGACCGTCCACAGGATCTTGGCCTTGCCGCCGAAGAGGCTGGTCCCGCCGATGACCGTGGCCCCGATGACGTCGAGAAGGAAGTTGCCGCCCCCCAGCGTCGGCCGCCCCGTCTCGAGCCGCGCGGTGTAGAGAAGCCCGCCGATGGCGGCGCAGACGGCCGAGATCACAAAGACCATCACGATGATCCGCGTGACCGGCACGCCCGAAATAAGCGGATATTGACCCGCTCCTTTTCCTTGTCCTGGTTGTCCAGTGCCATCTGCTGGGTGGCGATCTGGTTGGCGTTGTCCTCGATACGCGCCTTCAGGCGCGCGGGGGCCTTGGACGGGTCCCGCTGGTAGAACTCCATTTCGCCGGCCAGACGCTGCCGCTCCTTGTCGAGTTCGGCCTGGCGCAGGCGGATGGTGGCTGCCACGGCTTCCACCTGGGCCAGCACATCGGCGCGTTCCTTGTCGTGTGACGCCTGGTTGGGGTAGCGCACCACCAGGGCCCGTTCGCGGCGCTGGGCTTCCACGGCCCGCGCGCGCTGGTCGGCCTCGGCCTGTTCGCGGACCTTGGCAGCGTCGCGCTCTTCGGCGGTCATGGACGGTGGGACCACACGCCTGACGGTCCCTTGTGGCGACATTTCACGCTGTTCGCGGTCCAGGCATTCCACGATGGGGCGGTCGGCGGTCAGGCGTCTGCCCTTGGCGTCCACACAGGTGTAGATCCCTTGTGCGCTCGCTGGTGGCACGGCGAACAGGCTGACCAGGGTCAGGCTCAGACTCCAGGTGGGCGCTTGGGGGAAGGGCATGTGAGCGGTTGGCTTTCAGGTGACGCCGTAGCGGTCCCGGTAGGCCTGCACGCGGCTGCGGTGCTGGGCCGATTCGGGGGTGGAGAGTCGTTCCAGATACTGCAGCAAATCGGTCAGCTTCGCAATGGTGCAGACTTGCAGGCCCAGCGTGTCGCGCACGTACTGCACGGCACTGTGCGGCAGGTCACGCTGCTGGCCGTCGGCGCCGATTTCGGTGGCCATTTCCTGGCGGTCCAGCGCAATGGCCACGGCGGACGGCGTGGCACCTGCGGCCTTGATCAGCGCAATGGACTCGCGCGCAGCGGTGCCGGCACTCATCACGTCGTCCACGATCATCACACGGCCCTTGAGCGGCGCGCCCACCAGCGTGCCACCTTCGCCGTGGTCCTTGGCTTCCTTGCGGTTGTAGGCAAACGGTACGTTGCGGCCCAGCCGCGCGAGCTCGATGGCCACGGCGGCGCCCAGCGGGATGCCCTTGTAGGCGGGACCAAAAATCATGTCGAAGGCTATGCCGCTGCGCACGATGGACTGTGCATAGAATGCGGCCAGCCGGCCGAGCTTGGCGCCGTCGTCGAACAGGCCGGCGTTGAAGAAGTAGGGCGACATCCGGCCCGCCTTGGTCTTGAATTCGCCGAAGCGCAGCACGCCCGACTCGACCGAGAATTGCACGAAATCCTGCGCCAGGGCGTCGGGCGCCGCATCAACCACCATGGGGAATTCCTTGTTCAAACTGACCAGTCTCAACCTCAACGGCATCCGTTCCGCAGCCAACAAGGGGCTGCACGACTGGGTGGCGGCCGTGTCGCCCGATTGTATTTGTGTGCAGGAGCTCAAGGCCCAGGGTGACGACGTGGCCGGGCGTTTCGAAGAGATCGCCGGCCTCAAGGGCCATTTCCACTACGCGCTGAAAAAGGGCTATTCGGGTGTGGCCGTCTACACCCGGCACGAACCCAGCGACGTGCGCATCGGTTTTGACCGCGGCGAGTTCGACGACGAAGGTCGTTACGTGGAACTGCGTTTCGACACGCCCACGCGCAAGCTCAGCCTCATCAGCGCCTACTTCCCCAGTGGCTCCTCGGGCGAAGAGCGCCAGGCGGCCAAGTTCCGTTTCCTCGACGTTTTCTACCCGCATTTGATGGCGCTCAAGGCCGAACGCGACTTCATCCTGTGTGGTGACCTCAACATCGCCCACAAGGAAATCGACCTGAAGAACTGGCGCAGCAACCAGAAGAACAGCGGTTTCCTGCCCGAAGAGCGCGCCTGGATGACCCGCGCGCTGGGCGAGGGCGGGTTGGTGGACGTATACCGCCAGCTGCACCCCGACACCACCAGCGAGTGCTACACGTGGTGGAGCAACCGGGGCCAGGCCTGGGCCAACAACGTGGGGTGGCGGCTGGACTACCACCTGGCCACGCCAGCGCTGGCGCCGCACGCGCGGCTGGCCAACGTCTTCAAGGACCAGCGCTTCTCCGACCACGCGCCGCTGACGATAGGCTACGACTTCGCGCTCTGAGCTGATGCGGCAAATGCCGTAGGATGGTGCCCAGGTCCGGTGGCCGCAGGCCCGGCAATCCCGCCGGGACAGGCCCCGAGGCCGAACTGGGAGCACACAAATGGGATTCTTCAGCACCATCCTCGACAAACTGGGCATTGGCAGCGCCGCTGCCGCACCGGCGCAGGCCAGCGCACCTGCGCCGGCCCCTGCTGCGGCCCCCGCCGCCCCGAGCGCCGCACCGGCCCCGGCCGTGGTCAACCCCATCGCCATGGTGGACGTGGTCGCGCAGATGGAAAAACGCGCCGCGGCCAACCCGCAAAAGCTCAACTGGCGCACCTCCATCGTCGATCTGCTCAAGCTGCTGGACATCGACAGCAGCCTGGCCGCACGCAAGGCGCTGTTCCAGGAGCTGAACGGCCCGGACGAACTGCTGGCCGATTCGGCCAAGATGAACGTGTGGCTGCACAAGAACGTGCTGGCCCACATCGCGGCCAACGGCGGCCAGGTGCCCCAGGAACTGCTGGACTGATCCCTGGATCGGAAACCGGGAGGCACACATGCAGATCACCGACATGCTGGCGCAGGCCGGCGCACTTCAATCGGTCGCGCGCGACCTGAACATCCCGGAAGCCCAGGTCGCGAGCGGGGCCGAGGCCCTGCTGCCCGCCATCCTGGGCGGCTTCAAGCGGCAGGCCCAGCCTGCTGGCCTGGGGGGCCTGGGCGACCTGCTGGGGCAGCTGGGCGGCGGCGGGTTGCTGGATCAGATACTGACCCCGCAGCGCACCGATCCCGGCGCGGGCAACGATGTGCTGGGGCAGATCTTCGGCTCCAAGGAGGTCAGCCGCACCGTGGCTCAGGACGCCGCTGCACGTTCCGGCCTGGATCCGGCCCTGCTGCGCAAGATGCTCCCGCTGCTGGCCATGGCCGTGGCCGGTTTCATGGCGCGGCAGAACGGCGGCGCGACCACGGGGGCGGCATCCGCACCCACGGGTGGCGGGCTGGGTGACCTGCTCGGCGGGCTGCTGGGCGGGGCCCGGCCGGCCGGTGCGGGTGCTGGCAGCCCCACTGGCGGTCTGGGTGCCTTGCTGGACCTGGACGGCAACGGCAACCCGCTGGACGACCTCATGCGCCTGGCCGGCAAGGCCCTGCGCTGAGCGGACCACCCGCTTCCAGCGGCGGATCACGGACACCGGCATGGGCGCCTCGATGACCGAATTGCGGTTCTGGCTCCTGCCGGTGCTCGCGCTGGCGCTGGCCTCCACCGCCTGGCTGGCGGTGCGGCTGGCCCACAGCCGCCGGGCCCAGCGCGAGGAGCGCGAGCGGCTGGACCACATCCTGGATGGCAGCCCGGTCGTCACCTACGTGCTCGACCCGCGCACGCTGGCGCCGTCTTACGTGAGCGGCAACCTGCACCGCCTGCTGGGCATCCAGGAGGCGCAGCTTCTGCTGGGCGATGCGCAGTGGTGGCGCAGCCGGCTGCACCCGCTGGACCGCGATGCGACCATCGCCCGCTTCGAGCGCTGGTGGCACGACGGTGCCAGTGGCCCGCTCATGCACAGCTACCGGCTGCTGGGGGCCCAGAACCGGCCGATCTGGGTGGAGGACACGTTGCGTGCGCAGCGCGATGCGCAAGGCACGGCGCTGGCCTGCATCGGCGCCATCGTCGACGTGACCGAACGGCGCGTGCTCGCGCGCCGGCTGGAGCAACTGACCGAGAGCGTGCCGGGCCTGATCTGCCAGCTGCAACTGGGGCCGGGCACCCGCCCGCTGCGCCTGCCGTTTGCCAGCGCCCCCGGCCTGCGCGGCGTGGGGCTCACTCCCGAAGCGGTGCTGGAAGACGCGCAGCCGCTGCTCAGCCGGGTGCTGCCCGATGACCTGAGTGGCGTGCTCGACAGCCTGATGGCTTCGGCCCGCACGCTGCAGCCCTGGCAGCACCAGTTCCGCCTGGCCCACCCCGAACTCGGCGAACGCTGGATCAGCGGCCACGCCAGCCCCGAGCGCCTGGAAGATGGCAGCACGCTGTGGCACGGCATCATGACCGACGTGACGCAGCGCAAGCGGGTCGAGCAGGCCCTGGCCAACAACGAGCGCCAGATGCGCGCCCTGATCGCCGCCATGGACGACCTCGTGGTGGTGGTCGATGGTGGCGGGCTCCTGCTGGGTTTTCACCAGCCCGAGCGCCTGCGGGTGCTGACGGGTCTGGAAACCCCGGTCACGGGCCAGCCTTACCCGCAGGTGCTGCCTGCGGCTGTGGCCGAAGCCATCGCCCAGGCGGTGGTGCAACTGCAGCTGGAGCCCGGCCCCGTGCACCGCGAAGTGGCCTGGGCGGGCCCGCGGGGCGACCTGTGGCTGGACCTGACCGTGAGCGTGATGGCCGAGGACGGCGATGCCGCCCGCCCCTACCTGTGCGTGGGCAGCGACATGTCGGCCCGCAAGCAGCGCGAAGACGAACTGACCGCGCTGGCCACCACCGACGCCCTGACCCGCTTGCCCAACCGCCGCCATTTCCTCACCCGGCTGGACGAGGAACTGGGCCGCGTGCGCCGCTACCCCGAGGAAGAGACCGCGCTGCTCATGCTGGACCTGGACCATTTCAAGCGCGTGAACGACACCTATGGCCACACCGTGGGCGACCGCGTGCTGCAGGGGTTTGCCGACGTGCTGCGCCAGACGCCGCGCGGGGCCGACCTGCCGGGCCGGGTGGGTGGCGAGGAATTTGCGCTGCTGCTGCCCAACACCGGACGCGAAGCGGCCCAGGCGGCGGCCGACCGGGTACGCCGCGAGATCGAGGCCATGCGGGTGCGGCTGGAAAGCGGGGAGGCCATTGCCATCACGGTGAGCGTGGGTGTCACGCGTTTGCTGCCCGATGACGATGCCGAGCGTGCGCTGCACCGCGCCGACCAGGCGCTTTACCGCGCCAAGGCCGCCGGCCGCAACCGCGTGGAACTGGCCTGGGACTGAATCCAGGCTTCAGTCCGGCCATCACCGGTCGATAACAGAACGTATGGACGTTTCTCCCGCAGGCCTGGTGAACGCTGTCGTGCAGATGCAGCAGGCCCAAACCACCCAGCAGGCCCAGATACTGGTCATGAAAAAGGCCATGGATGTGCAGGCCGCTGGCGTGCTGGCGCTGCTGCAGGCCGTGCCCGCCAGCCTGCCGCTGGCCACCGAGGGCAGCCTGGGCACCCAGGTCAACCTGCTGGCCTGAACCGCCGCGCCCAGCGCCCGCGCGGCGGGCTGGCTATGATTCGGCGCCATGCTGCGCTACCTCACCGTACCTGTTACCGCTTTCCAGCAGAACTGCTCCATCGTCTGGTGCGACGAGACACTGGATGCCGCCATCATCGACCCGGGTGGCGACCTCGATCGCCTGCTGGCCGAGGTGGCGCGCCTGGGCGTGCGGCTGGGCCAGATCTGGCTGACCCATGCCCACATCGACCACGCCGGCGGCACCGCCGAACTGGCGCGGCGCGAGAACCTGCCCATCATCGGCCCGCACCCGGGCGACCAGTTCTGGATCAGCGGCCTGCCGCAGCAGAGTGCCATGTTCGGTTTTCCGCCGGCCGAGGTGTTCACCCCCACGCGCTGGCTGGCCGATGGCGACACGGTGGAACTGGGGCGCTGTACGGTGGCCGTGCGCCATTGCCCGGGCCATACGCCGGGCCACGTGGTGTTCCATTCGGCCGAGGCGCAGCGTGCCTTTGTGGGGGACGTGCTGTTTGCGGGCAGCATAGGCCGCACCGATTTCCCGCAGGGCAACTACGAGCAGCTGATCGCCAGCATCACCCAGCGCCTGTGGCCCATGGGCGACGAGACCGTGTTCATTCCGGGGCATGGCCCCGAGAGCAGCTTCGGGCGCGAGCGCCGCACCAACCCCTACGTGCGCGGCACCTGACGCCGGATTCAGCGCCGCGTGGCCTGGTCGTAGAGCGCCTGCACCTTGGGCATGTTGGCCTGCAGTTCGCGGATGCGGTCGGGCCCGCTGGGGTGGGTGGACAGGAAGCCCGGCCCGCCGGCACCGGTGGCGCCGGTCATCTTCTGCCACAGGCTCACGCTGGCGTCCGGCCGGTAGGCGGCGCGGGCGGCCAGTTCCAGACCCACCAGGTCGGCCTCGGTTTCGTCCTCGCGGCTGAACTTGAGCGTGAGCAGCTGCGTGCCGAGGTTGGCCGCCAGGTTGCCCAGATCGCCCAGGCCCAGCAGCTGGGCGCCGATGGACAGCCCGATGCTGGTGGCCTGCGATTTGGCCAGGCGCTCGCGCGCGTGCTCGCGCAGCGCGTGGGCCATTTCGTGGCCCATGATCATGGCCGCCTCGTCGTCGGTCAGCTTGAGCTCGTCGAGGATGCCGGTGTAGAAGGCGATCTTGCCGCCGGGCATGCAGAAGGCGTTGATCTGCTTGCTGCCGATCAGGTTGACCTCCCAGCGCCACTGGCTGGCCCGGCCGTTCCAGGGCGTGGCATAGGGAATCAGGCGCTGCGCCATGCCGCGCAGGCGCACCAGCTGCGGGTGGTTGTCGGGCGCCAGCGCGCGCTGCGAGCGGGCCTCGGCCAGCATCTGGGCGTACTGCTGGGCGGCGGCCTGCTCAAGCCGCTCGGCCGGCACCAGCTTGCGCATGCTGGACGATTTGCCCACGTCCACCTGGGCCTGGGCGGTGGGCACCAGGCCGCCGGCCAGTGCGCCGGCACCCGCGAGCACGAAGGCCCGGCGCGACGACCAGCGGTGCGACGCTTCGGGGGAAGGGGGGTGGCCGACAAGCCCGGCCTTGGCATCACAGAGCCAGCACATATGCGGGAATAATAGACAAAAAGCGCGCTCCTTTGGCGCGTACCGGTCGGTTCATATTTCATGACAAATCTCCCCCCGCCACAGCGCCTGACCTGGTCACAAAGCCTCGCTGCCCTGGCGAACCCCCGGGTGGTCACCATGTTGTTCCTCGGGTTCTCGGCCGGCATCCCCATCCTGCTCATTTTTTCGTCGCTGTCGCTGTGGCTGGGTGAAGCGGGCGTGGAACGCAAGGCCGTCACCTTTTTCAGCTGGGCGGCGCTGGGGTACTCCTTCAAGTTCATCTGGGCGCCGCTGGTGGACCGTCTGCCACTGCCCGGGCTGACACGCCGCCTGGGGCGCCGGCGTGGCTGGCTGCTGCTGGCGCAGCTGGGCGTGGTCGTGGCCATCGTGGGCATGGCGGCCACCGACCCGGCGCAAGGCGGCGCAGCCCTCACCACCATGGCGCTGTTCGCGGTGCTGCTGGGTTTCACCTCGGCCACGCAGGACATCGTGATCGACGCCTACCGCATCGAATCGGCCGACGTCTCGCTGCAGGCGCTGATGTCCTCCACCTACATCGCGGGCTACCGCCTGGGCATGATCGTGGCCGGCGCGGGCGCGCTCTACCTGGCGTCCTACTGGGGGTCGACCAAAGGGGCGTATGCCTACGACGCCTGGCGCTGGACCTACTGGACCATGGCGGCGACCATGGGGGTGGGCGTGCTCACCACGCTGGTCATGCGCGAGCCGGTGGTGGCCGCACGGGCACCGGATGGGCAGGGCGGCCACCTGCGGTTGTTGCTGGTGTTTCTGGCGGCGGTGCTGCTGTTCGTGGCCACCTTCTTTTACGGCGGCCCCTGGCTCGCACCGCTGGCCAGCGGGCCGGCCACCGCCTTGCTGGCCGAGGCCCTGCGGCTGGCACTGGCGCTGGCGGCGGCCTTTGTGGGTGGCTGGCTGCTGGTGCGTGCCGGCCTGGCGCGCGCGGCCGATGCCGAGCGCACCTGGGTGGCACCGGTACGCGACTTTTTCCAGCGCTACGGTACCCACACCGCGCTGCTGGTGCTGGCGCTGATCGGGCTCTACCGCATCTCCGACATCGTGCTGGGCGTGATCTCCAACGTGTTCTACCAGGACATGGGGTTTTCCAAGGTCGAGATCGCCAACGCGGTCAAGACCTACGGCGTGGTGATCGGCATCTTCGGCGGGCTGCTGGGCGGTGTCATGAGCACCCGCTACGCTGGCGGCGCTGGCCGAGGTGCTCAGCGTGGCCGTGGGCGAGGAGCTCGAGCGGCTGCCCGACGTGGCGCGGTCGGACGACGACGTGGCGCTGGCCATGCGCGTGTCGGCGCGCACCGTCCAGGCATGCGCCGACGTGGCGAGGGAAATCAGGTGCGGCTGGCTGGCTGGCTGCTGGGACGGCGCCTGTTGGCCCTCAACGGAGGAGGAGGAGGAGGAGGAGGAGGAGGAGGAGGAGGAGGAGGAGGAGGAGGAGCGAAGCAAAGCAACCACGCGTGTCGCGCGCCGCTGCTCACCGCCCGCGCTCCTTGCAGGCAGGACGAGGCGGACGGGCCGTGCGACGAGGGCGGCATCATCAGCTCGGCCGTGGCTGCCGCCGCTGCCGCCGCCACGTCGGCGGTGCACGGCGAGGATCTCTCCAACGGGCACGCGCCCGGCGCCTCCTCGCGCCAGCACTCGCTGCGCACGTGGTCGTCGCCTCTCAAGGGCGGGCACCCCTCTGCTTCCTCGGGCGCGCCCTACCTGCCCTCCCTGGGCAAGTGCGCGGCGCGCGTGGTGCACGCGGCGCTGGTGGCGTGCGACCGCCTGGCCTCGGACCTGCTGCGGCCCTCCTCGCTCACGCCGCCCGTGGGGCACGCCATCAGCGCGCGCGTCAGCTGCATGCAGGTGAGCAGCAACGCTGTGAAGGTGTAAGGGGGGAAAGGAGCAGCACGCCTGCTGCAACGCCCGTGTGCGCTCCCCGTCGACGCGCTACCACACACTCGCAGTTGCTGTGGCGCGAGGCGTCTGGCCTGGTGGAGCGGTGCATGCGGCACTGGCCGTGGCTGGCACTGGAGCTGCACCGCCACATGGCCGAGGCGGCGGGCGAGGCGGCGCGCCTGGCGCTGGGCATGATTGCCGACACCATGTGCGAGCGGCTGGGCTGCCGCACCTCGCGCCGCATCAGCGACCTGGACGCGCTGCTCGACTCGTCCGGCGAGGGGGGCGCCGCCGCGCGCTACCTGGGGCTGGCGGGCGCCGGCGGCGACGTGGTGCCCACGTTTGGCTCCCTGCTGGACGTGCTGGTGGAGCTGGACGAGGCGGGCGTCGCGGGCAGCAGCGCCGCCAGCAGCGTCATGTGCAGCATCATCAACAGCGCCAGCAGCAGCAGCAACGGCGCCGCCGGCATGCCGCGGTGCGTCACGCCGCCGCTGGGGCAGATGGGCGGCGGCGGCTCGGCGACGTCGCGCGGCAACGGCGGCGGCGGCGCGCGGGGTCCGCAGCCGGCGCCGGTGCCGCTGCTGCGCAGCATGGCGTCGAGCAGCGGGCGCAGCAACGCCTGGGGCATGGCGGGGTCGGCGGGGCACCACGCGCGCACGGCGGCGGCGGCGGCGGCCGGGGGCGTCATGGCCAGCGCCTTCCTCGTGTCCGAGGAGGAGCTCCTGGTGCGTCCCTTTGCTTGGTCGTGGTCGTTGGCTGTGTGGCGTTTAGTGTCTGTGGGCACAGAGGAAAGGCCTTGAGGTGAGGCCGTGTGTGTTTGCCGGTGCGTCTGTCGCCGTGGTGGTCGCAGGCGCACTCGTGGGTGCCCTCCCTGCTGCTGGAGCTGCACACGCACGCCGCCACGGCGCACAAGTGGCTCAGGGACCACCTGGAGCAGGCAGCCCTCTCTGGTGCGCCGCGCGCTCTGTCTGGGTGTGGGTGTGCACATGGGAACGTGTCCCTGCCTGCCAGCCCTGACCAGCAGCACACCACCTTTGCGCGTGCACCACCACACTGCAGGGTCGCTGCCGCTGCCGCGGGGCGCCGGCGGCCGCATCCTCCGCCGCCTGGTGCACAACCCGCACGGCTCGTCCGGCCACCTGGGCAGCAGCAGCGCCAGCGGCCTGCCCTCCCTGCCCTTCCCTCAGCCGCCGCCGCCGCAGGGCCCCGGCAGCAGCCTGCACGCCAACGGAGGCAGCGCCAGCAAGTCCCCGCGCAGCACCAGCGGCCACGGCGCTGCCGTCCTGGCGCCGCCCACCTCCACCTCTCCGCCGCTGCCGCCCGTAGCGTCGGCGCACCCCAGCGCCGGCGCCGCGTCGCTTGGCCTGGGCGGGCTGGGCTCGGCCTCGTCGGCGTGCCTGCTGCTCAACGACGCGCTCGCCGACGAGCTCTTCAGCCTGCTGGACCAGCTGCAGCAGCACTTCAGCATCCTCATGCTGGCCAACCTGCAGCGCACTGCCTGGCTCTGCAGCTCGGTCGCCGCGCCAGCCATGTGGGCGCTAGAGGTGAGCCCTGGGCAGGGAAGCACAGCACCAGGCGAAAGCACTCTGCTGCTTTCGCCTGCTCCACTTGTGCGCCCGCGCCGCGTCGCTCACCACTGCGACTCTGCACCCCGCTTGATCACTTGATCACTTGATGCAGGTGCTCAAGAACCAGGCGGAGAACGCGCTGCGTCTGGCCAAGGCGTACGACGCCTCCACGCTGGGCCTGGAGTCGTACCTGGGCCAGACGCTGCACGAGCTGCACGAGCTGGAGGAGGAGGACGTGCTGCTGGGTGGAGCGCTGCTGCTCTCGGCCGCCACGCCGCCCTCGGCATCGCACTTGATGGCGCACCACCCTAGCGGCAGCGCAGCGCACACGCCCGCCGCCGCCGGGCATGGCGCAGGGGGCGAGCACGCCGCCTACGCGCACAGCGGCAGCGGGCACCTCTACCACCACGCAGCCTCCACGCCCGACCTGCGCGCGGCGGCGGTGGCGGCGCTGGCGGCGGCGCCCTCCCCGCCCGGCCTGCTGGGCACCAGCCCGCCCGGCGCACTGCTGGAGGCGCCGGCGGGCCTGGCGCGCGGCAGCGGCAGCGGCAGCGAGCGGCGCAGCAGCAGCAACGGCGGCGCTGGCGGCCTCCCCATCGACCGCGCGCCGGAGGGGCCCGCCACGCCCGCCACGCCGCCCGTGGCGCCGCTGCTGCTGCCGCACCACCACCACGCCACCAGCCTGCCGCTGCTTCCGTCGGTGGCCACGCCCTCGCCCGGCGCCGGCGCCGGCAGCGGCTTCCTGCACCAGGACTCGGCCTCCTCCTCGCTGCTGCACCACCCGAGCCAGGCGCTGCAGGGGCCGCCCTCCTCGGCACACCACCACGCGCCAGGGCCCGCCTCGTCCCACCACCACCACCACCAGCGTCAAATGTCCACCGAGTCGTCCGCCGAGCGCGCCGACCTGCGCCGGCAGCTGCAGGCGCGCCTGGCTGACATGCGCTGCCTGTTTGAGCTGCTCAAGAACGCCTCGGACAGCGTGGTGGAGGCGCTGCTCAACATCCGCCGGCAGCTGCGCGTCAGGCGAGGCGACCACGTGGAGCACGGCGGCGCAGCCGGGGGGGCAGAGGGGCCGCCGGGGGGGCTGCCGCAGCCGCTGCCGGCGCCGCTGCCCGTGGTGCCCGCCTCGCTGCTGCAGCACCCCCCGCACCCGCTCCACTTGGGGCTGCCCAGGCCACCAGTGGCGGCGAGCGGCGCGCCGCCGGGAGGGGCGCACAAGGCCAACGGGGCAGCGCTGGCGCCGCCTCCGCTTCCGCAGCCGCTACCGCCGCCGCCGGCGCTGGCGGCGCCGCTGCAGCAGCAGCGCACGGCGGCCTCGGTCGTGGCCGGCGCCGCGCCCGCCCTCGCTGCCACCGCTGCGGCAGTCAAGCCGCCGGTGCCTGCTGCGGGCGCAGGCGCCAAGCCCGGCGGGGCACCTCTCGCCCAGCCCCCTCCACCCACCGCCTCCTCGGTCCCTGGCCACGCAGCCAAGCCCGCAGCAGCAGCGGCAGCGCACGGACCGGTGCCCGCGGCCGGCCCCGCGCCACCCGCGCTGTCCCCGTTCGCCACCCACCCACACGGCGCCGGCAACGCCAGCGCCCTCCCGCCCGCCGCCGTCCCCGCCGCGCCCGCCGTCCCCGGCGCCGCAGCCCCGCCGTCAGCGGGCCCCGCGTCCGTCTCCCCCTTCCTGGCGGCCAGTGCCGGATTCGCCGCCGCCGTGGCGCGCTCCTCCGCCGCTTCCGGTGCCGCGCCGCTGCCCGCCGCGCTCCCGCCCGCCGCCGCCGCCCTCCAAGCAGCGGGCGAATCGCCCGTCACGACGCGCACGCCCAGCTGCGACCCAGCTTCCACGGGCGCCAGCTGGTACGGTGACCTGGTGCGCACGCCGGCGGAGCAGCACCACCTTCAGCACCCTCACCACCCGCCTCAGGACGGGCACCTGCACGGCACCACCACCACCACCACCACCACAAGCGCTGCCGGCGTGAGCAGCGGCAGCGCGCCCCGGGGCGGCCTCGGCAGCAGCAGCGCCGCGCTCACGGCCGCGCCCACCTCCTCCTCCACCTCTGGCACCGTGGCCAACAGCGCCAACAGCCCCAGCTGGCGCACCGTGGTGGTGGCGCCGCCGCCGCCCCTCTCTGCCGGCACGTCGGGTGGCGGCAACACGGCGGCGTCCTCCCCCGGGCAGCCCGCCTCGCCCCGCCAGCCGCACGCCGGCGCGCACCACCACCACCACGCGCCGCCGCTGCACGGGGGAAAGCAGGCGCCCGGTGGCGGTGGCAGGCAGCCGGCGGCCCCCGGCATCAGCACCACGCTGGCGGCACACAGCCAGCTCTTGGTGCAGCAGCTGCAGCGCGTGGCGGGCGGCCTGGGCGCCAACGTGCCGCTGCAGGGCGGCGGCGCCGGCGCGGCCGCCGGCACCAGCACGGCCGGCAGCTCTGGCCCTCCGTCCAGCACCAGCCTGGCGGCGGGCGTTGGTGGCGGCAGCGGCGGAGGAGGGATGGCCCAGGACGGCGCCGGCGACGGGCCAGGCGCGGCGGTGGCCCTGCCTGACGTGGTGGTGGTGGTGGAGGCGGGCGGCGCCGCGCCGGGGGTGGCGGTGGTGGGCGGCGGCGCGGGCGCGGGCGGCGCCGCGATGGGTCCGATTGACGAGGACCAGGCGGAGGAGGAGGCGGCGGGCGCGGGCGGCGAGTCCACGTGGCGCCAGGCGCGCAACCGCAAGCGGGGACACGCGGCGCAAAAGCCCGGCGCCAAGGGCGCGCCCGCCGCACCGGGCGGGGCCGGCCTGCCGCCGCAGGACGGCGCCAGCGCGCCCCAGGGCGGGGGCGCACGGCGGTCCAGTGGCGGCGGAGCAGCGGCGGGCGGAGGGCCGTTTGCCGCTGCAGCCGGCGCAGCAGCAGGCCCGCCGCACTTGGATGCCTCAGTGCCCCAGCCACCGCAGCAGCAGCAGCAGCAGCAGAACAAGCAGCAGCGGGGCGGCAAGCGGGGAGGTGGCGGCGGCCGGGGAGGCGCCGGGCCGCACCAGCAGCAGCACCAGCAGCAGCAGCTGCCTCTGGGCGCCGCTGCTGCTGAGGGACCGGCGCTCGCAGCGGCGACCGCCCCCCAGCCCGCTGCGGGCGGCGCCAACGCGACGAGGGGCGGCGGCGGTCCCAAGGGCAAGCAGCCGCGCGGCCCCGCGCAGGACGGAGCGCAGCACGCCAACGGCAACGCCAGCGCGGCGTCCACCGGCGCCGCTGCGCCCCGTGGCCACGCCAACCAGCCCCAAGGCGCCAGCCAGGTGCCCCCGCCCGCCCAGTCCACGGGCAGCACCAGCAACAACCTCTTTTCGGCCTTTGCCAGCTACGCCGCCACCGCCTCCGTGCAGCAGCAGCAGCCGCAGCAGCACCCCTCGCCCGCGCTCTCCCCCTCCCACCCCCCCACGGCCGCCGCCGCCGCCGGCGCGCTGCACGCCGCCCACGCCGGCGCCGCCCACACACCCAGCAAGGTGGCGCACTCGCCGCAGCAGCACCACCACAACGCCGGCAACGCGCGCGGCGGCGCCGGCATCCCCAGTGGAGGCGCCGCCAACGCGGCGCAGCCGCCGCGGCCACCCGTCACCACACCGCGCGCGCATCAGCAGCAGCAGCAGCAGCAGCAGGCGGGCGGCCTGTCCCCCGTGGGCGGCAACATGCCCCCCTCGGCCGTGGGCGCCGCGCAGGCCGCCGCCCTCCCGCACCACACCTCCACCACGTCGGCGCGCTCCCCCTTCTTCACCAACGTGCCCGCCTTCAGCGCGCTCAGCCGCAACAACAGCGGGCACGTCGCCACGCTAGGCACCCTCACCCTGCCCGTGCCTCCACCCGCCCATGCCAACACCAACGCACCGCACGACGCGATCGGTCCAGCCGCCAACGGCAACGCCGCTGCTGCGCCGGCGGCTGCGGCGACAGCGCCCGCCGGCGTGTCGGCGCAGCGGCAGCACTCTGGCGCCAGCGGCACCACGCAGATTGCCGCCGTGGCCGCCGCCGCCGGCGCCGTGGCGGCCGCCGCGCTGGCCATGGCCACGGGCGCGCCGCACGCCGCCCACGCCGGCGGCCAGGCGCAGCACCAGGCGCAGCAGCAGCAGCTGGCCGTGCTGGCAAGCAACGCCGCCGTGGCCACCGCCGCGCCGCCCGCGCCGCACCCCGCCCTGGCCGTGGCGGCCGCCGCCACCGCCGCCGCCGCCACCACCACCTCGCTGCTGCAGGGCGCGGGCGCCTCGGCCTCGGGCGTGGGCGCGGGCCCCGCCACCGTGGCCGCCGCCGTCCCTCCCGTGATGCACCTGACGCCCACGGCGGTGCAGGGGCACGCCGACGTCATGTTTTGGCGCATCCCCTTCAGCCTGCTGCGGCCCTACCTCATCCGCAAGCTGGGCGAGGGCAGCTTTGGCACAGGTCAGTGTGTGGGGCGTCGCCTGTGGGGACCAGCGCGCAGGTGGTGGAATGTCCGCGGAGCGCTGCACACCAACGAGCAACCCCTTTTTCCTGCCCCTACCCCCCTGCCCCTACTCCCCCTTGACCCACACAGTGTGGCACGGCAAGTACCTGAACGGCGACGTGGCCATCAAGGTGGTCAAGATCAACCGCAACCAGGTGCAGGACGAGCAGGCGCTCGAGCGCTTCCGCCGCGAGGTGGACTACCAGCGGCAGCTCTCCCACCACCCCAACATCGTGCGCTTCATCGGCGCCTGCTGCGAGTACGAGCAGAGCAGCGCCGCGCAGCACCAGCAGGCGGGGGGCGGGGGGGGAGCGGACGCCACGGCTCTGGTGTACGGCAGCGTGACGAGCGGGGGCGGGCCGCAGCAGGCGGGGGCGCAGCAGCAGGGCGCCGGCGACGGCGCGCCGCTGCTGGCCATCGTCATGGAGTTTTGCATGCTGGGCAACCTGTTCAAGATGGTGGCCAAGGTGAGGAGGGCGGGGCGGGGAGGGAGCCTTCAAGTCTGGGTGCCCGCCTGGCGCTGGATGCATGAGCTGAAGGAGATGCTGCTCCGCGCCCTCGCCTCGTCGTGTGCTGCGCGCAGGCGCGCCAGGTGGCGCGGGACCTGTGCGCGCCCAACCCCAACGCGCAGCGCGTGCGGGCGTCGCACCCCAACGCCTTTGCCTTTTACTCGTCCTGGGAGACGCGCCTCCAGGTGGCCTACGGCACCGCCGCCGGTGCGTGCGCGTTGGTCAACGAGGGTGGGCGTGGCTCTGCGCCCCGCCGACTGTTGCGACGCCGCATGGCTGGCCAAGCTTACGCCACCTGTGTGCTCTCTGCCGCCGCCGCCGCTGCCCCGCGCCCCTCGCGCAGGCGTGCAGTGCATGCACCACTTTGGCGTCGTGCACCGCGACCTGACGAGCAACAACCTGGTGCTGGAGCGCACGGTGGCCAACGCCACGGGCGGCACGCGCTGGGTGGCCAAGGTCTGCGACTTCAACCTGAGCCAGAGCCTGCCCCGCGTGCCGCCGGGCCAGGTGCCGCGCCTGCGCTCGCCCAGCAGCCAGGTCTACTCGCCGCTCTGGGCCGCGCCAGAGCTCATCCGCGGGGACGAGTACGGCACAGAGGCCGACGTGTACAGGTGCGCGGGGCCGCGTGCGCGCTCGGGCTGCTGCCGCCCACCCCTCGCCTTTCCTTCCTAATCCTCATGAGAGCGAGCTCTCTCTCTGACCACAGCTGCTCCCACTGCCCCTGCTGCGCGCAGCTTTGGCATCATCCTGTACGAGATCCTGACGCTCAACATGCCGTACGTGAGCGCCATGACGGACATGCCCTTCCAGGAGCTCGAGGGCGTGCAGCGCGAGGTGCTCATCGCAAAGGTGCTGCGCGGCGCGCCGCTGGGCCTGCGCCCGGCGCTGCCGCCCAGCGCCGCCAGCCTGACGGGCCCGCCGCTGCTGCCCGAGCCGCACGAGGCGGAGCGCCTGTACGGGGAGCTGCAGCGGCTGACCACACGCTGCTGGAACGCCAACCCGCTGGAGCGGCCCACCATGCAGGAGGTGGCGTGCACGCTGGCGGCGGCGCTCAGCACGGTGGAGCGCGCCAACGCGCGGCAGAGGCAGCTGCAGCTGCAGCAGCAGCAGCAGATGCGCGCCGGGGGAGCGGGAGGAGGAGGAGGCGGGGGCGGCCACGGCGGCCACGGGGCCGCGAGCGGGGGGGCAGGGGCTCTGCCGGGGGGCGGCGCGGGCGGCAACGCCTCGGGGGCGTCGCGCCCCGCCCCGCCCGGGTGATCACCAGTGAGGAGAGGTTCTCAGGGCTTTTGTGGGATTTTGTGGGATGAGGGGGAGTGGATCTCATGATAACGCGTGCGGACGAGTGTGTTTCGTTCGGAGGCGCCGCGCCTTCCCGACGACGTTGCCTGACCTCCCTCCCACCCGCCCACCCTGCCATTGATAGGACTCGCGCTCTGCACACATGCACTGCTAGCTTAGACAGGAGCTCTGCTGCTCTGCCGCGCGGTCTTGATCGAGTGCCATGCTGCGTCCTGGGTGCCTGGTTCTGAAATTCGATGCAAAGCGCTACCAAGATGAGGACCACGCGGGACGTGCGCGTGCAGAGCGCTTCGCGGAGGGCGGCCGCGGCGCCTGTTCCCTCTGCTCGCCCGACGGGTGCCGTGCGGCCAGCTCGGACGCTCGTGCTCCGCGCCACGGCTTCTTCCGACGCGCAGCGCACAACGTCAGCGCAAGAGCAGCCCAGCCGGCGAGCGCTGCTCTTGGCTGGCGGACTGGGCGCGCTGGGGCTCGCTGCCGGGAGGCCGGCCGGTGCGGGGGGAGATCCCGGCCCAGTGGCGCGCCCCACGCGCAGGATGGCGCCCCCGCGCGTGCAGCAGAGGAACTTGCAGCCCGTTCAGCACCTCCCGGGGCAACGCCGGAGGGGAATGACGCTCCGACCTCCGACCCTCCACGTCAGCGTGCGTGCTTGCTGTCGCGGTCCCGCGGCCCACGTGTGTGCAGAGGCCGCCGTGTCTGCGCCCTCCGCCAGCGTCGAGCTGGTGCGCAACATCCTGAACGACCAGGCGGCGGGCAAGGTCGACGCCGTGATGGCGCGGCAGGTGCGCAAGGCCTGCACCGGTGCCGCTGCTGCCTTCCGGCTGTACACCGCATGCAAGGAGAGGTGGACTGCATGCTCACACACCAACGCGCCTGCAGAGCAAGAACGTGACGTGGAAGCTCCCTGTCGCCTACCAGGGCGACCCCCTGGGCGGTGAGGGAGGGGGGAGCGTGGCGTGTCGCGAGTGCTGCAGCCTCCCAAGGGCCACGAACGCCGGGCACGGCCAGGCCTATGATGGCATGCAGCATGAGCGAGCCCCTCCTCCTTCGTGCTGGCCGCGCACCCCGGCGTGCTGCAGGCGAGTTCCAGGGCAAGAAGGGCGTGCTCGTGTACCTGACGCGCCAGACGGCCCAGACCAAGGAGATGCAGCTCAAGGACCTCAAGGTCCAGGAAAGCGGGCGTAACGAGGTGATCGCCCAGTTCAGGTGAGAGGCAGCCGCTGCAGCAGTGGCGCGCAGCTGGAGTGGGGTAGGGCCATTTCTCCGCGGGAGCACGCAGGTGCTGCTCTGGAGTGAGGCAGGTGGCAGCGCACATGGCTGACGATGCACTGCGCTGCTCCTGCGTCACATTTGCCGTGTGCCTGCGCAGGATGTCTGGCAAGCTGGCGTCCAACCAGCGCTTCAGCACCAGCGTGACGCAGGTGTGGCGCCTGGCCGGGGACGGGCTGGTCGCCTCCATGGTGGCCTATTATGACACCACCAGCATCGCCAAGGCCGCCGGCAAGGCCAAGAAGGACTGAGCCAAGGGGGGACGGGGGGACGGGGGGTGAACTGGACGGTGCTTCCTGCATCCCGGCGCGACGTGTTGCACGAGAAACCCCAGAGGGCCGTGACTCGATCGATGGAGCAACAGTTTTGGACGCTGGCAGACGTCATGAGGGTGTGAGGTGTACTTCTTATCGTTATTGGCTGACGTTGTACAACGGTGGCGCTGTGGCCGAAGTTTTGGGTTGCGA
>VFQP010002086.1_pt1 | contig 23529 bp, 35 predicted proteins | sample 3512351 | NCBI WGS metagenome assembly VFQP01 (sample SAMN10412372, study PRJNA504923) | tailings metagenome | isolation source: Relicate 1 Philex TSF1 revegetated site | place: Philippines: Tuba, Benguet | collected 2017-08-29
CCAGGCATCACCCCCCCCCCCCCCTTGCCAAACATGGCATATAGCATACTCTGGTATGTCGGGAAAGGTGCGTGCAGTGTCCTTGGCAATCGCGTCCAGCACCTCTTCAGGCACTGGCTTTTGTAAATACTCGTAATAATGGTTGCGTGCGTGCAAGCCTGAGCCACTGCGTCTGTGGACAATGGAGAGCCACAGTTCTGTACGCATCTGCACTGGCACCCCCGACCACACGGTGGTGCCACATTGTAAATCGACATAGGATGGGAGCTGGTGTGTCGTAGAATTGCCCTGTCCCTTGAGCAGTGATCGTAGGTTTTTGAACTTGTTCATAGGTAGCTATCAAGAAGGGGGGTAAATAATTGGCATGGTTGATTATTGATAAGCAGGTGGCAACCCCAACTGTATTAACGTCACGTATTGTATTATATGCTTTTGTAGAGTTTGTCTCGAATATATGTGGAATTTGTTTCGAGTTGATTTGTGTAATAATGGGGGGTTCAACCTAGGAGCGTTTCATGGTTGGGGTCAACACTGCTGCTGTGGCACACCATCATCATGCATGTGACACGCATCATGCACACAGCTGTGGGTAGGTCAGATTGTGTGGAGAATGTGAACTGATGCATTATGGATGACCTGCGGTTGGGTGGTTTGTATGTGAGCACATGCAAAACATATCATTCATGAACAACAACAACAACAATACATAAAACAAAAACCACCCACATATCACAAACACACATCACAACACCAACCCAGCAATCAACCACAACCATCCTACACACCATGGCAGCAGAAGCCAATGTCCTTGCCAAGTTACGGCAAAATCCCGACACCAACGACCCCATTACGCTCAAGGTGAACATGGGACGCAATTGTGCCCAAATCCACATGCACAACCACTCAATTCCACCTTTTCCGACCTTCATCTTGTTTCAATTGCCGTTCAAACAACGCCCAGGTGAGCGAGATAAAGACGATGGCCAACAGCAGGGCCAAACTCATCCTCGCAGATGGCTCCAATAATAGCGCCCAGGGCGTGCTCTCCTCCCAGCTGGGTCCTCAGGTGGAGGATGGCACGATTGCTGCAGGTGACATTGTGCAACTGACAGACTATACTGCCAGCATTGTGGCAGACAACCTGTGCTTGGTCGTGATGGACATGAAGCATGTGGCTAGGCCAGAAGTGAATGGGAATGGCAAGGTATTATTCAAGGGATGATTACATGTTTACGACGTTCTGGTGCCACACATCCTGTGTGTTCCTCATCATTCCCAACATAGGCTGCCAAGCGTGAGGCACCAGAGGAGCAGCCAGCTGCAGGCACACCGAGCACTCACCAAGCCAAGGTTGCCAAACTGCCACACACGCCCTTTCAAACACCCAACCATCAGGATGCACCCCAAGACCATCCAACGCCACCCACCACCATGTGCGTGGGTTGAATGAGAAAAAAAGCAACCATCAGTGTATGTGTATGTACATGCAACAAACCTTGTGTATACATTTTGCACACACAGGCCCAGGTTGCCAGTGAGCACAGTCAAGCGCACCATCACCCCCATCCTTGGCCTCAACCCCTACAACAACCAGTTCACCATCAAAGCAAAACTGATCCACAAGGTCAGTGAATTTTTTTGTTTCGGTGTTTTTTTGTGTCTTCACATCACACACACATTCTATCTCTCACACACACATACGACAGGGCAACAAGCGTTCCATTACCACCAAGCAAGGTGATAGCAAGAGCTTGTTTACTGTTGAACTTGCTGACGAAGCGGTACGATGATGTTGGGGTGTATTGTGATTGGCGCACATTGTGTACCCTCTCTCCCCCTTGCATGCCTCCGTGCTCCCATGACCCTTCTCCCCTTTCGTTTCACATTTCACAGTCGTCTGTCATAGAAGCAACACTATGGGGTGAGCTGGCAGACAGCATGTACAATGCACTGGAGGTCAACAAGGTGTATTATTGGACCAAGGGTCAAGTCAAACCAGCAAATAAACAGTATAGCAGTGTGAAGAATGACTACACTATAAATTTTGGCAATGGGTATGTGTTTTGTGTAGCAATGTCTGTGTGTGTGAAGCAATACTTGTGGGGGGGGGGGGTGAAAAGGGTGTGTAGCAGGGGGATGATCATATGTGTGTGTGTGTGTGTGTTTTGCTGGCACGTACATCTACGCACATTCCTCTACATACACATATACACCCATTCCTCTACACACACATCCTCTACACATACACACGTATACACACATTCCCCCTTGCTCATATACACACAATCCTCCTCCTACACACACACAGCACTGAAATTGAAGAGTGTAGTGAACAAGATATTGGTGATCTACAGGTCAAACTGGACTATGTGCCATTTGATCAACTTCCCCTCCACCTGGGGAAAAAGGTGTGTGTTGGGGTGGGTGTGTTGGGGTGGGTGTGTTGGGTGGGGTATGGGTGATAGTATGTATGCCACACACACACACACACTCTCATACACTCTTGTATATACATATTCACAGGCACCAGTGGATTTGTTGGGTGTGGTGGTGAATGTGGGTCAGCTTGGTGAAATACAACGCAAATCTGATGGGTCCTCATTGAGCAGGCGTGACATCACCATTGTTGATGCAAGGTGTGAAATGTGTATGTGTGTGTGTAGTTTGTGTGGTGTGTATGCTTGCATGTATACTGTGTATGCTTGTGTGTGTAATGTGAGTGTAGTGTGTGTGTGGTTGTGTGTAGTGCACAGAGTATGTCTTGTTTTCACACGCTCCACAACGCCATACAATGATTTGTACCTTGTCACGACCACCACATTACCAACACAACACCAGCATATGTTTACCCATACATGCAAACACCCAGAAAACACCCACAAAACACACAGTAAGAAGAGTGTGCAGGTCACACTGTGGGGTGTCCTTGCATCAGACAAAGCAGCACAGCTGGAGACCATGCCTGATGCTATAGTGTCACTGTCAAACTGCCGTGTGGGAGATTATAATGGTGTGTGTGTGTGTATGGGGAGTGTGTATGGGGTTGGAATGCCCCAATGTGTACACACCCAACATGTGTGCCTGCACCAGCATGCACGTCTACTGTGTGCATACAAATATGCACTCACATACATTGTTTCCACAACCCCCCACCCATCATCAAAAAGGTTTGTCTGTCTCCACTCTCTCACGCACCGACATGATCATCAACCCCGACAACCCAGCCGCCCAGCAATTGCGTGATTGGTATGCCACAGAAGGACGTGATGGTGCATTTTTGGCTGTCAACGAGGGCTTGGCAAGTGCCATTCGTCGTGATGGGAGCAATGCATCCAATCGCAATGCCCGCACACCATTATCCGCAATCATCAAGACCACCAACCTCCCACCTGTGGACGCCAAACCTGAATATTTCACCAGCATTGTCACGGTTGCCAAGATCCAGGATGAACAGAGCATGTACTACTGTGCATGCCCCGAGAACAACCGCAAGGTGATTGAGGGCCCTGGTGGGGGATGGCTGTGTGAATACGACGGGCAGACGTATGCGTCCATGGTGCGCCGATATGTGCTGTCTGCACTCATCAAGGACCACACTGGGCGTGCATGGGTGAGCATTTTCAACAACGATGTATGGGTAGTGTGTGTGGGGGGTATGGAGACATGGACCTGCAGGCGGGCTATTGTGTGTTGTGTCACCATATGCAACACCATACGCAACACTACACCCACATAGGCACAGCAGCTGCTTGGTATGACTGCAGATGAGCTTGCCGAATTGAAGGAAACCCAGGAAAACCCTGATGCCCAAGCATCCTTCAAGCGGGTGATCCGTGATGCACAGTGGAGCGATTGGAAGGCCACGCTGGTTGTCAAGACGCGCGAATACCAGGGGCAGCTGAGTCAGCGTGTGAGTGTTCAGGCGTTGCACAAGCTTGATTATGCTGTAGAGTCACGCGAGCTGCTGGGTGCTATTGGTAGACTGGTGGGTAGTGCTGCAGCATGAGGAAATGATGGGGTGTTTTTTTTATGCATGGATGGGAATACATGAACATTATATACGGGATACAATACATACAGCGTGTAACCAGAGCACAAACACATTGCCCTCAATCCAGCATTTGCGTCGACCAAAAAACCTTGGTACACACCGACTTGCTCAGAGGCCAACATAACAACCCATTTACCAGCTCATCTGTGTGATCATTGTGCGCGTGTAGCATTCTCTGCTCCCGTGTGGTCAACTTGAGGGATTGCGACACTTGACCCAGTCTCCCAGCTGACCAAGTTGATACCCAGGACCGTCCCCATGGCGAAATCACACCATAGTAAACCCGCATCCATGTACGTCTACATGCCATACATGCAACCGTGTGCACCACAAATCAACATGCGTTGGCTCCTCCACAGGCTACTCAAAGACCAGTTTGGCATTGATGTGACTGCTTTTGCAGGCAATGCCGTGTCAAGTGTACTGGGACTGTCATGGCAAGGGGAAATGCCAGCAGATGTGCTCTCTGCATGCATTGCCCTACGAGGTTCGGAAGACTGGCGAGGCAAGGCCGAAACCCAATTTGATGCAGGTGTGTGTGATTGATCGGGAGGTGAATAGTGGTACTGTAGCAAACATGCCATGCACATGCATGTTGGGCTGCGCACATGCATGTTGGGCCCCATACAACCCCGTCACCAACACCAACACACAGGGGAGTTTGGGTCGTGTGCATTGTCCTATGAGATGGCAGTCAAGACCGCCAGCGCTGCCCTGTTGCTGCTGGAAAACTGCACACCATCCCCACAGAGCACCATGTACTTGCATGCTTCACAAGAACATGTGCTCGAGTGCTTGGCGAGCAGGGGTGCTGCACACTTTCGTCAGCGGCTGTATGATTGGTATGCTGGTGTACGGGTGTATGCATGTGTATGCATGTAACCATCACACACAGAGATGTGGTTTAGGATGGGGAATGAAAATAAGTCTACTGTGTGCATTTTTTTTTCCATGCAGTAACCACTATTCCTTTCCCCATGCAAAAAACAGTATGCAATGTGATCTCGATGCTGCACATGCACTGCAAGCAGCACTCGAGCGACGACCAGATATACAAGCACGCCTCAAGCACCTGCAGTCACCTGGCAATGTGCGTCCCTATGTGATGCGCATGGATGGGCGTGGACCCCCCGCACCGCCACCACGGTCAATGCAGAGTCAGCTGCGTGCTGCATTCGATGGCGCAGCACGAGGGTTTGGTGATGTGTCGAGTGACGAAGACGATGATTTGGGAACAGAAAGTGGTGCGTATTGGTGTGTTTGTGTGTTGTGTTGTGTGTGCTGGTAAACTTGTGTATCATAAACGTGGTTGATGATAGTGTATGCAATGTACATACAATTTGTATACATCCACATCACATGGCCGTCCACTAACCAGGTGCGCTCAAGTCACCCACAGCACACACCACCAAGGCATCTTCCCGGTCACCTTCCACCCGCCATGGTGGGCAGTTGCGCCATCGACGCGACACTGTGTTGAAAACATCGCTGGCTGAGGCCCTGGAGGGTCCCTCTGGGAAGAAAAAGGGAAAGCGCAGGGGAGCAGGGGGTACAGTGGCTCATGGTGGCCGGCAAAGGGATGGGGTGTGGAGGGTTGCAGGGGTGGTGGTGATGATGATGCTCGCAGTGGTATGGATGCTGTGGAAGTTGTCGAGCATGCAGTAGAACAGTGTTTCCGATGGTGCAGAGGATACCAGTATATTAAACATGGAGTGCAATGACAGTATGTGACAATAAGATGATGACAATGACAACAGGGTGTACGTATGTATGTCAACGATGTATGCAAACGACTCGGTGTATTATGAACAAGGTGGTTGTGTGTATTGACCAACCACCACAAACGGGGTGTACGTTTTGGGTCACTGTAACACCACACGTGATGTTTTATAGCTCACTTCTCCTCTGTGCAATGACTGCCTCTGCAATGACTGTCACTGACTGAACAGAGCAACTTGGGCTCCATAAACGCTTCGTGGTGACCCAACGTGTCTCCCCTCCCCCGCACGCACAAAACTCTTGTTGTAAGTTCCCGCGCTTTGCTCACTTCGATTGCAGTTCATACTGTTTGCCTCTAGATCATCATTCACGCATATTGTCCAGTCAACATCAGACCAGCAGACACAACAGATGCTGCAACAGTGATGGTTTGCCGCCAACGCACAGCAATACTACGTACAGTGCATTGCGAGGTCTTCGAAGACTACTCGCTTTGTTGTTTAGCTTTCTGAGTCTTGTATCTTGCCCAGGCATCTTCATTCGTCGGCAGGCATCCTGTCGTCACGGACTCTACCTTTTGTCAAATAACGTCGTGACACACTGCATAGCATCATGCAGCTGTGCACACTGCATCCAACAAAGTTGGTGTTGGTGTTGGTCCTCACGAGCGCATGTTGTCCAGGTAATGCCTGAGAAATAGCGTCTTGTGGTGCATATAGACGTGTCTGTGGGGTTTTTGGTTGATTCTAGCAGCAACGATACGATTTTATGGTGCCTCGACAACAGGTTTGGCTAGTGCATGGTCCATACCATCTTGGGCAGACACAGTAGTAGAGCGTGGTACGTGAACGAGGCTTGTGATAGTACACCATGGCATTTCACATCATGGAATTTCACATCCCACCATCTCCAACACAGGCATAGCACTAGTTTGGCGGCCAAGTGCAACACCATCAGCACGCCCCACACATTATCGACTTTCTGGTGAGTTGCAGCATTATGCAAGCCCATATTTGTACTTTCCACATCCATATAGCACGGGAGATAACGCCACACTTGGTGATGTGATTGCAGCTGCCACAATGGTGGTCAATAGCTCGGTCACCATAGCCACCCTGCGGTATGCGAGCGGGGTGTGGACATCACACATGTAAAAAAAGCACATCACGCATACATCACACACAACCCTCTTTAGGGAGATGAATGCTGGCGTGGATCTGGGAGATGATGGCACGTATGCACTGGATGCTGGCATGGCGCTCAATGTGCCAGGCTACCCCGCCATCCCACCCATGCCCACCACGGTGGCCGCCACCAACACACAACATATGCTGATGTATGCTGCTGCATATCACTTGACCCTGGTAGAATTTGCGGTATGTAAAGGGGTTTGTTTTCATGGGAATGTGTGGCACAAGTATATATACATACTGCCACAGCATACACACACCATGCAACAACTCTATATCTACAGGCAAGCAACCCGCAGGTGAATGTCATGGATTTCGACAAGCTCACCACCTTGCGTGTACCTAGTGTACCCAGCAACACCCATCTCTTGCCATGCCCAAGTGGTTGCCACTGTGTGCGCCCAGGTAAGTGGGGTGCTTATGTTTGATAATCATGATCCCATACACACTTTTTGCATCCCAAAGCATCCCCCCCCCTATGTACAACATCCCCAGGTGAAACACTGGCAGATGTGGCCAAACTGGTGGGCAGCACCTCCTCTGCCATCATGGCCACCAACCCCCACATCCTGCGCCAGGGAGGCCGCTTATTTGTCGGTCAAGCATTACTGCTGCCCCAAAACACACCCACCCATGTCCTCCCCCGGTCAATCACTGTCCGTGCATGGCAGAGCCCCTATGCTGCCATGCTGCAGTGCCCAGGGCTGCCCCTTACCTCCTCCTACCTGCCTGCACTTGCCAAGGCCAACAATGTGTCATTGGACAAGCTTGTTCGTATATCTGCAGAGGTCAGGAGGATGTCTGTTGGGACGCTGGATGGTCTACCCGTGGCTGGGGGTGTAGAGGTTGGTGGAGGGGAAGCAGAGGGGGATGCAGCATACACAGAAGAAAAGGATGAACAAGGAAAGGAGGTTGTTGGTGATGATGATGAGGAGGGTGGTGAGGAGGACGAGGAGGACGAGGAGGACGAGGAGGAGGATACGGAGGAGGATGACGAGCAGGAGGATACTGAGGAAGATGCGGCAACAGGAACAGTGAGGGCCGCTATGATGGAGGATCTCATGCATGCCCATGATGATGCTTCTATGATGATGATGATGCGAAAAATGAGTGAAGAGGAGGGACCTGTTGGTGCAGCTGATGATGCAGCCCAGGGGACGATTGTTGAGGATGAAGAGGATGAGGAAGAGGCGGATGAACAAGAAGACAGCGATGACGATGATGTCAGACTGGGTTTTGACGAGTATCCATCATCTGCACCCTCCATACCTCAACCCAACAAGGGAGCGCCACCTGTGGCATCTGCTAGACCTGCTCCTCGTATCTTGGCTCCCAGGGCGTACTCAGGTCGTCGACTGGTGACTGTTGGCAAATCAGCGGACAAGGAAGCAGCATTGCCCATGATGGGTGAGGCAGGCGTGGCCATACCAGCCAAGGTATGGGGTGTGTGTTTTCATGGGGTGCATATTTGATGTATATGACCTATACATATGTTGATATTGGTGTTGGTGATTATCATGCCCGGTCACGTTGACGTATCATACTCTATCATTTTCATTACCATCATTTTCTCACGCAACACTATGCTCACACACACATACCCAGACAACGAGTGACCCATCCTTGGACCAACCATTGGCATCTGATGACACCGACCATCACCCTGGCGAAGCACACCACGCATCCAATGCAGTGGGTGGCCTGCTGCACTGGGCACTGTCCACTGCCCAATCTATGATGCATCTAGACACCAAGGAAGAACCTGCTGACGAGCATGGTGAAGAGTATGACGCATATTTTACAGGCTCCAATGAGGAAGAAGAGGGGGATGAGAGTGAGCAGGAGATGGAGGAGCCATGGTTGCCTCATGGGCAAGACCCTCATGCTGACTCATCAGCAGAGGAGGCTCATGATCGTTTTTTTGCTGCTGCTGGTGCATCTGTGCCAGCATCGGAGGCAAGGGAGGGCGTGGAGGGCTGTGGCACACAGGGAGGAGGTGGTGTTCCTTGTTCAATTGGGATGGATGCATTTTTTTGGGGGGGGCATGATGGGGGAGAGGGAGAGGAGAAGGAGGATGACATGGAGGATGATGAAGTGGATGAGGACGAGGTGGAGGAGGATGAAGTGGAGGGGGGGGAAATGCAGGGGGACAATGTGGAGGAGGACGAGGACGTGGAGGGGGACGAGGATGAGGAGGACGAGGATGAGGTAGGTGGGGGTACCTGTTGGTCTTGCATGATTGACACGTATAATTGTGCATGAGCAACACGGAAACATGCACAACAGAAAGAACATGCACAACAACAAATACACACACAGGTGGTGCAGCTGGGGCCGCACGAAACAATAATGGGTGCACCATCGCAGAGGGTGGCAGAGGAGCACGCGTCCATGCTTGTGTTTCCAGAGGACGAAGAGGACGATGATGATGATGATGAAGAAGAAGAGCAGAATGATGGTGGTCATATTCTTTAGGTGTACATACTCTTGTTGGTACCACTATTGGTAGTTACTTGTTATCACGTCCTGGCACCTGCAGGTAGTACATGCAAGGATGCGCATATTTTATTCATAAAGATTGTGGTTATGCATGCATGACTATGCACTATGCGCGTGTATGTGTAATTGTCATCATATCCTTGAACCAATTCGAAAAAACCGTTTCTGATAGCCCCAAGGTGTTTATGCAATAATGCTACGGAATAGCTCAATCTCCATTGCGGTCCTTGTTGCGCTTTTGCTGGTTGGTGCTACGCAACCACGCCAATTTGTCCATGGCAAAACGCAACGTAAACCATCGATGACGACCAACCACTCTCAGAAACAGCATTTTTACAACAATTTAATTGCACCAAGGGAAAGAAGGTGCGCTTACATGAAAAGTTTACAGCCACGTGCTCGCGCGTGTCACAATCCGTCGTCACTCTGGACAGGCTGCTTGCATCAAACACACCGAAATCTGCTGGAATGAACCAATATTTGGTGGTGGAACAACGAACGCCAGGTATTTGTAGTGCATCCTGTTCTGATTCGCGTCATACAATAATCATCATCATGCCCTCCAGGATGGCCCTTGGGGCGTACCTCCTGGCAGCAAGGTCTTTGCCACACCACTCTTAGGCTTCTACCAAGCTGATGAGCGACGTGTACTTGTCCAACACACCGAATGGCTCCTCACGAGTGGCATTGACTGGGTCCTGTTTGACTGGACCAACAACATTGCCTGTGTGGAGGGGTGCACGGTTCAGCCATGCGAGTGCCAGGAGGGAGATTTGCGTATGGTAAGCAAGTCTGCTGTTGCCATGGTTGACTATCAAGTGGAGCGTAGACGTGCTGGGCTGCCATTCCTACGATATGCAGTGTTTATTGGTACGTGGAAGGTCTTTGCTCAATAGACAACATGGGGGGCAGCCACTATCGCAGCCACTATCCACCATCAACCAGGTCCTGGAAATGGGGCATGCCACAATCATTTGAATGGGGTGGTATACAAGCTTGCAGACACGGTCAAGACACTGTTTCTTGACAACAACCCCGACCGCGCCAGCATTGCGTTTCAACTCGACGGGGCACCTGTATTGTTTTGGTGGCTTGGTATGTGCTCTATAATGTGTTTGTGTCATTACACTACTGTGTCAATATAGTAACCGAGCAGAAGATCTTGACCACCCACATGGCAGGCAACTGTGAAAACAGCGCACTGGGCGTCGCACCAGGACAGGACCCGTCCTTTACCCACCCTTCCTTAAATGTGCAGATTCTGGACAACCACACGACAGGCCGCCGCCTGGGTATCATTGATGCACCTTGTCGTGATTTGCCAGGATATTGGGCACCTGCATGGACCCTTGACCAAATGCTGGTACCTGACAAGATATTCATGTGCAAGTACGTCAACACATTGCCGTATATATGTTGTACAAATGTGCATTTCAACTGTGCATGCCTCGACCTACAGAACGCGCCGATGGACATACCTGGAAAGCAACTCCCCCACATTTTCCTATGTGGTGGATGCATCTGGTGCACCGTTTGCAATGACTGTCTCAGATGGCATACGCAGCTGTCAGGGGTGGGGGGGTGGACCGCAATGCACCTCGGTCGGGCGCCAGCAGGGCAAGACATTTTCTGCGATTATGCAGCTGGCATGTGCACGGTACTGTGTACGGGGTGGTATTGTGGTGTGGATGTGTATTATTTTGGATGCAATTTGCACGATTGACAACCAATACATGCACAACAGCAACCCGCGCATATTGTTGGTGGCAGACTGGAACGCGTGGATGAAAGACGAGAGTTATAGTGAAGAGCTTACCAACAGCTTTGAGCCATCTGCAGCGTTGGGCACGTTTTACCTTGATCTCCTGGGCAAGGAAATTGGCAGGTAGTGTTGTTGTTGTTGGTCACCGTATACCACAGTGTGTGATACAACTGCGCCCTCGTGACCGCAGATGGAAAAGCCTGCCGTGAAACCCCAAGGCGTCTATGCAATAATACGTATATTTTAGGAATGCAAAACGCATATATGTGCATACATTGCGCAATGAGCAGATATACAAACACACGGCGTGATTAGTGAACAGCTGTGGGTCGACATCTTGTAAATATACAATCCATTTAAAACACCATGACGTTGCGTTATGCCACATTGAGCGTCGTCGCATTGATATTTGCTACTGGTTCATATGGCAGTCCCTGTGATGGTGTGTGCGCTGTTGGAGGTGGCATTTGCCCACCATGTGGTTTGAAGCAACACCCACCATCTATTGCTCAGAGCGAACAAACGACGTGCTGCACTTGTCGGGGCAACAGCAGTGCATGTTCAGCACGAGTGATGCCAACACAACTGTCCACCGCCGCAAGTATGTGTGTGGTTGTTTCAGCATACATATCGGCCGAGGTGGTCCCACACCCCTTGCACACTCCACACTCAGGCTCCAGGGGTTGGCAGCAGAAACACCAAAATCAGCAGCTATGATATACTATGGATGGCATGACAATGCCAACGTACGACAACTAAATGGCCCAAATGGCAGTGCTTCCAGGTCCCAAACCACACCATCATTGTCCACATCCACATGTCCTTAACATCTGCCCCCCAAAAAACACCCACAGGGTGGGCACTGGGGCATCCCTCCAGGCAGCAAGGTCATTGCCACACCACTGTTGGGCTTTTACAGGTCTGATGAGCGACGTATACTTGTCCAACACACCGAATGGCTCCTCACGAGTGGCATTGACTGGGTTCTCTTTGACTGGACCAACAACATCCCCTGTGTGGTAGGCTGCACTGCACAGCCGTGTTTTTGTGTTGGACGCTCTGATTTGCAAATGGTGGTGGATTCAGCAGTAAAACTGGTGGATTATCAAGTGGAGCGTAAGCGTGCTGGTTTGCCATACTTGCAGTATGCTGTGTTTATAGGTATATGTGTTCGGGTCTTTTCTGTGGATGAATGGCTGTGATGATGTGCATGCCGACAATACACACCTCCATGCAAACACCTACCAAAATGCATGCATATACAGTTGTGTATATGTGTGTATGTCTACATACCAATACACAGTTGCTCGCATGCACAGCTGCATTCAACTTTTTCTTTCTGTGTCCAATCCTCCCGCCCCCGACCCACCCACAGGTCCAGGTGACAATACATGTCAAAATAATTTCAATGGACTTGCATATAGATTGGCTGATTCAGTGCGTGCCTATTTTCTAGACAACCCTGACCGTGCCAGTGTGCATTTTCGCTTTGGTGGCAAACCACTGCTGTTGTGGTGGCTGGGTATGCAACATGATGATGAAAATTGGGGGGCATGGGACGGGGTGCGGTGCATTGGTTGTGTGCATGGGTTGTGTGCATTGGTAGTATGTGTGTGATGGGTTATATGCGCTGCATGGGTGGTTGTAATGTGTAGCTGACAATGGTGCCCACTATGATCAAGCTGTGTATCCTACATACGATATTGTGTACTAGTATATTGGTGTATTAGTGCATACACAATGCAAGCATGTATGAATATGCATGCGTATGTACCACACACATGTATGATATGCATGCGTATGTACCACACGGGTGGCACACCTAGCAACAACAAACGCATGGCATGGAGCGCACACACATACACGTCCACACATGCACATCCCCCACCCCACCCACACCACACAGCCAACTGCAGCAACAAGGATTTGGACATACCCTGGGGTGTGGATCCTGTGTTCAACCACCCCTCATTCACCACTGTCATTTTCGACAATGGCATATCAGGCATCAGGCAGGGTATTTTGGACCCTGCCTGCCGGGACCTTGGTATACAATGGAAACCCGAGTGGAGCACTGAACAGATGCTCAACCAGGGTGTATTCATGTGCACGTATGTGTACCAGGGCGTATGTGTTGTGTGGGAAAAAAGTTGTGCGGGAAAAAGAGCCAAGTCAGCATGCATCGCTTTCCTTGTTGCCGTGCACCCAAATGCACCCACATTCCCCCTCTCACTTCCTTTCTTCTTTCTTTCTTTCTTTGCACTCCCACACCATCTTCACCCCAAACACACCATCTTTCCACACCATCAGAACACGCCGGTGGTCGTATATTGAAAGCAATTCACCCACATTCTCCTATGCTGTGGATGCCACGGGGGCCCCCCTTACCATGACCGTGTCCTCAGGCATTCGCAGCTGCCAGGGGTGGCTGGGGGGGAACCACTGCAGCTCAGTCCCCCGAAGGGACGGCAGGACCTTTGCAGACCTAATGGAACTGGCACGAAAACGGTACGAAAAGTTGTTGGGGTGGTGTTGTAAGAAGAGCTTGTTGGGGTGGGGTTGCACACGACATAGTGCCAAGCGCGCACAGTGTTTCCTGAAGACACCCGTACATGTGGTGTTGGTATATATACATACACAGCATTTGTTCTCTCACACGTGTTTTTCTTCACCCCACCGCACGACCTATCATTAAAAATCATCCACATCCACAACATATCATCAGGAATCCACGCATTCTTATTGTGGTTGACTGGAACTCGTGGATCAAGGGTGAGAGTGAAAATGAAGAATTGACCAACACCTTTGAGCCATCAGCCACACTGGGAACCTACTATATAGACCTGCTGGGTGCAGAAATTGCCAAGTACGTGTGTGGAGCGTGGATGTGGTGGAGGTGGCCTGGTGGAGGTGTGGTTGTGGGGTGCGTATGTGGTGATTGCGCAGGGGGTGGTGGTGGCCAGGTGGAGGTGGCCTGGCGGTGTTGCATACAGGGACAACACGTGGAGTGCACAAGTGCAACCAAGTGCCCATCACCTCCACACAGATGGAAGTGCTTGCCATGAGGCAAAAACAAGTATATTACGAGCAAAAGCCCGCTACTTTTTTCTTGTAAAGAAAACAATACTACACAAAGAAATACACCTGTGGTGTGTCAATGATAACAAGATGCTGACTTGAAAACAACACACTCCAGCGGGCAAATCACACTGATTCATTCTTGATCCTTTTCCATGACCCTCTTATGCTCCACGACCCTCACACATGTTGCCTGACCTTCACACATGCTCCATCCTCCTCACATATTCCATCCTCCTCACATGTCCCATGACCTCCACATACCCTCCTCACATATTCCTCCGCACATACATCCTGTCTCACATATTCCTCCTCCTCTTATGGTATCCCCTCTGCACTACCAGCTGTATGCACCAGTTGGTCTGCCACCACCTGATCACTCCCCACATTGGGCATGCTGCTCTCCTCAGCAGGAGCATACGAATACTCTGCATTATACCCTGCAAAATAGTCGATGCCCCAGTCAAACTTTCCTTCACTAGGAGGCTCCGTCCTCACCCACAGGGTGTCAAATAATCGTCCCTGCTGGGAAATCAAGCTTTCCCATGTGTCCTGCTTGATTTCCTGTCCATCTACAGCAATCAGCCAGTAGCCCAGTGCTCGTATGGAGTGGTAAAATTCCTCTGGGTTGGTTCTATACTTGCGCATGGCCATGGGATGCACCTCCATGAGTACATAGCGGGGAGGGTTTTCTTTGAACATGCGTGCCCCACCTGCCAGCACTTTGCTCTCGTATCCCTCCACATCCAGTTTCAACAACGTCACCTGGTGGGGATGGGGCGAGATCATGTGTGTGTTTGCGTTTGGTACAGCTACGTTTGGTACAGCTACATGGTGCACGCACAGCATGACAACCCCCCAGAGGCTTGGGCACACAGACATAGACCTTGTATCCAGCATGCACCTCCCATTCCCCCCTATCCCCACAACCAACATTGATAAATAATAAACAGCAATATTGATAAATAATAAACAGCAATATTGATAAATAATAAACAGCAATATTGATTAACAAGCAACAGCAATCCAATACCTGTTCCCGCTTGAGTCGATGTTCCCAATACCAATCCAATGTGATCAAATTCACATTATACTCGTCACACACAGTGTCATCCTCAAATTGGTAATACTCCTCATATGGCGTCTCCACCACCTCCTCCCCCACGGGTGCCGGGGTGCCCACGGGGGCGTCCACACCCTCCCCTGCAGGTACATCCACTGTGAGTGCGGGATCACCTGCAGCTGGTTGTGCAATTGGTATGTTTGGGTCAGTGGTGCTGGGGTCGGTTGTGGTGGTTGTGGGGTGTGTAGTGGTAGCGGTGGCGGCATCATGGGTGGTGGTGGTGGTTGGTTGGGGTTGTGGGTCTTGCTGCAAGCGGCGGGCCTTGCGTCGACCTTGCGCTGTTGTTGGTGTATTGTACGTGAGGATGGTGTGTGATGAGAGAGGTTGGACACATATTACTTTGTTCAACCAAGCACCACCGTATATATCACACCACTGTTTTCACAACATTCTTTTCCACGTACACAACCATGTACACAACCATGTACACAACCATGTACACAACCATTTACACAACCATGTACACAACCATGTACACAACCATGTACACAACCATGTACACAACCATGTACACATCACGCACAACCCCACACCACCAGCCCCACACCACCTTACCTTGCTCAGCATCAAGTTTTGCTTGGTTTGCTTCTGCCTCCAGTTCCATCTTGGCTTCCACACGTTCCTCTTTGATCTCCTCCACAACCTCGGGCGTCACTTGAAGAGATCCCACTGCTGCTGCTTCCTCTTGATATTGATAGTAGTCTTCCCAATGCAAACGACCAGTGGTGATAAACGCATCCCCCTGCTTGGGTTGGGGTTGGGTTTTGTGTTGGGATGAAGATGGTGGTCTTGGGTGATGGCTGGGGTGTGCCATCATTATCTCCCCCAACACACCAACACCGCAACTTCAGCAAATATCCCCCCCAAAACAACACACAATACCTTGTTTCCATCGGTGTATTTCATGCACACGCCACTGCGTTCCTGGTCTGACAATCCAACATTAGACAGCCACAACTTGTCATGCAAGTCGGGATTGATCACATACGAGCAATGCATCAATGCAAAGTTGCGTGCGGCAGGTTCAAATGCATGCACCCTGTATCCCAATGCAGCCAGCCACAGTGATGTAGCACCAATGTTGGATCCCACATCGAGCACAAGTGGATCTGTAATCTTGTCCTGCCGAACCTCATCGAAAAAGTTGGTCATGATTTTTTTCAGGTGTGATTTCCATTCATATGCACCATTGCTGTTGAATAAGCTGCCACTGATGCCATAGTCTGTTTCTGGGTGGTGCAACATCATGCGAAAGCTGGCATTGTAATTGCGATAGCTGGTTTGGTAGTTGACGGTGGCGTAAGGGAATGGCATGGTATCATGGTCGCAATAGTCAATTGATGTGTGCTCATTCTGTAGTGGTGTAGAGACCATGTGCATTGTATTGACGATGTGCACGTGTGCAATGACAACAACTGTTGGGAATACAACACTGATAAGCACCCCCACACATACCCGTTTATAGTGGATGCCCACAAGGTGACGCACAGCTTTATGACCCACAAAGCCCTCTCCATTGGCCTTGTTCCATGTGGGGGTTATTTTCCTGTGGGGGGAAAGGAGACACGTGACACATGACATGTGTCAAGACAGGGGCCTGATGGTACACATACTTGACACTGAATGACTTGTTCATAGACGTGGTTGTCATTGTGGCTAGCACCCACGTTCCCAGAACGAGGATTGGGAGCACGAGGAGCCAAGTTGCTGAGACATTCATCTGCGGAGCACGAGGGATCCTCCCACGCAGATTATGCATTGTGCTTGGTTACGCTGTGCTTGTGTCGTTTGTAGTTAAGTGGCGTTGTGTCTACACGAGCATAGTGCTATCAGGGGCTATCAATCAATGCTTCGATCTAACCGTCGCGCTAGCAGCTTAGCATGATCATTGTGCTATGTGTAGTACGTTACTAGATGTACTCTACTGATTTCCGGAATGAGTTGGCTGAAAGTCAGCCAAGTCAGCTATCAATAGTTGATTAATATAATGAGGGTTGGAGGCATGTGGTACATTACCAATGCACCAACGCCATGGACAATACTCACTTATACAGCTTGGATAAAACTGGGTACATAGGCAAACACAGGGCATCATCATCATCGACATCCACCCCCCCCCGACCATCACCACGATCACCATGAAGAGAAACCCCAAAATCAGGATCGTAGATGCCCTGCATGTAACGTGCACAGCGACATTCCATCCAAAAAGCAACACCATGCAAGTGATCAGCCATGATCGCCCATCATCATCGTCCCACATAACTGACACACTTGCAGCCATGTTTCTCCCAGAAGGCTACCCAGACAGCGTGCCGTCTGATTACCTGGCATTCCAGATGTGGGACACCATACAAGCATTGTGCAGCTATGTGCGGGGTGTATTGTCAAGCAATGCCCTGCTGACGGGGGTTGGGGTGGGTAGCACCACTGCGAATGCATTGTCTGCAACTGCGGCATTCGTGGTCAAAGATCTCACTGGCATGCTGGGAAGTATCTTGTTTTCCTATTGGCAGGGTGCCAAGCTCGATGCAGATGAGAAACAATGGAGGTACATATGATACATACTACTGTACGTATGGGATGCCGTACACAGATGGTTGTGTGTACACCACCCCTTTCACATACATCAGGTTATTTGCAGATGGTATGAACAATGTGGGTCTTGCCCTTGAACTGGCCTCCCCTCAATTCCCCTCGATGTTTATGCTCATGGCATGCATGGGGAGCATTGCGCGTGCCATCACTGGTGCCGCTGGTGCAGCAACACGCGCAGCTATGACACATCATTTTGCACAGCAATACAATGCTGCTGATATAGCTGCCAAGGAATGTTCCCAGGAAACAGCCACCGTGCTGGTGGGGATGTTGGTGGGGCTGGTTGTCGCACACGCTGCACAAGGTGTGTGTGTATGTGTGTGTGTGTGTGTGAGTATGTATGTGTGTATGTGTGTGTGTGTGTGTGTGTTGTTGCATACAAGCAAGGCAACATGCCGATGCACTTGACATTCATCACTACAACATACGAATATACAACATGAGATACACACATGCACACAGGACGTCCTGTTGTTGCATGGGGTGCATTTCTGGTGCTCATGGTGTTGCATATGGTGGCCAATGTACGCGCTGTGCGGTGTTTGGAACTGCGTAATGTCAATCGCACAAGAGCAGATATAGTGATTTATGATTTTATACACAGCAAGGTGGGTGTGATGGTGAGGATTGAATAAGTGGTGGGTGGGTGTTGTTGTTGTGTGTTGTTGTTGCGTGCTGTACTTATTGTGTGCTGTTGTCCAATGGAAGGATGTGTGTGTGTGTGTGTGTGTTTATGGATGTACACACATGTATGTACACATACACACATATACCTCTCGGTACACACACGCATACACATCATCCACCCCACCTATACTATCCCAGGGCAAGCATGTGCCTACACCACGAGATGTGGCTGCATGTGAACCGTTGCTCCCACCACCCATTGCTGCCATGGTGTATTGGACAAGAAGATGGATCCTAATCAGGCATCCACCCTCCAAGAGACCCTTGTCGTTTGGGGTTGCACTTGCAGCGCTGCAAAACACCACTGTGGTTGCAGGCATACCAGTTGAAGAGCAATCCTCACATTCATCTTCCGTACGACGGCGCAGTACACGGAGGGGTGTGGGCAGTGCATCCCCACCGAGAAACACCCCAGCACATGATGATGGTGATGGCCCCCCACCCGCACTGCTCCCATACATCATTACACAGCACAGCCCTACATCACGTGTGCTGGTAGCGTTGCAGGACAAGATAGAGGGGGCTGCGTTGTTGCAAGCCTATGCGCACGCGCGACTGATTGCCATGGGGGATGCCACACACACGGCGTGGCTTCTGCAGCACTGGGATGGGTTGCTAAAAAAGATGCGTGCTGCTGGGTGGGACCTGGAGAGGGTGCATTTGGCACCAGGGCAGCAGCGATGGCGCAGCACACATGATGAGTAGTGGCTGCTGTGTGCGTCATGCTGGATGTCACTGTCATTATTGAGCTGTTGTTGTTTTGAACTTTGGGACTTTTATTGATTGCATATTGTTTTGTAGTACAACTGTGACAACGATAGAACTAATCCCTGTGTTGCACCACAGAGTGTTGCACCAGTCAAACATCTGTCAGTGGTAGCCGACCAAAAAACCCTGCACGCATCTATCCCGGCACACCTGCACAATTTCAAACCCACCACAATGCGCTCCATGATGCAGCATGATTCAGGGTTGCACACCCTCGCGCCTCCACGAATCCTATACACATCCATCAGCACCAACCAGAATACCTCCACCACTCCAGTTGAACAAGCACTGCTGATTGCATCCCACACAACATACACTCGTGCATTCGTTCCAGCGGCTATGGAGCGTTCTGGCAACTGGCGTGACTTGGTCATTGGCCCCGCCTTGCAATGCCTCGAAGCCGCCTCCCTGGGCATGCCCTTTGAAGTGTGGAAGACACGCATGGGTCGCTTCCGCAACGAGGGCACCATTGAGTCACTGGTCAATGTGTACAAGGCTGGTGGTGGTGGGCTCAAGGGCATTGGGGCATTTTGGGCTGGCGTGGATGCCAAGGTGTGTTGGGATGGTGGATGGTGGATGCTATGTAGGCTATGGTGTGTGTATAGTGATCATAGTCATGCCTCCTTGTAAATCACCGACTTCCAATTCCCCCACACGTCATCTTCGTCCCCTCATCATCCCTCATCCCATCCCCGCATCATCCCATCCCCACATCATCCCCCCCCAACACACATCACAGATGGTAGAATCTGCACTCAAGGGTGCCATCCTCGTCTACAGCAAAGAAGCATTCAACAACACCTTTCTCTCCCTGGGTGTCAGCCCCGGGCTTGCGGGGGCCCTTGCAGGGGCCGGTGGGGGGGCCTGTCAGGTCAGCATCATGGGGCCCTGTACGTTTTTGGTGACTGGTAAGGTAACAGGGGACCCCAATGAGTCCACCATGCAGCGCATACAGAGGACATACCGTACATCAGGGCTTGGGGTATGTGTAGTTTTGTTGGTTTCTTGAGTATTTTCTGTTTCACGATTGTATGTTATGTTATACACACATTGTATACATTTCCTATACAAACACATTCTGTACACATTTGCTGTACTGTCCCCTGCACACAACCCATCACCACATCACCACCACCATCCACACCATCACCCCCCCACTCACAGGGTTTTTACAAGGGTGGCAGTGCCATTGCCCTGAGGCAAATGTCCAACTGGGCAAGCAGGCAGGGTTTCACTGAAGCTGTGCGTGACAGGTTCAAGGTGATGTTTCATGGCACACGTGATGCACAGCTGAGCAAGCCTCAGGAGGTGGGGGCGGGTGTTGTGGGAGGTAGGTGGGAGGGGGGGGGGATGTATACGTGCATGGAGGGGTTGTGTATACAGTTGTGTATACACATGCAGACACATACGTTTGTACGTTTGTACAAGTACACACAAGTGCACGTTGCACAACACCATGAACAATACAACCACATGAACAACACAACAAGAACAACACCTGCAACACATTGTATGCACATACACACACATACAAACACATATATACACACATATATACACACATATATACACACATATATACACACATATATATACACACACATATATACACACAGGTATACTTGCATGTTGGAATCACCCAGTGGAGGTTGCACGCATAGAAATGCAAGCGCGTGCTGATCAGGGGCAAAAGGGGTTGAGTCTTGTGCAAGTGCTGAACATGGTAGGAGGGGGGGGGGAGTAGTGAGGGGTGCATGTGTGGGTGTTGTAGGGTGTGGGCGTGTGTGGATATGTGTGGGTGTGATGTGTCATGGTGGGACACATGAGGTGTGTGTTGTGTGTTGTGTGTATGCACATCATTGGTCACCACAAACACCTGCAATTACTCATCATTGGTCACCACAAGCACCACCTATTACGCATCATGCACATTCATCACTATGCACACAGAAAGCACCACCTATTACTCATCCCACACACAGATTGTCAAGGAACAAGGTCCCACTGGTTTGTTCAAGGGCATTGTACCCCGCATGCTGCTTGGTATGTATACTACTGTTGTGTTTATTTTTTGTTTGTGGTTGTATGGTTGTATGGTTGTATGGTTGTATGGTTGTTTATTTGTTTCTTTTTGTGTGTGCATGTCTGTGTATAAGGTGTGTAGTGTTGGTTTGAACAGTAAATGTGCACCATAACAAACATGCATTGCTTTTCCTTACCAATTTTACACCCAATTCCACACCCCCACCCGGCATACCCCAACACACCGGACACCCCCAACACACCCCAATACACCCCAACACACACCCCAACACAGGTGTATATCAAACATTGTTTATGGTGACTGGAGTGAAACTGGTCAAAGATATGTTGGACAGCAAATGAGCGTCCACACACACACACACACACACATTTGTTTCATTGTGAATGCCGGCATTGCTGTCAATGGGTGATGAATGTGGTATTAATGGGTTACCAATGTGTGTATATGACATTATACGCACTCACTATATGTAACTGAGCAATGAACATCATCATCATCATCGACAACAACAGAGCACTCACCAATCATCATCATAATGTTGGTACACTATCGCTCCTTGTGTACACACAGCCATACAACACACCAAAAAACACTCATCATGGCAAAATGAACCACTTCCCCTCTCTCACTCCCTCCTCTCACACACTTTCATTCCTCACACTCTACTTGCCCAATGCATCAAATGCGTTACACTGTGTCTATCATCGTCAATTGCCTCACAGCCCTGTCACCAGCATCAAATGGAAAACCAGCACCAACCCTATCTGCTGCATGACTAATCTTATTTCTATTAATGTCATTTTTATCATTCCGGTGGTTTTTGTTTTCACTATTCTTTCTATTGTTATTGTCAAGGCCACGTGTGATGACTGTTATGATGTTGTCTTGACTGGGGGTTGATATTGTCCATCCTTGTGCTGCTTGACCATTGTTGGTGTTGTGCAGTGCAGTGCTGTTTGTGGGTGGGTACAACAGAGAGTGTGGGTGGGTACAACAGAGAGTGTGGGTGGGTACAACAGAGAGTGTGGGGGGGTACAACAGAGAGTGTGGGGGGGTACAACAGAGAGTGTCAGTGTCATGTTGATGATAACAAGGTGTGATATTAGTTGTCAGAGGTTGCTCATGGTTGCTATTAGCTGATGTCAACATAGGTGCATGGTGTGGTCCACCTCAATCACTGCATACACAACCTCGATCACTGTATACACACCCTCGATCACTGTATACACAACCTCATTCACTGTATACATATGGCACTGTATACACCCCCCCTACATGTGCACCTCCATACCACAATTTCACCCCAGCATCAGCCACTTGCTTTCCCAGTACACTATCCACCACATACCCCCTCCCACCCCCAAGGGGGCTCCAAGGGGCCCCTCCTCCATGCATGTTGAGTATGAGGGCACTTGTGTGGGGGTGCATCACATTGCTGAGGTGCTTCAAGAACCCATCTGTGTGAGGATGTGGTGTGTGTGTATGTGTGAGGGGGTGCATGTGTGTGTGCGTAAGGATGTGTAGATATGTAGAAAGGCATGTGATTGTTGTAAAGTACACAGTGACGCATGTGTGTGTGTGTGTGTGTGTTTGTATTTGATATAATACACAGTGACGCACACATCTGTCAGCAACAACAGTGTACCTGGTTGCAGCAGCACTGCAGGTACTTGGTCATCACCATCAAATGCATCAATAATAACAATATCCACACTCCCATGTTGCTGCTCTTTCATAAACGTCTCTGCTGACACAGTGTGGATGTGAAGGTTGATGTCATTCCTGTGTGGGGGTTGATGTCATTCCTGTATTCATTGTGTGTTGACCATGTTTGTTTTGACATTGGTAATGTTGACCATGTTTGTTTTGACTTTGGTAATGTTGAACATGTTTGTTTTGACATTCTTGATGTTGAAAACCATGGTCTTGACATTGGTAATGTTGACCAAACCCATCACACACACACACACACACACACACACACACACACACACACACACACACACACAC
>VFQP010002087.1_pt1 | contig 23525 bp, 19 predicted proteins | sample 3512351 | NCBI WGS metagenome assembly VFQP01 (sample SAMN10412372, study PRJNA504923) | tailings metagenome | isolation source: Relicate 1 Philex TSF1 revegetated site | place: Philippines: Tuba, Benguet | collected 2017-08-29
CGAAGCCCTTCCCAAATCCGTCCGCACGGTGACCCTGGCCGACTCGCCCGGTATCGAGCTCTTGAACGTGCGCACCGGCGACACGTTCGAGGCCCACGATCATGCAAATGAAGATCACGACCACAATGATGACCATGCCCATGATCACAGCGACCACGGTCATGCTGCCGGAGCAGGTCAGCACGACGATGGCCATGCCGACGATCATGCTCATGACCACGAGAGCAGCGGCCGCGACGGCCACGTCTGGCTCGATCCCCAGAACGCCCGCAAGATGATCGCCGAAATTGCACGCGTCCTTTCGGAGGCTTCGCCGTCCGACGCTGAGAAGTTCAAGGCCAACGCCGAGCGCGCAACGGCCGCCGTAGACGCCCTCGAAGCCGACATTGCCCGCGACGTCGCCCCCCTCAAGGGCAAGCCCTACGTCGTTTTCCACGACGCCTATCAGTATTTCGAGCGCAGGTTCGGCCTTGAGGCCGTCGGCTCCATCACCGTAAGCCCGGATGCCCAGCCGTCCGCGAAACGCCTGACGCAAATCCGCAGGAAACTCTCCTCTCTCTCTGCGGCCTGCGTCTTTGCTGAGCCTCAGTTCAAGCCCAAGCTTGTCGCAGCCGTGACCGAAGGTACGAAGGCACGATCGGGCACTCTCGATCCGGAAGGCGCCTTGGTGGAGCCCGGCCCCGGCGCCTACGATGCCCTGCTTCGCAATTTGGCATCCGGACTTAAAGCCTGCCTGACGGACGGCAGCTGATCTCTGCGAACTCGCGCAAAAGAAAACGGGCGGCTGCCATGCAGTCCGCCCGTTTCATTCCATTCGAGTGTCGCGTTTATTCGACGGTGGTCTGCGAAGCGCGAGACACCTTGCCACCCACCTTGCGGCCGTAGCGCGTCACGACATCCTGCTCAACCGGCTGCACCGCGTTGCTCGCACCTTCTTGGGTATAGGTGCCGTCGGGGTTGCGCGAGTAAATCGTCACAGCTTCTTCATCGGATGCCGCTGGAGCAGCGGACGACGAACCCGAAGCAGGCGTGCTTTTTGCCTCCTCGTCGGCATAAACGACGAATCCAGTCTTCGGAGGATTCGTGACCGAGCGCGTCTTGGCTTTGGGCTTCTCGGGCTCGGCAGCCGGTTCGGGCTGCGCATCCGCAGTTTCCACGCCGCCGCTGGTCTTGAAGCGCTCCCACGTCACGACGACTTTCGTGCCCGTCGGGACCTTCGGGTAGAGATCGATCACGTCCTCGTTGAACATGCGGATGCAGCCCTTCGAGACGTTCTGCCCGATCGTCCAGGGGGCATCCGTGCCGTGAATGCGGTAGGTGCTCGAGCCCAGGTAGAGAGCGCGAACGCCGAGCGGATTCATCGGATGGCCGCCGGGGACCCAGCTCGGAAGCTTGGGGTTCTCACGGAGCATCTCTGGGGTCGGACGCCAATCCGGATTCTCGCGCTTGGCCGACACAGTGGTCGTGCCCTGCCAACGGCTCTGCTCGCGCGGAATCGCGATCGGATAGCTCATGGCCTGACCGGCCTTGGTGATGTGGTACAGGCGGCGGTCGCCAAAGCTGACGATGATCTGACCAGCCGAGTACTTGGAATCGAAGCTCACGACCTGGCGCTTCTGGCCGCCGTATTCCGGCTCGCCGCCCCAAAGGAATTCGATCAGGCTCTGTGCGCTCGCTGCGGTCGACATGCCAACCAACGCGGTTGCCGCGACCATCCCCGCCAAAACGCCGCCGATCTTTGCCTTCAACACCGACATCTACGAACTCCCGCTGTCCAAAGCTTGCGAAGGTCGAAACAGTTCCCTCTCTGGCCTCGACCGCCGCCGGCATGTTGCGCCTGTTTAATGAAGGCCTCGTATAAAGCGTTCCGAAATTTCGCGGCAGAGCAGCACGGTCACACAGCGGTCATCATCGCCCCCTGGCGGACGACTTGCAATGCAACCGATGCAGATCGGCAACGGTTGCCGATTTCCGAGGCAGAACGGGCCTTTAATGAGCGCCGGATAACGATTTCACGACGCATTGACAGGAGAACAAAAAAAGAACAAATTCGACCGTCATACAGGTGACGTGTGAGCGCGTTGCCGGCTCGTCCGGTTGCTCAGCAGCAAATTGCGAATCCGTACGTAGTCGTTGCGTGAGTTGCGTACCTCAGTAGCGTGAAGTTGCGTGGCGTTGAGTTGCGTAGGCGTCCTTCGCCCGGTCTCGGATCCCTCTCCCAAGACCTATGCCGAAGGATCGCTTTTCCCCGCCGAATGCTCTCGTGGAGCCAGTCCGCGTTCAGTTGCGTCCCCCCTAGTTGGTCTGGCCCAGCGGCCGGAATGGAACCCCCGCCATTCCGGCCGATTTTTTTGCGCAGGAAGCCTCAGCGTGCCACCGGTTCCGTGGTCGCGAGCCCGTCTGCCCCCATGAACGCGACGAGTATCCGCATGAGTCCGGGCCCGATATTCCGGCCATTGTGAGGGACGGCGATCGCCTCGAGCACCGCATCGCCCGCGCGATAAACATGAACACCCTTCTCGCCGTAGTTCACCTCAAGTTCGCCTTCGAGAACATACCCGAGCACGGGCACCCCATGCGTGTGCCAGCCCGTTTCCTGGCCCGGAGTGAGCGTCACAATGGCAGCCGTCACTCTCGCCGGTGCGCTGGTTGGATAGACGATGGCCTCTCCCACAATGGTCTCGCCGGACGAAATCAATGGCGCCGCAGGCTGGAGCGGCTCCCGGGCGCGCAGGCCATCGACACCTGCCGCCACGATGAGAACGCCTACAACCGCGGCCGCGGCGGGAATACGGAGGTTTCCAAGCATGTGTTCACCCCATAGAACGGTAGCCACCAGGCTGCCCGGCTGAGCAGCTGAAGGATCATGCCTGAGATTCGAAGAACGATGGACCGAAGCTCCACATGCGGCTGAGTGCGAAAATTCGGACGCTGGCGGCTTTCTCCCTGCTCCTCCTCCTAGCCGCCTCAGGGCTGCCGGATACGCCACGAGCAGAGCAACCGGTTTTTCCGCGCGGACAACTCGAGCCCGAGGCCGCGTCGGGTCACTCGGAAAAGAACCTCGCCGTCGCCAAGAAATTCATGGTCTCCACGGCCGACCCTCTCGCTTCGGATGCGGCACGGGACATGTTGCGCGCGGGTGGCTCGGCGACCGACGCGGCGATCGCGGCCCAGCTGGTGCTCGGGCTCGTCGAGCCGCAGTCGTCCGGGCTCGGCGGCGGTGCATTTTTTCTGCACTGGGATCAGCGGAAGAAGGAGCTACGATCCTATGACGGCCGTGAGACGGCGCCCTCTGCCGCGCGCCCCGATCGCTTCCTGAAAGACGGCAAGCCGATGCACTTCTCCTTCGCGGTCCAATCGGGCTTGAGCGTCGGAGCGCCCGGGCTTCCACGCTTGCTCGAGGAAGCCCACAAGCGTCACGGCAAACTACCGTGGCCCAAGCTGTTCGAGCCTGCCATCAAGCTGGCCCGAGAGGGCTTCGAGGTTTCGTCGCGGCTGCACTACACGTTGCGATGGTTCGGCCCGTCGGTGCTGTCGTCGGACGCGCGCCGCTATCTATTCGATGAAAAAGGCGCCCCGCGACCCGTGGGCTATCGGCTCAAGAACCCGGATTATGCAGCAACGCTCGAAAGGCTCTCAACCGGCGGAGCGGACGCGTTCTACTCGGGCCCCATCGCGGAAGCGATCGTCGAAGCCGTCAAGACGGCGCCAAACGCTGCCGGCGATCTCACACTGGCGGATCTCGCCGGCTACAGGATCGCCGAGCGTCCGCCAGTCTGCATCGACTACCGCGCCCATCGCGTTTGTGGTGTGGGACCGCCGTCATCCGGAGGGACGGCGATCGCTCAGACGCTGGGAATGATCCAACGCTTTGATCTCGGCCGCGGGCCCGGTAACGCGATGCGCATCTCGGCCATGCATCTCATCACGGAAGCCGAGCGTCTCGCTTATGCGGACCGCGACCGCTATATCGGCGATCCCGATTTCGTCACCGTGCCGCCAACCCTGCTCGATCCGGTGTATCTTGCGGCACGTGGCCAATTGATCGATCCGGCGCAGGCCATGCTGCGCGCGGATCCGGGCTCACCTCCGGGAGTGGAAAAACACGCTTTCGGGGACGACGCGACACTCGAACGCGCAGGGACCAGCCACCTCTCGATCATAGACGCGGACGGCAACGCGGTCGCCATGACGACCACGATCGAAGGCGCTTTTGGTTCGGGGCTATTTGCTGCAGGCTTCCTGCTCAACAACGAGCTGACCGACTTCTCCTTCCGGCCCCAAGATTCCGCCGGCCGGCCGGCAGCCAATCGTGTCGAAGGCGGTAAGCGGCCGCGTAGCTCGATGGCGCCCACGATTGTTTTCGACGGCAAGGGAAACGTGTTCGCGGTTCTCGGCTCGCCGGGCGGAAGCCGTATCATTCTCTATGTCGCGAAATCTCTCATCGCCCTCATCGACTGGAACCTCGATGCGCAGGCCGCCGTCGCATTGCCGAACTTCGGCAGCACCGGATCGTCCCTTGAGTTGGAACTCGGCTGGTCGACGATCTGGCGAGCGCTGATGCTGCGAAGCTATGGGCACGTCATCACGCCAGATCTGATGATCTCCGGCTTGCATGTGGTCGTAAAACGGAACGGCCTCCTTGAGGGCGGAGCAGACCCGCGCCGCGGAGGGCAAGCCCTTGGCGACTGACACGCAGCACGCTACGCAGAGCCCGCTTTCGATCACCGTCGTTGGCGCGGGCATCCTTGGGCTCTGGCAGGCCTTGACGTTGTCGCGGCGCGGCCATCGCGTGCGGCTCGTCGAGAAGAGTGCAACGCCGTTCTCCGCAAGCGCGAGCCGCTACGCGGGGGCGATGCTCGCGCCCGGATGCGAAAGCGAGAACGCACCGGAAGTGCGCGATCTCGGTCCGCGCGGCCTCGCTCTGTGGCGTGAGACTTATCCGCATCTTGTGAATGCCGGCAGTCTCGTGGTGGCCGCTCCCCGCGACTATCCGGAACTCTCCCGCTTCGCCAAGGCAACGGCGCCGCCGCAGACGCTCGATGCAAACGGCCTTGCCGCACTCGAACCAGATCTCGCCGGCCGCTTTCAAAATGCGTTCTATTTTCCCGACGAAGCCCACATGGCTACGCCGCAAGTCCTCGAATTTCTGCTGGAAGCCGTACGCATAGCGGGAGCAACGGTGGAACTTGGCGCCGCCTGGACATCACCATCTGCGGCCGACGTCGTCATTGACTGCCGCGGCATGGCGGCCGCCCCTGACTTGCCCGCTCTGCGCGGCGTGCGCGGTGAGCGGCTGCTGATCCGGAGCGAAGACATTCGTCTTACTCGCCCGGTCCGATTGCTGCATCCCCGCCACCCGCTCTATGTCGTGCCCTGGAGCAATGGGCGCTTCATCGTCGGCGCTACCGTCATCGAAAGCGAGGACACGGGCGGGATGACCGTGAGGTCCGCGCTCGATCTCCTAGGCGCCGCTTACACGCTCCATCCGGCATTCGGCGAAGCTGAGATCCTCGATGCGGGAGCCGGTGTCCGCCCCGCTTTCCCTGACAACCTGCCCCATGTCGAAATCCGCGAGAGAGGTAGCCGCATCTACGTGAACGGCGCCTTCCGGCACGGCTTTCTGCTGGCGCCGGTTTTGGCCGAAGTGGTCGCTGACAATCTCGCTAACCAAACGCCGCATTCCCTGATCGTGCCAGCGTGAAGCATTGGCCTCGCCCGCGAGTTACGGCTAAGGTCCACGCCATGTCGAACACACCGAACACCACGCCGGAACCCGGCACGCAAACAAGCTTCGGCTTTCGCGCTGTACCCGAGACCGAGCGTCAAGGCCTGGTCAACCAGGTCTTTTCGTCCGTCGCCTCGCGCTACGACCTGATGAACGATCTCATGTCGGGCGGGCTGCACCGGCTCTGGAAATCCGAGTTCGTTGCCATGCTCGGCGCGCCGCGGGGCGATAGTCCCTTCAAGCTCCTCGACGTGGCCGGGGGCACCGGCGACATCGCCATCCGCTACGCGGAAAGCTCGGGCCCGAATGCGACGGCCGTCCTCGCGGACATCAGCCCCGAGATGCTCGCGGAGGGGCGCACCAAGGTGGCCGCGCGCGGCCTCGGCTCGCGCATTCGCCTGACGCAGGGCAACGCCGAAGCACTCCCGTTTCCGGACCGCACGTTTGACGCCTACACGATCGCTTTCGGCATTCGCAACGTCACCCACATTGACGCGGCGCTGCGCGAAGCCCATCGCGTGCTCAAGATCGGCGGTCGCTTCCTGTGCCTGGAATTCTCCGAGTGCCAAGTGCCGCTGCTCGACCGCCTCTACGACTTCCATTCGTTCGAGGTGATCCCGCGTCTCGGCAAGCTGACGACGGGCGATGCCGAGTCCTACCAGTATCTGGTCGAGAGCATCCGCCGCTTCCCCAACCAGGAGAAGTTCGCGGCGATGATCCGCGATGCAGGATTCGAGCGCGTCTCCGTGAGAAATCTGACCGGCGGCATCGCGGCCATCCACTCCGGCTGGAAGCTCTAGACCTCTCCCCGGTCAGCGCGGCGGGAGAATTCCGTCTGCCCGCCGGACGCGAGGATGCGCGCCTGCTCGATCCAGTTCTCGCGCTCGATGCGGCCCTTGAAATCCAGAAGCTGGCTGATCCGGTCCACATCCGCGCCGGTCCAGTTCGCCACTTGCTCGTAAGACGTGATGCCCAACGAGTTGAGCTTCTTTTCGATTAGCACGCCGATGCCACGGATGCGCTTGAGGTCGTCGATCGCCCCGGATCCGAAATCATGAGCATGACCGCCGCGCAGAGCCTCCGAGCGAACCGATCTCAATCCGGCGTATCCCTCGTCGCGCCCTGGAATCTCTGACGGGCCGCTGAATTCAGGCTGATCGGATGGCGCTTCGGGCTCCGCATGGGCTGCGGCAGGCACATCGGTCGGATCGCCCGCGCCTTCCTGCCGGACCCGCTCGATCCCCGCTGCTTCGAACGCGACAGAAGGCGCCTCGACGGCAACCGCAGGTGCAAAGACCGCTTCGGGTGAAAGTCCGCGCGTCAGGAAACGCGCCTGCTCGACCCAATTCTCGCGGCTGATCCGGCCCGGCATGCCGAGGAGCGCTTCCGCTTCCGCCACGTCCGCATCCAACCACGCGGCGATCTGCGCGAGATGCGTGATGCCGTTCGATCGCAATACGGCTTCGGATTCCGGATCGACGCCGATGATGCGGTGCAGGCGATCGCCTTCCACCGGGGCAGCGGCAATGGCGACGTCGGCCAGCTTGCGGGAATAATCGGTGTCGCGGCCGGCAGCGAGAATTTGCGCCTGCTCGATCCAGTTTTCGCGCTCGATGCGGCCCTGGAAACCTAAAGTTTGGCTCACGTTCCGCACGTCATCAGGCGTCCAGGCCGCGATTGCCGCAAACTGATGCACGCCGTAGCGGATGAGACGGTCTTTGGTGTCGGGATCGATCCCGCGGATGCGCGCGAGATCGTCGATCGGCCCCGCGACAAGCGTCTCCGTCGCATCACCCGCTTCAGCAACCGGCGCATCGATGCCCGGCAATGTATCGGCCTCTAGCTCGTCGAGCTCGAGCACCGGTTCTTCCTGAGCCGCCACGGATTCGACCTGTGTCTCAGCCTCGGCCGGTTCCTCGACCGTAGCTTCGGCGACAGGTTCGAATTGGGGTTCCGGTTCCGTGATCTGGTCGGCGGCGGCTAGGCGCTCGGCGGCTTCAGCTTCGGCGCGAGCCCGGGCTGCCAATGCCGTCGCAGCGGCAGCGACCGCGATCTGCGCATAGCTTTCGCCGTGATACGGCTCCGCGCTCTCCTTCTTTGCTGGTGGAGCAGGAGCGGGTTCTGGCGCAGGAGGCGCAACTTCAGCGACAGGTTCCGGTTCGGCCACAGCGGCTGGCCCCGGTTCCGGCTCTGGCACAGGTTCGCGGACGGGCTCTCTCTCTGGCACAGGGGCAAGGGCAGGCTCCGGAGCGCTCGCAACGGGTGGCGTATCGACCTGCGGAGGGGCCGGCAGCGGCTGAACCTCGACAATCGGCTGGCCGGAAAAAACAGGCGGGACGGTTGGGCCTGGCTCGCCCGAAAGCGCGCGGCCGAAGCGATCTGTATCGACCGCTTTTGGGGCGGCGACAGTCGTCGGCGCTAGCGAGGATGAATTCGCCGGAACCGCGACCTCGCGCGAGCCGTAAATCGCGCGCCGCATCACGCAAGCTAACGAGGTGCCGAGCAGAAAGGCCCCCAACAACAGCAGGAAAGTCTGCATCAGCAAAATCGTCATTCGCCCCAACTCCTCCTCAAAGACTGCGCCACCCCGAAAATCGGCTCAGTCTTCGACGCGTCCGCAACTGATCCACCCCACGACAAGGCCGATGGCGAACGCCGCGGCCAGGTACCAGAACAACTTCACGACCAGGTAATCCATAACGCTTCCCCACCTCGATCCCGGCTAGTTCGTAAAGACCTTGAATTCGATCCGCCGGTTCTTCGCCATGCCTTTCGGCGTATCGTTCGAGGCCACGGGACGCGTTGCACCGAAGCCGACCGACGAAAGCCTGTCCTGCGCCACCCCGGCGTGGACCAGACTTCTCAGCACGGCGCGAGCGCGCCGTTCGGATAGCCTCTGATTGCGATCCGCCTCGCCCTCGGAATCCGTGTGTCCCTCGACTTCAACGCGCGCACCGGGGCACGCCTTGATGATTTCGGCCAGCTTGGCGATCGTCAGCGAGCTCTTGGGATTGATGTCCGAGCTTGCACGGTCGAAGAGGATCACGCCCTTGGCGGCGGCCTGCTCGAGCCGCTGCTCGCAAGCGCGCGTTTCCGCCGTCGTCTTGCGCTGCTCGTTGGCCTTCGCCTCTGCATCGGCCTTTGCTTCGGCCTCCATGTCGGCTTCCTGCTTGGCCTTCTGTGCCTCGGCTTCTTCCTTGGCCCGTTGTGCGGCCTCCGCCTCTTCCTTCGCCTTTTGCGCGACAGCTGCGGCCTCAGCCTCCCGCTGGGCCGTGGCCGCAGCTTCGGCTTCTGCCTTGGCCTTCTGCTCGGCGGCGGCAGCTTCTGCTTCTTGCTGCGCCTTTAGCATCGCAGCAGCATGCTCTTCTCGGGCCTTCTCGGCGGCAGCCGCTTCGGCTTCTTGCTGCGCCTTCAGCGCGGCTGCAGCCTGCTCTTCTTCGCGCGCCTTCTGGGCGGCGGCGGCTTCCTCTTTGGCCTTGGCATCGGCTGCAGCCGCTTCGGCGTCTTGCTTTGCCTTCAGCGCGGCTGCAGCCTGCTCCTCTTCGCGCGCCTTTTCGGCTGCGGCGGCTTCCTCTTTGGCCTTGGCCTCGGCAGCGGCGGCGTCGGCCTCTTGCTGAGCCTTCACAGCGGCCTCGGCTTCTTCCTTGGCCTTCTGCTCGGCGGCGGCAGCTTCAGAATCCTGCTTTGCTTTCGAAGCGGCGGCTTCCACCTCCGCCTTTGCGTGCTGCTCGGCTTCGGCGTCCTGCTGCGCCTTCTGTGCCGCAGCGGCCTGTTCCTCTTCGCGAGCCTTCTCGGCGGCAGCGGCTTCCTCTTTGGCCTTCGCCTCGGCAGCAGCCGCTTCGGCTTCCTGCGTGGCTTTCAAGGCAGCAGCCTCTTGTTCCTCTTTGGCCTTCTGGGTGGCTGCGGCTGTCTCGGCGTCTTGCTGCGCCTTGGCTGCGGCCTCTTCCTTGGCTTTCTGGTCGGCGGCGGCTGCTTCAGCCTCCTGCTGCGCCTTAAGCGCGGCTGCAGCTTGTTCTTCTTGCTGCGCCTTCGCGGCAGCGGCGGCCTCTTCCTTGGCCTTCTGCTCGGCCGCGGCTGCTTCCGCTTCCTGCTGCGCCTTCAGAGCGGCTGCAGCCTGTTCCTCCTGCCGTGCCCTTTCGACTGCGGCCACTTCTTCATTGGCTTTCGCCTCGGCGGCGGCAGCTTCTTCAGCTTGCTGCTGGGCCTTCTCAGCGGCCTCGGCCTCGATTCTGGTTTTTTGGGAAACGCCCTCGCTCACTGGACCGGCGGCATGTGGCCCTATGCTGGCGGGCGCCTGCGCCACGCCGGCCAGGTCGGTTTTGAGCTGAACGGTTCGTGTGCCCCAGACCGAGCGAACGGCGTCGAGAGCGGCTTTGGGCTCGCCGTCTTTGCTGGCTCGTCCGGTGATGACCGCATCGCGGCCCGTATAGGCGACCTGAGCCCAGGGTTGACCGGCAGCCCGCAGAGCTCCGGTCGCTCGCTCCGTAAGGTCAGCCTCGACGTGAGGCTGCTCCCGGTAGAACGTCCCCCAACTCAGCATCGCGATAGGAATGAGCCCCCACAGCCAACGCGACGGATTACACCTCATTCCCGCCCAAGCTCCCCAATTCGTGTCGATCTCGAACGACGGACGCCATTCCCCGCGTCGTAGTTCGGCCCCCCGGCCGAGCTAACGCGTTGCACTATAGACAAGGCTTTCCGGGTTTCCAAGTTGGACCGGACCCGGAGCCCGCGCGACTAACCGGCTCAAACTGCAATGGCCTCGCCGCGACTATGCCTCCTCATTAAGCATCTCTGTTTACAATCAGAAGACGCTATCCACCGCGGATATTGCACTGCCGCATATTTGTACCGCCCAGACCGCCCTTTTCCACTTGCCAACCATGGCACGGGGGTCTCAACTGAGACGTGTGACATCGGACTACGGATTTCGAGTTGAACGATTTCTGCGCACCAATTGCACGGCCTTTCTGCCTGAAGCATCCCGACCGAGGACGCATGAAATGACGGTCAGGTTCTTGATCGTCGACGATCATCCCCTCTTCCGCGAAGCGTTGCAGCTCGCGATCCAATCGGCATATCCGGCGGCCGAGATCGCCGAAGCGTCTTCGATCGCGGCGGCCCGCGAAGCTTTGTCCAGCGCAAACCCGTTCGACCTGCTGCTCCTCGACCTCACAATGCCCGGAACCCGCGGTTTCGACGGCCTGATCGAGCTGCGTGCGGCGCGGCCCAAGCAGCCGATCCTGGTCGTATCCGCCCACGAAGACCCGCGCATCGTCCACGAGGCGATGAGCTGCGGCGCGGCTGGCTACATCTACAAATCGGCCAAAAAGGGCGAGCTGGCCGAGGCGATCCAGGATGTGATGGCAGGCCTCGTCGTGCTGCCTAAGGGATATCAACCTCCGGCCCTCGACAACGGCACGTCACGGGAAGCGGACCTCGCTGCGCGTGTGGCGTCGCTCACGCGTCAGCAGCTCCGCGTGCTCCAGATGGTCCGCCAGGGCATGCTGAATAAGCAGATCGCGCATGAACTGGGCGTCGGCGAAACGACGATCAAGGCGCATGTGTCTGAAATCATGCGCAAACTCAATGTCGTTTCGCGCACGCAGGCGGTCATCGAAGTGTCCCGCCTCGATTACGATTCAATACTCGCGAGCGCCGCTGCCAAGGAGCCGGACAAAAATCCTGCCGGATCGTGAGCCTGAACAGGAATCAGCCGATTAGATGCGTGACGAGCGCCCGGAGTTCCGCAGGCTTCACAGGCTTCCGTAGAATTTCACACCCGGCAGCCGCCACGGCCTCCGCCACCTCTGCCGAATGATCCGCCGTGATCACTATGGCTTCCACCGCCTGTCCGTGCACTTCGCGCAGCCGGGAAACCGCGGACAGCCCCGAATGTCCATGATCGAGATGGAAGTCGGCCAGAATGATATCCGGCCGGAACCCCGGCTCGGCCGCGAGCAGGGCTTCGACATCCGCTAAGCCTGCCATGAGACGGGCGTCGCACCCCCAGCGGTCGAGCAGCGCGCGCATCGCTTCACGAACGGCGCCGTCGTTGTCGATCACGACCGCCTTTATCGCCGTCAGTCCGTAGGCGCGCGAGGCAGGGCGCCGGTCCAGCGTGGCGCCCCGGCGCGGGAATGCATCTTCGGCGAGTGGAACATAGAGCGAGAAGCGCGTCCCCTGCCCGACGCGCGAGCAAAGCTCGATACGGTGTCCCAGCGCCTCACCCATGCGCGCAATAATGGCGAGTCCGATCCCGAAGCCGCCCGCGTGAGAGCGCTGCCCCGCCGCCCCGCGATGAAACTCCTCGAAGATCTTCGTCTGCTCGGACGGAGAAATGCCGGGCCCTGTATCCCAGACATCGATCCTGAGCTGCGCGCCGCGCCTGCGGCTGGCGAGAAGCACGCGGCCGCGTTCGGTGTACTGCACGGCGTTGGCGAGCAAGTTCTGCAGGATTCGCCGCAGCATGAGCGGATCGGACGTCACCGTGACTTCGCGCGTCCGCATCGAAAGCTCGAGGCCCTTATCACGGGCGATCGGCTCGAGATCGACCAGAACCGAGCGGAACAGGTCCAGGATCTCGACGGCCTGGAAGGACGGCCTCAGCGCGCCGGATTCGAGCTTCGATAGATCGAGGATTGTGCGCAGCAATTCCTCGACCGTGGAAAGCGCATGGTCCACCTGCCCGATCAAACGCGTGTGTTGGGGATCGTGATGAATCTCGCCGAGCGCGGAGATAGACAGCCGCGCTGCATGCAGCGGCTGCAGCAGGTCATGCCCGACAGCCGTGAAAAATCCGGTCTTGAAACGGTTCGCACGCTCTGCCTCGTCGCGCGCCAGCGTGAGCTGCTGGTTCGCAGCCTCCAGGCGGTTGAGCGCCGCCTTCAACTCCTCCGTGCGGGCGCGAACCTGCGTCTCGAGGCCGATAGCGGTCTGGAACATGGAGTAGGCGTTCGCCTGATAGTCCATGGACCGCTCGACGCGCTGCATCAGTGCGGCATTGATTTTCGCAAGCTTCTGGTTGCGCCGCTCAAGCTCATCGAGCGCGTCATAAGGCGAGGCAGAATTGGTCCGGTTTTCGCCGCTCACCGCACATCTCGCCGCGAACCGAAGGCGACCCCTGTCAGCGTTTGATTGAGGTGCATCGAGTTGTGCTGCTCACCGTAAGTGTGGAATCCGACGACGCCATAGGTCCGGTAGAGATCCTCCATCTGGCGCCGCACCTGCCGGTTCTCGGCGTCCAGGCGCCTCAGGACACAGTCGAAACCAAGCACGAAGTCGATTCCGCCGAGCGTCTTGTCGAGATCTTCCAGCACCCGCTCGGTGGAAAGCAACATGTCCTTCGGACGCGCGACCGTAAACACGAGACCTTCGTCGATAGCGCAGAAGAAAGAGAGACTGCCGTCGGCATTCATATTGCGAATGGACCGGCAATAATAATCGCCGCCAACTTTCACGACGAGCGGATAGGACGCGAAACTGAAGGGCCCCAGTTCGTCGGGCATGAGACCGATCGCAGACGCGTACTCCCGCGCCGCTGGCTCGGCATTGAGTTCTTGCACCGTACGGCACTCCGCATCCGCCGCCGTCACGACCAGCTTGATTTGCGTCGGCTCGAAGTTCGAGGTCTTGAAGATCTGGAACGGGAAATCGCTCTCCACCATCATGACGATGGCGGACCGCTTCAACACGCGCCCTTCGTGGATGAGGACGGTCTCACGGAAACGAAGGCCGTCCCCCGCCGAGCCCCCGATGAGTTGAATGTCTCCGAAAGCCCAGTGCACCGCGGCGACCAGTGTCTCCTCGGCATTGGACAGGCCATCGACGAGCATCACGCCAAACACGCGCTCCGCGAGCTTCTCGTCGCCCGGTGCGCCGATCCGCGCCTTGAGCCCACGCACGATCTCGCTCGCTCGCTCCACGCCGAACGCGCCGACGTCCTCGATGACACCGGTGTGGATGCGAAAGCCCCGGCGCGGAAATGCGATGAGCAACACGCCGTTCTCGACCAGCCCAGTAGGCCCTATGCCTCCGGCGGTCGAGCATCCCGTGACGGCAACCTTCGGAAACGCGGCACCGAGGGCAGCAGCTAGCTCCGCCGCATCGTAGTCGATCGAGAAAAACGCGATGATGTGTTGATAGTCGCCCGCAAGTCCGGCCTTCAGTTCGCGAACGGCATCCTCGACTGTCGTCGTGGACGTGCACGCGACGCCGATTCCACACGAACCGTCAGAGGCTAAGGATCGCCCCACGCTAGTCCTCCCTTGCCGCTCCTCCGGGCGAAGAGCACGGGGAACGTTTGTCGTTATATTTGACACGAGGCTGCCACACCTCCTCTCCGCCAGCAATGAAGTTACCGCCGAAGTTCGAGCGGTATCCGCCTCGTGTCCCCCCCTCCGTGGAAGGGCGGCGGGAGTGGTAAACGCGCTCCTTTTCCACAAGTGCCGCTGCCTGAAGGGCGCGGCCCTGCTCGAGCGGCAACCCGGGGATTAACCACGTGATTTAGCCGGTTGCGCCTGTGACGCCCGTTCATCTCACCGGGTGCTGTCACACGTCTGTCGCCGTACAGTAGCCGACCCGTCGCACTGACCTGCTAGCGAAAATCGGATCGCGGGACGAGGGCCCGCGAAACGAGCCGCGGGGCGCGCGCATGGATGTCTATAGCAGCAACGAAGCCGGCTCACGCCCCGCCGAAGCCGGGCTGTTGACCTGGATCGGCCGCGACATCCGCGAGCACTCCCTTTTCACCTTCCTCGCGCTGATCCTCGCGATAGCCGCTTTCCGGGTTGCCGCGCTGGTTCTGAATGGCACCGATTTGTACGTCGACGAGGCCCAGTATTGGGACTGGTCGCGAAACCTTGCGCTCGGCTATTTCTCGAAGCCGCCCCTGATCGGATGGATCATCCACGCTGCAACATCCGTCTGCGGTGATAGCGAAGCCTGCATTCGCCTGCCTTCCGTGCTCCTGCATCTCGCAACGTCGATCCTCGTCTATCTGATCGCGTGGCGCCTCTATTCCGAAAAGGTCGCCTTCTGGTCCGGCTTGGGCTACGCGCTGCTCCCGGCCGTGTCCCTGTCCAGCGGCATTATCTCGACCGACGTCCCACTGCTCGCGGCATGGGCGCTCGCGCTGTTCGCGTTCGCTGGAATTCTTAACGCGCCGAACATGCGCGACACGGCGCTGCTGGCCTTGGCATTGGGCGCTGGCCTGAACGCCAAGTACGCAATGGCGTATTTCATACTTTGTGCGGCGCTCTATTTCGCTTTGGTTCCCCAACACCGCAACCGCCTGAGAGAGCCGCATCTCTGGCTCGCGCTCCTCGGCGGATTGGCGCTGATCCTTCCGAACATTCTCTGGAACATGTCGAACGGTTTCGTGACGTTCGCCCACACGGCAGACAACGCCAACTGGCGCGGCATCCCGTTCCATCCCGACAAAGCGGCGGAATTTATTTTGGCGCAGTTCGGCGTTTTCGGACCGATCCTCTTTGGTGCCCTGTTAGTCATCTGTTGGCGTGCTGTTCGACAAACGGAAGACGTCACCGGCTCGGACAAATTGCTGCTCGCCTTTTCCATGCCGATCATCGCGCTTGTCACCGCCCAGGGGCTGGCATCCCGCGCGCACGCGAATTGGGCCGCGCCCGCCTACATCGCAGCCGTGGTGGTTGTCACCGCTGTCATGATCAGACGGCGCGATTGGGCATGGATGCGCGCCTCCTTCGCGCTCCACGGGCTCCTCGCCCTGGCCGTTGCTGGGGCGACGTGGCGAGCCGGACGCCTCGCCCTTCCTGTAATCGGCGATCCTTTCGCACGGACGCTGGGAAACCGGGCGCTCGCCGAAGCCGTCAAAGCCGAAGTGGGCAAAGCTTCGGCGGCCGGGCACCCGGTCGCGTCCATCCTGACCGACGACAGGGACATCGCCGCCGCCATCGCCTACTACGCGCGCGACATGAGTCTGCCGCAACTCGCATGGCGAACGGGCTATGCGCCGCGAAGCCATTTCGAGATCACGCAACCGTTTACGTCCGCTTCTCCGACACCGGCGCTGCTTGTCTCCGAAATCGGAAAACCGGCGCTCATCGCTCATTTCCGCTCCGTTTCATCGCAAAGCACGGTTCAGATCCCGGCTGGCCAGCATGCCCGGCGCACCGTGCGCTTTGTGACGCTCTCTCGTTTCGAGGAAAGGTGAGCCCATGACCACGGTCGATCCTTATGCCCCGCAGGAAACCAAGTTTCGCCGCGAGTTCCTCTTTTCTGCAGCCATGATCTTCATGCCGCTGGCCGCACTGCTGATCCCCTATGCCGATGTCGATCTCGCGGTTTCCGCAGCCGCCAAGACGGCGTGCCATTTGTCTCAACCCGGTGGTGGACCATGGTGTCCGACGTTCGCCGTCACGACGGCGCGTCAGTTCTTCATGTTCATATTCGGCGCCATCGCCATCGCGACCGTAGCTGTCACGGTCCGAACCTTGCTCGCCAAGCGCCGCTGGTTCGGCCGCGAACAGGCCCGCTGCTGGTTCATGATCGCGGTGCTGATCGCTGGACCCGGCCTCGTTGCCAATCTCGTCTTCAAGGACAACCTCGGCCGCGCCCGTCCGCGCGACGTCGTAGAGTTCGGTGGCACAAAAGCCTTTACCCCGCCACTCATTCCTTCGCGTGAGTGCCCGCGCAACTGCTCGTTTATCAGCGGCGAGTCGTCATCCATGTTTGCCGCCTTCTTCGCTCTCGCGCTCTTGCTGCCTCAGTACCGCATAGGTCTGCTCGCCGTGGGAATCGCCGCCGGGACTCTGGCCGGTGCCGTGAGGATCATTCAAGGGGCTCACTTCTTGAGCGACGTCCTGTTCTCGGGCGTCATAATGGCCATGACGGTGAGCCTGTTGCACATCGCGATCGTCGGCATTTGGCGCTCTCCGCGTCGCACGTGGAATATACTTCTCGTACCGGTCGCACTCCTCACACGTACCGGCGTGTTCGAACGGGCGCGCGGATGAAGCCGGAATTCGCGTCTGCCGAAGGGAGCGGACTACCGGATAACGGCGTCGCCGTGGTCATGCCGGCATTCAACGAGGCGGGCAACATCGGCAACCTCGTTCGGGAGACGATCGCCTGCGTGCCGGCCGCCGCCTTGCGGCAGGTCATCGTCGTCGACGACGCCAGCGACGACGCCACCGCCGCGGAGCTCGAAGCGCTGTTGGGTGAATTCCCGAAGCTGACCTACGTGCGCCACGCGCGGCGCGCGGGACAGAGCGCAGCCGTGCGAACCGGCGTGCATGCGGCCTCGGCGCCCCTGATCGCCACCATGGACGGCGACGGACAGAACGACCCCCGCGACATTGCAGCCCTCGTCGCACTGGTGGATGCCGGTGGCGGACGTGTCGCCTTGGCGGGAGGCGTGCGCGTCACGCGCCGCGCGAAGTCCTCGAAGCGTATCGCGTCGCGATTTGCAAACTGGCTGCGCGACGCACTCCTCGACGACCGTTGTCCCGACACAGGATGCGGGATCAAGGTCTTCCGCAGACAGGTGTTCCTGGACCTTCCCTATTTTTCCGGCATGCACCGTTACCTGCCCGCGCTGGTCCAGGCTTACGGCTATGACGCGATCTATCATCCCGTGAACGATCGCCCGCGCCGCGCAGGGAAATCGAAGTACACCAACTTCGGGCGCGCCCTTATCGGCATTTACGACCTCATCGGCGTGCGCTGGCTGATCCGCCGCACCATTCTCCCCGAGCAAAGGAGCAGCTCCCATGCTTGCTAAGGTAACCGCGTGGTGGAGCGCCCTCTCTCCAGTCGAAGTGGCGTGGCTCTTCATTGGCCTCGCTGGCCAGGCCATGTTTTCGGCACGATGGTTGATCCAGTGGTTTGTCACCGAAAAAACGCGCCGCTCCACGGTGCCGGAAACTTTCTGGTATTTGAGCTTGGTCGGCGGTTTGCTCGTCTTTGCCTATGGCATTCACAAGATGGATCCCGTCATCCTTCTCGGCCAGTTCGGCGTCATCATTTACACGCGCAACCTGATCTTCATACGGCGCGAGAAGCAGACCGCGCCGGCCGTCGCCCCGCTCGCCGCCGCGGAAGCCGGCGGAACCGGTTGACCACTCCAGGTGTCATGAACCCGTCATAGACCGCGCGGAAACATGCCGGCGAACTGCGCCGCCCATCCGCCTGCAACAGGATCCAGCCATGACTGACCGCGACCCCATCGCCGAAAAGGTAAAGGCCGAAATGCTCGACAGCTTCGACGAGGAGCTTGAGCTTGAGCTGGAGGACGAGCAGCGGGACGACCATCCCGTCGGTTCCGAGACCAATGCGCTAGACCGTAAGCGCTACTTCCGGGAGCTGTTCCGCCTTCAGCGCGAGCTCGTCAAGCTGCAGGATTGGGTTGTCACCGAGAAGCTCAAAGTAGTCGTCATCTTCGAAGGCCGCGACGCGGCCGGCAAAGGCGGCGTCATCAAGCGCATCACCCAGCGTCTCAATCCGCGTGTTTGCCGCGTCGCCGCTCTCCCGGCACCAAGCGAACGCGAACGGTCGCAATGGTATTTCCAGCGCTACGTCACCCACCTCCCCGCCGCCGGCGAAATCGTCCTCTTCGACCGTAGCTGGTACAATCGCGCCGGCGTCGAGCGCGTCATGGGCTTCTGCTCGGACGCCGACGTCGAGGAATTCTTCCGTTCCGCGCCCGAGTTCGAGCGCATGCTCGTACGCGCCGGCATCAAGGTCGTGAAATATTGGTTCTCGATCTCCGACGAAGAGCAGAACTTCCGCTTCGCGATGCGCATTAACGACCCGCTGAAACAGTGGAAGCTCTCGCCGATGGACCTCGAATCCCGCCGTCGCTGGGAGGCCTACACCAAGGCGAAGGAAGCGATGCTCGAGCGGACGCACATCCCGGAGGCTCCCTGGTGGGTCGTCGAGGCTGACGACAAGAAGCGCGCGCGCCTCAACTGCATCCAACACCTCCTCACCCAGATCCCTTATCGCGAAGTCGACCGCGCGCCCATCCGTCTGCCCGACCGCGTGCACAACCCCGATTATCTGCGCGGCCCAGTGCCCGACGAAATGTACGTGCCGGACCTATACGGCGAGAGCTGAAGCTTAGAGAGCCTCACAATCGCGTCGGTTGGCTTCGGGCTCCAGTTTCCGGAGCCAACGATTGCAACTTGTCGACGGCCCGCCTGGTCACAGGTGTTGCATCGGCGCGCCACGGCCCTTACGGCTGCCATCGAGTCGGCCGTGAGCACGGTCGTATGATGCGTGGCTAGCTCTACCACGCCTACGGGAACCGCACTTGAAGCCCGACGTTCGCATTCAAGGGCCTACGCCTTGGGTATGTTTGCGGTCCCCCTGGAGCTTCACCTGCAGAGAGAGGCACCCCTCGTTGAAACGGCTATCCCCGCGCGGTTGGACCGGTTGCCGTGGGGCCGCTTTCACACGCTTGTGGTTATTGCACTTGGCATCACCTGGATCCTTGATGGCTTAGAAGTGACATTGGCCGGCGCGGTGGCGGGCGCGCTAAGGCAAAGCCCCGTCCTTCGATTCACCAATACCGAAATCGGTCTCGCTGGCAGCGCCTACATCGCCGGCGCTGTCCTCGGCGCGATCTTTTTTGGCTGGTTGACAGACCGCCTTGGGCGAAAGAAGCTGTTCTTCATCACGCTCGCTGTTTACGCGCTGGCGACGGCAGCCACGGCCCTCTCTTGGGACATCTGGAGCTTCATGGCTTTCCGGTTCGTCACGGGCGCCGGCATCGGCGGCGAATACGTTGCTATCAACTCGACCATTCAGGAACTGATCCCGGCCCGCGTGCGTGGCTGGACCGATCTCGCGATCAACGGCAGCTTCTGGGTCGGCGCAGCCATCGGCGCGGCAGCCTCGATCGTATTGTTGGACCCGGCCTACTTCTCCCCCGACGTCGGGTGGCGATTGGCCTTCCTGATCGGCGCGTTGCTCGCTGTGATCATTTTTGTCATGCGGTTCTGGATCCCGGAAAGCCCGCGCTGGCTTATGACGCACGGCCGCGCCGAGGAGGCCGAGGCGATCGTTTCCGAGATTGAGGGACGATTTGCGAGCCGCGGCCATACTTTGCCGGGCGGGCCCACATCCACGATCCGGCTGCAACCGCGAACGCACACACCGTTGGCCGAAGTTTATCGCACGCTTTTCGGCGCCCAACGCCAACGCACATTCGTTGGTCTCAGCCTCATGGGCGCGCAGGCGTTTTTCTATAATGCAATCTTCTTCACCTACGCGCTTGTTCTGATCGACTTCTATGACATCCCGGCCGATCAGGTCGGATGGTACATTCTGCCCTTCGCCGCCGGAAATTTCATGGGACCTATCATTCTGGGTCGCTTCTTCGACACCATCGGCCGCAAACCCATGCTGACATTCACATACGCCACGTCGGGCGTGCTCCTCGCGGTGACCGGCGCATTGTTCGCTTCCGAGCAACTGACCGCCGCACAGCTCACCGCCGCATGGATGATCGTCTTTTTCTTCGCGTCCGCAGCGGCGAGCGCTGCCTATCTCACGGTAAGCGAGACGTTCCCTCTCGAGGTCCGCGCCCTGGCAATCGCCTTCTTTTATGCGGTAGGGACTGGCATCGGCGGCACCATTGGTCCCTGGCTGTTCGGCCTTCTCATCGACACTGGATCACGCGTCAGCGTTATGTCCGGCTATCTCCTCGGAGCCATACTCATGCTTGCTGCCGCAGTCGTCGCATCCATATGGGGTGTTGCTGCGGAACGCCGTCCGCTGGAAAGCGTGAGCCGTCCCCTCGCCTCCGTCGACTGAGTTCGGTCACTCCGGCTTCAGGCCGAGCTCGATGGCAGCGGCCTCGATCTCTTCCGACGCCGTCGAGTCGTCCTTGAACACGTCCAGCGCCTTGAGGAATGCGGTCACCGCCACCTCTCGCTCACCGAGCACGACCCGCGAGCGCATGAGGCGCGTCCACCCCGCCACGTCTCTCGGAGAAGTCTCCAGCCGGTTTGCCAATCCGTCGACCATTGACCGGATGGCGGCGTCGCCCTCGTGTGGAGGCGTCGCTTCCGACTTTGAAATCTCTGCACCTGACACCTTAGTGTCATTCCTGGCGGCATCCGGTAGCGCAGAACCCGAAGCTTTAGCCCTTGCTTCCTCATACGCCAGCTTCAACTCGGCCGAATTCGGATCGAGCTCCATCGCCTTCGCGTAGGCCGTTGCCGCATCCTGATAACGCCCCGTGTTCAAATACGACCATCCGAGCATCCGCCAGCCCTGGCCGTCTTCCGGTGTAGCCTGAAGCCGAGCCGCCAATTGCTCGATCATGATGTTCACATCGGGGAGGAGCTTTTCATCTGCCGGTGACGCCGCCGGTCTTTCGGAGCCGATTGAGCTCGCATAGTCCTGGAGTCGTCCGAGCAGCGCATCATCCGTGTCCGCGGAGCCGCTTACTTCGGGACGATCCCGCAGATATGAAGTGACCGCGCCGATGGTTGGAACGACAAGAAAGACCGCTGCCACCATCATCAACGGCCCGGCGGTGCGCTGGTTTGTTTTACCGGGCATGAAGAGCGTCCCGAGGCCGTCCGGACGAAAGGCGTCGACGGCAAATCGCTGCCATTGCCAGCCCGCCGATCGGAACTGGAATACGATCAAAGCCGACAGCGCGAATGACGTGACGATCAAGAGCCAACCAAAAACCATCAATGACATTTACAGGCCCCCCTCTGACGGCGTGCTGATGCGAAACCTGGACTGTGGGTCGACCTCGCGATGCATGCACTGGAGCATCGGCCGGTGCGGCGCGCGTAGCGCGCGCGCCTGTAAGATGGGTAATAGACATACCCCCCGATGTGCGTCGGGTAGTAGCCGCGGCTGTAGTAGTAGGGATAGTCGTAGTAGATGTAGCTCGGCCCAATCGGCAGCGGGATGCGCGGGCCACGGCCAACGCGTTTGCCCTCGAGCACGTAGCTCCGGGCGCTTTCGCGGCTCTTATAAGCAGACTTCCCAGCCAACGCTGAATCGATCGTCTGCGCGGCACAGAGCCAGCCGATCACCAGCAGCAACGGCATCCGGATAGAAGCACGCCCAATTCGACAACTGCTCATTCAATACCTCGCCTAGCGATCGGTCAGAACTTCCTGCGCACCTCGGCGCGGATGCCGAAATTGTCTTCGTCTCCTCCGTCGAGAATTTGATAGGTCGCATCGGCGCGGAAGAGCCACGCCTTGTCGATCGGGATCTGATAGCGGACGCCGAACCCGTATTGCGCCTCCTGCGCGCCGATGCCGTCCTTCTCGAACGGCTGCACCATGGCAACCTCGAACACGAGCTGCTGATCGAGATTGAAGAGATACTGCAGGCCTATCGCGCCGCCGAACGTATTGGACGCGGTGTCGTCGAGCTTCGGATAGCCGGTCAGCGCATCGGTCTCGAAGTTGATGCCGACGTTCTTCAATATGCCTGCGCCGTTGCCATCGACCAGGGGCTGAGGATTGCCCGCGCCGATAAAGAAATTGGCGTAGGGAAGCAACGTACTCGGCAATCCCGTGATCAAGCTGTTCTCAGAAATGAGCGCAACGCCGTCGCTGTTGCCATTGGGGTCTTCGCCGAAGTTTGCGAACACGCGCGTGGAGTTCGAGATGGTGTTGTAGTAGCGGCGCGTGTACGCGGCGGTTAGGAAGTGCGTGAGAAGACCGTCCCGCTCGTCGCGACCCTGGATAAGGCCGTAGCCCGCTTCGATATAGCCGTTGAAGGCGTCGATGAAGGCGGTAACGCCATAGAGATTGGCGAGGTGATTGTCACCCTTGTCCGCTCCTATGATGCCGGCGTTGTCGACATTGTCGAACGCGCCGAAGAAGGTGATGTCGAAGTTGGCGAGACCAAGCGCCGCCGAGTTCTTCGCCGGCAGGCTGACCGCGCCGCCGAGAATCGCATCGTTCGCCCAGATGCCGTTCTGCAGGAATAGCGGAAAGAGGCCGACGGTGAACGGCAGATCGAAACTGGCCTCTGTCCCGGAGAAGCCTGAGTAGAGAGAGCCGAAGTCGCCCTCGAAGAACAGCGTCTGCGGATTGAGATCGAACTCGTCGTTGAACCTTCCGTTGCCGTCGCCGCCGCCGAACTCGAAGCGCGTGAATTCCTTGTTCGCTTTCTGTAGCGGTGTGAAGAACGCATGGATGCGTTCCGTTCCTGTGATCTTGAGATCGACGTCCAGGTTCAGTCGCGTGGCGACCTGCGCGATGTCCTTCCCATTGTTGTTGTTGTAGGCAACCGCTGTCCGCCAGTCGCCATAGATGGCGAGGCCCGGAAGTAGCGGATTTTTCTCACCAAGAAGTGTGCTGCTTTCATCGAACGCGCCAGACGTATATTGCTGGCGGCCCAGTTCCAGCGGCGGACGCGGCGGGTCGACCGCGCTCTTTCCGCCATAGATGTCGACTTGCCCTTCCGCGTTGTAGCTCGTCTTGTATTGCGGATCAGGACGAAACAGATCCTTCTTGCCTGCGGCGTCGCGGCGCTTGCCCGACTTTGCATCTGCGGCTTTTCCGGCCGGTTCCCTCGCAGCCACCTTCTTTTCGGCAGCCTTCTTCTTGGCAGCCTTCGTTTCGGCTTTGGGATCTTCCTCCTTCTCCGCTTGGGCAGTGTCAGGATTGACCCATGCGACGCGAGGCGACACTTCGGTCACCCACTCCTCGTTCGACGACGCACTTCCACTTTCGCCGCCCGCTGCCGGATTCGCAGTCGTGCCGGACATCACGAGATAGCCGCCGGCCGCCATCGCAATAGCAGCACTCGTCGTCCTGACCCCGTACGCACT
>VFQP010002088.1_pt1 | contig 23522 bp, 24 predicted proteins | sample 3512351 | NCBI WGS metagenome assembly VFQP01 (sample SAMN10412372, study PRJNA504923) | tailings metagenome | isolation source: Relicate 1 Philex TSF1 revegetated site | place: Philippines: Tuba, Benguet | collected 2017-08-29
ATCACCGAGTCGAACGGCTCCTCCTCGATGGCCACCGTCTGCGGCACCTCGCTGGCGCTGATGGATGCCGGCGTGCCGCTGACCAAGCCTGTCGCGGGCATCGCCATGGGCCTGATCAAGGAAGGCGACCGCTTCGCGGTGCTCTCCGACATCCTCGGCGACGAGGATCATCTCGGCGACATGGACTTCAAGGTCGCCGGCACCGCCGACGGCATCACCTCGCTGCAGATGGACATCAAGATCCAGGGCATCACCGAGGAGATCATGAAGGTCGCCCTCGAACAGGCGAAGGGCGGTCGCGTCCATATCCTCGGCGAGATGGGCAACGCGCTGTCCGGCGCGCGCTCGGAGCTCGGCGAGTTCGCCCCGCGCATCGAGGTCATGCAGATCCCGACCGACAAGATCCGCGAAGTAATCGGCTCCGGCGGCAAGGTGATCCGCGAGATCGTCGAGAAGACCGGCGCCAAGATCAACATCGAGGACGACGGCACGGTGAAGATCGCTTCGTCGAACGCCAAGGAGATCGAGGCGGCCAAGAAGTGGATCCACACCATCGTGGCCGAGCCGGAAGTCGGCGAGATCTACGAGGGCACTGTGGTGAAGACCGCCGACTTCGGCGCCTTCGTCAACTTCTTCGGCCCGCGCGATGGCCTGGTCCACATCTCGCAGCTGGCCGACCAGCGCGTCGCCAAGACCACGGACGTGGTCAAGGAAGGCCAGAAGGTCTGGGTCAAGCTGATGGGCTTCGACGAGCGCGGCAAGGTCCGCCTCTCGATGAAGGTCGTCGACCAGGAGACCGGCAAGGAACTCGTCCGCGAGAAGAAGTCGGAATCCGAAGACGCGGCCTGAGCTTTCTCTCCAGAGAATTGACGAAGGGCGCGGTTCTCCGCGCCCTTTTTCTTTGTGCGGTCGTCGATGCCGCGCCATGATCGACAGGAACGCAAGAGGGGCCATGACCTCCAACGCCGTCAAGACCCTTTTCCACCCGTTCGAGAGCGGTGCGCTGCCGCCGCACCCGTCCGGCGAACGTGTCCTGTTCGTGGGCGCGGAGCCGGGTTTCCGGCGCCCGGAAGGCTTCGCCGCCGACATTGCCTGCGTGCAGGGTTTTCGGCCGGCCTACCTCGCCCTTGCCAGGGCGGGGGAGACGGTCGACCCAGCCGCGAACGGTCAGGATTACGACGCCGTCCTGCTTCTCGTTGGGCGCCATCGAGGCCGGAACGAACTTTACATCGCCGAAGCGCTGGGGCGCTCGCGACCCGGCGCCACCGTTGTCGTTGCCGGCGGCAAGGACGACGGCATCGCCAGCCTGCGCAAGCGCTTCGAGGTTCTCGCGCCGGTCGACGGCCATGCGCCGAAACATCACGGCATCGCCTTCTGGTTCCGGCGGCCGCCTGACGCCGCGGCGGTCGAGGCCATCCTGCGTGCCGAGAACCCGGAGGCGGTCGTCGAAGAGCGTTTCCGCGCCGCGCCAGGCATGTTCAGCCACGACAGGGCCGACCCCGGTTCGACGATGCTCGTGGCTCACCTGCCGGACGGGATCAGCGGTGATGTCGCCGATTTCGGCGCAGGCTGGGGATACATCGCCGCGACGGTCGCCACGCGGTTCACAGCGGTCAGGTCGATCGATCTTTACGAAGCCGACTACGCGTCGCTGGAAGCCGCGCGCGCCAACATGGCGGCGCTGGCGCCGGAGACGAAGGCCGGCTTCCACTGGCACGACCTGCTCTCCGAACAGGTGCCCCGCCGCTACGACTGGATCGTGATGAACCCGCCTTTCCACGCGGCGCGGGCAGGGGATCCCGGTATCGGGCAAGGCATGATCGCTGCGGCGGCCAAGGCTCTCAAGCCGGGTGGCCGGCTGGCGATGGTGGCCAACGCGCATCTGCCATACGAGCAGGCGCTCGGCGCTGCCTTCAAGGACGTCAGGGAAATCGCCCGCGAGGCGGGGTTCAAGGTGATCGTCGCGCGGCGATGAATCCGTCTAGTGCATGGCCGCGACGCGGTAGGCCGGGCGCGCTTCGCCACCCTTGACGACGAGAGGCGCCGGCTTCCCGAACAGGTAGCCCTGGACGACCTGGCAGCCTGCGGCCCGGAGCAGCGTCGCCTGGTCCTCCGTCTCGACGCCTTCGGCGATGGTGTCGACGCCAAGCGCGCGCGACAGGCCGACGATGGTCGAGACCACGGCGCCCGAGCTCTGGTCCTTGTCGATGCGGCTCACGAAGGAGCGGTCGATCTTCAGTTTCTGGAACTCGAAGTCGATCAGGTAGGCGAAGTTCGAGTAGCCGGTACCGAAATCGTCGACGGCGACCGAGATGCCCATCGTGGCCAGTTCGCGGAGGATGGCGGCGGCCCGCTCGCGGTCCTGCATCATCGCCGTTTCGGTGACTTCCAGTTCGAGCCGGCGCGGCTCGATGCCGGTGCGCTCGACGATGCGGCGGACCATGCCGAGGAAGTCCTTGGTCATGAACTGCACCGGCGAGATGTTGACCGCGACGAAGCAGTCGTCGGGCAGGTGCTGGGCATCCATGCAGGCCTTGCGCAGAACCCATTCGCCGATCGGCCCGATCATGCCGGTCTCCTCGGCGATCGGAATGAACTCCATCGGCGGGATCATGCCGCGTTCGGGATGTTTCCAGCGGATGAGCGCCTCGTAGCCGATGACGCGGTCGGACTGCATGTCGAGCTGCGGCTGGTAGTGCAGGTCGAAGTCGCCGCGCTCGAAGGCGGTGTGCAGCTCGGATTCGATCCACTGCCGATAGTCGGCGACGCGGCCCATGTCCGGATGGAACACCGACCAGTTGCCGATGCCGCTGGCCCGCGCATGCTGGAGCGCCAGGTTCGACCTGCGCAGCAGCAGGAGGGGATCCTGCCCGTCCTTCGGCATCGCGACGATGCCGACCGAGAGATTGACAGACTGGAGGTGGGACTTGAGCTGATAGGGCTCCATCAGCTTTTCGATCAGTCCCTCGGCCACGCTTTCCATCGACAGCTGGCCGCCGGTGTCGGGCAATAGCGCTGCGAATTCGCCGGCGCCGATGCGGCCCATCACGATTCCCTGTGGCATGCTTTGGCGCAGCCGCTCCGAGAAGGCGCGGATCAGATCGTCGCCCTGGCTGTAGCCGATGGAATCGTTGATCTGCTTGAAGCGGTCGATGTCGATGTCGATCAGGAATACCGGCGTGCCGGTCTTGGTGGTCCTGAGCGCCGCCTCCGCGATCTTGCCCATCATGGCCGTCCGGCCGAGCAGGCCGGTCAGCTTGTCGACCTGCGTCTCCTTGAAGACGTAGTCGGCGGATTCGTCGACGCCGGCGAAGAACGACATGGCGGCAAGCGCGGCGGCGAGCGCGCAGAGCGCAGCGATGACCGACCCGAGAACGTCGGCCGGCAGGCCGGCGATGTTGCCGCCGAAACCGTATTTCAGGCCCCAGAGGCCGAGCACGAAACTGCCGACGCCCGACGATGCGATCGTCAACAGACGGAACAGCGGACTCCGGTTCGGGTTTGACACCGACTTCATTTCAGCCCCTCGCTGGGGCCGAGATGTACGCCAAGACTCCTTAAATTCGGTTTCGCGACGCCGTTCGAATTTTAGCGTTCGCCCGAAAGCCGGAAACCGAAAATACGGCTATCCCGGCTCAGTCGCGGCCTTCGTCCATGGCCTTCAGCGTGTCGAGCGTCGGCATCGACACGATGTGATAGCCCGAGTCGACGTAGTGGATCTCGCCGGTCACGCCGGAGGAAAGGTCGGAAAGCAGGTAGAGCGCGGAATTGCCGACCTCGTCGATGCCAACGGTCCGGCGCAGCGGCGAGTTGCGCTGCTGGTAGGAGAACATGTGCCTCGCGTCGGAGATGCCTGCGCCGGCAAGCGTCCGGACCGGACCGGCCGAGATCGCGTTGACGCGGATGCCGCGCGGACCGTAGTCGTTGGCCAGGTAGCGGACGCTCGCCTCCAGCGCCGCCTTGGCGACGCCCATGACGTTGTAGTTCGGCATGACGCGCACCGAGCCCGCATAGGTCAGCGTGATCATCGACCCGCCCTCCTTCATCAGCGGCGCCGCGGCCCGCGCCACCTCCGTGAAGGAGAAGCAGGAGATCACCATGGTGCGCACGAAATTGTCGCGGGAGGTATCGGCGTAGAGGCCCTTCAGCTCGTTGCGGTCCGAAAAGCCGATGGCGTGGACGACGAAGTCGAGGCCGCCCCAGTCCTTGCCCAGCGTCTCCACCGCCGCGACCACCGAGGCGTTGTCCTCCACGTCGCAGGGCAGGACATGCGAAGCGCCGACCTTGTCGGCCAGCGGGCGTACGCGGCGCCCGAAGGCTTCGCCCTGGTAGGTGAACGCCAGTGTCGCGCCCTGGGCGTGCAGCGACTGGGCGATGCCCCAGGCGATCGAATGGTCGTTCGCGACGCCCATGATCAGGCCCCGCTTGCCCTTCATCAGTCCGTCCATGCCTCTCCTCCCCCCGGATTTTGGCTATCAGGCCGCGAGGCGCTGGAAGACGAGCGTGGCGTTGGTGCCGCCGAAGCCGAAAGAATTGGAAAGGACCGTGTCGATCCGGGCGTTGTCGATGCGCTTGCGCACGATCGGCAGTCCCTCGAATTCCGGGTCCAGATTCTGGATGTGCGCGCTTTCGCCGATGAAGCCGCCTTGCATCATCAGGATCGAGTAGATCGATTCCTGCACTCCCGCGGCGCCGAGCGAGTGCCCCGTCAGCGATTTCGTCGACGAGATGTTCGGCACCTTGTCACCGAACACCTGCCGTATCGCCCCCATTTCTTTGGAGTCGCCGACCGGCGTCGAGGTGCCATGGGTGTTGATGTAGTCGACCGGCCCCTTCACCGTCGACAGCGCTTGGCGCATGCAGCGCATCGCGCCCTCGCCGGACGGAGCGACCATGTCGTAGCCATCCGAGGTCGCACCGTAGCCGACGACCTCAGCGTAGATCTTCGCGCCGCGCGCCTTGGCGCGCTCGAATTCCTCCAGGACCAGCACGCCCGCGCCGCCTGCGATGACGAAGCCGTCGCGGTCGGCGTCATAGGCGCGGGAGGCCTCGGAGGCGCGGTCGTTGTACTTGGTCGACATGGCGCCCATCGCGTCGAACAGGTTCGACATTGACCAGTCCAGGTCCTCGTGGCCGCCCGCGAAGACCATGTCCTGCTTGCCCCACTGGATCAGTTCGTACGCATTGCCGATGCAGTGCGCCGACGTCGAGCAGGCGGACGAGATCGAATAGTTGACGCCGTGTATCTTGAACCAGGTGGCGAGCGTCGCCGAGGCGGTCGACGACATTGCCTTCGGGACGGCGAACGGTCCGACGCGCTTCGGGCTGGTGTTCTTGCGGGTGATGTCCGCGGCCTCGACGATGGTGCGCGTCGAAGGGCCGCCGGAACCCATGATGATGCCGATGCGCTCGTCGGTGAAGCCACCCTCGGCGAGACCCGCGTCGGCGATCGCCTGCTGCATGGCGACGTGGTTCCACGCTCCGCCCTTGGAGAGGAAGCGCATGGCGCGGCGGTCGACCAGTTCGGTCGGGTCGAGCGTCGGCGCGCCCCAGACCTGGCACTTGAAGCCGTGCTCGGCGAATTCGTTTGAAAAGGTGATGCCGGATTTCGCGTCGTGCAGCGACTGCCGCACCTCGGCGGCATCCTTGCCGATCGAGGACACGATTCCGAGGCCCGTTACTACGACCCGTCTCATCCAGCGCTCCTCGCTCGCATCGAAACCGCTGCCGTCAGGCTGCAGCCTGTTTCGACAGTCCGACCTTCAGGTCGGTTGCGTGGTATATGGGTTCGCCATCGGCCTTCAGCCAGCCGTCGGCGATGCCCAGCACCAGCCGCCCGCGCATGACGCGCTTGAAGTCGATGCCGAACTCGACCAGCTTCGTCGACGGCGTGACCATGCCCTTGAACTTGATCTCGCCGGTCGACAGCGCCATGCCGAGCCCCGGCTCGCCCAGCCATCCGAGATAGAAGCCGGTCAGCTGCCACATGGCGTCGAGGCCGAGGCAGCCCGGCATGATCGGGTTGTCGATGAAGTGGCAGGGGAAAAACCAGAGGTCGCGATGGATGTCGAGTTCCGCGCGGATATAGCCCTTGTCGAAGGCGCCGCCGGTCTCGCTGATGTCCGTGATGCGGTTGAACATCAGCATCGGCGGATAGGGCAGGCGGGCGTTGCCCGGACCGAACAGCTCTCCCTTGGCGCAGGTGAGCAGGTCCTCGTAGCCATAGCTCGACTTCCGCTCGGCCATGCAATCCTTCCCCGTGTCCCTCGGGCGTCGGGCGCCCTCATTCGTGGCCGGCTTTCGGCGCCGACGTGCCCCACTAGCACGGCGGGAGGCGGATCGGAAACCGCCGAATGCGCTTATAGCGCGACCCTGACCGGGTCAATCTGGCGTGCCTGCCGGCGGTCAATCTGCCGCTATTGATCGCAAACCGGCGACAGAATATATCTCGACGGGCCTCAAGTGCCGGAAATCCGCCGGTTTTCGCTGCAAATGGGGCGCATGGGCAAGCAGGTTTCGATGAAATCGATGACGGCAACGGACAAAGTCGAGGTGGTGGAGCGCGTGCGTACCGCGGGGCTGCGGCCGACGCGCCAGCGCATCGCGCTCGCCGAACTGCTGTTCGCCAAGGGCGACCGCCACCTTTCGGCCGAGGAGCTCCACGAGGAGGCGCAGGTCGCCGGCGTGCCGGTCTCGCTGGCCACCGTCTACAACGCGCTGCACCAGTTCACCGACGCCGGCCTGCTCAGGATCCTGTCGGTCGAGGGGTCGAAGACCTACTTCGACACCAACACCTCTGATCACCATCACTTCTTCATCGAGGGCGAGAACCGGGTGATGGACATCGCCGACGCCCCGGTCCGCGTGGTCAACCTGCCCGAGCCGCCCGAGGGCATGGAAATAGCCAACGTCGATATCGTCGTCCGGCTGAGGCCGAAGCGCGGCTGAGCCTTTCGCGACCCCGAAGATCTCCGACGATGCCTGTTGCCGGCCAGTGGAGGCGGGCCGCGCAAGCCTGAATGTCAGTCCTTGATGGACTCGCCGGGATAGGCGCCCCAGACCTGGGACTGTGCGAGCCAGCCCGTGTGGCCGTCGAAGCTCATCTCGCACCACTCGCCATTGCACAGCTTGATCGTGCCGATCACGCCGGGCTCCAGCGTCGCGACCTTGCGCGCGTCGGCGGCCGGGTCGGCGAGCAGATAGATGCGGGCGTCCTTGCCACGCTGCCACGGCGCGGCGATGCCGGTGCGCTTGCCGGACAGCAGCGACTGGTTGATCCAGCCCTCGGCGCCGTCGGAATCGCGCACGCGCCGCCAGGTGTCGAACTCCTGGATGATCTCCATCGGCAGGCCGGGTTTCAGGTACAGCCACTCCACGGCGTAGTTCACGCCTGGACCGACGCGCGCGTTGACCTTGCCCGACTTCAGGCTGACGAAACGCGGCAGCGGCAGGCCACTCGGGCCGCGCGCCACGTTCTGGGCGGCACTTTGCGCCGCCGCGACGCCGGACTCGCCGACGGTCATTAAAAGTGCCGCGGCCGCAGCCGGAACCAGTGCCGCGAGCCTGCCGAAATGCCTGAAACCCATGCCGATCGCCGCGCCGGCACGATGTCCCGCGCGGTCCCCTGAAGAACCCTTTTCCTTTGTCATCCGCCTGACCTCTTGTTACACAGTGCCAAGGCTGAAGCCCGCCAGAGCTTCGCCTTTCTTGGTTAAAGAGGTCTCAACAGGACCCGCATCAGAGGAAACAATGGCAGCCAGGAAAAAGCCTCTGGTCGTCATCACCCGGAAGCTGCCGGATCAGGTCGAGACGCGCATGCGCGAACTGTTCGACGCGCAGCTGAACGTCGACGACCAGCCGATGTCCGCGGAGAGACTGGTCGAGGCCGTGAAGGTCGCCGACGTGCTGGTGCCCACCATCACCGACCGCATCGACGACGCGCTGCTGGCCCATGCCGGCCCGAATCTGAAGCTGATCGCGAACTTCGGCAACGGCGTGGACCACATCGACGTGCAGGCGGCGACGAAGAAGGGCCTGACCGTCACCAACACGCCGAACGTCCTGACCGAGGACACGGCCGACATGACGATGGGGCTGATCCTCACCGTGCCCCGCCGGCTGGTCGAGGGCGCCGGCGTTCTCAAGCGCGACGGAAAATGGGTCGGCTGGTCGCCGACCTGGATGCTCGGCCGCCGCATCTGGGGAAAGCGCCTCGGCATCGTCGGCATGGGCCGCATCGGCACGGCGGTGGCGCGCCGCGCCAAGGCCTTCGGCCTGTCCATCCACTATCACAACCGCCACAAGGTGGCGGCGTCCGTCGAGGAACAGCTGGAGGCGACCTACTGGGAGAGCCTCGACCAGATGCTGGCCCGCATGGACATCATCTCGGTCAACTGTCCGTCGACGCCGGCCACCTTCCACCTGCTGTCGGCCCGCCGGCTGGCGCTGATGCAGCCCTCCGCCTACATCGTCAACACCGCGCGCGGCGACATCATCGACGAGGGCGCGCTGATCCAGCTCCTGCAGGACGGCAAGATCGCCGGCGCCGGTCTCGACGTGTTCGAGCACGAGCCGGCGGTGAACCCCAGGCTGATGAAGCTTGCCTCGAAGGGCAAGGTGGTGCTCCTGCCGCATATGGGCTCGGCCACGATCGAGGGCCGCATCGACATGGGCGAGAAGGTCATCATCAACATCCGCACCTATTTCGACGGCCACAGGCCGCCCGACCGCGTGCTTCCCAACAGGGTGTAGGCCGAACGACCATGAAGCGGCTCGGCGTGGGCTGGTGGATCCTGGTGGCGGTGGTCGCCGGGCTCTGGCTCACCAAGCCGGGTGACGAGGACGTCGAGGCGGGCGTCCGCGACTTCGTCATGGGTCAGATCACGGCAGCGCGCGCACTCGATCCGGAAGACCCGTTGCGCCGCCTGATCCCGATCGGCTGCACGGCCGATGCCGAGACCTGCTACCGCATCGCGCGCAACATGATGCGGGTCAGCCGCGAGGACATGAAGCTCGTGGTGATGGTGAGGATGCTCGGCCCCGCAGGGCAGCGAAGCTGCATCGGCGCGGCGAAGACGCTGTTCTGCCCGGATTTCCTCAGAGCCTGACGGTCAGCCGACCGCCAGCGCGCCGTCCGCTTCGACCGTGACCGGTCGGCCGGAGAAGCCGGCGAAGTGCGTCCGGTCGAGCCTGAGCGCCATCGGCGTCTGCCAGCCCATCTCGCGCGCGACGATCAGGCCGAGCAGCAGGATGGCGTCGGGCTCATGAAGGACGATCGCCGCCGGAGAGCGGCCGGCATAGACGAGTTCGAGCAGCACTGCCGATGCGGACGATGAGCCAATGGTGCCGGGCAGGAAAAGGACGGTGCCAGCGATCGACCTGCCATGGTCCGGATGGCGCACGTCGGCGATGCGGCCCGTCTTCGGGTCGACGCCGCCCCAGAAGCTGATCGGCGCGCCGAGCGCGAGGCCCATGCCGGACGCAGCCGGGCCGGGCAGGAGGATCTCGCCCGCCGCGCTCATGCCGGCTGCCCCGCACGTGCCGGGCGGCCGCCAACCGCGCTTTCCACGCAGTCTGCAAGCGAACCGTAGAGCACGCCGTAGCCTGTGTTGCCCGGCGCATACTGCGCGAACTTGCCGGAATTGGTCATCAGTATGCTGTCGGGCCGCTCGGGCAGGATCGGCGTGACGACCACGCAGGTATCGGCGACGATGACGACGCCCGAGCGTTCCAGTCGCGACCGCGTGCCGTCACTGTCGATCGTCGCCAGCACGTGCCGGCCGGTGCAGGCATAGATCGGAACTGTCAGGCCCCGTCCGGCGATCAGCCGGTCGAGCGCCCGCATCTCGGCCAGCGACAGATGCGGGCTGCCGATCGCAACAGCGTCGATGCGGTCTGGCCGCTCGGCAGTGGACAGCCGCGCCAGCGCGTCGGCCGCCATGGCACGGTCGACGACAACCGTGGCGTCAGGCGCAAGGCCGCCGAGCGCTGTCGCCACGTCCGGTGCCTCGGGCGTCACGCCTGCCATGTGGAATAGGCCGACCGCGCCTGTCGACGCCGCCGCCGCGCCGAACGCCTTCAGCGCGTCCTCGCCGGGATGGGACGGCACGCCTGCAACCACGCCGATCGCGGTGCCGATCAGCCTCCCGTAAAGGCTGCCGAGTACCGGCCAGGCGATCTCCGACCCGAGGAATGCGGGATCGAGCCCGCCGACGTCGACCACCACCGTCGCGCGACGGTTCTCCGCACGGTGCAGTCCATAGTCGGGCGCGCGGCCGGCGATCGCGCAGGCGATGTCGAGGAAGTCGCCGTAGCGGTTGGTGCGCGCGCCCAGCACGGAGTTGCAGAAGACGACGGCGTTGGACTCGCCCCACGCGACATCGGTGCCGCGCGCCGGGCGGTGGCCCGCCTGGTAGGGCGCGCAGGTCCAGCTCTGCGTGCAGCCCAACTGCCGGTATGCCTCCATCATGCGCCGGGCCATGCCGCGCTGCGGCTCTTCCAGGCGTACGCGCGAGCAGCCCATCAGGTCGAGCGCGCCGACATTGAGCGTCGCGGGAATCGAGACGCGCGCGCCGCCTTCCACGAGCTTCTCGGCGAACAGCGTGCCGGAATCGCCGTGGTAGAGCGCGCCGTCGATATGGGCAGACGCGACGGGGATGAGCCGCGGCGCGCCAAGCAGGCGCGCACTGTCCGCGACGATGCGCATTGCCATCGCCGCGCCGGGTCCGTTACGGCCCGCCGCGATGGCCGCCTCTTCGGCGGTCAGCACGAGGCTCACGACAGCACCTTGCGCATGGTGATCGATGTCGGCCGGTCATGGCCGGGATGCGCGGTTCGTTCCGTCTCGGCGAAACCCATGCGCGCGAAGGCCGCGTGGTTACCGGTCAGCTCGATGCGGGCCTGCAGTTCCAGCGCGCCGAGGCCGAGCCGCCGGGCCTCCTTCTCCGCCGCGTCCATCAGCACTCGGCCGAGGCCGGTCTTCTGCTTCGCCGGATCGATGGCGAGCTTGCCGACATAGGCGTGGTCGCCACGCACCGCCATGAACATGCAGCCGACGAGTTCGCCTTCCTCATGGGCCGCGAAGCCGATCTCCTCGCGCGCTTTCTCCTTCAGGCTCTCCACCGTCAGCCGGTGGGCGGAGGAAGGTGGGTCGATGACCCCGTCCATGTAGGCGAAGGCGCGCCGGACCAGCGCCAGCACGGCTGTCCAGTCCGTCGCCTGGGGGTCAAGCCGCTCGACTGTCACCCAGCCCATGCTATCGCGGCTTCCGGTACTTGACGGTCTCGAAGCGCGCGCCGAGCGCGTCGTAGAGCAGCAGCCGCCCGACCAGCGGCTCCCCGATGCCGCAGATCACCTTGATCGCCTCCAGCGCCTGCAGCGTCCCGATCACCCCCGTCAGCGCGCCCAGCACGCCGGCCTCCGCGCAGGAGGGTACCAGGTCGCGCGGCGGCGGTTCGGGGAACAGGTCGCGATAGGACGGGTTCGGCCGCCCGTCCTCGCCTGTCGTATGCGGCATCAGCACGGTGACCGACCCGTCGAAGCGGCCGACTGCCGCGTGTACCAGCGGCCTCGCTTCCGCCTCGCAGGCATCGGCGACGGCATAGCGCGTGTCGAAATTGTCCGATCCGTCGACCACGAGGTCGTAGGCCGCGACGAGAGCGCGGACATTGTCTTCGTCCAGCCGCAAGGCGTGCTGTTCGACCGCGACGTTGGGGTTGATGCGGGCGATCGCGGCGGCGGCGCTTGCGACCTTCGGATCGCCGACAGCGGCGGTGTCGTGGATCACCTGCCGCTGCAGGTTGGAAAGCGAGACATGATCGTCGTCGACGACGCCGAGCGTACCGACGCCGGCGGCGGCGAGATACTCCAGCACCGGCGCCCCGAGCCCGCCGGCGCCGACAACGAGCACGCGGGCGCGTTTCAATTTCTGTTGGCCCGCTCCGCCGATCTCCGGCAGCACGATGTGCCGGGCGTAGCGCTCGAGTTCCGCGTCGGAGAGCGGGGACATCTGGTTCATGTCGCGATCATAGGCGGGGCCGCGCGGCTTGTCACAGGGACGCTGGGGTTGCGGCCACTATGCCAGGAACTAGGCGGCGATGCGCGGACGCCCGGCGGCGGTGGCCACGATGCGGCCCTCGATGAAACTACGCTGGCCCTCGACCGTCGCGGTCTTGAGTTCCCGCGCGACCTCGACCTCGATCTCGTCGGCGCCGGCGACGCTGGCCCTGATCTCGGCCAGCCGCCGGACCTCGGTCTCGGCGGCTTCGATCGCGGCGCTTTCGTCGGTGAAGTCCTTCACGAAACTCTCCGCCGAGACGCGGAACATCCCTTCCTTGGGCTGGGTGACGAGCGCTTCTGCAGCGACGCGCACCTGGCCGACGACCGCGCCGAGCGCGTTGGCGACGTCGGTGTCGCCCGGCACCTCGCAGCGGTTGCCGACCAGCGGCGGCAGGCCGGCGTAGTGGAGCGGGGCGGATGCCCCGATGCCGATCACCGGCCGGTCGAGCGCGACGGCGAGCCGCGCCACGCCGCCCCGGCCCTCCACGGCCCGCTGTACCAGCGCGTGCGCAACGGTTGCCGCGCCGTCCAGCCCGTCTTCCTCGAACGCGGTCTCCAGGATCACCTCCGCCGAGAGGCGCGTCAGCGTGACCAGCACGCGCTCGGAGATCGCCTCGGGCGTGGGCGCGACCGGCTGGCCGCGGCCGTCGCGCCGCCGGGCGAAGAGTTCCGCGCCGAGCCGTGCGGCCTCCGCATGCCAGTTGGCCTGTTTGTCCAGCACGTGCGCCGCGTCGGACGGCGTGAAGCCGCTCACATGCACCAGTCCGCGCGACACCAGCCGGTTCAACGTCGCCATCTGGGCGTTCGAGGTCAGCAGCTGGTCGACCGGCGCGGGCACGGCTTCGATGCGGTCGTAGAGCTTCTGCTCCGGCGGCGTCAGGCCGGCGGCCATGCGCTCCGGCACGCCGGTCCGCAGCGCCAGCCGTCCATCCATACGGCCGGGATTGGCGGCGCGCAGCTGCCGCTCCAGCACCTCGATGACCGCGTCGCTATGCGCCATGGCCGCCAGCGACAGCGGCACCAGCCGGCGCGGGCCGAGCAGGATCTTCGGCGCGAGCCCGCCCTCCTCCAGCGCCACTTCGGAATCGCCGCCGAGGCCGAACGTGTGCATGGCCACCGCTTCCACCATGGTGCGATAGCCGCCGACGGTGGCGCCCTCGGGATCGAGGCGCGGCCGGCCGGCGTCGAGGATCGCGACGTCGGTCGTCGTGCCGCCGATGTCGGAGACCACGGCATCGGCGAGGCCCGTCATGTGGCGCGCCCCGACAAGGCTGGCGGCCGGACCCGACAGGATCGTCTCGATGGGCCGGGCGCGCGCGAAGGCGGCCGAGACCAGCGCGCCGTCGCCGCGCACCACCATCAGCGGCGCGCGGATGCCGGATTTTTCGAGGAAGCCCTCGGTCGCCGCGACCAGACGGTCGATCATCGGCACCAGCCGGGCGTTGAGCAGCGTGGTCAGCGCGCGGCGCGGGCCGCCGAGCTTGGAGGTGAGTTCGTGGCTGGCCGTCACCGGCAGATCGGTACGCGCACGGATCAGCTCCCGCGCGGCGATCTCGTGTGCGGGATTGCGGGTGGCGAACCAGGCGCAGACCGCGACGCCGGAGACGCTCGCGCCGAGCTCGGGCAGGGCGGCTTCCAGGGGCGAAAGGTCCAGCGCCCTGGCGTTGCCATGAACGTCGTGCCCGCCCGGCACGAAGACGACGGGGTCGGAGCCCAGCGCCGCCTTCAGCCCGTCGCGGGTCATGTCGGCCTCCGAGAAGCCGATCATCACCAGCGCGACGCGCCCGCCCTGGCCTTCGACCAGCGCGTTGGTGGCGAGCGTGGTGGACATGGAGGCGAGCTTGATCGCCGAGGGATCGACCGCCGCCTCGTCGAGCACCTTGCCGACCGCGCCCGCGATGCCGACCGCGAGGTCGTGGCGGGTCGTCAGCGACTTCGCCTTGGCGACGACGCCCGACGCCTCGGACCAGAGCACGGCGTCGGTATAGGTGCCGCCGGTATCGATACCGAGGAAGAGCGGGCCGGCGGGGGATTTTGAACTCATGACGGGCGAAACCGGCAAGGCGTGGACAGGGAAGCTGCCCGCGCCTCTAGCCGATCGCGACCGCGCTGGCAAAGCCGCCAGCGGCCCGTCGTCAGCAGACCAGTCGTCAGGGGACCAGCGTGATCTCTTCGGTCTCGCCGCCCTCGCAGGTGAAGCAGCAGGTCTCGCATTCCTGCTTGTTGCCCGGGCCGACGCCCCAGTAGGTGCCCTGGTCGCCGGAAATCCAGGCGCCGTAGCAGATCGTCTCGCCGCTTTCGCAGGCGAGCGGCATGGTCTTCGTCTCGCCGTCGTCCAGCAGGTAGACCTGGCCGCCGCCCGGCCACACATGGTCGCGGTCCTGGCTGTAGAGCTCGACCTCGAGCGCGTTGGGGTGCTGGTTGTTCATCACGAAGGTGATGTCGTCGGCGAACGCCACTGGGACGAAGGCGAACAGGCCGAACAGAAGGGCGGCCGCCACGCGCCGCGCCGCGAGGGTGATGGTCATGTCGGAAACTCCGAATCGGGGGGCAACGGCCAAGACGGCCGCGCCATGAAATTGCCATGCCGTCAGAAGGCCCGGAAGCGGGGGCCGGCGGATTATTTTCGGGTCGAAACGATCCCGGTCATGGCCGCACGAGGCGGATCGTCGAGGTCGACGACTGCACGCAGATGAAGCAGCAGTCCTCGCAGGCATATTGCATGTCCGGCCCGCCGCCGAAGGTGATGCGGTCGTTGCCCACTCGCCAGCCGCCATAGCAGATGCGCTCGCCGGCATTGCACTCCACCGGGATCGACTTCTTCGCTTCCGGGTCGATCGCGTAGACCTTGCCGTCGCCGGGCCACACGCGGCCCTTGCCGTAAAGCTCCAGCGCGACCTCGTAGAAGGTCTCGTTGACAATGTAGAACGACATGGTGTCGGCCAGCGCCGGCCGCGCGAGCGCGGCGAGAGCCACCGACAGGGCGAGGACGAACCGAATCATCGTTTCGCAGTGTGGGCTCCGCCGCGCCCCTTGTCACGCGACGGGCGGGGCGTAGGCACGGGAGGCGGCTCCTCCTCCTCCTCCGCCGCCGCCGCCGCAGCCGGCGTCGTCGCGTCTGCCTCGTATTCGTAGTGCCATGGCTCTTCCGGGTTCTTGAGCGGGCCGTCGAATGGCTGGCCCGACGCCTCGACGGCGGCCTTGAGCCTGGCGCTCCAGCCGTCCTTCTCCCAGACATCGTCGATGATCGACGTGCTGGCGGCCGCGATGATCGCGCCGTCGTTCATGATCTGGAAGTCGAACGCCTCGGCACGGCCGTGCGGCGACAGCCCCGGCGCGGCGATCATCGCCCGGCGCTCCGGCTTCCAGCCGGCCAGGAAGGCGCGTGCCGCCGCCTCCTTGGCCTTGGCGTGGTCGCGCGCCCAGTCGGCGAAGTCCTTCTCCAGCTCTGCCGCGCCGGCGCCCACCGAGGCATTGTCGTTCCACTTGCCGATCTGCTCGTCGAGGCTGCGCACCTCGGCGTTGACATAGAGCGTGAAGCCCGGGTTCCTCTCCTCGAACGCCTTGACGACCGCCGCCACCGCGTCGAGCGCCTTCTGGCGGCCCGGCGATTTCTCGTAGTCGGCGATCTCCTCGGCCGACCAGCTCCATCGCGCTTCCAGCGAACGCTCGCTGCGCAGGTAGGAGCGCAGCGCCAGCATGCGCCGGCCCTTGTTGTCGATGCGCTTCAGCGCCGCCTGCACCTTGGTCGGCAAGGTCGCCTCCAGCGCCTCGATGCGCGCATCGGCGCCTGCCGGCGGGGCAAGGGCCAGCGCAAGCGCGATCAACAGCATGGCAAGCCGCATGCGGTCCTCCGGCTTCCACCCACCCGAACGGACATAGGTCAGCCGCCCTGGAAGGCGAGTCCGGCGCGCTATGCTGGCCGAGCCGCGGTGGCTCGAAGCAGCACCGCCTCACCCCTTGCCAGACGGCGCGTCTTCGCTGCCGGCGGCGTCAGCCCCTGCGCCGAGCCCGGCGCCCAGTCCTGCGCTGCCGAGGCCTATCCCGCCCATCGCCATTCCGCCGCCCATGCCCATTCCGCCTTGGCCACCGCCGCCACGGCCTCCCCCGCCGCCTTCGCCCCGGCCGCCCCCTTGGCCGCCCCCTTGACCGCCACCCCGCCCCCCGGAGCCGGAGGGCCGGGTCGGGCCCTGGTTGGGTATGACGACGCCGGGCGGAATAGGGTCGAGGTCCAGCACCTCGCGGACATAGGCGCGCAGCGAGATGACGAGGTCGTGGACATGGACCGGCTTGCCGGCCGCCATGTCGCGCATCGCCGCCGCCGCCAGTTCTACCTGCGCCTCTGTGCCGAACAGCACGATGTCGGAGAGCGCCGCTTCCACCGCGTCGCGCACGCGCCGCGCCCTCTCTGAACCAGTCGAGGCCGAATTACCGCCGCCCTCGGGCTCCGCCGCGCCTTGGCCCGTACTGGCCGCCTCGGTCTTCCGCAGATCGCGCAGGTGCGCGGGGCTGACGGTCAGCGTGCCGGTGAACGAGCCCCCCAGCACCTTGTAGGCGGCGATCAGCGCCTTCAGCCGCTCGTTGATCTGGCGGTTCTGGCGCTCGCGCCGCTGCTGGATGGTCATCATCATCAGCAGCCGGATGCCCATGCCGATCAGCGTGACCAGCAATAGCCCGGCGATCGAGGTCAGCACCGCCTGCCAGGACGTGAAATCGAAACTGCGCATGGGAGCGAAGGTAGCGCGGCGAGGGAGGGGTGGCGAGGTCGGTTTTCCTTCTCCCCTTGTGGGAGAAGGTGCCTGAGCGAAGCGAGGGCGGATGAGGGGTGTTGGGCAGAGCGCGTCGTCACCCCTCATCCGACCTCCCCTGAGTACGCTCCGGCTCGGCCACCGTCTCCCACAAGGGGAGAAGGGAAGACCCGCGCCCTCAGCCATTCCTCCAGCACCGGCTTCCTGAACGTGCCTGCTTCGAGATGCCGGTAGATGAAGGCGATGACCTTGTCGGGCAGCCCTCAATTATCCCCCATCTTCAGCGCCTCGATGAACGCCTCCTGCGGGATGTCGACCTTGCCGAACTGCCGCATGCGCTTCTTGCCTTCCTTCTGCTTCTCCAGAAGTTTGCGCTTGCGGGTCACGTCGCCGCCGTAGCACTTCGCCGTCACGTCCTTGCGCAGCGCCGAGATGGTCTCGCGCGCGATGATACGGCCGCCGATCGCCGCCTGGATCGGGATCTTGAACATGTGCTGCGGGATCAGCTCCTTGAGCTTCTCGCACATGACGCGGCCGCGCTTCTCGGCCGCCGAGCGGTGCACCAGCATGGACAGCGCGTCGACCGGCTCGTCATTGACCAGGATCGACATCTTCACGAGGTCGCCCTCGCGATAGTCGGTCAGGTGGTAGTCGAAGGAGGCGTAGCCCTTCGAGATCGACTTCAGCCGGTCGTAGAAGTCGAACACCACCTCGTTGAGCGGCAGTTCGTAGACCAGCATGGCGCGCTTGCCGACATAGGAGAGGTCGACCTGGACGCCGCGTCGCTCCTGGCAGAGCTTCAGGATGCCGCCGAGATAGTCGTCGGGCGTCAGGATCGTGGCGCGGATCCACGGCTCCTCGATCGAGGCGATCTTCACCACGTCCGGCATGTCGGCCGGGTTGTGCAGTTCCTTGGTCGTGCCGTCGTTGAGGTTCATGCGGTAGACGACCGACGGCGCGGTGGCGATCAGGTCGAGGTCGAACTCGCGGGTCAGCCGCTCCTGGATGATCTCGAGGTGCAGCAGGCCGAGGAAGCCGCAGCGGAAGCCGAAGCCCAAGGCTGCACTCGTTTCCATCTCGTAGGAGAAGCTGGCGTCGTTCAAACGCAGCTTGCCGACCGCGGCGCGCAGGTCCTCGAAGTCGGCGGCATCGACCGGGAAGAGGCCGCAGAACACGACCGGCTGCGCCGGCTTGAAGCCCGGCAGCGGCGTCTGCGTCGGGCGGCGGTCCTCGGTGATCGTGTCGCCGACGCGGGTGTCGGCCACTTCCTTGATCGAGGCGGTGATGTAGCCGAACTCGCCGGGACCGATGGCGTCCGACTGGACCATCTTGGGCGTGAAGAAGCCGGTGCGTTCCACCGGGTACTTCGCGCCGGTGCCCATCATGCGGATGGTCTGGCCCTTCTTCAGGACACCATCGATGACGCGGACCAGCACGATGACGCCGAGATAGGCGTCGTACCACGAGTCGACCAGCATCGCCTTGAGCGGCGCGGACGCGTCGCCCTGCTTCGGCGCCGGCAGCTTGGTGACGATCGCCTCCAGCACGTCCTCGATGCCGATGCCGGTCTTGGCCGAGATCAGCACGGCCTCCGAGGCGTCGATGCCGATCACCTCTTCCACCTGCTCGCGGATGCGCTCCGGCTCGGCGGCCGGCAGGTCGATCTTGTTCAGCACCACCACGATCTCGTGGTTGGCGTCGATCGCCTGGTAGACGTTGGCGAGCGTCTGCGCCTCGACGCCCTGGGAGGCGTCGACCACCAGCAGCGAGCCCTCGCAGGCGCGGAGGCTGCGTGACACCTCATAGGCGAAGTCGACGTGCCCGGGCGTGTCGATCAGGTTCAGGACGTAGTCCTGGCCGTCCTTGGCCTTGTAGTTCAGGCGCACGGTCTGCGCCTTGATGGTGATGCCGCGCTCGCGCTCGATCTCCATGTTGTCGAGCACCTGCTCGGTCATCTCGCGCGCGTCGAGCGCGCCGGTCATCTGGATGAGCCGGTCGGCAAGCGTCGACTTGCCGTGGTCGATATGGGCGACGATCGAGAAATTGCGGATGTTCTGGACGGGCGTGGTCATGGCGCGGCCTTTAGCAGGGCCGGCGCGGGGAGGAAAGCCGGGCGGGGCGCGGCGTTTCAGTCGTAGCGCAGTTCGCCCGCCTTCCCGCCGAACACGCGGTAGGCATAGACCGAGTAGCCCGCGATCACCGGCAGCACGAACACCGTGCCCGCGAGGATGATGGCGAGGCTTTCGGGCGCCGAGGCCGCGTCCCAGATGGTCAGCCGGTCGGGCACCACGAACGGGTAGAACGACCAGGCGAGGCCGCAGAAGCCAAGCACGAAGATGGCGGCGAGCGCCGCGAAGGGCTTCAGGCTGTGTGCGTCCTTCGCGGCGGGCAGACGGAAAGTCAGCCGCCACAGCCACAGGAACAGGAGCGCCGAGAGGATCGGCAGCGGCGAGAGCCACAGCATCTCGGGCCAGACGAACCAGCGCTCGAAGATGCGGGCCGAGGCGAGCGGCGTAGCCAGCGAAACCGCGCCCATGCCGGCGACGGTGAAGATCAGCGCCGCGCGCAGCCAGCCCACCGCCTTCCTCTGGAGGTCGCCCTCGGTCTTGTAGATCAGCCAGGCAGCGCCGATCGCCGCGTAGGAGGCGGCGAGACAGGCCGCGACCAGGAGCCCGAACAGGATGGCGGGCAGCGACAGGTCGAGGCCGAGCACGTAGATGCCCAGCATGAAGCCTTGCGCCAGCGATGCCGCGAGCGAGCCGGCGAAGAAGAGCCTGTTCCAGCGCTTCTTGCGGTGGGTCGGCACCTTGGCACGGAAGTCGAAGGCGACGCCGCGCAGGATGAGCCCGACGAGGAGCACGAAGACCGGCAGGTAGAGCGCGGTCAGGATGATGCCGTGCGCGGCGGGGAAGGCGACCAGCAGCAGACCGACGGCCAGGACCAGCCATGTCTCGTTGGCGTCCCAGAACGGGCCGATCGCCGCGATCATCGTGTCCTGCTCGGCGTCGTCGGCCAGCGAGAACAGGATGCCGATGCCGAGGTCGAAACCGTCGAGGATGACGTAGACCAGGATCGCCACGCCCATCAGCGTGGCGAAGATCAGCGGGAGGAGCGTCGGCCAGTCGGTCATGACTTTTCCTCAAGCCCCCATCGGCTGGTCGAGCGGTGCGTCGCGGACGCCGGGCACGGGCGCCTCGTCGCCTTCCTTCGCCGCCTTGAGCGCCAGATGCACCAGCACCCCGAGATAGGCCAGCAGCAGCGCTGCATAGAGTGCGAGATAGACGACGAGCGTGAAGCCGACCGCGGCGCCCGAGACCGGACCGACTGCGTCGGCGGTCCTGAGCACGCCGGTCACCAGCCAGGGCTGGCGGCCGATTTCGGTCGTGTACCAGCCGGCCAGCGTCGCCACCCAGCCCGACAGCGCCATCGGCACCATCAGCATGGCGAGCAGCCTCGGGATCTCGCCGCGCCGCCACAGGAACCACGCGCCGGTCCAGGATACGGCAAGCATCAGCAAGCCCGTGCCGACCATGATGCGGAATCCCCAGAACACCGGCAGCACCGGCGGATGGTTGCCGACATAGTCGTTCAGCCCCGGCACGATGCCGTCGGCGCTGTGGCGCAGGATGATGCTGGCGCCGTTCGGGATGGCGATCTCGAAATGGTTTTCGCGTGCCGCCTCGTCCGGCCAGGCGAACAGGATCAGCGGCTTGTTCGGCCCGGTGTCCCAGTTGGCCTCCATCGCCGCCACCTTCTGCGGCTGGTGCTCCAGCGTGTTCAGCCCGTGCTGGTCGCCGACGAAGATCTGGATCGGGATCAGGATCGCCGCGGTGACCACGCCGGTCCTGAGTGCCTTGCCCATCGCCGCCGAGCGGTCGCCGGCGAGGAAGCGCAGCGCCGAGAGGCCCGCCACGAGAAACGAGACCGTCAGGCCCGAGGCGATCAGCATGTGGATCAGCCGGTAGGGGAAGGAAGGGTTGAAGACGATCGCCCACCAGTCTGTGGCGTGCGCCACGCCGTCGCGCATCTCGAAGCCGGCCGGGGTTTGCATCCACGAGTTCAGCGCCAGGATCCACACCGCCGAGAAGGTGGTGCCGAGCGCCACCAGGAACGTCGCCAGCGTATGCACCCGGTTGGAGACGCGGCGGAAGCCGAACAGCATGATTCCGAGGAACACGGCCTCGAGGAAGAACGCGGTCAGCACCTCGTAGGCGAGCAGCGGGCCGGCGATGTTGCCGACCTTCTCCATGAAGCCCGGCCAGTTGGTGCCGAACTGGAAGCTCATGGTGACGCCGGAGACCACGCCCATCGCGAACGACAGCGCGAACACCTTCACCCAGGTGAAGTAGGCGCGCATCCAGGCGGCGTCGGCGGTACGGTTGTAGCGCCACTTGAAGAACAGCAGTACCCAGCCGAGCGCGATGGTGATCGTCGGGAAGAGGATGTGAAACGAGATGTTCGCGGCGAACTGGATTCGCGACAGGATCAGCGCGTCCATCGGCATACGGCTCCGGCTTCTCGTCGGCCGAAGCTAGGCCTCATCCCGCCTGGTATCAAAGCGGCGAGGCGTCGCGCCCAGTCGCGGTGCGCCTGAAATCGTTCTGCTGGCCTGCGGCGCCAGTTGATTTGGGCCGCGGGATGTCGTCCGTATGCGAGGCCATCGTGGGAGGACGGGACTTGAAGATCAAGGTATGCCTGCTCGGAGCGGCTCTCGCTTCGACGGTCGTCATCCATTCCGGGTCGGCGCGTGCCGACAAGTGTCCCGCCCAGGTCGATCCGTCGGCCTCGTCGGAGGAGAAGAGCGGCATCAACTTCTTCAACGCCACGGACAATCCGGCGCGCATCTACTGGGTCAATTTCCAGAGCAGGCTGGAGGACTGGGGTCCGCTCGACGCAAACGACATGGTCGAGCTGCAGACCTTCACTGGCCACCGCTGGATGGTCGAGATGGAAACGCCGGGTGGATTCCAGTGCATGGGCCCGCTGTGGCCGCCGGCCGCGGATGCCTGCCAGGTGCGGCTTGAATTCAACGACGGCAGGCTGATTGCCAAGACTGACAAGTGCGAGCCGCTCGCCGGCTAGATTTCAGCCGGACCGCCGCCGGAATGCCGGATGATCGGCGAAATGGGCGACGAGGAAATCCAGGACGGCGCGCACGCGCGGCGCGTCGCGGAGCCTCTCGTGGGTGATCAGCCAGATTTCGTGCGGCTGGGCGATGTCGGGCGTGAAGCAGCGCACGAAGTCCGGGTCGCAGGCGGCGAGCACCTCGGACATGACCGAGACGCCGTGCCCCGCCTTGATGTCCGAGAACATGCCGGCGACGTTGTTGCGGAACTGCGTGATCTCGGCAGGTGTCACCTGCCCATAGATCCATTCCGCGATCGGCACGCGATAGCGGCCCGGCTCGGCCATGATCAGCAGGTGGTTGCGCAATTCGGCGCCGTTCGCAGGCATGCCGTGAGCCGCGGCATACTGTCGGCTGCAGTAGACGCTCCATCGGTCGTCGGCCAGCCGGCGGCCGACGAGACCGGGTTGCTGCTTGTCCTTGATCAGCACCCTGAGCGCAACGTCTGCTTCGCCCCTGGCCAGGTCTAGGAAGCGGTCTTCCGCGACGACTTCGAGTTTCAGGCCGGGATGCTTCTGGTGGAAGGTGCCGAGCGCGGGCGACAGCAGCAGGTCGGCCATGATGTTGCTGGTCGTCAGCCTGACCGTGCCGATCGCATCGCGGCGGACCTGCCCGGCCAGGCTCTCGAATCCTGCGAGCGCGGTTTCCGACGCGGTGGCAGCGTCGAGGAGCGCGCGGGCCGCGTCGGTCGGCGCATAGCCGGTGCGGCGCCGGTCGAAGAGTTCCACGCCGAGCGCGGCTTCCATCGCCTCGATCCGACGGGCGACGGTCGTCTGGCTGATGCGCAGTTCCTTTGCGGCGGCGAGCGTGTTGCCCGCCCGCATGACCGCTAGGAAATGGCGAAGGTCATTCCAGTCGAGCATCGGGCCATTCTGCATTCCTGCAGAACGTATGTGCAAGATCGCTGATTGAAAGACGGGACCGTCTCGACCAGCCTCGCAGGACCGGTGATGCCGGCATGCGGAGGCTGTTGCGATGGACTGGTATCTGTACGCCAAGCTTGGCCACATCGTCTTCGCCGCGCTTTGGATCGGCGGTGGCGTAGCGATGATCGTGCTCGGCCTCGCGGCGGCCATGGCCAACGACGACAACCGGCTGATCGGCGTCATACAGCAGGTTGTGTTTCTCTCCGAGCGCTTCTTCATCCCGTCGTCGCTGCTGACGGTCATTCTGGGCGCGATCATGGTCTGGCTCGGGCACAGCTTCGCGGACCTGTGGATCCTGCTCGGCCTCGCCGGCTTCGCGGCCACCTTCGTGACTGGTGTCGCGATCATCAAGCCGGCCGCGGACGGGGTCGCGAAGATGGTCCGGGATGGTGGCAACACGCCGGCGGCCGCAGCCCTTTGCCGCCGCATTCTGCGCGTCTCGGTCTTCGACTACGTGATGATCGTGCTGGTCGTGGCGATCATGGTCATCAAGCCGACCGCGGCCGACCAGGTGACCCTGGCGGTGATGGCGGCGGTGCTTCTGTTCGCCGGCCTCGCCATCTTCGCGCGGCCTCGCGGGCGCCGCGTCGCAGCCTGATCGCAGGCCCTGCCGCCTACCACTTCACGCCGATTTTCGCGCTTGCGCCGTAGGATGTGACGTTCTGC
>VFQP010002090.1_pt1 | contig 23516 bp, 24 predicted proteins | sample 3512351 | NCBI WGS metagenome assembly VFQP01 (sample SAMN10412372, study PRJNA504923) | tailings metagenome | isolation source: Relicate 1 Philex TSF1 revegetated site | place: Philippines: Tuba, Benguet | collected 2017-08-29
CCTCTTCCTGGAAATGGAACAGGTCCATCTCGCGGCCGAGCTTGCGGTGGTCGCGCTTCTCGGCTTCCTCAAGCTGCGTGAGATAGGCCTTGAGTTCGTCCTCCGTCGCGAAAGCCGTGCCATAGATGCGCTGGAGCTGCGGGTTGTTGCTGTCGCCGCGCCAGTAGGCGCCCGCGAACTTCATCAGCTTGAACGCCTTGCCGATCTGGCCCGTGGACGTCATGTGCGGGCCGCGGCAGAGATCGAACCACTCGCCCTGCTTGTAGATCTTCAGATCCTCGCCGGCGGGGATCGCGTCGACCAGCTCGATCTTGAAGTTTTCGCCCTTGTCGCGGAAAACCTGCTTCGCCTTTTCGCGCGACCAGAATTCCTTCGTGAACGGCGCGTTCTTGGCGATGATCTCGCCCATCTTCTTTTCGATGCGAGGAATGTCTTCCGGCTCGAACGGCTGCTGCTTGGCGAAGTCGTAGAAGAAGCCGTTGTCGATGACGGGGCCGATCGTCACCTGCGTACCGGGCCAAAGCGACTGCACGGCCTCGGCCATGACGTGCGCGGCATCGTGGCGGATCAGCTCGAGGGCTTCCGGGTCCGTGCGCGACACGAACTTGATGTCGGCGTCTTTGGTAATGGGGTCGGCAAGATCCGAGAGCACTCCGTTGAGGCTCATCGCGACCGTGCGTTTTGCGAGGGATGGCGAGATCGACTTGGCGATCTCTAACCCGGAAGTTCCCGCTGCAACCTTGCGGCTCTTGCCATCCGGGAATGTGATCGTGACTTCCAATGTATTTGAATCGGAAACGGGGTCCGACATAGCGTCTCTCCTCTCACTCGCGGCATACCGATCCGCGTAAGACTGGAGCGACTAAATCGGTGCACGCGGGCGTAAAGTCAAGCGGGATCCAGTGGTTCGCCCGGGCGCCTCACCTCCGGCGCAGCCCCTTGTCCCCTGCCCGCCTTGACTCTCATTCGCGACTCCGAAAAATTCCGGCGGCGGAGGGATTTATGGGGTTTTTCAGGCGCCATCGTGGGAACTCAAGCCGGCGCATCCAAAGGGACTTCGTCCTTTTGATTGCGGCGTCGATGCTGTGTGTCCCGGCGGAAGCCGTCGCCCAGACCACATCCACCGCGCCGGGATTTTATATTGAGGCCGAAGGGCAGCGCGTGTTCGGCGCCTCGGATTTCGAAGCCGGTTTCGTGCCGGAGTCGCTCTTCCTACTGGAAGGACCGAAGGCGGAACTCGACGAAGGCAACGGCTGGGGAGGTGCTCTTACGCTCGGCCATGTCTGGAGCAACGGCTGGAGCGCGGCCATGCGATACCGGCGGCTCGAGGCCGACAGCAAAGGCGGTCGCTACGATCCGGGCATCATGACCTTTGCACCCAGCGTCACACTCATTCCGGGCGGCTTCCCACTCGGCATTCTCGAAGCAACGACCGAGGTCGACTCCAAGACGTCATTCGTCGATCTCGAGGTGGGCAAGGATTTCACCGTCGCGGGCGGACGGGTGCAACTGTTCGGCGGCGTCACCTATGCGTCGATCGAACGGGATGTTGCCATCCGCAGCGACGGCTGCGGCTGCGTCCCTTTCGCACTGCTCATGCAGAACGATTTTCATGGCGCCGGACCGAAAATCGGTTTTCGCGGCGGCGTGCCGCTCAATTCAGCCTTCAGCCTCGTCGGCGGCGGTTCCGTAGCGGCGCTGTTTGGAACGTCCAAGTTCGCGAGCCGCCTCGACGATCCGCTGTTTCCGCCGAACTCGTTCAAAGATTCAAGCGATCGCACGGTTGCAGCGCTCGACGCACACGGGGGCCTCGCAATCGGCGTCGGCATTGGAACACTCACGCTCGGATACCGCATCGACGCGGTGCTCGGTGCGCTCGACACCGACCAGCGCGTCTCCGCATTGGTGGCCAGCACGGGATATCCCAAGATCGGCGACCGGCACGACGATTTCGTCGAGCATGGACCGTTCGCGCGCTTTTCGTTGCCGATCTCAGCCGGCAACGACTGACAGCGGCGCGCGACGGATTCAATCGAAGATCGACGAGAAGAAATCGACGATCGCGCCGAGGATGCCGAGTACGATGTTCGCGACCGTCTCGAAGATGCTCTCGAACACGTCAGACACCGAAGCCCCTGCGAGCAGCACGACCGTTCCACCCGACGCGACAAGGGCAGCGGTGACGGCATTGAAAACGGTGTACCAGAGCAGTCCGAAGACAAGCGTGCCGATGATCAATCCAGCGGCGATGCGTCGGATGATGCCCATCCTGGGTGCGGGTTCCGGGTCTGTGGGGTGCTCGGTCATTTGCAGGCCTCGGTCACAAGACGGAGTTTGCGGCCCACTCTATCGCACGTCGCAGATGTCAGGTGCTCCGCGAGGAACAGGCCGCGCCGTTCAATGTCGGTGATCGGCGCAGCCGTAGCGCCAGCGGCCATAGCGCCAGGGCGCGAGAGTGTGGCGCTCGCTGCGAATGTCCGGCGGCGGGTCGTAGCCAGAGCTTCCCCAAGGGTGACATCTAGACAGCCGCGCGAGGGTCAGCCAGCAGCCGCGCCAGGCGCCGTTCATTTCGATGGCCTCCAGCGCGTACTCGGAGCACGTCGGCAGGTGGCGGCATTCAAGCCCCATCAGGGGCTTCAACGTCCACCGATAGGCGTGGATGGGGGCTTTGACGACGGCCTTGATCCAGGACATCCGCGCGGGCCTCCTCAGGCGCCGGCCGCGGCATCGGCTTTCGGAGCGGCGGAGGCCTGATCGAGCGCGCGCTCCACGGCATCGAACACCAACAGCGTGGAAGCGTGGCGGTGCGGGTAATCCTTCACCGGCTGCAGAAGACCGAGATCCCCCCAACGCCCCTCGGGGCGCGGCCCGCCCTCCTTCAACATGCGGCGCATGGCGGCCGCGACTGCCCGGAACTCCTGCGACGGCGTACCGACGATTTCGCGGCCGACGATGGCAGCAGACGCTTGGCCGAGCAGGCAGGCTTTCACTTTCTGGGCGAAGTCGGAGATGCGGTCGCCGTCGAGCTTGATCTCGACCTCGATGGTCGATCCGCATAGCTTGGAATGGGCGCTTGCGGTCGCGTCCGGATGGTCGAGATGACCGGCATGCGGGATTGCCGCCGCCAACTCAAATATTCTCTGATTGTAGATATCGTCGAGATCCGCCATGTAGCTGAACTTAGCTCTTTCTTTCTGCCGCCCGTCTCGCCTGGTGCTTCCGCACCCGCGTGTTCGCTTCTATATAGGGCGTCTTCGGCGGCGGTTCGAGTTGCATCACCGCATGCGCCCAGTCAAGCCTCGGGGCTTTCATGACAGATACGTCTTCCTGCACCCATGGATCTCAGGCCGACCTCGAGCAGGGCTCCACGTTCCTGCCCAAGTTCGATGCCGACGGCCTCATCGGCGCGATCGTGACGGATCATGACACGGGCACCGTTCTGATGTTCGCCTGGATGAACAAAGAGGCACTTCAGCTCACTCTGGACACTGGCATTGGGCACTTCTGGAGCCGGTCACGCAAGAAGCTGTGGCGGAAGGGCGAAGAAAGCGGAAACACGCTCTCGGTTCGCGAGGCGCGTGTGGACTGCGATCAGGACGTGATCTGGCTGCGCGTGACGGTCGGAGGAGACGGCGTGGCGTGTCATACCGGCGCGCGGTCCTGCTTCTACCGAATTCTTACGGCCGGTAAGGAAACGGCGCCGCACCTGGAACGGTCCGAACTGTGAGGCGCCCAATGCCTGTTGGACCGGTCCCGCGGTAACCCTCGGGCCAAACTGTTCCGGCATTCGATCGAAACCTTTGTTACGCTTCTCGCGTTTCAACCTCGCATGCCAGGTTTGCGCTGCAGCAACGATTTCTCAAGTTGCATCACATCCTTGGTAGTGGGGCTTTAATCGGAATCTGATAGCCTCCAATTAAGGATTGAGGGGGATCCGACTGCTTCTTTCGCGATCGGTTCCACTGGACATCGGACCGGCCACACAATCCCGACCACGGGCGCGCCGGAAAAGTGGAGACCGTCATGCCCAATGCCGGCGCAGGGAAGATCAAGATCGGTCTGGCTCTCGGAGGGGGAGCGGCGCGAGGGTGGGCCCATATCGGCGTCCTGAGAGCGCTGCATAAAGCCGGTATCAAGCCCGACATCATCGCAGGAACATCCATCGGCGCGGTCGTCGGCGCATGCGAGGTCGCCGGTCATCTTGACGATCTCGAGGACTTCTCTCGCGAGCTGACGCGGCGCCGTGTGCTCGGTTATCTCGATTTCAATCTGTCGGGCACCGGCCTCATCACCGGCCATCGCCTTGGCGAGCGTCTGACGAAACATCTCGGATCGACCAAGATCGAGGATCTGCCGCGGCGGTTCACTGCTGTGGCGACTGAGATCGGCACGGGCCACGAGGTTTGGCTCTCGCGCGGCGTCCTGGTCGATGCGGTGCGCGCGTCCTATGCGCTGCCCGGCGTGTTCCGGCCGGTCAAAGTCGACGGCCGCTGGCTTTTCGACGGCGCGCTGGTCAATCCGATTCCCGTCTCCGTCTGCCGCGCGCTTGGCGCACGCTACGTCATCGCCGTGAACCTCAACATCGATATCTCGAACCGCGGCACCATCTCGAACATAAATTCGATGCCGGATTCAGACAGCGAACTCGAGGAAGCGCCGCCGGTGACCGGCAACAACGGCGTCGGCATGCGTCGTCTTCTGCAGCGGCAAATCCTCGGCAAGGGCGACGACATGCCTGGCATCACCACCGTCATGGTCGACGCGTTCAACATCGTGCAGGACCGCATTGCGCGCGCGCGGCTTGCGGGCGATCCGCCGGATTGCATGATCAGCCCGCGCCTGCACGGCATCGGCTTGTTCGACTTCCATCGGGCTGAGGAACTCATCGCCCGCGGAGAAGCGGCAGCCCAACGCGAAGTCGAGGATCTCGCACGCGAGCTTACGTCGCGGAAGATCCCGCACCAGATCGCGCCGGAGCCGCGCGTCTAAGCCGCCTGCCGCCGCTACGGAATCAAAAACGGCGCACTCATCAAGTGCGCCGTTTCCATTTCAGTTTTCTCGTCCTGACGGATCAGCCGGTCGCGAGATAATTGCGCATGGCCGACACTTCCATCTCGACTTCAGCGACGTGATATTTGACGACGTCGCCAATTGAAATGATGCCGACCAGGGCATCGTCCTCCACGACGGGCAAATGACGGAACCGGCCCTTCGTCATCGTCTCCATGAGCTCATCGAGCTCACTCGTCTCCTGGCAGGAGACAACGTTGCGCGTCATGACTTCTGAGACCATCAGGTTCAGCGCGGACGCACCCTTTTCCGAAATCGCGCGGATGATGTCGCGTTCGGAAATGATGCCGGTCACATGGCCATTTTCGCCCACGACAACGATTGCACCAATCTTCTTGGGACCGAGCTTCTTTGTCACGTCGAGCAAAGTGGCGTTCGGCCTCACGGTCGAAACTGCCCTTCCTTTCGACTTCAATATCGATGCGACGTTCATGAACGTGTCCTCCAGCTCGCCGTCGACCCGCTACGCTCCGACCGGCCGCTTCTGCCGATCGCCTACGCACTAGCCAACCCGAAACGAGCTTACGTTGTTGTGTTCGGGTTTTTTTTCTTTGGCCGAGCCTTCAGAGAAACCCGACGCATTTAGAGTGATGCAAACTCTCCCGGCGCGCAAGAGTTTCAATCATCAATTGGTTGCCTTTGATCTTGGTCAAGGGAGACTTTATCGAAGAGACCGTAAGTAAAAAGACCTAGTACATAGCCGCCCAAATGAGCTTCCCAAGCAATTCCCGCTCCATTTTGTGCAGCGCCGAAACCGATGATCGTCAGCACATTCAAGACAACAAGAATTGCACTCGTGACGAGTATGCGACGGTCTGTCAAAGCTTCCCGGAGCGACATCAAATTCACCGAGCGGGGATCCTCGCGCAGGCGGCGGAAACCACCTGAATCCAAGGCAGGAAACAGGATCCGCAAGACGCCTCCCATGAGGCCCGATATGGCTCCCGAGGCTCCAATCATGGGCTGCATCAGGTCGATGTTGGCGATGTAGAACGCGAAGGCGCCGCCAAGCCCGCAGAGCACGAAAAAAGCCAGAAACCGGATGACGCCCGTGCGTTCGGCTATTGCACCGCCGAAGGCGAGCAGCCAGGCAGAGTTCAGCCCGAGATGGACCCAATCGCCATGCACCAGCATGTGCGTGAAGGGAGATGTGAATAACGCCGCTTCGCCTCCCGGCAGCTCGGTCCCTATCGGGCCGTAGCGCGCGGGAATGAATGCCGCCGCCAAGACAAACCACAAATCGTCCTCGCTCGGCAGAAGCTCCCGCACCACTTGCACCGCGACCAAGACGGCGAGAACGGCGACAACGCATTTTGGGACATTGAAGATGGGCTCTTGGGAGGGCGCCGTCGGGATCACAAAGGTCTCCTCTTGTCGGACATGCCGCCACCCTAGCCCGATTGGGCGCCTGTTTTCCCGCTAATTCGTTCCGGTCCGGCATCTTAACGATACGCCGAATAGCGCCGAACGGCCCCCGGAGCACCGTGCCGCACGGCCTCCCGGTTAGATGGCACGGAAGCTGCTCCTGTCGTCGGCACGGCTCGTTCGCAACCCATTTCGATACTGCCCGCCCGAGCCTGACACTCGAGAGCCCCGCTCTTGAAACGTCGCTGCAGACCCTGCGGCGACGCCGGATCAACTCGTGCCGAGCAGAACCGTTATGAGACACCAAGCGACGCAATCCCTTTACGCGTATTGGAACGAAGTGAGGGGTGACAGGCTCGCCCCACGCCGTCTCGAGATCCAACCGGCCCGGATCGGCGGCTTCCTCATCGACACCTTCATTCTGGAGCGGGCGGACCGCGGCTCGTTCCGCTTCCGGCTAGCCGGGACGCGGGTCGCAGCGCGTTTCGGCGCCGACCTCAGGGCCCAGGACTTCCTGTCTTCCTGGAGCGAGGGAGACCGCTCGCTGCTCGACCATCATCTTGCGGCGATTACCGAGCTAGGCCGCGCCGGCCTTTTCACCGGCGAAGCGGTTCAAGCCGACGCCGGACGATCCGGCGCACCGGCGTCCGTCCCATTCGAGTTGCTTGTCCTCCCACTCATGCACACGGGACATTCCATCGACAGGCTTCTCTGCCTCCTCGTGCCGCTCGACGAGTTGCACGAGCAGTCCAACGTGCCCATCACCGGCCTCAAGCTGCATGCGGCGGAAGCCATCTGGCCGAACGGCGCGCCCGATGATCCCGTCAGTTTCCTGGATCGTCAAAGTCCGCTGCATCCGCATGTGCGGACGGCCCGCATCGTGCGCCAAGGACGCCGCCAATTCCGCGTCTATGAGGGGGGCCGCACTGAGGCTGAACCGAACAACGCAGAGCACGTGTAGCTCCGCACAACCAGCGCGCGCCATTTGTTTCCCCAGCCTTAACGCCGTGCCGCGGAAACCCGGCGCGGCGTTGCGCGTTTGACTTGCCGACGCGCTCTCTGACAGCCGCAACCTACGACCGTGAAGAGGGACGTGCGGGTTTGGGTCAGCGGTTAGTCGTTCGTTAAGTCTGCTGTTCCATTATGGGACTCCAACGGCCGCAAGCGGATTAAATCCCGCATGCGGATGGGGAGCCTGTTGCCTTCGAATTCGCCTGGAAGTTGTCTATGTCGCCCACTCCAGCCACAAATCTCCGGCCTTCTCTCCGCCTCGACCCGCGGATTGTGCCCGACCGACGCCGTCACAAGCGCTACGCGATCGCCCTGTTGGGCCGGTTCATGCGCGCCAACAAGCAAGAGTTTCCGTGCCGCCTGAACGACATCTCCGTCGGCGGCGCATCTTTCATGGCGCCCGTCGAAGTCGAGATGGGTGAGCGGATCGTTGCCTATCTCGACGAGATCGGCGGCATTGAGGGGCAAGTCGTCCGCATTTTCGACGGCGGCTTCGCCATCAGCCTCAAGGTCACCCAGCACAAGCGCGAGAAACTCGCCGCTCAGATCACGTGGCTGATCAACAAATCGGAACTCGGCGGCAGCGCCGGCCGGCGGCACACGCGTATGGCCGTGATGAATAAAACGTCAACGCTCAAGCTCCCCGACGGAAGCTCGGTGGATTGCCGGGTGCTCGACGTTTCGCTTTCGGGTGCATCGATCGGCACGGAAGCCCGTCCGCCGGTCGGCGACATCGTCATGTTCGGAAAATTGCGTTGCAAAGTGATGCGTTACCACGACCGCGGGATCGGCGTGCAATTCCTCGATATTCCTGATCCCGAGGCATTACGGCGTTATTTCGGCTGAACAAGGGCCCAGGGACATGTCTCGTGGGGAACTACAGTTTAGCTCAAATTTTGCTCGATTTCTGACGGCGTATTTCAGAGGACCACGACACTTCTCAACTACTGTGGTTCGTGTGAGAGGGATTGTAGGGGTAGTGAGTATGAAGCGTCTCGTAGTGTGCATTGTTGGCGCGCTTGCGGCCATCACCGGACCGACGAGTGCCTTTGCGGACAACTCGGTCACGCGCGCCGTGAATGCCGGCAACTCTCCTTTCATGCGGGTATACGGACCGTCGCAGCCGCCTTACGGGTTCGTCCGCTTCTGCGAGAGCCATCCTTCGGATTGCGCACCTCAGCGCATCGAAGACGTCCGCTTCCAGCCGACGCCCGAGCGCCTTTCCGAACTCGACGAGGTGAACCGCTGGGCGAACCACGCGATCGCACCCGCAACCGATCAGGAAATCTACAACGTCAGCGAATACTGGACCTATCCGGTGGACCGCGGCGACTGCGAAGACTATGCGCTGCTCAAGCAGAAGGTGCTGCTTGAGCGCGGCTGGCCGAAGAGCTCGCTGCTGCTCACCGTGGTTCGCGACGAAAAGGGCGAAGGCCACGCGGTTCTGACCGCGCGCACCGCCCAGGGTGATTTCGTGCTCGACAACAAGGTCGACGACGTTCGGCTTTGGAATGCCTCGGGCTACTACTTCATCATGCGCCAATCGTATCTCGATCCGCGCGTATGGGTTTCGCTCGATCCGAGCGACCGGACGGCGCCCGATGCCATCGCCGGTGTGCGCGAAGGCCAGTAGACCTGACGCGCATTCACCGGAACACGTGAAGACTGTTTGACTCGAGCCTGGGACTCCCTGCCCTGCCCCCATACCGGGCTCGAAACTTGAGCCGGACGCGACCCCCCTCGTGTCCGGCTCCAATTTTTTTGAGCGGCCTTACGCCATCGGCCGCAGGCCAGCCTTGAAGCGCTTCCAGTTCGTCACGTAGCGGCCGGCTGCGCCGCCGAAGCGGCGGGCGTCCTCGTCGCTCAATTCCCGCACGATCTTGCCGGGCGATCCGAGGACCATCGAGCGTGGGGGAATGACCTTGCCTTCGGGGATCAACGTATTCGCGCCGATCAGGCACTCTTCGCCGATCTTCGCGCCATTGAGTACGATTGACCCGATGCCGATCAGGCTGCCGCGGCCGATCGTGCAGCCGTGCAGCATGACCATGTGGCCGATCGTGCAATCCTCGCCGATATCGAGCGGGAAGCCCGGATCCGTGTGCAGCACGCAGCCGTCCTGCACATTCGAGCGGGCTCCGACGCGGATCAACTCGTTATCGCCGCGCAGCACCGCGCCAAACCAAATGCTGGCATCCGTTTCAATCGCGACCTTGCCGAGAACGACGGCGTTGTCTGCGACCCAATAGCTGCCGTCGGGCGGAGTGGAGACGCGCGCGCCGTCCAGTTCGTAGAGCGCCATGCTCACGCGCCCTCGAGATCCATGTCGAGGATCGCCATCTGGAACTGATAGGAAGTCTCGCCCTCGTCCACCTCACGATAGAGCGTGGCGACGAACTCGCCGTCGATGAAGACTTCGGCCATGTCTTCCTTCTTGGGCTGCGGACGAACCTCAAGCTTCTGAGCGCCGAACGTCTTCTTGAGATAAGCCTGCAGCTTGGCCAACTCTTCTTTCTTCACTGCGTAGTCCTCCAGTTCTCACAACATTGCGTAATCGTCGGGGCCCGAGAAACCGTTCTCCGCGACGAATGTCTGGTCCATCATGCGGCCCGGCTCCGCGGTTCCGGCAGGCCCCACGACGCGAGCGGGAACGCCCGCGACCGTAACGTGCGGCGGCACATCCTGCAGGACGACGCTGCCCGCAGCGATGCGCGAGCAGTTGCCGACGTGGATATTGCCGAGCACCTTCGCGCCGGCGCCGATCAGGACGCATGAGCCGATCTTGGGATGACGGTCTCCCGTCTGCTTGCCGCTGCCACCGAGCGTTACCGCATGCAGCAACGAGCAGTTATCGCCGACCGCAGCCGTCTCGCCGATCACGACACCCGTGGCGTGATCGAGCATCAGGCCCTTGCCGAGGCGGGCGGCGGGATGGATGTCGACGGCGAACATGCGCGATGCCTGGCTTTGCAGGTAGAGCGCAAAGTCCTTGCGGCCCTGGCGCCAAAGCTCGTGCGCGAAGCGGTACGTCACGAGCGCATGAAAGCCCTTGAAGTAGAGAAACGGATCAAGATAGCGCGTGGTTGCCGGGTCGCGCTCCAGGACGGCTGCCAAATCGGCGCGGAAAGAGCGGCCGAGCTCGGGCTGGGAGCCCATTACATCCTGGAACGTCTGCACGATGAGGCCAGCATCGACATCGGCATGGCCGAGGCGCTGCGCAATGCGGTGGCAGATCGCATCCTCGAGCAGATTGTGGCTCACGATCGTTGCGTAAATGAAGCCGGTCAGCGCGGGCTCTGCGGCCATGGCGGCCTCGGCTTCGCTTCTCAACGCACGCCAGATTGGATCGTCGTTCGCGCGCTGCGCGGAACTGCGTCGATCGGACTTGTCCGAAACCGAGGAATGCTTGACGCCACTCATGTTCGTTGTCCTTCGCCGGTGCGCCCCTGCGCGGGCCATCCAGCTCGCTTGGTGAAACGCCAGCCAGGCGCTCAGCGAGAGGGCCAAGGCTGCATTATAGGATCTCTTCGGCTCTGCCGTCAGATAGATCGTATTCGGGTCTCAATGAACCTACCGCCTATCGGGGCTGGCAGGCGCCGTCAATCTAAACATCTGGCGCGGCGCGCTTTATCTTGCCACCTCGCCTCCACCGCCGGGTTGGCGGGGCATCCCTTGAGGCCTGGCGCCGCGTTGCATGCGGCGAGCTGACGCCGCATGGTGGTTGCCCCTTTAGAGGATTACCCGATGACCGATACGCTGACCGCCACTGCTCCGGATCTGCTCTACGAAATCGAAGGGGCCATCGCATGGATCGTCGCGAGCAACCCGGATCGCATGAACGCATTCACAGCCGGGATGTGGCGCAGGATTCCGGAGCATGTGCACGCCGCCGAGAACGATCCTGCCGTGCGCGTGATCGTGCTGCGCGGCGCCGGGATGCGAGCGTTTTCCGCGGGCGCCGACATCTCCGAGTTCGAGAGCGCAAGAACGGGAGCGAGCGCGGCAGACTACGACCGCCTCAACCACGAAGCCTTCACCGCGCTGCTCTCCGCGAGCAAGCCTGTCATAGCTATGATCCATGGCTTCTGTCTGGGCGGCGGCCTCGGCATCGCAGCCTGTGCCGACCTGAGGATTGCGGATCATCAGGCTCAATTCGCCATTCCCGCCGCCAAGCTGGGCCTCGGCTACAATGCTCGTTGGGTGCCGCCCCTGCTGTCGCTGGCCGCGCCCGCATTCATCAAGGAAATGCTGTTCACCGGCCGGCGGTTTTCATCGTCCGAGGCCGAACGCATAGGCCTCGTCAATCGCGTCACGGATCCGGATACGCTGGAAGACGCCGTGCGCGGGCTCGCCGGCGAGATCGCAGCCAACGCGCCGCTCTCTGTGCGTGCCGCCAAGCTCACTATCGACGAGATCGTCTGCCATCCGGAAAATCCCGATACGCCCAAACTCGATGCCGCTGTCGCGGCCTGCTTCGACAGCGCGGACTATGCTGAGGGCCGCCGCGCCTTCCTGGAGAAGCGCAAGCCCGTCTTCCAGGGGCGGTGAGCGGCGAGATCGCTATTCCGCTGAACGTGAAAAATATTCCTTAGCGTTTTTGATCGCATTGCACGGTCGCGATTATCGCCTTTGATTTCGGGCAAAACCATTGCTCGTGAGTTCGCCAAATGCGGTCGCTCTGCTGCGTTGCAAGATTTTTTTCGCTTGGCAGGGAACATTTTTGCTCAGTAGTGTTTCTGCCACGACGGGCTCCCTGGCCCGGCGAGGCTCGGAAAGCGAACCGAGCTACACACTCCTGTTGCTTGTAATGCGTGACTTAAGAGCAGTCCCCCCAAAAGCCGGTTCGCGCCGGCAGGAGAGGCAACGATGGAATTCTCGATGCGACTGAATGTGCTTGCCGCACTGATGTCTTTCGGCTTCATCGCTGCAATCGTCGTCGGCATGGTCTGAGCGTCTGCATCGCTCGTCGGCCGAAACTGAAACGGTTCAGCTCACCGCTCATCTCGGGCGGACACGCAAAAGAAGGCGCGAGACCTCCGGTCCCGCGCCTTTGTTATTTCAGGGCTGCGACAGCGCTTATTTTCTCAAGTGATAGCCGAGGATCGCCGCGCCAAGCACTGCGTAGGCAGCCGGCACCCGGCTCCAGGGAATTTCCGAGAGAACAGGCACCGTCGGACCGAACGTCCAGAGTAGCGCTGCGACGATGCCGAATGCCAGCGACCACGTCAGCGTGCGGCTTCCCGGCGTCCAGACGCCCTGCAGAACCTGGGCGGCAATGACTCCGACCAGAAACACGACGATCGCGGCGACGATTGCGAAAACATAAATCTCGAATGCGCCGGGCACGCTGCCGCCCAGCATGTTCATGATGGCGTTGGCGCCAAACCAGCCGATAACGATCTGCAAAAGCAGAAGAACGAGACGTCCGAGCATAGTGCGATCTCCCCCGAGGTTCTCGCCGGCGGTTCCCCGCCTTGCCGGCGCGACAGCTCTAAAGCCTAGAGCACGACCTGCGCGCCCGACTCACGGTCCGGCTCGCGATTCCTGCTTACCATGACGATCAGTATTGTGAAACAAGGCGCTAAGCGCAGAAGCTCAGGCTGTGGATCGCTTTGCGGTGTAGAAGTACCCGGCAATGGCCGCAGCAACCGGCGCGAAGGTGAACAGGTGGGCCGCCACCTCGGTCTGGGTCGCCGCGTCGGCCAGGAAATGCGCCGCAAGGCCGGCTGCGATGACGGCAAACGAAACGGAGGCCACAAGCGACAGGGCGGTTGGCCGCGCAATGGTGTTCGTGAGGCGTGACCCGATGAAGGCGCCGATCAGAACGATCACGGCCCCGACGGCCGCAACGATGTAGTAGTAGGCCGGTCCCTGATTCACCACCATGCTGACCAGGTTCGGCGCTGCGATCCACGCGGCGGCGGCTTGTGCCACAGCCAAATTCACGAACGGCATCGTTTCCCCCAAAAATCAGCTTGCCCGGCGCATCATGCCATATCCGGAGCGCGGCGACAGCATTGCGGCCAATTGAGGCGCGCCACGCAAGACCGCCGTTTCAGCATGAGGCGCGACGGCCACACCGTACGTGGCGCAACTACGTCGTGAAACGTCTCGTTAAGGCAAGACCGTGCAGGGTGCGTGCGGTCGCGTGATCTGCAATCGAACTGGATGCCTTCATGCGACCTGGCTCGCTCATCCCCAAATTGTTCCTTACTCTGATTATACTGCGCGGGTCTGGGGCCTTTGCCGATGACGGCTTGCGCGATTTCTGCGCCGATCGCCCGGGGCTCGGCACTCCGACCTGCATTGTCGATCGCGGTCATGTGGTTGTGGAAGCAGGCTTCGCCGACTGGACCATCGAGCGGGATGCGACTGCGCGCTCGGACAGTGTTGTTCTCGGCCAAGTCCTCATCCGCTACGGGCTGACCGACACACTAGAAGTTCATGTGGCGTGGGATGGACAGGGTTTCGGACGCGTGCGCGCCCGAACTGCGGCGCTTTCTGAGAACTTCGACGGTGGAGGCGACGCGACGTTTGCGTTCCGTCAAAGCCTGCGCAATCCGGACGGCTCGGGTTTTTCCGTCGCTGTCATGCCCTATGTCACCGCAGCGACCGGCTCGGAAGCGTTCAGCGCGGGAGACTGGGGCTCCGGTGTTCTTATGCCGATGAGCCTCGAAGTCGCCGATGGGCTCTCCGTTGGTTTGACGCCTCACATCGATGCCGCGGTCGATGGTGACGGCGACGGCCGCCATCTTGCCTATGGTTCGGTCATCGGACTTAGCGTTGGCCTTACCGACACTATCTCTGCATCACTCGAGTTTTCGCTCACGCGTGACGAAGATCCGGACGGGCACGGCACAGAGGCACTCGCCGGCTTGGCGGTGGCATGGCAGCCGACCGACAATCTGCAATTCGACGTCGGCGTCGTCGCCGGACTTAATTCAGACAGCCCGGACGCCGAACTCTACATGGGTATCGCCCGGCGCTTCTGAATTCGGCTTAACGCTAATGCGGCAGGCGTGCCTGAATCCCGGCCGTTCATGCGAAGCACGGCTCCGCCATGACGCCGCGATGACGTTTTGTTCGACGTTTCGGAATGCCCTAATTCACCGTCACCCGACGGAGGTCGGGGTCCAGACGCTTAGGTTGCAGCGCTCCTGCTGCCTATGCTGCGTTGGTGCGCATGGACACCGGATCGTAATTGAGGACCGGTGCGAGCCAGCGCTCAGCCTCCTCCACGCTCCACCCCTTACGGCGCGCGTAATCCTCTACCTGATCGCGCTCGACCTTGCCGACGCCGAAGTAATGGCTCTGCGGGTGCGAAAGGTAGAGGCCGGACACGGCAGCGCCGGGCCACATGGCGTAGCTTTCAGTGAGTTGGATGCCCGTCTCCGCCTCGACGTTCATCAGCTCCCACAAGGTCGCCTTCTCCGTGTGGTCGGGCTGTGCGGGATAGCCGGGGGCCGGCCGGATACCCATATATTTCTCAAGGATGAGATCTTCATTGGTCAGCGCTTCGTCCCTGGCGTATCCCCACAGCTCGCGGCGCACCTTGGCGTGGAGCGCTTCCGCGAAGGCTTCGGCGAGACGATCGGCCAGCGCCTTGACAATGATGCGGCTGTAGTCGTCGGTCGGCTTGATGTGCACCTTGATCGCTTCCTCCTCGCCGAGGCCGGTCGTCACTGCGAAGCCGCCGACGTAATCGGCAAGCCCGGTCTCCTTCGGCGCGACGAAATCGGCGAGCGCGGTGTGAGCACGGTTGCGCGACGGATCGCGGGCGATCTGCTGGCGCAACGAGAAGAGCTTGGCGCGCTCCTGTGCACGCGTGTCGTCGGCGAAGAGCGCGATGTCGTCGCCGACGCTGTTCGCCGGCCAGAAACCGACGACTGCATTTGCAGTGAACCATTTCTCCTTCACGATCCGGTCGAGCAGCGCCTTGGCATCGGCGAACAGCTTACGGGCTTCTACGCCCACCTTGTTGTCGTCGAGGATCGCGGGATAGCGGCCCGTTAGCTCCCAGGTCTGGAAGAAGGGCGTCCAGTCGATGAACGGAACGAGATCGGCCAGCGGGAAATTCTTGAGCGTGCGCGTGCCGAGAAAGCTCGGCTTCGGCGGCGTGTAGCTCGCCCAGTCGATTGCGTACTTGTTTGCGCGCGCAGCGGCGATCGTGATGCGCTGCTTCTTTGCCTCGTTGGCAAGATGCGCCTCGCGCACCTTTACGTATTCTGCCTTGACGCCATCGATGTAAGTCTTGCTTCCCGTCTCAGAGAGCAGGTTCGAAACAACGCCGACGGCGCGGCTCGCGTCGAGCACGTAGATTGCCTGGCCGCGGTTGTAGTTCGGGCTGATCTTTACGGCCGTGTGCACACGGCTGGTCGTGGCACCGCCGATCAGCAGCGGTACGGCGAAGCCTTCGCGCTCCATCTCCGCGGCTACGAAGCACATTTCATCAAGCGAAGGCGTGATGAGCCCGGATAGGCCGATGATGTCCGCCTTCTCCCTTTTTGCTGTCTCGAGGATCTTGGCGGCCGGCACCATCACGCCGAGGTCGATGACCTCGTAGTTGTTGCACTGGAGAACGACGCCGACGATGTTCTTGCCGATGTCGTGGACGTCGCCTTTGACCGTCGCCATCACGACTTTGCCGGCGGCGGGCATCTGGTCGAGGCCGGACTTTTTCTTTTCTTCCTCAAGGTAGGGTTGCAGATAGGCGACGGCCTGCTTCATGACGCGGGCGCTCTTGACCACCTGAGGCAGGAACATCTTGCCTGCGCCGAACAGGTCACCGACCACGTTCATGCCAGCCATCAACGGGCCTTCGATGACGTGCAGCGGCTTCTCCGCCTGCTGGCGCGCCTCTTCGGTATCGGACTCGATGAAATCCGTAATGCCATGTACGAGGGAATGAGTGAGCCGATCCTGCACCGAGCCTTCGCGCCAGGAGAGATCTTTCTCCTTTGCCTTGGTGCCGCTGCCATCTCCCTTGAAGCGGGGTGCTGCTTCGAGCAGACGATCGGTAGCATCCGGGCGGCGATTGAGGATCACGTCCTCTGCGAGTTCGCGCAGCTCTGCCGGAATGTCGTCGTAAAGCGCGAGCTGGCCGGCATTGACGATGCCCATGTCCATGCCGGCTTGGATGGCATGGTAGAGAAACACCGCGTGCATCGCCTCGCGTACAGGCTCGTTACCGCGGAAGGCAAACGAGAGGTTCGAGACGCCGCCCGAGATATGCGTCAGCGGCATCTTCTCCTTAATCTGACGCGCCGCTTCTATGAAGGCGATGCCGTAGCCGTTGTGCTCCTCGATGCCGGTGGCGACCGCAAAGATGTTCGGATCGAAGATGATGTCTTCGGGCGGGAAGCCCACCTGCTCCGTTAGAATTTTGTAGGCCCGTTCGCAGATCGCGACTTTGCGCTCAATCGTGTCGGCCTGTCCCTGCTCGTCGAAGGCCATCACAACCACGGCGGCGCCATAGCGGAGCACCTTGCGAGCATGGTCGATGAACTGCTCCTCGCCTTCCTTCATCGAAATCGAATTGACGATGGCCTTGCCCTGCACGCACTTCAGGCCCGCCTCGATGACGCTCCACTTCGAGCTGTCGATCATCACCGGCACGCGCGAGATGTCGGGCTCGGAGGCGATGAGGTTCAGGAACGTCTTCATCGCCTTCTCGCTGTCGAGCAGGCCCTCGTCCATATTGATGTCGAGGATCATGGCGCCCGCTTCGACCTGCTGGCGCGCAACGGAGAGCGCAGCGGCGTAATCGTTCGCCTCAATGAGTTTGCGGAATTTCGCGGAGCCGGTGACGTTCGTCCGCTCGCCGACGTTGATGAAAGATTGCGCTGCGCTGCCCGTAGTCACTCTGATCTCGCCTTCTGCCCGCGCCTTAAAGCGCCTTCCATGGTTTTATCCTCGGGCTTGTCCCGAGGATCCAAAATCTCCGCGCACTCACCCAGCCGATGGTTGGATGGTCGGGACGAGCCCGACCATGACAACGCTGGGGGTGCCGTTCGTCCGCTCGCCGACGTTGATGAATGATTGTGCTGCAGAGGATGTCATCAAGTCGGATTCCATTTTTGAATTGGCGTGAAGCGGCGCGAACGGTTTGACGTCACGGCGACGTCGTTGCGAACGGCACGGCCTTTTAGATGCGCCGCAGCAGCTCGGTTCTGAGCTCGCCTACAACGCCAACGCCGTCGATTATCGCAACCGGGCTTCAGACCCGGAAGAAGCTCGAGAAACGGCGCTTCAACAATAGCGATGATCGCCCGCCGGCCAGGAATGAACTGTTCGGCGACTCTGGCATAGTCATTGAGGTCGGGAAGTTTCTGGTCCTCAAACTTCATTGCTGCCATTCGTCACCCGTGCACGAAGGGCTCGAGGCCAGAGAGGCGCATCTTGGGCGGGATATCCGGAATCGCGCGCGGCTTGTAGGCTTTCACGTGCTCGGCGATGTGCTGGATGTGATCGGGTGTCGAACCGCAGCAACCGCCGATAACATTGATCAAGCCGTCCTGCGCCCATGGCTCAGTCTTGCACGCCATATCATCCGGCGTCTCGTCATATTCGCCCATCGCGTTCGGAAGCCCGGCGTTGGGATAGGCCGAGATGCGCACATCAGCGACGTGCGCGAGTTCCGCCAGATAGGGACGCATCAGCTCCGCACCCAGCGCGCAGTTGAGCCCGATCGAGAACGGCCGCAAGTGCCGCATGGAGTACCAGAAGGCTTCCGCCGTCTGGCCCGAAAGGGTGCGGCCCGAGCGGTCGGTGATGGTACCGGAGATCATGATCGGCAGCGTGATGCCCAACTCGTCGAATGCTTCCAGGGTAGCGACGCCGGCCGCTTTGGCGTTCAAGGTGTCGAAGATGGTCTCGATCAGGATGATGTCCGAGCCGCCCTCGATCAGCGCCTTGACCTGCTCCTTATAGGCGTCGCGCAACTCGTCGAACGAAACGTTGCGATATCCCGGGTTGTTGACGTCTGGCGAGATCGATGCCGTTCGGTTAGTCGGCCCGACGGCACCCGCAACGAAGCGCGGCTTGTCGGGCGTGAGTTTGTTGTATTTGTCGGCCGCGGCGCGGGCGAGCTTCGCCGCCTGCACGTTGATCTCGTACGACAGATCCTCCATGCCGTAATCCGCCATCGAGATGCGCTGCGCGTTGAACGTGTTCGTTTCGATGATGTCGGCACCGGCGGCAAGGTACTGCTCGTGGATGTCCTGAATGATCTTCGGCTGCGTCAGCACCAGGAGATCGTTGTTGCCCTTGATGTCGCGATGCCAATCCTTGAACCGCGTGCCGCGATAGCCCGCTTCGTCAAGCTTGTGACGCTGGATCATCGTGCCCATCGCGCCGTCGATGATGAGGATGCGCTCGGAAGCGGCCTTGTCGAGGGCCTTGCTGCTTTCAATCTTTTTCATTCGTTCGTCTCGGATTGTTCAGTTTCAGCCTGCCGCCTTGCGCTGCTCCAGGGGCGCGACCTTAAGCGGACGCAGGCCCAACAGATGGCAGATGGCATAGACGAGATCGGCTCGATTCAACGTGTAAAAATGGAAGGTCTTGATGCCCTGATCCACAAGGTCCAGGGCCTGCTCGGTCGCGACCGCCGCAGCGACGAGATGGGTGGTCGCCGGGTCGTCGTCCAGCCCTTCGAAGCGGCGCGCCAGCCACGCGGGAACGCTGGCGCCGGCCCGCACTGCAAAGCCCGCGACCTGGCGGAAGTTATGGATCGGAACGAGCCCCGGCGTGATCGGGACCCAGATGCCCGACGCCCGCGCCCGTTCGAGAAAGCGCAGGTAGTAAGTATTGTCGAACCCGAACTGGGTGATGATGCGGTCGGCACCGGCATCGACCTTGGCCTTGAGATTGTCGATGTCAGCCTGAAGCGACGGGCTTTCCGGGTGCTTCTCCGGATAGCCGCCTACCGAAATCTCGAAGTTCCCGATCTTCTTCAAGCCGGCGACGAGTTCGGCTGCATTGGCATAACCGCCGGGCGTCGGCGTGTAATGGTGACCGACGCCGCCTGCCGGGTCGCCGCGGAGCGCCACGATGTGGCGTACGCCCGCGTCCCAATAGGCGCGTGCAACGGCATCGACCTCCTCCTTCGTCGCATCGACGCAAGTGAGATGGGCAGCCGGCCGCAACGCCGTCTCCTTGATGATGCGTGATACGGTCGTGTGCGTACGCTCGCGCGTCGAGCCGCCCGCACCGTAGGTGACCGACACGAACTCGGGGCATAACGGCGCCAGCCGCTTGATGGCCGCCCAGAGCGATTCTTCCATCTTCTCCGTCTTTGGCGGGAAGAACTCGAACGAGACGTCGATCTCGCCCGCACCGAGGAGACGGCTTTTTCTTTCGTTACCTGGAGGTGTCATGAGCCGATCCGTTCAAGTGAGTGAGGTTGCGGAGTGCCAGCGGCAGCAGCGGGTTTGTGCGCCAGCCAGAGCGTGACGGTGAGCTGCTGACGGCCATCGTGCTTTTCGGGAGCGAGCGAGCGGACCTCGATGCCGTTCAGCCCGGCTTCCGTCAACCACTGGCTCACATGCTCAGCCTCGAAGCCAAGCCGCTCATGGGCGTGTTGGTCGCGCAGGCTCTCGACGTCGTGAGGCGCGAAATCGACGATCAAGATCCGTCCTCCCGGCGCGAGAATGCGCGCGGCTTCGCGAATGGCATGCGCCGGTTCCGACAGATAGTGCAGGACCTGATGCACAACGATGCCGTCAGCTACGCCATCAGCGAGTGCCAGATTGTAGATGTCGCCGTGGCGAACTTCGGCGCGGGCGAGCCCGGACCGATCGAGGTTGCTGCGCGCGTAGGCGAGCATCGACTGGTTCACGTCGAAGCCGAGCCCGCGCTCGTAGCGGTCGGCCAGCAGTTCCAGCATGCGGCCCGTACCCGTGCCCAGGTCGACGAAGAGCTTGAAAGGCGGGCCGGCCAGCGCCGACGCGATGGCGGCTTCGACGGCGGCATCGGACACATAAAGCGCGCGGATGCGATCCCAGTCCGCAGCGTGCTCCTTGAAATAGGTCTGAGCAACGGCTTCCCGATCACGCTTCAGAGCTTCGGCACGCTCACCGTCGCGGCGGAGGATGGGATCGCGGGTATCAACCGTCGTCAGCAGGCGGCGGACCAGACGGCCGCCTTCCGAGCGATCCGAGACATGGAAATAGACCCAGCTCCCTTCGCGGAAGCGCTCGATCAGCCCGGCTTCCGCCAGGAGCTTGAGATGGCGGCTTACCCGCGGCTGGCTTTGCCCGAGGATCTGGGTGAGGTCTTTGACATTCAGCTCGCCCGCCGCCAGGAGCACGAGAATGCGCAGGCGCGTGCTCTCGGCCGCAGCCTTGAGGGCGGTCACGAGGTCATTCGTGTCGAGCGTGGCGGACATCGGCTGAATCCAATCTGTCCGTAGAACATATAAAGATATGTTTATGTGTCAAGCGTTGCGAGCAACGATTTGCCAGTGACGATCCCGTGCCGTCGCCGATGGCACACGAATTCGGGCGGCGGTAACCCTGAAGAAAGGCCGACGTCTTATCATCCCGCGCTGATTTGCTCATGCGGGGTGAGGGTTTTCATGCACGGCACCTTTTCGGAGCCCAGTCTGGGCGCGTCCTATGTTGTCGGTTCGGCTTCTCCATCAACGATTTTTCCAACTCCGCTCTCGTTCGACCAAGCACCGGAAGGCTCCGGCCGGTTCGTGATGCTGGCGCTCCTGGCTCCCATCCTCGTGGCGCTCATGGTGCCGTTCTGGCTGGTGGTCACCCATCTTCTCACTGATCCCGCCGCCAGAGCCGTGTTGGCCGCCCGGCCGCTCGCCGGCCTGCAAATTGGCCTGGGCCTCGTCGTCCTGATGTGGATTTTCGGTTGGCCGCTGGTCCACTTGGCCGGAAACGCCGTGGCCCGGCGGCGGATTACGATCGACGGCGGAACGGTGCGCTCCACCACCTCGCGCCTGTTCGGAACGCGGACGTGGACCGAGCCACTTTCGGCCTATGCCGGGGTCACGCACCGGATGCGCACCACGCACGCCGGACTGCGCCACGAACTCGTTCTCGTGCACAGGCGGCCTTCGCGATCGGTTATTTTGCGTGCTTCTCAGCATATTGACCCGGAAATGGTGGCTCAGGCCGCAGGACTTTTCTCGCTTGCCGAAATTCCGTCGCGGGACGCCGCTAGCTTCAGCCGCTTACACGGGTTCTTTCATCTGGCAGAGCCTCAACCCCAGCTTGCCGCTGCTTAGCTTTGGCGCCGCTTCGGGGCCTTTGACTAGATACTGCGCTCGTGCTGAATGAGGGGGTGCGCCGCCTGCGCCGCATTGCGGACGGGAGAGCGCAAAACAGCGGAGCTAAGTTTTATGACGATCGTTTGCGAGCGTTTGTCCCAGGGGGGGCGCGCATTCGGGCTCAAGGCCGCAGCACTCTCGCTTCTCATTCTCGCCACAAGCGCGCTTTCGGCAACGGCGGAAACGCCGGCCGGCTACATGCAGCGTGTCGCGAACGAGCTCATCGCAGCCCAGCGCGCGGGCACGGAGGCGGACTACGCCACCGTGCTGCGTAGCCATGCCGACGTGCCCACCATCGCCCTGACGGCGCTTGGCTCCTACGCGCAAACCCTCGCGAAGTCCGATCGGCCCGCCTACTACGCCGGCATGATCAATTTCATCTCGCGTTACGCCGCGAAAGAAGGGCCGAAATATCCGGTCGCCAAGGCGATCATGGTGGGCCAGACGAAGGAAACCGCAGCCGGGATCTATGTCGACAGCCGCATCACGCTGAAGACCGGCGAAACCTATGACGTACGCTGGCGGCTCGTGCGGCGCGGCGGCGTCTTCAAGGTCCGCGAGGCCGAGATCATCGGCTTCGAGATGACCAGCTTTTTGAACACGCTGTTCCAGAACTACATATCCGAGAACGGCGGCAATCCGCGGACGCTCGTCATCGCGCTCAATCGCTGACGGCACTCCGCGCGACGCTCTTGGCACGAGCGGACGAAGTCGGGCTAAGGTTCTGGAACAGTCGCCGATTCTGCCGCTTGCGGCGGAGCGCCGAGTTTTCTAGCCGCCTTACCGACGGGAGTCGCCATGAAGCCTGAAACACCCCGTCCGCGCCGGCTCAAAGACTATCGGCCGCCAGCATATCTGGTCGACCACGTCGACCTCGATTTCGCACTCGCCCCGGAGCGGACGACAGTCTCCGCGAAACTCAAGATCCGGCGCAATCCGTCTGTCGCGCCTGGCGCAGCCAAGCCACTCATCCTCGATGGCGAACAGCTCGAACTCGTGTCGATTGCCATCGACGGTGCACCTCTGGCGGCGAAAGACTATTCGGTCGACGATGTAACCCTTACCCTTCCGAAGGTGCCCGCCCGGCCGTTCACGCTCGAGATCAATACGATCATCAACCCGGAGGCCAATAAGGCACTGCAAGGCCTCTACCGGTCGCGCAACGTTTTCTGCACGCAATGTGAGGCCGAAGGCTTCCGGCGCATCACCTATTTTCCCGACCGGCCCGACGTGCTCGCCACGTACACGTGCCGCCTCGAGGCGGACGTCGCGCTCGCGCCAATCCTGCTGGCCAACGGCAATCCTGTCGAGCGCGGCCGGCTCGGAAAAGGCCGCCATTTCGCTGTCTGGCACGATCCGCACCCCAAGCCTTGCTATCTGTTCGCGCTGGTCGGCGGCGACCTCGGGCACATCGCGTCGACCTTCAAAACCATGTCGGGCCGCAAGGTGGATCTCAAGATCTACGTCGAGCACGGCAAGGAAGCCCGTGCGGAATGGGCCATGGATGCGCTCAAGCGTTCCATGAAGTGGGACGAACAGCGCTTCGGCCGTGAGTACGACCTCGACGTGTTCAACATCGTCGCCGTGTCGGATTTCAACATGGGCGCGATGGAGAACAAGGGTCTCAACATCTTCAACGACAAGTATGTGCTTGCCGATGACGATACCGCCACCGACGCCGATTTCGCCAATATCGAGGCGATCATCGCGCATGAGTATTTCCACAACTGGACGGGCAACCGCATCACCTGCCGCGACTGGTTCCAGCTCTGCCTGAAGGAAGGCCTCA
>VFQP010002093.1_pt1 | contig 23499 bp, 26 predicted proteins | sample 3512351 | NCBI WGS metagenome assembly VFQP01 (sample SAMN10412372, study PRJNA504923) | tailings metagenome | isolation source: Relicate 1 Philex TSF1 revegetated site | place: Philippines: Tuba, Benguet | collected 2017-08-29
CCGACACGCGGATCGGCCGCGAGCCGTCGGCGATGGGTTCGAGCTTCACGCCCGGCGGCAGCTCGGCCCGCACGGCCTTGAGCGCGGCGTTCAGGCCGTCGACCACCGCGATGGTGTTTTCGTCCTGCGATTTCTGCACCTGCAGCAGCAGGGTGCGCTCGCCGTTGTAGAGCGCGAGGCTTTCCACCTCCTGCGTGCCGTCGCCCACGCGCGCGACCTGGCCCAGCTTCACCGGTGAGCCGCCGCGGCGGCCCACGATGATGTTCTCGAAATCGCGCGGGTTCTGCGCGCGCGAGAGCACCTGCACCACGCGCTCGGCCTCGCCGGTCTTGAGCGTGCCCACGGGCAGGTCCTGGTTCTCGCTGCGCAGCGCGGCGTTCACCTGCTCGGGCGTCACGCCCAGGGCCTGCATGGCCACCGGGTCGAGCTCGATGTTGATGGCGCGCCGCGTGGCGCCCACCAGGTTCACTGCGCCCACGCCGCGCACGTTCTCGAGCCGCTTCTTGAGCACCTGCTCGGACCAGGTGGTGAGCTCCACGGGCGAGAGTTTGCGGCCCTCGGCCGCCTCAGGCACCACGGCCACCGACCAGATCGCGCGGCTCGCGGGGTCGAAGCGCAGCACGCGCGGCTCGTCGACCTCGTCGCGCAGCGTGGGCCGCAGGATGCCGATGCGCTCGCGCACGTCGTCGGCGGCCTTGCGGCCGTCGACCGTGAGCTGGAACTCGATGATCACCACCGAGGTGCCTTCGTAGCTGCGCGAGCTGAGCGTGTTCACGCCCGCGATGGCATTCACGGCCTCTTCGACCTTCTTGGTGACCTCGCTCTCGACGATCTCGGGCGAGGCCCCGGGGTAGGTGGTGGTGACGACCACCACCGGGAAATCGATGTTGGGGAACTGGTCGACCTGCAGCCGCTGGTACGAGAAGGCACCGAGCACCACGAAGGCCAGCATCACCATGGTCGCGAAGACCGGGTTGCGCAGCGAGACCTGGGTGAACCACATGGTGTGCGGGCCCTGGCCGTCAGTTCGCCGCGGCGGCGAGCTTCACGCGCGTGCCGTCGCGGATCGCGCCCGCGGTGGCGCCCAGCACCACCTCGCCTTCGGCCAGCATGGGCACGGCCTGCTGCGGCACGCCGTCGAGCAGACCGCGCGGTGCACCGCCCTCGGGCAGGGGCACGTGGCGCACCACGCCTTCGCGCACCACCTGCACGTAGGGCGCGGGGCGGTCGTTGCGCACCGCCGACGCCGGCACCGCCAGCGCCTGCTGGCTGCCGGCCACGATCTCGCCGCGCGCGAACAGGCCCTGGCGCATGCCGGCCACCGCGGGCAGGCGCAGGTAGACCAGCACGCTGCGGCTGCCGGGCTGCACGCTGGGGTTGATGCGCACCACGCCCGCGTCCACCGGCTGGCTCAGGCCTTCCACCTGCAAGCGGGCCTTCTGGCCCACCCGCACGGCGGCGGCGTCGGCCGGGCTGAGCGCGGCCTCCATCTCGAAGGCCGAGAGATCGACCACGTCGACCACGCGCGCGTCCAGGCCCACGCGCTCGCCGTTCTGCACCGCGCGCGCCGCGATCTGGCCCGCGATCGGCGAACGCAGCACGGTGTCGCCCAGGCCCTTGCGCGCGATGTCGAGCGCGGCCACGGCGGCGCGGTGGTTGGCCTCGGCCGCGGCCAGGTTGGCCTGCGAGGTGTCCAGCGCGGTGGCCGAGATGAAGCCCTGTTTCACCAGGGCCTGGTTGTTGTCCTGGTTGCGCTGCGCGATGCGCACCTGCGCCAGCGCCGACTCGGCCTGCTGCTCGGCCTGGCGCACGCGCGCCTGCGATTCGGTGGGGTCGATGCGCGCCACCACCTCGCCCGCGGCCACGCTGTCGCCCTCGCGCTTGTTCAGGCCCTGCACCTCGCCGGCCACGCGCGCCTTGATCGCCACCGTCTGCAGCGCCTTGATCGAGCCCGAGACGCTGGCCGTCTGCTGCAGCGCGAGCGTGCGCACGCGCACCACATCGGCCGCACCGATCTCGTACACCGGGGCGGTCTGCAGGGCCTGCGCGGCGCTGCGGGCCTGTTCGGCCTTGGTGGCGCGCTTGTCGAGCGCGCGCAGCACGCCGAGCGCCAGGCCCGCCACGAGCAGCACGGGCACGGTCCAGTAGAGGATTTTTCGGGTGCGGGAGAGCGTCATGGGGGTTCGTCAGACCGGCCCGCGCGGCCGCAGCATGCCGCGCAGGATCAGGTCGACCTGCGTGTCGATGAAGGTGATGGGATCGAGCCGCTCGGACGGGGGGCAGCACGGCGTCATCGAGTGCTTCCACATCAGCAGGAAGATCATGGGCGCGATCAGGCTGTAGACCGCGTAGTCGAGCGGCAGCTCGCGGAACTCGCCGCGGTCGATGCCGCGCTGCAGGATGCGGCGCAGCAGCGCGTGGCCCGGGCCGATCACCTCCTGCTGGTAGAAGTTGGCGATCTCGGGGAAGGTGCCCGACTCGCTCATGACCAGCTTGGTGATGCCCGAGGCCGGCGTCATGCCGATGCGCTCCCACCAGGTGTGCATGGCGTAACGCACCAGCTCCAGGCTGTCGCCGGTGAACTGCGCAAGCTCGTTGTCCCATTCGGGGAAGCGGCCCGCGATGTTCTCGCGCACCACGGCCTTGAACAGGTCTTCCTTGCTCGGGAAATACAGGAACAGGGTGCCCTTGGACACGCCGGCGCGCGCCGCCACCTCTTCGACGCGTGTGGCGGCAAAACCCTTCTCGACGAACAGGGCCAGCGCGGCCTCGATCAGCTCGCCCGGGCGCGCTTCCTTGCGGCGCGCGCGGCGGGGCGCGGCCGGGGTGGCGGCAGGTTGGGGGCGGGCGGCGGGCATGGGGATTTAATGACCGGTGGGTTATTAATATACCCCACCCCCCTTACCCGACCCCAACAGCGACCCGCGCAGCGGCGGCGCGTGGGGGCCTCAGTTGAAAGCGGCGATACCCGTTATCGCGCGCCCGAGGATGAGGGCGTGGATGTCGTGCGTGCCCTCGTAGGTGTTGACCACCTCGAGGTTGACCAGGTGGCGCGCCACGCCGAACTCGTCGCTGATGCCGTTGCCGCCCATCATGTCGCGCGCCAGGCGGGCGATGTCCAGCGCCTTGCCGCAGCTGTTGCGCTTGAGGATGGAGGTGATCTCCACGGCGGCCGTGCCCTCGTCCTTCATGCGGCCCAGGCGCAGGCAGCCCTGCAGGCCCAGGCTGATCTCGGTCAGCATGTCGGCCAGCTTCTTCTGGATCAGCTGGTTGGCGGCCAGCGGGCGGCCGAACTGCTGGCGGTCCAGCACGTACTGGCGGGCGCGGAAATAGCAGTCCTCGGCCGCGCCCAGCGCGCCCCAGGCGATGCCGTAGCGCGCGCTGTTGAGGCAGGTGAACGGGCCCTTGAGGCCGCGCACCTCGGGGAAGGCGTTCTCTTCGGGGCAGAACACGCCGTCCATCACGATCTCGCCGGTGATCGAGGCGCGCAGGCCCACCTTGCTGTGGATGGCGGGCGCGCTCAGCCCCTTCCAGCCTTTCTCGAGGATGAAGCCGCGGATCGCGCCTTCGTCGTCCTTGGCCCAGACCACGAACACGTCGGCGATCGGGCTGTTGGTGATCCACATCTTGGCGCCCGACAGGCTGTAGCCGCCCTGGACCTTCTTGGCGCGGGTGACCATGCTGCCGGGGTCCGATCCGTGGTTGGGCTCGGTCAGGCCGAAGCAGCCGATCCACTCGCCGCTGGCGAGCTTGGGCAGGTACTTCTGCTTCTGCGCCTCGGTGCCGAATTCGTTGATGGGCACCATCACCAGCGAGGACTGCACCGACATCATCGAGCGGTAGCCCGAGTCGATGCGCTCGACCTCGCGCGCCACCAGGCCGTAGCACACGTAGTTGAGGCCGGCGCCGCCGTACTGCTCGGGAATGGTCACGCCCAGCAGGCCCAGGCTGCCCATCTCGCGGAAGATCGCTGCATCGGTTTTTTCGTGGCGGAAGGCCTCGGTCACGCGCGGGGCCAGGCGCTCCTGGCAGTAGGCGTGCGCGGCATCGCGCACCGCGCGCTCGTCGTCGCTCAGTTGGGCGTCGAGCTGGAACGGGTCTTCCCAGCTGAAGCTGGCTTTGGACTTGATGGGCGAAAGCATGGCTTGTCTCCGGACGGGGTGGCGATGACCGGATTGTCGGGGCCCGGGCCATAGCTGTCTAATATCGATCCTGTATTCAACGATTCGATCGGCATATCGATGGAATTCCGCCACCTGCGCTGCTTCCTGGTCCTTGCGGAAGAACTGCACTTCGGCCGCGCGGCCCAGCGCCTGGCCATGACGCAGCCGCCGCTGTCGCTCAACATCCAGCAGCTCGAAGCCTCGGTGGGCGCGCCGCTGTTCGTGCGCAACAGCCGCGGCGTGGCGCTCACGCCCGCGGGCCAGGCCTTCGTGCCGCGCGCCCGCGCGCTGCTCGACGCGGCGGGCGCCGCCGCGCGCGAGGCGCGCGAGGTGGCGCAGGGCGTGAGCGGGCAGCTGCGTGTGGGCTTCGCCGGCACCGTGCTGTACCGAGGGCTGCCGCAGATCCTGCGCGCCTTCGGCCAGCGCCACCCGCGGCTCACGCTGGTGCTGCGCGAGATGAGTTCGAGCGACCAGCTCATCGACCTGCAGCACGGCCGGCTCGACGCCGGCTTCGTGCACACCACGCGCGTGCCGCCCGGTTGTTCGCAGGTGCTGGTGTCGCGCCAGGCCTTCGTGGCCTGCGTGCCCCAGGCCCACCCGCTGGCGCACAAGCGGCGCGTGGCGCCACCCGCGCTCGCGGGTCAGCCCTTCGTGGCGATTTCACGCGCCGTTTCGCCCGACTACCACGACCGCCTGCTCGCGCTGTGCGCCGACCACGGCTTCGAGCCCGAGGTGCGCTTCGAGCTGCGCCACTGGCTCAGCGTGGTGTCGCTGGTGGCGCAGGGCCTGGGCGTGTCCATGGTGCCGGCGGCCTTGCAGCAGGCGGGCCTGCCGGGCGCGGCCTTCGTGCCGCTGCAGGGCGACACGCCGCCCTACGAAACGCGCTGCCTGTGGCGCAGCGGCGCCGAGAGCGCCGCGCTCGCGGCATTCCTGGACGCCGTGCGGGGCTTCGCGCTGCCGACAGAATGAGGCTTTGATCGAAGGAGAACGCGATGAGCGACAAACAGGTGCTGGTGCTGGGTGGCGGCTGCTTCTGGTGCACCGAGTCGGTCTACAAGGAAGTGCGCGGCGTGACCGACGTGGAGTCGGGCTACAGCAACGGCCACACGAAGCAACCGAGCTACGAGCAGGTGTGCACCGGCAGCACCGGCCACAACGAGGTGGTGCGCCTCGAGTACGACCCCGCCGAGGTGAGCACGCGCGAGTTGCTGGAGATCTTCTTCGTGGTGCACGACCCCACCACGCTGAACCGCCAGGGCAACGACGTGGGCACGCAGTACCGCAGCGGCATCTACTTCACCACGCCCGAGCAGGCCGCCGAGGCACAGGCGATCATTGCCGAGCTCACGCAAGCCAATGCCTTCGGCCGGCCCATCGTGACCGAGGTGAAACCGCTGGACAACTACTGGCCCGCCGAGGCCTACCACCAGGACTTTTTCGAGCGCAACCCGCACCAGGGTTATTGCATGGCGGTGGCCGCGCCCAAGGTGGCGAAGTTCCGCAAGACGTTCGCGCGCCTGGCGCGCTGAGTTGCCGTGCCCCGCTCAGCGGCGGGGCCGAAGCCGCGGCCAGAACACGATCACCGCCAGGCCGCCCAGCACCAGCGCGCAAGCGCCCAGTTTCCAGGCCGGCATGGCCTCGCCCAGGCTCAGGGCCGAGGCGCTCATGCCGAACACCGGCACCAGCAGCGCCATGGGGGTGACCGTGGCCGCGGGGTGGCGTGCGAGCAGCCAGTTCCACGCGCCGTAGCCGAACAGCGTGTTGCCCACGGCCTGCCAGGCCACGCTGGCCCACACCACGCCATCGGCCGCGCGCAGCGACTGCGCGATGGTCGCGGGGCCTTCGGTGAGCAGCGACAGCAGCAGCAGGGGCGGCACCGCGAACACGCTGCTCCAGACCATGAAGTGCAGCATGTTCACCGGCCCGAGCGACTTGATGACCAGGTTGGCGCAGGCCCAGAAGAAGGCCGCACCCAGGATCAGCCCCAGGCCGAGCAGGGTCACGGTGGCGTCGAGGTTGGCGACGATCACGCCCAGCCCCAGCAGCGCGAGCGCCAGCCCGGCCAGCTGGAAGCCGCGCACGCGCTCGCGCATGAGCCACAGCGACAGGCCGATGGTGAAGAACACCTGCATCTGCACCACCAGCGACGCGAGCCCGGGTGCAATGTGCCCGTTGATGCCCAGGAACAGCAGGCCGAACTGGCCCGCGCCCAGCAGCACGCCGAAGGCCGCCACCGAGCGCCAGGGCGCTGCGGGCCGCGGCACGAACAGCAGCCAGGGCAGGGCCGAGAAAGCGAAGCGCAGGGTCGCGAACAGGAAAGGCGGCAGACCGTCCAGGCCCCAGCGGATGACGACGAAGTTGGTGCCCCAGACCGCGACGACGGCGAGGGCGAGCAGCAGGTGCGAGGTGGGCAAGGGCGGGACCGGCGGTGGGTGAGCGGGCAGTGTAGTCAGTGGCCCGAGGGTCCGCGGTCCGGCCCGGGACATGCGGTTATTATTCGCAACTCGATTGCATTAAGAGAGCTGCCCATGCCCCGCCCGTCCGCCGAAACCGACGCCGTTCCCGAGCACGTCCAGGCCCGGCTCGAAGCCGCCGGCCTGCGCCGCACGCTGGCCACGCGCGCTGTGCTGGGCGTGTTCCTTGCGCGGCCGGGCCAGGGGCTCACCCACGCCCAGGTGCTGCAGGCGCTGCACCAGCGCGGGCACGAGCCCAACCGCGTCACGCTCTACCGCCTGCTCGACCGCCTGGCCGCCTGCCAGGTGCTCGCGCGCCACAGCGACGACCGCCGCACCTGGCGCTTCACGCTGCAGGGCGCCGAGGCCGGTGCGCGCGCGGCGCCGCTGGTGCCGCGCTTCGAGTGCCGCCGCTGCGGCCAGGACCGCGCGCTCGGTGCACTGCCGGCCGCGGGCCGCGGCTGGCTGCGCGAGTTGCAGCGCGGTCTCGCCCGGCAGGGCGACAGCGTGGAGCGCGTGGAGCTTGCACTGCGTGGCGTGTGCGCGCCGTGCAGCGCCGGCGGCGGCGCCTGATCCCTTTTTTTCCGGAACCCATGACCATGACCAAGACCCTTGTTCTCTGTGCCCTGATCCCGCTGCTGGCCCTGGGCAGCGCCCACGCCCAGCATTCGCAGCAGGAAACGCAGGAAGACGTGCAGCGCCACCGCGCGATGGCCCGGGCGCACGAAGCTGCGGCCAAGTGCCTCGAAGCGGGCAAGGGCGAGAAGGTCTGCCACGCCGAGCTCGCGATCGCCTGCAAAGGCCTGGCCATCGGCAAGACATGCGGCATGCGCCATGCGCACTGAGCCGATGCACTGAGCCAGCGGCCGGTGGGCACCGCGGCGATACCATCGCCGGGTGAACCTCGCCTCGCACCCCGTCTTCGTTTCTCTCACCCCCGTGTTCCTGCTGGTCGGCCTGGGCTTCATGGCCGGTCGCCTGCAATGGATCCGCGAGGCCGCGCTGAAGGACCTGTCCAACCTGGTCTTCATGGTGCTGATCCCGGCGCTGCTGTTTCGCACCATGAGCGCGGTGCGCTTCGAGCAGCTCGATCTGCGGCCCATGCTGGCGTACTTCCCGTCGACGCTGCTGCTGCTGGGCCTGTGCGTGTGGCGCCACGGCGCCACCACGCGCAGCGTGGTGCTGGGCCTGGCCGCCACCTTCTCGAACATGGTCATGATCGGCATCACGCTGATCGAACTGGCCTACGGCAAGCAGGGCCTGGTCACGCTGCTCACGCTGGTGTCGGTGCACGCGCTGATCCAGTTGAGCGTGGGATCCATCGTGCTCGAGCTCATCGTCGCGCGCGAAGCGCGCGCCCAGGGCGGCGAGGCGCGCCGCCTCTGGGCCACGGTGGGCTCGGTGGCGCGGGGCACGCTGATCCACCCGATCCCGCTGCCCATCATCAGCGGCCTGCTGTTCGCGCAGACGGGCTGGGCGCTGCCCGGGGTGGTGGACAAGCCGCTGCAGCTGCTGGGCAGCGCCTTCGGCCCGATCGCGCTGGTGCTCGTGGGCGTGAGCCTGGCGGCCACGCCGCTCAAGGGCCACTGGCGCGCCGCGCTCGAGGTGGTGGCGGCCAAGAACCTGCTGCTGCCGCTGATGGTGGCGGTGGGCGCGTGGTCGGTGGGGGTTACGGGCCTGCCGCTCACGGTGGTGGTGGTCACCGCGGCGCTGCCCGTGGGCGCCAACGTGTTCCTGTTCGCGCAGCGCTACCAGACTGCGCAGGAACTCACCACCGCGACCATGGGCCTGTCGACGCTCGCGGCGCCGCTCACGCTGAGCCTGGTCATGGGGCTCATGGCCTGGCTCAACTGAGACCGGGGTGCGTCACTGGCTGATCTTGCGCGCCTCTTCGACCTGGTACTCGAAGTAGCGCTGGATGCCGAAGGCCAGGCTGCCCATGAAGGCAATGGTGCCCACGAGCAGCGCCATCACGAGCGCGCCGATGGTGAGCCAGTTGGTGCGCGCCGCGGCCTGACCGGGCGCCTCGGGGTTGAACCAGCGGTCCCATTTTTCGGCGTCGCTGAGCGCGTAGACGATGCCCGTGAGGCAGGCGGCCGCGATGCTCAGGCCCAGGAAGGGGATCAGCACCCACGAGAGCTTGTCGTCCTGGCCGTAGGCCAGCACGCGCTCCACGCCGTACCAGCCCAGCGCCGTGGGCAGCGGGTGCAGCCAGCCCACCCAGTCGCCCAGGCCGCGCAGGTAGAAGCGGTGCAGACCCAGCGAGCCGCCGACCAGGGCCAGCCAGACCGCCACGGTCTTGTTCTTCGCGCGCGCCATCAGCCCTCCTGCGGCGGCGTGGTGTCGGCCGCGCCGATGGCCTTTTCCATCAGCACGATGTCCAGCCAGCGGCCGAACTTCCAGCCGCAGGCCCTGACCACGCCGATCTCGCTGAAGCCCAGCGCGCGGTGCACGCCCACCGAGCCCGCGTTCGCGGAATCGCCGATCACGGCCATCACCTTGCGGATGCCCGAGCGTTCGAGCACCGCGAGGAGTTCGGCCAGCAGCAGCCGGCCCAGGCCGCGGCCCGCGGCTTCGGGCGCGAGGTAGATCGAGTCTTCGACCGAGAAACGGTAGGCCGGGCGCGGCTTGAACCAGTTGCCATAGGCGTAGCCGATCACCGTGCCGCTGTCGTCTTCGAGCACCAGCCAGGGCAGCTGCTTGCCGAGCACGTCGGCGCGGCGCTGCGACATTTCGGCCTCGGTGGGCGGGGTGGTTTCGAAGGTGCCGGTGCCGTGCAGCACGTGGTGGGCGTAGATGCGGGTGATGGCGGCGAGGTCTTCGTCGCGGCTGGGTCGGATGAGCGGCATGCGGCGTGGGAATCTGGGGTGCGCGCGGGCACCGGGCTATAATCGCGGGCTTTGCAGCGTTTCGCTGGCCGGGTGGTCAGTCGTGTGTCTCAAGCGCTGCAGGAATCAACCGGGGTGTGTGCACAAGCCAAACCCCCGGTGAGCAACCACCCGAAGGATAAATCATGGTCGTCATTCGACTCTCCCGCGGCGGCGCCAAGGCCCGTCCGTTCTACAACATCGTCGTGGCCGACAAGCGCGCCCGCCGCGATGGCAAGTTCATCGAACGCATCGGCTTCTACAACCCCCTGGCCAAGGGCGGCGAAGAAACCCTGCGCATCGCCCAGGACCGCCTGACCCACTGGATCGGCGTCGGCGCCACCCCGTCCGACACCGTGGCCCGCCTGGTCAAGCAGGCCGCCGCCAAAGCCGCGGCCTGATCGCGGCCATGAGCGACGCCCTGGTCGCGTCGGCCCTGCCGGCCGACGCCGTCGAACTGGGGCGGATTCTCGATGCCTGGGGCATCAAGGGCTGGGTCCGCATCCAGCCCCACAGCGCCGACACCGAGGCGCTGTTCGCCAGCACCGACTGGTTCCTGCAGCCGCCCGAAGCCCGCTTCGCGCGCGGCTTTTCTGCTTTCACGGGCTGCGTGGCCGTGCGCGTGGCCGAACTCAAGGCGCACGCCGATGGTCTGGTGGCGCGCTTCGACGGCGTGGCCGACCGCAACGCGGCCGAGGCGCTCAAGGGCTGCCGCATCAGCCTGCCGCGCAGCGCCTTCCCCGAGCCCACCGAGGGCGAGTACTACTGGGTCGACCTGATCGGCCTCGAGGTGGTCAACCGCGAGGGCGTGCACCTGGGCGTGGTGCGCGACCTCATGAACACCGGGCCCACCTCGGTGCTGGTGCTCGAATACACCGAGACCGTGGACGGCGCCGAGCGCTCCGCCGAGCGCATGATCCCCTTCGTCGATGCGTACATCGACGCGGTCGACAAAGCGCAGCGCCGCATCACCGCCGACTGGCAAACGGACTACTGACCCCCACGCTCCGCCGCTGCGCGGGTCGCTGCCCCCCGAGGGGGCTGATCCGCCTTGGGGCGGCCCGGCGGCGGATCGTCTCTCGCGAACCGCACAATCACCGTCCATGCGCTTCGACGTCATCACCCTGTTCCCCGAGCTCTTCGAGCCCTTCCTCGCGCACGGCATCAACCGCCGTGCGTTCGAATCGAAGCAGGTCGATGTGCGTCTTTGGAACCCGCGCGATTTCGCCGATGGCAATTACCGCCGCGTGGACGACCGCCCCTTCGGTGGCGGTCCGGGCATGGTCATGATGGCCGAGCCGCTGTGGCGCTGCCTGCAGGCGATCCGCGCCGAGCGCGCCGAGCCCGAGGCGGCGCGCGCGCCCGTGGTGCTGTTCTCGCCCATCGGCGAGCGCCTGGCCCACGCGGGCGTGGAGGCCTGGTCCGCCAGCGCCGGCGCGGTGCTGGTCTGCGGCCGCTACGAAGGCATCGACCAGCGCTTCATCGACGCCTGCGTCGACCGCCAGATCAGCCTGGGCGACTTCGTGCTCTCGGGCGGCGAGATCCCGGCCATGGCGCTGCTCGACGCCGTGGCCCGGTTGCAGCCCGGCGTGCTGGGTGACCAGGGCAGCCACCAGCAGGACAGCTTCAACCCCGCGCTCGACGGCCTGCTCGACAGCCCGCACCACACGCGGCCCGAGGTCTGGCAGGGCCCGGCCGGCCCCATGGCCGTGCCCGAGGTGCTGCTGGGCGGCCACCACGAGCGCATCCAGCGCCACCGGCGCGAGCAAAGCCTGGCGCTCACCGCGCGCCTGCGCCCCGAGCTCATCGCCCAGGCCCGCGCCCAGGGGCGCCTGGGGCCCGACGACGAGCGTTTCCTGCGCGGCCTGGGCTGAGCCGGGCGCCGGGCTTTCCCGGGGTTGGCCAGTCTGGCTATAATGGTCGGCTTTTCGATCCTCTGGCCGGCCGCCTCGACCGGGATCGTGCCCGCCACACAGGCGCTGGCGCACCGGATTCGCGGCCTTTAGTGCAGCGCGGCCACGATCGTGGAACAGGAACCATGAACCTCATCCAGACCCTCGAGCAGGAAGAAATCGCCCGTCTGGGCAAGACCATCCCGGCCTTCGCCCCTGGCGACACCGTGATCGTCAGCGTGAACGTGATCGAAGGCACCCGCAAGCGCCTGCAAGCCTATGAAGGCGTGGTGATCGCCAAGCGCAACCGCGGCCTCAACTCCAGCTTCATCGTGCGCAAGATCTCCAGCGGCGAAGGCGTGGAGCGCACCTTCCCGCTGTACAGCCCGCTGATCGCCAAGATCGAAGTCAAGCGCCGCGGTGCCGTGCGCCGCGCCAAGCTGTACTACCTGCGCGACCGCAGCGGCAAGTCGGCCCGCATCAAGGAAAAGCTGGGCGCCTGATCGCCGCATTTCCCCGAAAGCCGCTCTCCGGAGCGGCTTTTTTGTGCGCGCCACACTCTGTTCCACCATGTCCAGCACGCGCCTGCCGCCTTTTGATCCCCGCACCGTGCCCGTGGTCGCCACCGGCGCGAGCGAGGGCCTGCTGCCCGCCCCCGCGCACCGGCTTACGCCCGATGGGTTGCGCAGCCAGTTCCAGGTGCCGCCTGCGTGGACGCCCGAACTCGTGCGCGAGCGCCGCTTTGCCGACCGCGAACCGGCCGACGCCGCGGTGCTGCTGCCCCTGGTGCAGCGCGAGCACCTGAGCCTGCTGCTCACGCAGCGCACGGCCCACCTGTCCACGCACTCGGGTCAGATCGCGTTCCCGGGCGGCAAGGTCGACCCCGAGGACGCCGATGCCGTGGCCGCTGCGCTGCGCGAGGCCCATGAAGAGATCGGCCTGAGCGCCGACCACATCGAGGTCGTGGGCACGCTGCCCGAGTACATCACCGGCACGGCCTTTCACATCACGCCCGTGGTGGCACTGGTGCGGCCCGGCTTCGATCTGCGGCCCAATCCGCACGAGGTCGACGACGTCTTCGAGGTGCCGCTGCCCTTTCTGATGGACCCGCGCCACCACCGCCGGCACGCCTTCGCTTTCGAGGGGGCGGTGCGCGAGTGGTACTCCATGCCCTGGCACGACGGCCGCCAGGAGCGCTTCATCTGGGGCGCGACCGCGGGCATGCTGCGCAACCTCTACCGGTTCCTGTCGGCCTAGTTCGTGGCCCGTGCGGCGCACCGATACGGTGCCCCACTATCATGCAGGGCATGGGATTCCTGGCCATTCTGTTGGCGCTGCTGATCGAACAAGCGCGCCCCTTGTCTTTCGACAACCCCGTTCATGCGGGCCTGCGCGGCTGGAGCCGCAGCGTGCGCCGCAACCTTGACGCGGGCGAGCGCTCGCACGGCTGGATCGCCTGGCTGCTCGCGGTGGGCGTCCCGGGTCTGGTCGCGGCGCTCGTGTACCACGGCCTGTGGCAGATCAGCGGCTTCCTTGCGTTCGCCTGGACCGTGGCCGTGCTCTACGTGACCCTGGGTTTCCGCCAGTTCAGCCACCACTTCAGCGAGATCCGGCGCAGCCTGGAGGAGGGCGACGAGCGCACCGCGCGCGAGCAGCTCGCGTCCTGGTTGCGCGTGGACGCGAGCAGCCTGCCGCGCGCCGAGTTGCTGCGCCAGGTGATCGAGCATTCGGTGCTGGCCGCGCACCGCCATGTGTTCGGCGTTTTCGTGTGCTTCATCGTCTTCTGGATCGCGGGCCTGGGCCCCGCGGGCGCGGTGGTCTACCGGCTCGCCGAATACCTCTCGCGCAACTGGCGCGCGCGCCCCGACGGCACGCCCAGCCTGCCGCTGCGCGAGGCCGCCACCACCGCGTGGCGCTGGCTCGACCACATCCCCGCGCGCATCACGGCGCTGGGGTTTGCGGTGGTGGGCAACTTCGAGGAAGCGGTGGGCAGCTGGCGCGCCGATGCCGAGCGCTTCGCCCCGGGCAGCGACGGCGTGGTGCTGGCGGCCACCTCGGGCGCGATGAACGTGCGCCTCACGCCGCAAGACCCCACGGTGGTGGAGCCCGACGAGACCGACCCCGGCGCGCGGCCCGAGCCGCAACTGGCCCACCTGGGCAGCGTGGTGGGCCTGGTGTGGCGCGCGGTGGTGCTGTGGATGCTGCTGCTCGCGCTGCTCACGCTCGCGCGCGTCTGAGGCTGCGGCCTCAGTAGGTGGGTTTGGCCGCGAGCTCGTCGAACAACTCGCCGTACAGGCGGTAGCGGGTTTCGTCGATCGCGAGCGGATCGCTCGCCGGGTCGGCGCCCACGTGCGGCCGCACGCCGCAGCCCGGCTCGTGCCGGTGGGTGCAGTTGTGGAAGCGGCAATCGCCCAGCGTGGCACGCAGGTCGGGCATGAGGCGCGCGAGCTCGGGCGCTTCCAGGTGGTACAGGCCGAAGGCCTGGAAGCCTGGCGAGTCGATGAGCGCGCTCTGGCGCTCGGCGTCCATCCAGTACCAGGTGGTGGTGGTGGTGGTGTGGCGGCCCGAGTTGAGCGCGCGCGAGATCTCGCCGGTCTGCGCGCCCGCCTCGGGCACCAGCCGGTTCACCAGCGTGCTCTTGCCCACGCCCGACGGCCCGAGCACCAGCGTGCTGCGGCCGCGCAGCCGCGCATGCAGCGCGTCCAGGCCGTGGTCGGTCTTGAGGCCCAGCGGCAGCACCGGCGTGCCCATGCGCCGGTGCGGTTCGAGCCGGGCCCAGGCCTGTTCGAAGGGCGCCCCGAGGTCGTGCTTGTTGAGCACGATCAGCGCTTCGATGCCCGCGGCCTCGGCCGCGATCAGCGCGCGCGCGAGCTGCATGTCGGAGAACACCGGATCGGCCGCGAGCAGCACCAGCACCTGGTCGAGGTTGGCCGCGAACGACTTGGTGCGCATCTCGTCCTGCCGGTAGAGCAGGTTGTCGCGCTCGAGCACCTGCTCGATCAGGCCCTCGTCGCCGCTGTGCGACCAGCGCACGCGGTCACCCACCACCACGCTGCTCTTCTTGCCCCGCGGGTGGCAGAGGATGCGCTGGCCATCGTCGCCTTCGACGAGGCAATGGCGGCCGTGCGCCGCCACCACCCGCCCGGCGAACGTGCTGCCCATCAGCCCTTGAGCAGCGCGTTGACGGCCGCGGCGCAGAACATGTCGCTGACCGAGATGCCGTTGACGTCGTGGGTGTTGAAGCGCACCGTGACTCGGTTGTAGCCGAAGGCCACGTCGGGGTGGTGGTCCTCGCGGTGCGCGATCCAGGCCACGGCGTTCACGAAGGCCATGGTCTCGTGGAAGTTGGCGAAGCCGAATTGGCGCTCGATCGCACCGTCGATGAGCTTCCAGCCGTCGGCGGTGTCGCCGTTGAGCTGGCTCAGCTGCGTGACGATCTCGGTGGCATTGAGCGCGCGGCGGTTCTGGTGGATCGGATTCATGGCGGTGCGGGAAACGGGCCGCTCAGGCGGCCGACAGGCGCGCCAGGCGTTCGCTGGCGGGCGGGTGGGAGTAATAGAAGCGCGCGTACACCGGGTCGGGCGTGAGCGTGCTGGCGTTGTCCTTGTAGAGCTTGAGCAGCGCGCTCGCGAGGTCGCTGCCGCGGGTCTTTTCCATCGCGAAGGCATCGGCCTCGAACTCGTGGCGGCGCGAGAGCTGCGCCATCAGCGGCGACAGGAAGTAGCTGAACAGCGGCACCACGAGCAGGAACAGGATCAGCGCGAGCGCGTCGTTGGGTGCCTGCATCGAGGGCTCGACGCCCAGGCCGTTGTAGAACCAGGCCTGCGACGCGGCCCAGCCCAGTGCCGCGAAGCCCAGCAGGCTGAGCGCGAACAGCAGCGCGATGCGCTTGTGGATGTGGCGGCGCTGGTAGTGGCCCAGCTCGTGCGCGAGCACGGCGTCGATCTCGTCGGCGTTGAGCTGCTGCAGCAGCGTGTCGAAGAACACCACGCGCTTGGCCGCACCGAAGCCGGTGAAGTAGGCGTTCGCGTGGGCGCTGCGCTTGCTGCCGTCCATCACATACAGGCCTTGCGCCGAGAAGCCGCAGCGCGCCATCAGGGCGTTCACCCGGTCCTTCACCGCGGCGTCGGTGAGCGGCTCGAACTTGTTGAAGAGCGGGGCGATCAGCGTGGGGTAGAGCACCAGGGCCAGCAGGTTGAAGGCCATCCACACGCCCCAGGCCCAGAGCCACCAGGTGGGGCCGGCCGCGCCCATGAGCCAGAGCACCAGCGCCACCACCGGGCCGCCCACGAGCACGCCCACCAGCAGGCCTTTGAGGCCGTCGGCGATCCACAGGCCCAGGCCCATCTTGTTGAAGCCGAAGCGCGCTTCGAGCCGGAAGGTCGCGTACCACGACAGCGGCAGGCCGATCAGCCCGCCGATGAGTGCGAAGGCGCCGATCAGGGCGAGCTGCTGCCACAGGCCCGGACCCAGCAGCGCGAGCAGCGCCTGGTTGAGCAGGTCGAGGCCGCCAAGCAGGGTCCAGCCCACGAGCACCGCGGCCTCGAAGGCCGTGGTGAGCAGGCCGAATCGGGTCTTGGCGATGGTGTAGTCGGCCGCCTTGCGGTGCGCTTCGAGCGGGATGGTGGCGTCGAAGGGGGCGGGCACGCTGTGCCGGTGGCGCGCCACGTGGCGAATCTGGCGGCTGGCCAGCACGGTGCGCGTGAGCAGCCCCAGGGCGAGCAGGGCGCAGAAGACGGCGGTGAAGGCGAGGGCGGCGGTGTCCATGAGGGTGCCAAGTCTAGCGGGGACGATCAGAGACAATCGCCCGATGACTTCGAATCCCGCCACGGACATCCCCCCGCCCGCCACCCTGGCCAAGAGCGACCAGAACCTGGTCTGGATCGACTGCGAGATGAGCGGCCTCGACCCCGAAAAAGAGCGCCTGCTCGAGATCGCGGTGGTCATCACCGGCCCGCAGCTCACGCCGCGCATCGAAGGCCCGGTGATCGTGATCCACCAGAGCGAGGCCGTGCTCGACGCCATGGACGCCTGGAACAAGGGCACCCACGGCCGCAGCGGCCTGATCGACAAGGTGCGCGCGAGCACCGTGAGCGAGGCCGAGGCCGAGCAGCAGCTGATCGACTTCATTGCGCGCTACGTGCCCAAGCAGGCCTCGCCGCTGTGCGGCAACACCATCGGCCAGGACCGCCGCTTCCTCGTGAAGTACATGCCCCGGCTCGAGGGCTACCTGCACTACCGCAACGTGGACGTGAGCACGCTCAAGGAGCTGGCCAAACGCTGGAATCCGGCCGTGGTCGATGCGTTCAAGAAGCGCCAGCTGCACACCGCACTGGCCGACGTGCACGAGTCCATCGACGAGCTCGAGCACTACCGCGCGCACTTCCTGCGCTGACCCGGCGCCGGGGTGCCCCCGGCGAATACATGACAATACGGTGACATTCATACCGTGTTCACATGAAGAAGAAGTCCCGTACCTTCCTGGATCGCCACTTCGAGGCGCTGCAACTGGCCACCGCGGTGGCCTTTCTTCTGCTCGTGGGGCTCTACGCCTCGCTCACCGGTGCGTCGGGCACCGGGCTGGGCCAGGGCGCCGTCTGGCTGCTGATCGTCGCGGCCGCCGTGGGGGCCTACATGGCCATGAACATCGGCGCCAACGACGTGGCCAACAACATGGGCCCGGCCGTGGGCTCGGGCGCCATGACCATGGGCTGGGCCATCGTGGTGGCCGCGGTCTTCGAGGCCCTGGGCGCCATCGTGGCCGGCGGTGACGTGGTGGGCACCATCAAGGGCGGCATCATCGATCCGGCCGACATCGCCGACCCGACCTTGTTCGCCTGGGTGATGTTCGCGGCCCTGCTCGCGGGCGCCCTGTGGCTGAACCTGGCCACCGCGCTGGGCGCGCCGGTGTCGACCACGCACTCCATCATCGGTGCGGTGATGGGCGCAGGCATTGCCGCGGGCGGCTGGGGGCTGGTGAACTGGTCCACCATCGGCGCCATCGTGGCGAGCTGGGTGATCTCGCCGCTGGCGGGCGCGCTGATGGCTGCGGCCTTCCTCTACGTGATCAAGCGCAGCGTGACCTACCGCACCGAGAAGACCGAGGCCGCCGCGCGCGTGGTGCCCATCCTGATCGCGCTCATGGTCTGGTCCTACACCACCTACATGCTGCTCAAGGGCGTCAACCAGGTGGTGAAGATCGACTTCGTGGTGGCGGTGATCGCGGGCCTGTTGTTTGCGGTGCTGGTCTGGGCCCTGGTGCGCGGGCCCATTGCGCGCGCGGCCCTGCGCCAGGACAACAGCAAGGACGGCGTGAACCAGCTGTTCATGTGGCCGCTGGTCTGCTCGGCCGCCTTGCTGAGCTTCGCGCACGGCGCCAACGACGTGGCCAACGCCGTCGGCCCGCTGGCCGCCATCTACGAGGCCGTGAAAGCCGGCGCCATCGCCACCAAGGCCGGTACGCCGATGTGGATCATGGTGCTGGGCGCGCTGGGCCTGTCGGTCGGTCTGGCGCTGTATGGCGCCAAGCTGATCCGCACCGTGGGCAAGGAGATCACCGAGCTCGACCAGATGCGCGCCTACTCCATCGCCATGGCCGCCACCGTCACGGTCATCGTCGCCTCGCAGCTCGGCATGCCGGTGTCCACCACCCACATCTCGATCGGCGCGGTGTTCGGCGTGGGCTTTCTGCGCGAGCTGCTCAAGGTCAACTACGCCAAGATGGAGGCCACGGTGCGCGCCGGCCACCAGGGCGCCGACCGCGAGGAGGTCGAGGCCTACATGCAGCGCTTCGAGGCCGCCGAGGTGCAGGAGAAAAAGCGCATGCTGGCCGAGATGAAGCAGCGCGCCAAGGTGCGCGGCCTCGACGGCGCGGTGTTCGCGAAAGACGAGCGCAAGGCCTTCAAGAAGGCCTACAAGAAAGAGATCGTCAAGCGTTCGGTGGTGATGCGCATCGTGGCGGCCTGGATCGTCACCGTGCCGGCCACCGCGGTGCTCGCGGCCCTGCTGTTCCACCTGGTGGCCGCGGTGCTCGGCTGACCGAAGGCTAGGGTTTTCCCGCGATCTGTGCGACAATCGCGGGCTTCGCTGGCAACGGCGAAGAAACTTGTGCATTGGCCTCACACACCCGGCCCCTGAACACCGCCACCGATTCCGCGTGCGCGAGCAGGGGCCACCGCTTCCGGGCGGACCGTTTGTGGTTGATGTTTTGTAACCACGAACGGATCCGACGCCCCGGGGCTTGAACCTCCCCTTCGCGCGGCATTCGGTCATTGGCGCCCATTCCTTTTCGGGCGCAGGAACGAACATGAGCGACGCTTTCGAAGCGCGCGGCGACGCATCGCCCGCGACCTCCCCTGAACAACAAGCCCCCGAAGCGCCCGAGATGGCCGCGACGCCGGTGGACGCGAGTGCGTTTGCCGAGCTGGGCCTGGCGCCCGAACTGGTCGCCGCGGTGGCCGACCTCGGCTACTCGCAGCCCACGGCCGTGCAGGCCCGCGTGATGCCCCTGGCCATCAAGGCCGAAGGCGCCGAGCGCTACGCCGACCTGATGGTGTCGAGCCAGACCGGCAGCGGCAAGACCGCGGCCTTCCTGCTGCCCGTGCTGCACACCCTGATCCAGCAACAGGCCGCGCGCGCCGAAGCCGAGCGCGCCGAGCGCGAACGCCTGGTGGCCGAGGCCCTGGCCCGCGGCGAAGCGCCGCCCAAGGCGCCCAAGCGCCAGAACCCGCTGCTGGCGCGCAACTTCAAGGCCGCCACGCCCGGCGCGCTGGTGTTGTGCCCCACGCGCGAACTCGCGCAGCAGGTGGCGCACGACGCCATCGACCTGGTGCGCCACTGCCGCGGCCTGCGCATCGCCAACGTGGTGGGCGGCATGCCCTACCAGCTGCAGATCGCCAAGCTGCAGAACGCCGACCTGGTGGTGGCCACGCCGGGCCGCCTGCTCGACCTGCAGCGCTCCATGCAGCTCAAGCTCGACCAGGTGCAGTTCCTGGTGGTCGACGAAGCCGACCGCATGCTCGACCTCGGCTTCTCCGACGACCTCGCCGAGATCAACGCGCTCACCGCGCAGCGCCGCCAGACCATGATGTTCAGCGCCACCTTCGCGCCGCGCATCCAGCAGCTCGCCATGCGCGTGATGCACGACGACGGCGCCCACGTGCAAAAGGTGCAGATCGACTCGCCGCAGGAAAAGCACGCCAACATCAAGCAGGTGCTGTTCTGGGCCGACAACGCCGAACACAAGCGCAAGCTGCTCGACCACTGGCTGCGCGATGCCTCCATCGACCAGGCCATCGTGTTCGCGAGCACGCAGATCGAGTGCGACGGCCTCGCCGGTGAACTGCAGCAGGCCGGCTTCGCGGCCGTGGCGCTGCACGGCGCGCTGAGCCAGGGCCTGCGCAACCGCCGCCTGATGGCGCTGCGCAACGGCCAGGTGCAGATCCTGGTGGCCACCGACGTCGCCGCGCGCGGCATCGACGTGCCCACCATCACCCACGTCTTCAACTTCGGCCTGCCCATGAAAGCCGAGGACTACACGCACCGCATCGGCCGCACGGGCCGCGCGGGCCGCGACGGCATCGCCGTGACCTTCGCGGAATTCCGCGACCGCCGCCGCGTGTTCGACATCGAGGCCTACACCCAGCAGCGTTTCAAGCCCGAGGTCGTGCCCGGCCTGGAGCCGCGCGAGCGCGCACCCCAGCCCGAGCGCGCCGGTGGCCGCGGCCGCCCGAACGGCGGTGGCGGCGCGGGCCGCTTCAACGCCCGTGGCGGCAACGACCGCTTCGGCGGCGACCGCCGCGGTGCGCCCGCGCGCGGCCCGCGCTTCGAAGGCCGCGACAGCGCGCCGCGTTTTGAAGGCCGCGACAGCGCTCCCCGCTTCGACCGCGACAGCGCCCCGCGTTTCGACCGCGATGCCGCGCCGCGTTTCGAACAGCGCTTCGACCCGCGCGACCGCGCGCCGCGCTTCGAGCAGCGCGACGCCGCGCCGCGTTTCGAGCCCCGTGGCGGCGAGCGCTTCGACGCCCGTGGCGAGCGCGCCGCGCCGCGCCAGGACAAGCGCTTCGATCCGCGCTTCGACAACAACCGCGCCCCGGCGCGTCCCGGTGCACGCCCGAGCGGCTTCGGTGACCGCCCGGCCTTCAACGACCGCCCGCGCCGCGGCCGCTGATCCGGCGCCTTCCTGCTGCAACGGGCCTTCGGGCCCGTTGCCGTTTGCGGCTCAGGCGTCGCTCCACTCGAGCACCTCCCAGGCGCCCTCGAGCAGCGGCGCGCCGAGCACGCGTGCCAGGTCCAGCCCCAGGCGCTGCAACTGCCAGGGGTGCTCGCAGCCGTCCAGCGCCGTGTCGCTGGCGCGCTCCACCGTCCAGGTGGCGCGCGCGCTGTCGACGCGGCCGAAGCTCAGCGCCGGTGCCGCGCCCGCGCGCGGCGCCACGTGCAGCAGGTACTGGCCGCACAGCAGCAGGCGTTCATCGGTGGGCTGGCCCGCGTCGTCGCGCCGCGCGAGCGCGATGCGCGGCCCCTGCGATGCCGGCAGACGCTCCCAGACCGCGAGGTGGCGGTCGTGCAGACCCGTCTGCACGATGCGGTCGGGCGTCTGGAACACGTTGTGCGGCGCGCCCGGCCCTTCGTCGCACACCGAGGCGGCTTCGGCGCTGCGGCCCAGCGAACCGTGGTGGCCCGCGGTCTGCACCCAGCGCACCCAGGTGCCGGTGTCGCGGCCGGCCGGTGTCTCCAGCAGGGTGCGCGCCCACACGCCCTGGTAGGCAGGCGGCACGCGCGACGGGGCCAGCGGCGGCGCGCCCATGCCCGCCATGGCGGTCTCGCGGTTCTCCCTGATGTGCACGGCGCTGCCTCCTGCGGGTGTCGGTTGTCCGAATCGGTGCGGGCTTGGCCGCACCGGCTTCGCCCCCACGCAGGCTTAGCAATCAGCGGGCCAACCCCGCTCTCAGGCCTTGGGAGCTTGCAGCGGCACGAAGGGAGCGCGCGCCTCGTCGGCCAGTCCGTCGGTGAGGGTCTGCAGCAGCTCGATCAGCTGGCGGCGCTGCTGGGGCGACAGCGGCGACAACAGCCGCTGGTAGGCGCGCTCCGCGGGTTCGCGCGCGGCCGCGTGCAGATCGCGTCCCTGCGGTGTGAGGCTCACCGTCATCTGACGCCGGCTCACGCGCGAGCGCTCGCGCTGCACCAGGCCGCGTTCTTCCAGGCCCTTGAGCACCCGCATCACCGTGACCTTGTCGAAGGCCAGGGCGCGCGCCAGGCGCGTCTGGTCCAGCCCAGGCTCGGCCGCCAGCACCGTGAGCACGCCGTACTGGGCCGGCGTGAGGCCGACCTCGGCGCACGCGCTTTCGAACACGGCGGCCGAGATCTGGTGCGTGCGGCGCAACAGGAAGCCCGGCCGTTGGTAAAGGTCGCTCAGCGTCATGGTGGTGGTGTGGAGGGACGCGGGATTCTACGGATGATGCGGCTCGTGATTCGGCGGATAGTAGGAAGCATGCTTACGTTTGGAGTGTGTCCATGGCCTTGCTGAACTCCCCTGCCCGCCGCCGCCTCCTGGGTGCGGCATTGTTGGCTTCGGCCGGCGTGGCGGCCGCCCAGAGTGCCGACGCACCGCTGCGGCTGATCGTGCCCTTCACCCCGGGCACGGGCATCGACCTGATCGCGCGCACGCTGGGGCCGCGCCTGTCCGAGCGGCTCAAGCGGCCGGTGGTGGTGGAAAACCGCGCGGGCGCGTCGGGCAACATCGGCACCGAGGCGGTGGTGCGCGCCGCGCCCGACGGCAGCACGCTGCTGGTGAGCGTGAACACGCTGGTGATGAACCGCAGCCTCTACCCGCAACTGGGCTTCGACCCGGTGCGCGACCTGCAGCCCATCGGCCTCACGAGCTGGGGCCAGCTGATCCTGGTCACGCACCCGCGCACCGGCTACAAGAGCGCGGCCGACCTCGTCGCCGCCGCCCGCCAGGCGCCGGGCAAGCTCAACTACGCCTCGCCGGGCGTGGGCACGCCGCACCACCTGTCCATGGAGCTGTTCAAGAACACGGCCCGGGTCTTCCTCACGCACATTCCCTACCGCGGCACCGGCCCCGCGGTGAGCGACCTCATCGGCGGCCAGGTCGACGCCATGTTCCTGCCGATCCACGTGGCGCTGCCGCAGGTGCGCAGCGGCCGCCTGGTGGCGCTGGGCATCGGCAGCGACAAGCGCCACCCGCTGCTGCCCGATCTGCCCACGCTGGCCGAAGCGCGCGCGGGCAACGTGAACGTGGACATGTGGTACGGCGTGTTCGCGCCCAAGGGCATGCCCGCGTCCCAGGTCGCCATGCTCAACCGCGAGATCAACGACATCCTGCGCAGCGACGAGGTGAAGAAGGCCTTCGAAGGGCAGGGCATGGACCCGGCCACCGACACGCCCGAGGCCTTCGGCCGCCTGGTGGCGCAGGACGCGGACCGCTGGGCCGCGCTGATCAAGGCCCAGAGCATCAAAGCCGAATGAGCGCGCTGAAGATCGCCGTCGTCGGGGGCGGCATTGCGGGCCTGGCGTTCGCGCTCGCGCTGCACCGGCGCGGCCTGGCCTGCGAGGTGTACGAGGCAGCGCCCGAGATGAAGGAGCTGGGCGTGGGCATCACGCTGCTGCCGCATGCCGTGCAGGAGCTCGACGCCCTGGGCCTGCTCGGCGAGCTCGAGGCCATCGCCATCGCCAACCGCGAAAGCGTGTTCTTCAACCGCTGGGGCCAGTTCGTCTACAGCGAGCCGCGCGGGCGGCACGCGGGTTATGCGTTGCCCGAGCTGGGCATCCACCGCGGCCGCCTGCACGGCGTGCTCTGGCGCGCGGCGCTGCAGCGCCTGGGCGCCGGGCGGCTGCACACCGGCCGGCGGCTGCAGGGTCTGTCGCTGGGCGGGCGCGACGCCACGCTGCGCTTTCACGACGGCAGCCAGGTGCAGGCCGATCTGGTGGTGGCCTGCGACGGCGTGAACTCGGCCGTGCGCCGGCACTTCTTTCCCGAGGACCGCGTGCGCTACGCGGGCATCAACACCTGGCGCGGCGTCACGGTGCACAAGCCCATCCTCACGGGCCAGAGCTACCTGCGCATCGGCAGCATCGACACCGGCAAGATGGTGATCTACCCCAT
>VFQP010002095.1_pt1 | contig 23486 bp, 21 predicted proteins | sample 3512351 | NCBI WGS metagenome assembly VFQP01 (sample SAMN10412372, study PRJNA504923) | tailings metagenome | isolation source: Relicate 1 Philex TSF1 revegetated site | place: Philippines: Tuba, Benguet | collected 2017-08-29
CCAGGCGGCTGGCGTGCTCCTTGGGCATGAAGATCATGCCCACGCCGTACTCGCCCGCGGGGGGCAGCGTGACGCCCTGCGCCGCCATCTCTTCGCGGTAGAGCGCGTCGGGCATCTGGATCAGCAGGCCCGCACCGTCGCCCATGAGCTTGTCGGCGCCCACAGCGCCCCGGTGGTCGAGGTTCTCGAGGATCTTGAGCGCCTGCGTGACGATGTTGTGGCTCTTCTCGCCCTTGATGTGCGCCACAAAGCCCACGCCGCACGCATCGTGCTCGTTGGCCGGGTCGTACAGACCGTGTTGCTGGAGGTGCTGCTGCTCGCCAAACGTGCTCATGGCGTGTCCTTATTCGTCGTGGGGCAAAAACAAACGGGACCGCGAGCATATTGCATCGCACCATGCCGGCCAAGCATTTTAAATGGGGTCAGATCCCATTTTCCTCACCACCCCAGCTCGTGAGAATTCAATTGGGGACAGATCAAAGACGCGAAGGGCTCAGGGCTCGTCGGCACGCACCGGCATCGGCGGGCGGCCGCGCGGCGAACGCGCCACCCGGCGCTCGGTGTGCTTTTGCAGGGCCTGCACGAAGGCCGCGTCGCCCAGGGCCCAGCCGTGCAGCGTGGCGTCGGCGATGGCCCGCTGCTGCTCGGCCGACAGGCCGGCGCGCACCCGCTCGCCATAGGCTGCCTCGCGCGCGAACGGCGTGTTGCCCAGCGCCCAGTACACGGGGTGCGGCGTGAGCTGGCGGTCGACGCGCTGCCCGATGTGGTGGCGGTGGCTCGACCAGGCGTAGTCGCGCGGATCCGACACCAGGCCCTCGCGCACCGGGTGCAGTTCGATGTGGGCCATGCAGGCCAGCAGGTAGCCCTCTTCCTGCACCAGCGTCGACTTGTAGCGACCGTCCCACAGGGTGCCGCTGCGGCCGTGCCGGTTGTTGAAGCGGCGCACGTAGGCCCGGCCCACGGCCTGCATGGTGCGCGGCACGCCATCGGCCGTGGTGGGCGTGAGCAGCAGGTGCAGGTGGTTGTCCATCAGCGCCCAGGCGTGCACGGCCACGCCGTGGGCACGCGCCTGCTCGAACACGAGGTCCATGAGCTGCTGGCGGTCGGTGTCGTCCAGCACGATGGCCTGGCGGTTGTTGCCGCGCTGGATCACGTGGTGGGCGTGACCGGCAAGGGTGAGGCGGGGCAGTCGGGCCATGGCCGGGGCATCGTGGTGGGGGGGCCGATTATGGGAGCGCGCGGTCGATGCGCTGGGCCACCCACAGGCCCAGCAGGCAGCAGGCGCCGGTCACGAGCCAGCTCCATTGCCAGCCCCCGGCCAGCGTCGCCACCCAGGCCACCAGCGGCGGGCCGGCGAACTGCCCCAGGGCCGAGAGCTGCTGCATCCAGCCCACCGTGGTCGACACCGTGTCTTCACCCGGCGCCAGCCGCACCGCAAGCCCGAACAGCGTGCCCGGAATCAGCCCGCCCACGCCGGAGAACACCAGCACCCCCAGGTACTGCAGGCCGAACGGCCCGTCGAGCGCAAACGCCAGCACCGCGCCCACGCCCATGGCGAGGTAGGCGAGCCGCAGCACCACCAGGGGCCGCGCACCGTGCGCGATCCAGCGGCCGGCGCCGATGTTGCCGCCCATGTTCACCGCCGCGGCCAGCGCGCTCAACAAGCCGGCCGCGACACCGCCGAGCCCGCCCTGCGCCAGGATGGTGGGCAGAAAGCCCACCACCGCCAGCCACTGGCCCGAGTACAGCAGGAAACCCAGGGCCACGAGCCAGGGCCCGGGCGCCGACAGGGTGCGCCGCAGGCGCGGCAGCAAGGGAGCGGCCTGACCGTCCAGGCGGGCATCTGCCGGCAGGCCCATGAGCAGCATCAGCGCGGCCAGAGCCGACACCCCCGACAGCGCCAGCCACACCACGCGCCAGCCCATGGACTCGATCACCGGTGCGCCCACCAGCAGCGCCAGGGCCGTGCCCAGCGGCATGTAGGCGCCCCACCAGCCCAGCGAGCGCGCGAGCAGCCGCGGCTCGGCCACGTGGCGGCGGATCAGCCCGGGGGCCGGCAGCACCGCCAGCAGAAAGCCCAGCCCTTCGAGCACGCGCGAGGCCAGCAGCCAGCCCGGCGAAGGCGCCGTGGCGCCCCAGGCGCTGCCCAGTGCGAGGGCCACCAGCCCGAGCAGCATCACGCGCCGCGGACCGAAGCGGTCGGCCGAGAGGCCGACGAACAGGCCCAGGCACATGCCCGCGAGCTGCACCAGCGACAACAGGAAGCCGGCCTGCAGCAGGCTGATGCCCAGCCCGGCCTGCAAGGCCGGCACGGCGGGCGGCAGCTTGCCGATGTGCAGGGCGCAGGTCACGCCCACGCCCACCACGAGCGCGGCCGCGCGCTTCGGAGGCTGCGGCCCGCTCATGGGAACACCGCGGCGCCGAACAGGCGTTCGTGCTCGCGGATCGCGAAGCGGTCGGTCATGCCCGCGATGTAATCGGCCACGGCGCGCGGCAGCGCCGGCGCTTCGCGGTAGGCCTCGGGCAATTGCGAGGGCTCGGCCAGGTAGCGCTCGAACAGGTCGCGCACCACCTGGCGCGCCCGGCCCGTGGTCTCGACCACCTGCGGGTGGCGGTAGAGGTTGCGGAACAGGAAGCGCTTGAGCTGCTGGCTGCTGTCGCGCATGCCGTCGGAAAAGCGCACCAGCGCGGCCGAGGCCCGTACCTCGTCGGGCGATTGCACGCCCGCCTCGGCGATGCGCGCGCGGGTCGCGTCGATCACGTCGTACACCTGATCGCTCAGCATGCGGCGGATGCTTTCGAAGAGCAGCCGCCGGCCGCGCAGGTGGGGGTGCTGCTGCAGCGCCTGGCGGCGGTAGCGGTCGAACAGCTCGACCGCCTCGAGCTGCTCCATCGTGATCAGGCCCGAACGCACGCCGTCGTCGATGTCGTGCGCGTTGTAGGCGATCTCGTCGGCCAGGTTGCACAACTGGGCTTCGAGCGAAGGCGAGCCGCCCTGGAGAAAGCGCCGCGCGATGCCGCCCGGCTCGCGCGCCTCGAGCTGCTCGGCGTGGCGGCGTGAGCAGTGCTTGAGGATGCCCTCGCGCGTTTCGAAGCAGAGGTTCAGGCCGTCGAACTCGGGGTAGCGTTCTTCGAGTTCGTCGACCACCCGAAGGCTTTGCAGGTTGTGCTCGAAGCCCCAGCCCTCGGGCGCCTGGCCGTCCGGCGGCAAGGCCTGCAAGGCTTCGTGCAGGGCGTCCTGGCCAGCGTGGCCGAAGGGCGTGTGGCCCAGATCGTGGGCCAGCGCCACGGCCTCCACGAGGTCTTCGTTGAGACGCAGCGAGCGCGCGATGCTGCGGCCCAGTTGGGCCACCTCGATCGAGTGCGTGAGCCGCGTGCGGAACAGATCGCCTTCGTGGTTGAGGAAGACCTGGGTCTTGTAGACCAGGCGGCGGAACGCGGTGGAGTGCACGATGCGGTCGCGGTCACGCTGGAAGGCGGTGCGCGTCGGCGCGTCGGGCTCGGGATGGCGCCGACCGCGGCTGCGCGCAGGGTCGCAGGCGTAGGGGGCCAGCAAGGCCGTCATGCGGGCTGGCAGCTGCGCGCGATCACGTCGGCCACCACCGCATCGGGCACCGGGCGCAGCACCGCGCGGCCCGGGCCGTCGATGAGCACGAAGCGGATCTCGCCGGCCTCGGCCTTCTTGTCCACCCGCATGAGGTCGAGGTAACGCTCGGCGTTGCGACCGGGGTCGAGCACCGGCGCCACCACGGGCAGTCCGGCGCGCTCGACGAGGCGCTTGACGCGGTCCACGAAGGCCGCATCGACCAGCCCGACCGCCTGCGACAGGCGCGCTGCCATGACCATGCCGCATCCCACGGCTTCGCCGTGCAGCCAGGCGCCATAGCCCATGCCGGCCTCGATCGCGTGCCCGAAGGTGTGGCCGAAGTTGAGGATGGCGCGCAGGCCCGACTCGCGCTCATCGCTGGACACCACGGCGGCCTTGATCTCGCAGCTGCGCTGCACCGCATGCGCCAGGGCCTGCAGGTCGAGGGCCCGCAGGGCATCGATGCGCGTCTCGATCCATTCGAAAAAGGCCATGTCGGCGATCGGTCCGTACTTGATGACCTCGGCCAGGCCCGCGCTGAGTTCCCGCGCCGGCAGGGTGCGCAGCACCGATAGGTCGCACAGCACGCGCAAGGGCTGGTGGAAGGCGCCGACCATGTTCTTGCCCAGCGGGTGGTTGATGCCGGTCTTGCCACCCACGGAAGAGTCGACCTGCGACAGCAAGGTGGTGGGCAGTTGAACGAACGACACGCCGCGCATGAAGCACGCGGCGGCGAAACCGGTCATGTCGCCCACCACACCGCCGCCCAGGGCGTAGAGCACGGTCTTGCGGTCACAGCCCGCAGCGAGCAGGCCATCGAAGATGCGCTGCAGTGTGACCCAGTTCTTGTGCGCCTCGCCGTCGGGCAACACCACCGTGTGCACCTGGCGGTGCCGTCGCTTGAGCCCCTGCTCGAGCGACGCCAGGTACAAGGGCGCCACGGTTTCGTTGGTCACGATCAGCGCGTGGCCACTGGTGGGCAGGCCTTCGTAGGAGGCGGGATCGTCGAGCAGGCCGGCGCCGATCAGGATGTCGTAGCTGCGATCGCCCAGGTCGATGGGCACTTGCAAAGGCGTGGGAACAACGTCGGTGGAGGGCATGCCCGAAGTGTATGCCGGCCCCCGGGCGGGGCCTTGGGGGCTCAGGCCGGCGCGTCGGGCGCGGTGCGCACGAAGCCCGCGAGCTCGAGCTGCATGACGATCATGTTCACCAGCGTCGCCACCGAGGGCCGGCCGGTGTCGATCGTGAAATGCGCGCTCTGCGCATACAGCGGGTGGCGTTGTGCGTGCAGCTCGCGCAGCTTGGCCAGCGGATCGGCAACCTGCAGCAGCGGCCGGTTGCGGTCATGGCGGAGACGGCGCTGCAGCTCCTCGGGCGAGGACCGCAGGTACACGACCTGGCCGTGCTCGCGCATGCATTGCCGGTTCTCGGGCCGCAGCACCGCTCCCCCGCCGGTCGACACGACCGAGATCGGGCCGGCGGCGATGTCGGCCAGCACGCCGGCCTCGACGTCGCGAAACGCGGCCTCGCCCTCGCGCTCAAAGAAGGTGCGGATGCTGGAGCCGATGTGCGCCTCGATGGCGTGGTCCACATCGACAAAGGGCAAACCCAGCCGGCGGGCCAACTGGCGCCCGACGGTGGATTTGCCCGAGCCCGGCAGTCCGACGAGGAATACCGATGTGCTGAGAGTCAATTGATCGCGGTGCGGCCGAGCACGCGGGGCGTGATGAAGATCAGCAGTTCGGAACGCTCATCGATCATGTCGCGCGACTTGAACAGGTTGCCCACGGCCGGGATGTCGCCAAGCAGCGGCACCTTGCGGATCTGGTTGCGCTCGGTGCGCTCGAAGATGCCGCCGATCACCACGGTGCCGCCGTTCTCGACCAGCACCTGGGTCTTCACGTGCTTGGTGTCGATCGCGATGCCGTCCACGGTGGTCTCGCCGCGGGTGTCCTTGTTCACGTCCAGGTCGAGAATGATGTTGCCCTCGGGCGTGATCTGCGGCGTGACCTCGAGCTTGAGGTTGGCCTTGCGGAACGCGATGGCCGTGGCGCCGCTGGAGGTGGCGGTCTGGTAGGGGAATTCGGTACCCTGCTCGATCAGGGCCTTCACCTGGTCGGCCGTGACCACCCGCGGGCTCGACACCACGCGGCCTTTGCCGTCCGACTCCAGCGCCGAGATCTCGAGCGCGAGGAAGCGCGAGGCGTTGGGGCTGAACAGCGACAGCGCGTAGGTGGCCGCGGTGCCGCTGGGCGGCAGCGCGGGCAGGTTGACGAAGGGCGAGGAGGTCAGCGTGGGGCTGGTCGTGACGGCCGAGTAGTTGCTGCCGAAGTTGCCGCGAACGCCGTTGCCGTTGACCGAACCGGCGCTGAAATCACGCACACCGCCACCCAGGCGCACGCCGATGGACTTGCTGAAGTCGTCGTCGGCTTCGACGATGCGGGCCTCGATGAGCACCTGGCGGATGGGGATGTCGAGCTTGGCGATGAGCTCCTGCACCTGCTGCAGGCGCGAGGGGATGTCGGTCACGAACAGCTGGTTGGTGCGCGGCTCCGCGATCACGCTGCCACGTGCCGAGATGATGCGCGCCGAGCTGCCGGACGAGCCACTGCCCCCCACCGCGCCCGACGTGAGCTGGGTCGCGATGTCGGCCGCCTTGGCGTAGTTCATCTGGAACGACTGGGTGCGAACCTGTTCGAGGCTCTCCACGGTCGCACGGGCCTCGAGCTCCTGCTTCTCGCGGGCGGCGATCTCGTCGCGCGGCGCGATCCACAGCACGTTGCCGGTCTTGCGCAGGCCCAGGCCCTTGGCCTGCATGATGATGTCGAGCGCCTGGTCCCAGGGCACGTCGCGCAGGCGCAGGGTCACGGCGCCCGTCACCGAGTCGGAGGTGACGATGTTGAAGTTGGTGAAGTCGGCGATCACCTGCAGCAGCGCGCGAACCTCGATGTTCTGGAAATTCAGCGACAGCTTCTCGCCCGAGTAGCCCGGGCCCTGGGTGAGCTTGGAGGGGTCGATGCGCTGCTCGCGCACCTCGAGCACGAACTGGTTGTCGCTCTGGTAAGCCGAGTGTTCCCAGTTGCCCGTGGCGGCCACCACCATGCGCACGCGATCGCCGTTTTGCGTGGTGGTGACGGTGCGCACCGGCGTGCCGAAGTCGGTCACGTCGAGGCGGCGGCGCAGCCCTTCGGGCAGCACGCTCTTCATGAACTCGACGACCAGGCCGGTGCCTTCCTGGCGGATGTCCACGCCCACCTGGTTGTTCGGCAGTTCGACGACCACGCGGCCGCTGTTGCCCGTGCCGCGGCGGAAGTCGATGTCGCGCAACGCGCCCACGTCCACGTTGCGGCTCTCGGAGAAGGCCGCGGGCGGGTTCGTCTGGGCCGTCACGGCTTCGGAGCGCTCCAGCACCACGAGCAGGCTGTTGCCGTCAATGCGCGTCTGGAAAGCTGCCGCCTGCTTGAGGTTGATCACCACGCGCGTGCGGTCGCCCGCCTGCACCACCGTGGCCGAGCGCAGGTTGCCCTCGTTGATGTCCACGGTGCTGCGGCCGATTGCGTTGGTGACGCCAGGAAAGTCCAGCGCGATGCGCGCAGGCGACTGCGTGGAGAAGCTCGCCGGAACCGCCTTGAGCGGCTCGTTGGTGTTGATGCGGATGATCTCGACGCCACTCTGGATGCCACCCGTGACCGACTGGATCGCCACCTGCGCCTGGGCCAGCCAGGAACTGGCGAGCAGACACGCCGCCAGACCGCCCTTGTACAGCCTCCGCCCCCACGATGCGCCCGTCATCGTCTGTTCCGGCTTCTTCATTTAGATTCCTCTACTAGCTGCAGCGCCGTCGGGCGCTCGATCCATTCGCCTGCGGCGTCCTGCACGATCTCGCGCAGAACCACTTCGGTTTCGGTAATGCGGGTCACCCGCCCGTAGTTCTGACCCAGGTAGTTTCCGGGACGCACCTGGTACAGCAGCCGGTCGATCTTCACCAGGGCCACCAGCTGGCCATCGCGGTTCAGACTGCCCACCATGCTCATGGCGTCCAGCGGGAAGGCCTCGAGCGGCTGACGGCGGCGCGCGAGCTCGGGCTCGATCAGCGCCGAACTGGCAGCGGACACCGTCTGCGCGCCACGCAGCAGGCTGGCCAGCTTCTCGGTGCTGAAGGGCGGGATCAGGCGCTCGGCGCCGTAGGGCTGGGGAACGAAGCGGGTGGGTTCTGAAATCGGCTGCACCGACGGACGGATCGCATTGCGCTCGGCCTGCATCCAGGCCTGCAATTCGTCCTGGCCCGAGGAGGTGCAGCCCGCCAGGACCATCACCCCGAGTGCCGCGCAGGAAAATCGATGCATCACTTGGCAGCCCCCTTGGCCTTTTGCTGTGCCGCCACCTCTTCCGGATCCAGGTAGCGGAAGGTCTTGGCCACGCCGTCCATGGCGAGGTAGCCCTCACGGTTGGCTATCGGCGTCAGCGAGAGGTTGTTGAGGGTCACGATGCGCGACAGGTTGGCGATGTCGCCGGCGAACAGACCGATGTCGTGGTAGCTGCCCGTGACGCGGATGGTGATCGGGAGTTCGGCGTAGTACTCGCGCACCGCCACCTGCCCCGGGCGGAACAGCTCGAACTGCAGGCTGCGGCCCAGACCGGCCTGGTTGATGTCCGACAGCAGCGCGTCCATCTCGGCCTTGCTGGGCAGCTGCTTTTCCAGCTGCGTCACGTACTGCTGCACCTGCTCGAGCTGCTTGCGCAGGGCGTCGAGGTTCACGGCCTGCACCAGCTTCTGCTTGTAGGTCTCGCGCAGCTGCTGCTCCTTGGCCGTCTCGGCCACGAGCTCTTCGTCCACGCCCTTGAGCCAGGAGAACCACAGCGCCGCCACCACGCCCGCGCACACCGCGACGAACAGCAGGTTGCGAGGCAGCGCGGGCCACAATGAAGGGTCGTTGGGATCGAGCCCCGAGAACTGCGACCGCAGCTTGCCCTGCAGGGCAGACAAATCCATGTTGAGAGCGGACTTCTTGGCCATCACAACCTCTTCAAACCTTGCCCGCGGCGGGGGCCGCGGGTTTGGCCGGGTCAGCGGCCGGCACCGCAGCCGGCTTCGGGGCTTCCGGACGGCGCAGGGTCACACGCATGACGAAGTTCGCCACGCGCCGCGCGTCCTTGCCGCTCACCGCAGCGTTCGCGGCCACGATCTCGACGAGTTCGGGACGGGTCAGGGCCGGGCTGTTGTTGCCAAGGTTGCGCAGCAACTCGGACACACGCTCCTGGGACTGGGCGGTGCCGTTGAGCAGCACACTGCTGCCCTCCTGCTTCATCGAGCGCAGGTACACCCCTTCGGGCAGTTGCTTGACCAGCTCTTCGAGCAGGTACACCGGCAGGTTGCGGCCGGCCTGCAGGTCTTCCACCGCGGCCTGGCGGGCGCGCAGCGAGGCGATCTGCGCCTGCAACGTGGCGATGTCCTTGATCTCGGCGTCGAGCTTGGCGATTTCCTGCGTGAGGAATTGGTTGCGCTCCTGCTGGACCGAGATCTGCCCCTGGTACCAGGTGAACACGGCACCGCTGATCACGCCGCCGAGCAGGGCGGAGAGCCCCAGCTGGACAAAAAACTGTTCCTTCTGGCGCTTGCGTGCCGCTTCGCGGTGCGGCAGCAGGTTGATGAGGATCATTGGTAGAACCTCCGCAGCGCAAGACCGGTGGACGTCAGGTAGGCCGACGACTCGCGCGAGATCTTGCGCGCCTGGATGTTGGAACCCAGTTCCATCGCGTCGAAGGGATTGATCAGCATGCAGGCGAACGAGGTCTGGTGCGTGACCGCTTCGGTCAGGCCCAGCAGCGCGGCGCTGCCGCCCGCGAGCAGGATGTGGTCGATCTTGTTGTAAGGCGTGCTCGTGAAGAAGAACTGCAGCGCCCGGCCGATTTCCTGCGACAGGCTTTCGATGAACGGATCGAGCACGGCGCTCTGGTAGTCCTCGGGCAGATCGCCCGACCGTTTCTTGGCCTCGGCCTCGTCGGTCGAAAAACCGTACTGGCGGATGATGAGCTGCGTGAGCTGGCTGCCGCCGAACGCCTGGTCGCGCTCGTAGAGCACCTCGTCGTTGCGGATGACCTGCAGGCTGGTGGTCATCGAGCCGATCTCGAACAGGGCCACGAGCGCATCGACGCCCTGGTTCGGCAGCGTCTCGATCACACGGCCGGCGGCCAGGCGCGACGCGTAGGACTCCACGTCCATCACCACGGGCTTGAGGCCGGCCGCTTCGGCCAGGCCCTGCCGGTCGGACACCTTTTCCTTGCGCGAGGCCGCGATGAGCACCTCGACGTCGCCCACCGAGGTGGTGCTGGGCCCCACCACGCAGAAATCGAGGCTGACCTCGTCGAGCGAGAACGGGATGTACTGGTTGGCCTCGGACTCGACCTGCGCCTCGAGTTCCTTGTCGGACATGCCACCGGGCAGGATGATCTTCTTCGTGATCACCGCGGACGCCGGCAGTGCGAGCGCCACGTTGCGGGTCTTGCTGCCGCTCTTGCGCACCACGCGGCGCAAGGCGTCGGCCACTTCGTCGAACTTCTCGATGTTGCCGTCGGTGATCCAGCCGCGCTCCAGCGGCTCCATGGCACACCGTTCAAGCACGAACTCGCCTGCGCGATTGCGGCTCAACTCGACCAGCTTGACGCTGGAGGAACTGACATCAATGCCCAACAAGGGCGCCGGTTCCCGGCTGAAAAGCGATCCCAATGAGATCAAGGTGGCCCCCAAATCGCGTGGCGCGCACGCGCGCCATACTTAAGAATTCACTTCAATGCTAGCAGTAAGCCCATTGAGCGGCAAAGATTTCTTGCCTCACGCACAAATAGAAACGTTGTCAAAAGCCGACGCGCTGTGAGGGGACCGTAATGGCCGAGTGCCCAGGCGTCTGCCCTGGTTCCGGCCCATGCGAAGCCGCCCTTCAAAACCCCATCGGCCTGGAAACCGACTCCTACAATGGCGGGCCGATTGCCCCGAATCCGAATGACCCAAGACACCCAGCCTGCCAAAGGCACCACTGCGAAGGCAGTATCTGCGCGCCCTTCTGCACTCGCCTGGATCGGGCGCTTGGTGGTGGCTGCGGCCGGACTGGCGGCGGCGGGTGTTGCGGCCATGTTGATCGCCATCGGCATCGCTCTGGCGGTGGCCTATCCCAACCTGCCCGACGTCACCGGACTGGCCGACTACCGGCCCAAGCTGCCCCTGCGCGTGCTCGCGGACGACGGGCAGTTGCTCGGCGAATTCGGTGAAGAGCGGCGCAATCTGCTCACCATCGACGAGATCCCCGACGTGATGAAGAACGCGGTGCTCGCCATCGAGGACGCGCGCTTTTTCGAGCACAGCGGCGTCGACTACCGCGGCATGGTGCGCGCGGCGCTGGCCAACCTGCGCGAGGCCAAGAGCCAGGGCGCATCCACCATCACCATGCAGGTCGCGCGCAACGTCTACCTCTCGGCCGAGAAGAGCTACACGCGCAAGATCTACGAGGTGCTGCTCACCTTCAAGCTCGAGCACCTGCTCACCAAGGAACAGATCCTCGAGATCTACATGAACCAGATCTTCCTGGGGCAGCGGGCCTACGGTTTCGCATCGGCCTCGCAGATCTACTTCGGCAAGCCGCTCAAGGACGTGACCATCGCCGAGGCCGCGGTGCTGGCCGGCCTGCCCCAGGCGCCTTCGGCCTACAACCCGGTGCGCAACCCCAAGCGCGCCCAGGCGCGGCAGCGCTACATCATCGACCGCATGGTCGAGAACGGCTTCATCACGCCGGCCCAGGCGGCCGAGGCCAAGGCCCAGCCGATCAAGCTGCGCCAACCCGCCCGCGAGGAACACATGGCCGCCGAATTCGCGGCCGAAATGGCGCGCCAGGCCATCGTCGCGCAGTACGGCGAAGCGGCCTACACGCGCGGCCTGGTCGTCACCACCACCATCAACACCAAGGCGCAGCAGGCGGCCTACCGCGCGGTGCGCCAGGGCGTGCTCGATTACGAGCGCCGCCAGTTCTACCGCGGCCCCGAGCTGTTCATCAACCTGCCCGACGACCCGCAGCAGCGCGACCAGGCCATCGACGAGGCGCTCGCCGAGCGCCCCGACAACGGCGATCTGCTGTCGGCCGTGGTGCTCGAAGCCAGTCCGCGCAAGGTGGTCGTGGTGCGCCAGGACGGCGACCCGATCGAGATCACGGGCGAAGGCCTCAAGCCCGTGCAATCGGGCCTGTCGGACAAAGCCGGCCCCAACATCAAGCTGCGCCCGGGCGCGGTGGTGCGCGTGGTCAAGGTCGACGACAAGTCCTGGCGCATCACGCAGGTGCCCGAGGTGGAGTCGGCCTTCGTGGCCATGGACCCGCGCAACGGACGCATCGCGGCCCTCATCGGCGGCTTCGACTTCAACAAGAGCAAGTTCAACCACGTGACGCAGGCCTGGCGCCAGCCGGGCTCGAGCTTCAAGCCCTTCATCTATTCCGCGGCGCTGGAAAAGGGCCTCACGCCCATGACCGTGGTGAACGACGCGCCGCTGTTCTACTCGGCCACCGAAACCGGCGGCAAGCCCTGGGAGCCCAAGAACTACGACGGCCAGTTCGAGGGACCGATGTCGGTGCGCCGCGCGCTCGCCAAGTCCAAGAACATGGTGTCGATCCGCGTGCTGCAGCTGGTGGGCACGCAAAGCGCGCAGGAATGGGTGACGCGCTTCGGCTTCGACGCCGACAAGCACCCCGCCTACCTCACGATGGCCCTGGGCGCGGGCTCGGTCACGCCACTGCAGATGGTCTCGGCCTATTCCGTGTTCGCCAACGGCGGTCACCGCGTGGCACCCCTGCTCATCACGCGCGTCACCGATGCGCGCGGCCATGTGCTCTACGAGGCGCCGCAAACCACGCTGGACAACGCGCCGCGCGCGATCGAACCGCGCAACGCCTTCATCATGAACAACCTGCTGCAGGAGATCACGCGCTCGGGCACCGCGGCGCGCGCGCAGGCCACACTCAAGCGCCCCGACCTGTACGGCAAGACCGGCACCACCAACGACGCGGTCGACGCCTGGTTCGTGGGATTCCAGCCCACGCTGGCCGCGGGCGCCTGGATCGGCTACGACACGCCGCGCAACCTGGGCAGCCGCGAAACCGGCGGTGGCCTGGCCCTGCCGATCTGGATCTCGTTCATGCAGGAGATGCTCAAGGGCGTGCCGGTCACGACGTACGAGGCCCCGCCCGGCGTCGTCAATGTGGGCGGCGAGTGGTACTACGAAGAGTTCGTGCCCGGCCGCGGCGTGCACGGCCTCGGCCTGGGCGACCCCTGGCCCGGAGCACCGAACGGCACGCCGGTGGACAACAACGGCCTGCCGGTGCCGACGCCGGTGCCGGCACCGCAGCCGGACGAGCGACGCAGCATCCTCAACCTGTTCAGGAACTGAAGCGCAGGGGCTGGCCGGCCTGCTCGCTGGCGTAGCGGCTCAGGTTCTCGAAGAACTCGCCGTTGCCCTTGGTGTCCTGCCAGTTCGTGCCGTCGTGCTTGTAGTGGAAGCCGCCCGCGCGCGCGGCCAACCACACCTCGTGCAGCGGCTTCTGCAGGTTGATCACGATCTGGCTGCGGTTGCGAAAGGTCAGCGTGATCATGCCGCCCACACGCTGGTTGTCGATGTCGGCATCGCTGTCTTCGTTGATGCGATCGCAGGCCAGCTCGACCGCGCGCAACAAGGCTTCGGCGCGGTCCTGGTATTCGAGGTCGGTCATAGAATGCGCGGATGTTCAGGTGGCTGCGCATTCTAGGTTTCCGCTCCGGCCCCGCTCGGGTCATGGCCTTGGCGTTGGCGCTGTCGTGCCTGGCTGCCTGCGGGCAGCGGGGTCCGCTCTACCTGCCCTCTCCGACCTCCGCCGCCAAGACCAAGGCTTCCACCGATGTCCCTGCCCCTGCCCGCACACCTGACGCTTCGACACGGTGAATTGCATTTCGAGGACGTGCCCCTCGAGCGCCTGGCCCGCGAACACGGCACCCCGCTCTTCGTCTACAGCAAGGCCGCCATCCTGCAGGCGTTGGCCGCCTACCAGCGCGGCCTCGCGGGCCGCAAGCACCTGATCTGCTATGCCATGAAGGCCAACTCGTCGCTGGCCATCCTGCAGGTGCTGGTGCGGGCGGGTTGCGGCCTGGACATCGTCTCGGGCGGTGAGCTCGAACGCGCGCTGGCGGCCGGTTGCGCGCCCGAGCGCATCGTGTTCTCCGGCGTGGGCAAGCAGCGCGGCGAGATGCGCCGCGCGCTCGAGGTCGGCATCGGCTGCTTCAACGTCGAAAGCCGCGCCGAGCTCGACGTGCTCGACGAGGTCGCGCGCTCGATGGGCCTGCGCGCGCGCGTGAGCATCCGCGTCAACCCCGACGTGGACGCGAAGACCCACCCCTACATCTCCACCGGCCTCAAGGGCAACAAGTTCGGCATCGCCCACAGCGAGGTGCTGCAGACCTACCGCCATGCCGCGGCCTGCGCCGGCCTGGAGGTCGTGGGCATCGACTGCCACATCGGTTCGCAAATCACCGAAGTGGCGCCCTACCTCGACGCCATGGACCGCGTGCTCGACCTGGTCGCCGCGATCGAGGCGGCGGGCGTGCCGCTGCACCACATCGACTTCGGCGGCGGTCTGGGCATCGACTACAACGGAGACACCCCGCCGGCCGCCGACGCCCTGTGGCCGCAACTGCTGGCCAAGCTCGATGCGCGCGGCTACGGCGAGCGCACGGTGATGATCGAACCCGGCCGCTCGCTGGTGGGCAACGCGGGCGTCTGCCTCACCGAGGTGCTGTTCACCAAGCCCGGCGAACAGAAGAACTTCCTGATCGTCGACGCGGCCATGAACGACCTGCCGCGACCGGCGATGTACCAGGCCTTCCACCGCATCGAGCCGGTGCGCCCGCGCGCCGACGCCGCGAGCACCGTGTGGGACGTGGTGGGCCCGGTGTGCGAAAGCGGCGACTGGCTGGGCCGCGACCGGGCGCTCGCCGTGCAGCAGGGCGACCTGCTGGCCGTGTTGTCGGCCGGTGCGTACTGCATGGCCATGGCCAGCAACTACAACACGCGCGGCCGCGCGGCCGAGGTGCTGGTGGACGGCGCCAAGGCCACGCCGATCCGCCAGCGCGAGAGCGCGGCCGATCAGATGCGGCTCGAGACGCTGCTGCCCTGAGGCGCGAGGCGCCGCCACAGGCGCCAGCCCAGCACCAGCGCGAACAGCGCGGCGTACACCGCCACCTCCTGAAAGTTGTTCTTGCCCGCGCGCATCCAGAAGAAGTGCAGCAGCGCGAGCACCGCGATCGCGTAGACCGCGCGGTGCAGCGCCTGCCAGCGCGGTGCACCGAGCGCGCGGATCGCGCGGTTGAACGAGGTCGCCGCGAGCGCCAGCAGCAGCAGCCAGGCCAGCGAGCCCACCAGAATGAACGGGCGCTTGGGAATGTCGGCCACCACATCGGCCCACACGAAGCCCATGTCGAACCACACATACGCGAGCCAGTGCAGCGTGGCGTAGAAGAACACGAACACGCCGAGCATGCGGCGAAAGCGCGCGAGCGCGGGCATCCGGAAGGTGATCCGCAAGGGCGTCACCAGGAGCACCAGCAGCAGCGCACGCAGCGTCCAGTCGCCCAGCGAGCGGATCAGCGCCTCGGCCGGGTTCGCACCGAGCCGATCGGCCACCGCGGCCCAGACCAGCCACACGAAGGGCAGCAGCCAGAGCGCGAACACCAGCGGCTTGGCCAGGGGATGCAACAAGGCCCGCTGAAGGGCCGCGCGGTCCATGGGGCGGGGCTCAGTAAAACTTCTTGAGGTCCATGCCCGCGTAGAGCTGGCCCACCTGCGCCTCGTAGCCGTTGAACATCAGGGTCTGTCGGCGCTTGGCGAACAGGCCACCGCCGTCTTCGCCGATGCGGCGCTCGGTGGCCTGGCTCCAGCGCGGGTGCGACACCTGCGGGTTCACGTTCGAATAGAAGCCGTATTCCTGCGGCGCCGCCACGTTCCAGGCCGTCTTGGGCTGCTGCTCGGTGAAGCGGATCTTCACGATCGACTTGCCGCTCTTGAAGCCGTACTTCCAGGGCACCACGAGCCGCACCGGCGCGCCGTTCTGGTTCGGCAGCACCTCGCCATACATGCCGAAGGTGAGCAGGGTCAGCGGGTGCAGGGCCTCGTCCATGCGCAGGCCTTCCACATAGGGCCAGTTCAGCACGTTCGAGCGCAGACCGGGCATCTGCTTGTCGTCGGCCAAGGTCACGAACTCCACGTACTTCGCGCTGCCCTGCGGCTCCACGCGCTTGATGAGTTCGGCCAGCGAGTAGCCCTCCCACGGGATCACCATCGACCAGCCCTCGACGCAGCGCAGGCGGTAGATGCGCTCCTCCATGGGCGCCAGCTTGAGCAGGGCCTCGAGATCGAAGCGGCCCGGCTTGTTCACCAGCCCCTCGACCTGCACGGTCCAGGGCTGCGGCTTGAGCGTCTTGGCGTAACGCGCCGGGTCTTCCTTGTCGAGGCCGAACTCGTAGAAGTTGTTGTAGCCCGCCGCGTCTTCGTAGCGCGCGGGTTTCTCCACCGTGGTGCCGCCGGGCACGGTGCTGGGCTTGCCCGGCAAGGGGGCGAGCTTGCCCGGACGGGGCACCGTGTTCTGGGCCCAGGCGTCTCGCGCGGCCCAGGTGGCGCCCGCAGCGGCCGCCGCCAGCAGCCATTGGCGGCGTTGCAGGTAGGCCGAGCGCGGCGTGATGTCGCTGCTGGTGGGGTGGACGAAACCGTTGTCGGGCGTGCGGATCAGCATGGCCTTGCCTCCAGAAATGACACGGGCGCGGAAGATGCCGCGCCCGCCGGCGGATCGGTGCTTCGATCCGCCAGAGTCTCGCTGGTTTCCGCGATCAGAGTTCGCCGTAGCTGTGCAAACCCGACAGGAACATGTTGACGCCGAGGAAAGCGAAGGTGGTGATGGCCAGACCGACCAGCGCCCACCAGGCGGCCACGGTGCCTCGCAGGCCCTTCATGAGGCGCATGTGCAGCCAGGCCGCGTAGTTGAGCCACACGATCAGCGCCCAGGTCTCCTTGGGGTCCCAGCTCCAGTAGCCGCCCCAGGCCTCCGCGGCCCAGAGCGCGCCGAGCACGGTGGCGATGGTGAAGAAGGCGAAGCCGACCGCGATGGCCTTGTACATCACGTCGTCGAGCACCTCGAACGAGGGCAGGCGCTCGGCGATGCGGCGGCGGCCGAACATGATGGTGCCCACGATGAGCGCCGACACGCCGAAGTAGACGAACCAGTAGCTGCCGCCCTTCTCGGCCGCGCTCTGGCGGAACACGATGGGCTCGAAGCACAGCACCACGCCCAGCAGCCACAGCGGCGCAAGCTTGTACCAGCGCGTCTCACCCGCGGTCTGCTTGATGAGGTAGGCAAAGGCCAGCATGGCCGCGATCGCGAAGGTGCCGTAGCCGATGAAGTTCGCGGGCACGTGCAGCTTCATCCACCAGCTCTGCAGCGCGGGAACCAGCGGCTGGATCTCGTGCGCTTCGCGCACCACCGTGTACCAGAGCAGAAAGCCCACGGCCGCGCTCACGATCAGCATCGAGAACGCGCCCATGCTGCGCGTGGCGTAGCGGTCCTCGTAGTACAGGTAGAAGGCCGCGGTCATCCAGCAGAACAGCACGAACACTTCGTACAGGTTGCTCACCGGGATGTGGCCGATGCCGGGGCCGATCTGGTGGCTTTCGTACCAGCGCACGAGCGAGCCGATGAGCGCCAGGCCGATGGCCACCCAGGCCAGGCGCGAGCCCATGGCCTCGAAGGCCGCGCCGGCGCGCGTGAACATGCCGATCCAGTAGAAGGCCGTGCTCATGAAGAACAGCACGCTCATCCAGAGGATGGCCGACTGGCTCGAGATGAAGTACTTGAGCAGGAACACCTGCTCGCTGCGCGCAAGGTCGGCGCCGCCACCCGGCGCCTGGTAAAGCCAGATCGCCAGCAGCGCCAGCGCGCCGACGACCACCGTCAGCAGGCGCAGCGGGCGCCAGAACCAGCCGAGCCAGACCAGGCTGGGCACGGTGCCCGCGAGGATGGCTTTTTCATAGCCGTCCATGGCGCTGCCATAGAGCGCGAAGGCCGCGACACCGGCCGCGAGCACGAGCGCGGCAAAGAGCCAGTCCCACACGTCGCGGCGCGCGAAGTAGCCGGGCTGCAGGCCGCCGCCGGCGGCGGCCTTCTTGAGATCGATGGTCTGGGTGGCGGTGTTCATGGTTTCACCTGCAACAGCTGGGTCTTGAGCAAGTCGAATTCGTGGTCGGCGTCGAGCGTCTTGCGGTTGGTCGACAGGGCCAGGCTGGCCTGGGCGCCCTGCGCGTTCGGCGCGAGCCACACCCACACGCGGCGCTCGCGCACATAGAGCATGGCAAAGACGCCCAGGATGAGCAACAGGCACCCCAGGTAGACGATGGTCTTGCCGGGCGCGCGCGCGACCTGGAAGACGCTGGCCTGCACGTGGGTGAAGTCCTTGAGCGTCAGCGCCATGGGCGCCGGGTAGAAGAAGCTGTCGGACAGGCTGATGACGGCCTGGGTCATGAAGCGCTGGGTGGCGTCGTCGCGTGGCAGCGGCGCCAGGCCGGCCTTTTCGCGGCTGAGCTGCAGCAGTTCGAACAGGGTGCCGTTGAGGATGCGCACCAGCACCTCGCTCGCGCGCTCGCGTTCCTCGGCCGGCACGCTGGTTTCCAGGAAGGCCGACACCGCCTGCAGGCCGCCCTTGAGCTCGCGCGGCGGCTGGCCGTTGCCACCGGCCGCGGCCTCGGCAGGCAGGCGCTCGGCGCCCGCGAACAGCGCGAGCGCGCGCGTGGCCGATGCCGCCAGCGCCTGGGCCAGGTCGGTGCGACCGCTCTCGACCGATTGCACGGCGTAACGGCGCACGGCCTCGGCGCGCAGCTGGGGGTCGTCGAGCGCCGCGCGCAGGCGGGCGAAGCCGTCCATGGCATCGTTCTCGTCGGCCGGCACGCGCAGGTAGCGGAACGGGTCCTGCGGCGTTTCGCGCAGGCCCAGCAGGAAGACGCGCTGACCGTCGAGCTCCACCGGGAGCATGTAGTTGTGGTACTCGATCGCCTGGCCCGCGCTGTCGCGCAGCTTGTAGGTCACGCTCGGCCCCACGTTGCGCAGCGTTTTTTCGGTGGTGGTCTTGTGCGCCGAGCCCAGCCGGCTCTCCACCGCCTCGCGCAGGTCGACCTTGCGCACGTCGGTGCCACCGCCCGCGTTGCCCGCGAAGTTCTCGACGTTGATCACGCGCAGCGCGGTGTATTCCAGCGTCATCTGCTGGTCGCCGTTGCTGAGCTGGGTCGAGCCGCCGACGGTGCCCTCGACCTCGAAAGGCCGGGCGCCGCGCGTGAAGGGCACGGCCTGCAGCTTCACGCGCGAGCCGCCATCGTCGAAGCTCGACTGGTAGATGGCAATGCCGCGGTGGAACACCGGGTGGTTCACCTCGACACGCGCCGGAATCTGCTCGCCGGTCTCGCGGTCGTGGATCACGATCTCGCTCGCGAACAGCCGCGGCATGCCGGTGTCGTAGTACTCGACGATGAACTTCCTGAGCTCGACCGAGAACGGCAGTTCCTGCAGCAGCACGCCACCGGGCTGGGACAGGATCGCGGTGCTCGATGCCGTGCCTTCGGTGACCAGCAGGTTGCCGCGGAAGGTGGGGTTGCTGGTGGACAACCGGTGCTGGGCCGGCACGTCGGCGATCATGCCGCCGCCCTCGAAGATCTGTTTGCCGTTGAACCAGGTCTGCGCGCGCACCATGAGGTCGCCGTCGAGCAGGCCGCCCACGCAGACCAGCACGATCGCGCTGTGCGCGGCGATGTAGCCCCATTTGTTGGCCGCGCCCTTCTTGGCGGCCACCATCCAGCCCTCGCCCTGGGGGGTGGTGCGCGACTGCAGCCGCACCTTCCAGCCCGCGCCCAGCAGTTGCTGCCCGATGCGGTGCGCCGCGGCCTGCGGCGCCTCGGCCAGCTCGGCCTGCGCGCGGTGCGGGAAGGCCTTGAGGCTTTGCTCGCGGATGTTTTCCTTGTAGGCCTTGAAGTCGGCCAGGATCTTGGGCGTGTTGCGCGCGATGCACAGGCTGGTGCTCACCACCAGAAAGGCCAGGATGAGCAGGAACCACCAGGCGCTGTAGACCGTGAACAGGTGGGCCGAACCGAACACCTCGGCCCAGAACGGCCCGAACTGGTTGACGTAGTTGTTGTAAGGCTCGGCCTGCTTGACCACCGTGCCGATCACCGAGGCGATGCAGATCACGGTGAGCAGCGCGATGGCAAAGCGCATCGACGACAGCAATTCCACCAGCGCGGCCCAGCGGCGCGAGCCGTTCTGCAGTTCCAGGCCTTGGGTCGATGCGGTCATGGGGTGAAGGGCGAAGAAAAAAGGCGCTTGCGGAGTTCGCGAAGCGCCTTGTTCTGATGCGGTTGCGCGGCGCCGGTTCAGTGACCGGCGAAAAAATCAGCGCAGGCCGGCGATGTAGTCGGACACCGCCTTGATCTCGCGGTCGGTCATCTTGGCGGCCACGCCGATCATCTGGGCGTTGTTGCCGCGCGTGCCGTTGCGGAAGTGCTCGAGCTGGGTGCGGGTGTAGTCGGCGTGCTGGCCCGACAGGCGCGGGTACTGCGACGGGATGCCGGCGCCGTTCGGGCTGTGGCAGCCGGCGCAGGCGGCGATGCCACGGTCGGCCAGGCCGCCGCGGTAGATGCGCTCACCCAGCTTGACGAGCTCGGGGTCCGAGGCGAAGCCCGGCGCGGGCTTTTGCGAGGCCAGCCAGTGGGCCACGTTGCGCATGTCGTCGTCCGACAGGCCGGCGGCCATGCCCTGCATGATGGGGTTGGCGCGCTTGCCCGACTTGTATTCCTGCAGCTGCTTCATCAGGTACTCGGGGTGCTGGCCCGCGAGCTTGGGGTTGGCCGGCGTGGTCGAGTTGCCGTCGGCGGCGTGGCAGGCCACGCAGACGTTGCCGTAGGTGGCGGAACCCTTGGCGAGGTCCGGCTTGGCCGCCTGCGCGTGCACGTTCAGGGAAAGGGCTGCAGCGGCAGCGGCCATCAGGAAGGAGACAGGCAATTTCATGTCGGGGCGTGCGTCGCGGGCGGACGGGTTCGGTGTGTGGGGACGATCGAGGCTCGGCCGGTCAAAACCCGACGATTTTACAATGCGCCACCAAGCCTGCCTCAGATGACCCACCACTCCACTCCGGCCCCCAGTGCCGACGCCCGCCTGGCCCACGCGTGGTTGCACACGGCGCGCTTTCTCACCACCGCCCCGACGCTGGAGACCCTGCCTGCGCTCGAGGTGCCCGAATTCGCCTTCGTGGGCCGCTCCAACGCGGGCAAATCCACGGCGATCAACACGCTGACACAGCAGAAACGGCTGGCGTTCGCCTCGAAAACGCCCGGCCGCACCCAGAGCATCAACCTGTTCACCCTGGGCAAGCAGGGCGTGACCGACGCCGTGCTGGCCGACCTGCCCGGCTACGGCTACGCGGCGGTGCCGCGCGAGGCCAAGCTGCGCTGGCAGCGCGTGATGGCCAATTACCTGCTGACGCGCCCCAACCTGCGCGCAGTGGTCATGCTGGTCGACCCGCGCCTGGGCCTGACCGAACTCGACGAAGCGCTGCTCGAAGCGATCCGCCCGCGCGTGCAGGACGGTCTGAAGTTCCTCGTGCTGCTCACCAAGGCCGACAAGCTCACCCGCACCGAAGCCCACAAGGCGCTGTCGATCGCGCGGCTGCAGACCGCCGGCGGCGAGGCCCGGCTGTTCTCGGCGCTCAAGAAGCAGGGCCTGGACGAGGTGGCGGTGCTGCTGCGGCAGTGGGCGCTCGAAGCGCCCGCGGCGCCCGCCGCCGCGCCCGCGCCGCCAGACGACGAGCCCCCGGCCCTGGACTGAGGCCGCGCCGGGCGGCGCGTGTCAGACCCCGGTGTAGAACGGCGGCTCGCCCGGCGGCCGCGTCTTGAAGCGCTTGTGCACCCAGTAGTACTGCTCGGGCATGGTGCGGATGAAGCCTTCGAGCTGGCGGTTCATCTCGGCGGTGTCCTCTTCCACCGTGCCACCCGGGTAGCCCTGCCAGGGCGGCAGCACCGTGACCTCGTAGCCCTCGGGCACCAGGCGGGTGAGCACCGGCACCACCTGCGCCTTGCCCAACCGCGCCAGGCGAGGCAGCGAGGTGACGGTGGCCGCGAGCACGCCGAAGAAGGGCACGAACACGGCGTCACGCTCGCCGTGGTCCATGTCGGGCAGCAGGTAGAGCGGAAAACCGTCGCGCACCGCGGCCACGATGGGCCGCAGGCCCTGGCGCTTGTTCACCACGTGCGGCTGGCCGAAGCGCTGGCGGCCGGCGGCCATCCAGCGGTCGATGTCGGCGTTGAGCTGCTCGGCATACACCGTGCAGAAGCGCCGCGGCAGCTTGGCGGTGAGCGCGAGGCCGCCCGCATCGAGCCCCACGAAATGCGGCGCGAAGATCACCGTGGGCGTGTTGCCGTCGAACACGGCCAGATCGCCCTTGAGCACCAGACGGCGCTTCACCACCTCGTCGGGCGCTTCCCAGAGCCAGCTGCGGTCGAGCCAGGCCTGGGCGAAATACACGAAATGGCGGCGCACCGCGGCATCGCGCTCGGCCTCGGACTGTTCGGGAAAGCAGGCCGCCCAGTTGGTGCGCGCGATGCGCCGGCGCCGCCCCGCGACGGTGTGCAGCACCTGGCCCAGCACCCAGCCCAGCGCCCGCACCCACGACAGGGGCAGGCGCGCGAGCACGCGCATGAAGCCGATGCCCAGGCGCGCGCCCAGGCTGGCGGGGGGATCGTCGAGGGACGGGGCGTCTTTCGCGGGTTCGGTCATCGGCGAGGCGCCTTGTAGCGGTCGTACGACCAGAGGTACTGGGCGGGCGATTCTCGCACCAGCGTTTCCATGGCGGCATTGACCACCCGCGCCGCCGCTTCGGGCTCGGCGGGCAGGGGCTGGTCGAGCGGACGCACGTGGATCACGTAGCCGCGACCCCAGGACAGGCGCTCGCCCCAGCTCAGCAGCACCACCGCGTCGGCCGAGCGCGCGAGGCGGGCCGACAGGGTCATGGTGTAGGCGTCGCGGCCGAAGAACGGCGCCCAGACGCCGAGCCCCTGGGGCGGCACCTGGTCGGGCAACAGGCCCACGGCCTCGCCCGCGCGCAGGGCGCCGATGAGCTGGCGCACCCCGGACAAGGTGGTGGGAGCCGTCTGCAGGCCGGGGCGCTCGCGCGCCCGGTCCACCAGCTCGCGCAGCCAGGGCTGGCGCGAGGGCCGGTAGAGCACGGTCATGGGCCGCCGGGCGCCGAAGCGCACGGCATAGGCCTGGGCCGTGACCTCGAAGCAGCCCAGGTGCGGGGTGAGGAACAGCAGGCCGCGGCCCGCCGCCTGCGCGGCCTCGATGTGCTCGACCCCGCTCCAGCGCCAGGCCACGGGTGCGCCCAGCCACAGGCGCGGCAACTCGGTCACCAGCCGGCCCGCGTGACCGACCGAGCGCAGGGCCACGGCCAGCGGCTGACCGGCCTGCCGCGCATTGGCCAGCAGGCGACGGCGGTAGGTGGGCGACAGCGCGAAGCTGAGCCAGCCCAGCAGCAGGCCCACCGCGTGCAGCACGGCCAGCGGCAGGCGCGCGCCCGCGGAGAACAAGAGACGGATCAGTGTGGCCAAGAGAACAAAGGGGCCCTGTGAGGCCAGACGGGCGCTGCACTAGAATCGCGCCATCGCCGAGTTGATGAACTGATTGCGGGGCGATTCACAAATGCCGCTAAAGCGTTCGCCGACTTCTGACAGACCGGCAACGCCGATCACGACAACCTTCAGGAGTTTAAATGGCGAGCGATTTCCTCTTCACGTCCGAATCCGTGTCCGAAG
>VFQP010002096.1_pt1 | contig 23479 bp, 21 predicted proteins | sample 3512351 | NCBI WGS metagenome assembly VFQP01 (sample SAMN10412372, study PRJNA504923) | tailings metagenome | isolation source: Relicate 1 Philex TSF1 revegetated site | place: Philippines: Tuba, Benguet | collected 2017-08-29
TGAAGCGAAAAAAAGCATTCGGTGTTTGAGTCCGTAGGACGAGTTTCGAATGCTTTCGCGCAATGACGCGTAGTTTACAGGTTTTTGAGTACAGGCCTAGACCTTTTTGCTCACTTTTTGGGGAGATGCCAAAAAGTAAGGTGATATAATTACGTTTTTTGCTGTTTCATTGAGAAGTTGCCCCGTCAAGTATTCCGCATGTGTTCTCGATACATCCCGACTGAAATGTCGGGATTACTCGAACCGACATCGAATTTGTCCTGTCGAGTGATCAGAGAGGAACGAACTGATCGTATCGAGACAAGGATAGATTCCCTTGAGATTAAAATGAGATTAGAATTACATGATTGAGTATCAACTCCTATGCATTCCTAAGAAAAAATTGTATATTGGGGTAAAATTTGAAAGTATGAAATGGATAACCACATCGTTATTTCTCTTGTTTTTCATCGCTGGAAAAGCTCAAACGTGTATCGGAACCTGGGTAACGATTGATGATAAAACAGGAAAGAAGAAATCTAAAGTTGAATTGTATAAGAAGGATGACAAACTGTACGGTAAAGTCATTTATTTGTATCCGAGAGAGGGAAGAGAAGATAATCCGAAGTGTAAGAAATGCACGGACGACAGAAAAGATCAGCCTTTGGTTGGCTTGCAAATCGTTCGCGGATTGAAATGGGATGGAGGTGAATGGGAAGACGGAACGATCCTGGATCCGGAAAATGGAAAAGTATACACTTGTTCAATCTGGATTGATCGCGATGATTTCAATAAATTACACGTTCGCGGATATGTGGGACCATTCTACAGAACGCAAACCTGGATTAAAAGCACGGATTAAGCCGCAATAGATATGAAAAAAGGGACGTGATATAATCGCGTCCCTTTTTTATTGTCAAAAATCGTATCTTATTTTTGCTCAGTTTTCTTTTGGCAGCAAGAACCTCCTGATTTCTCAGCAGTGCATGTAGCACCTTTTTTACCTTTCTTTTTCTTACCTTTTTTATCGTCGTGCTTAACGATAGAAACTGAAGTGCTATTAGTTGAAGCTGCATAAGCTGTAGCGCTTACAGAACCTACGAACATCAATAAAGTTAGTGCAACAAATGCTTTTTTCATGATTCAATGTTTTAATTTCAATAAAAATACAATTAATATTTAGAATGAACCAAGCTTCGTCAGCTTAGCCTTCACATCTTGATCAATTTTAACATCTAATTTCGTGCCAAGAGGTAAAAAGACATCCACGCGTGAACCGAACTTGATAAATCCGAATTCCTGGCCCGTTTCCGCTGTTTGTCCTTCTTTTGCATAATAACAAATTCGTCTTGCTACAGCTCCTGCAATCTGGCGGAACAAGACTTCCTGGCCGGAAGAATGCTGTACTACTACAGTGCTTCTTTCATTGTCTGTAGAACTCTTCGGATGCCAGGCAACCAAGAACAATCCTTTGTGATATTTCACATATTTCACAATGCCGCTGATCGGGAAGTAATTCGCGTGAACGTTTAACGGCGACATGAAGATCGAAACCTGGATACGTCTGTCCTTGAAATATTCAGTTTCCTCTACTTCTTCAATCACAACAACTTTTCCGTCTGCCGGACACAAAATGTCAGAGTCCGTGAAAGTAAACGTGCGTTTCGGAATTCTGAAAAACTGTACGACAAGATAGAGCATGACCAATGCTCCGGCAGATAGTAATAAGAATAACCAAAGCCAGTCAGTTTTTGTATAAAGCCAGTAATTTCCCCATTGGATTAATCCAAGAATAATGACTGCAATGATAATTGTAGTTGTTCCTTCTCTGTGAAGCGTCATGTTTTTCCGTTAACTAATGAGTATCAAAAGTACATATAAAACGGGAGCTACGAATAGCATCGCGTCAATTCTGTCCAGAATTCCCCCGTGTCCGGGAAGAATATTTCCCGAATCTTTAATATCTATAGAGCGTTTTAATTTGCTTTCAAACAGGTCGCCCAATGTTGCCAGGATACTTGCCAAAACAGAAATAACTGCCATGGCAATGATGTATTGCGTGGTGAAGAATCCTTTGAAATACAAAATAGCCAGCATCACGATTGCCGCGCCGATCATACCACCGATGAAACCTTCCCAGGTTTTTTTCGGAGAGACACTTGGCAGTAACGGTCTTTTTCCGAAAATGCGCCCTGAAACATACGCCAAGGTATCATTCAGGTAAATCGGTAAAAGCACGATCAACAACAGTTGTTTATCGAAGCTGTTCGTCAAAGTGTAGGCGATTGCCAGGATCCACATCGGCAAAACAGGGTAGAAGAAGTTGAATACAAACGGGTTTTTAAAGACGAAATCGATCTTTTCCTTTTTGAAGATCCAGTAAGACATTACCAGGATACTGACGATCAGGATTCCCCAAAGCACGAATACAGCCGGAGTTTCAACAAAATACTTCCAAACCGGGTTGAATAGCAAGGGGAAGAATCCTTTCGCTGTTTCAATCAGAAGCGGCATAAAAAGTGCAGTAACCAATAGCAGAGCCGGTAATTTCATGGTGTGCTTGAACGGACTTTTCTTACTCATTTCTGCCAATTCATGTGTTCCCAGCATAGTAAACACATAAAGCACGAGGTTCAGCAGGTTGGTATTGTGTCTCACGTCGTAAACGAAAGGAGTGAAAACGACCATCAAAAATAAAGCCCCGAAAACGGAGCGTATCAATACATCTTTCATCGAAAAAAATACTCCCGCCTCGGGTTATCCGGGACGGGAGTTCTTTAAAGTTTATTACTCTTCTGAATTCGTTGTGTTGTTATCCAACGGTTCGATTGTCGGATTGATGATATTCGAATCCGTGTTGTCGTCTTTTTTAGCTTCATTTTCAGCTACGAAGCTGGTGGTTGAATCTTCACTCGGAGGAGTGTTGATCGCCACATTCACTTCTTCGTCCGAATTCCACAAACGTTTTCCGAAAATCTCTTCCAAATCTTCTTTGAAAATAACTTCTTTTTCCAGCAACTTGTTTGCCAAAGCAGTCAGTTTATCCTTGTTTTCACTCAGGATCGTCAAAGCACGCTGGTATTGCGTTTCGATTAGTTTACTTACCTCTTCGTCAATGATACGTGCCGTATCTTCTGAATAAGGTTTTGTAAAGGCATCTCTTCCCTGTGAATCATAGTAAGAAATATTTCCGACGCGTTCGTTCAAACCATAAATGGAAACCATGGCGTAAGCTTGTTTGGTTACTTTTTCCAAATCACTCAAAGCTCCGGTTGAAATTTTTCCGAAAATCAATTGCTCGGCAGCACGTCCACCCAAAGCAGAACACATATCATCCAGGATTTGTTCTGTTGTTGTGATCTGGCGTTCTTCCGGAAGATACCAGGCAGCTCCCAAAGAACGTCCGCGCGGAACGATCGTTACTTTTACCAATGGATGCGCATGTTCCAATAACCAGGAAGTGGTTGCGTGACCGGCTTCGTGGAATGCAATTGCACGTTTTTCTTCAATTGTGATGATCTTGTTTTTCTTCTCCAAACCACCGATAATACGATCAACAGCATCTAAGAAATCTTGTTTCTCAACAAACTTTTTGTTTTTACGCGCAGCGATCAAAGCCGCTTCGTTACACAAATTTGCGATATCCGCACCGGAGAATCCCGGAGTTTGCTTGCTTAAGAAATCAACATCCATGTTCTTATCCAGTTTCAATGGCTTTAAGTGAACCTGGAAGATTTCTTTACGTTCGTTCAGATCCGGCATATCAACATAAATCTGGCGGTCAAAACGACCTGCACGCATCAATGCTGAATCCAGTACGTCTGCACGGTTTGTAGCCGCAAGAATGATTACCCCTGAGTTGGTTCCGAAACCATCCATTTCAGTCAATAACTGGTTCAGGGTATTTTCACGCTCGTCGTTCGAGTTGAAACCATTGTTTTTCCCTCTTGCACGACCGATTGCGTCGATCTCATCAATGAAAATGATTGCAGGTGCTTTTTCTTTTGCCTGGCGGAACAAGTCACGTACTCGTGATGCTCCGACCCCTACGAACATTTCTACGAAATCCGATCCGGAAAGCGAGAAGAACGGAACTTTCGCTTCACCTGCTACAGCTTTCGCAAGCAAGGTTTTACCTGTTCCCGGAGGTCCTACCAACAAAGCTCCTTTCGGGATTTTTGCTCCCAGTTCGGTATAGCGCTGCGGTTGTTTCAGGAACTCCACAATTTCCTGGATTTCTTCTTTCGCACCTTCCAATCCTGCTACGTCCTTGAACGTCACATTGGTAGACTTTCCTTTCTCGTAAACCTGTGCACGTGATTTTCCGATGTTGAAAATTTGTCCTCCGGCACCACCACCTCCGCCTGACATGCGTCGCATAACGAACACCCAGATCAGGACGATAATCAGGATCGGTAAAATGAATCCGATGATTGAACTGAAGTAATTCACTTCTTCAACCGGCGGAGCAGAAAGTGCTGCTTTTCCTTTCGCGATCAAACGTTCGTTGATTTGATCCAGTTTTGTTTCAAAATTCCCTGCATCCACAATTTCAATAGAGAATACGGGAGAACCTCTTTGGGAAATCGCATTGCCTTTTCTCTCCAAAGCCGCTTTGATATGCTTGAATTCTCCTTTCGGATTTTCTTTCACAAATTTCTCACCGGCTTCGTTCAGTTTGAAGTCGACGCGGGACCGGTTGACCACTCTTACATCGGCAATCATACTTGAATCTGCCAACGAGTAGAACGTGTTGATGTTACGCAAAGGTGTGTCTGAAGAATTGTTGTAATATGCGGCAACAATAATTCCCAATACGATTACGGCATAGATCCAGTAAATCGCATAAGGATTCCTTTTCGGTTTGTTTGAGTTGTTATTTTCAGCCATAAAATAGAGTTAATGCAAATTAGGAATATCTGTCCGAAGTGCATCGGACCACAAATCTTCTAATTCATAAAAATGACGTGCGTCCTTGTAAAAAATGTGTGCCACAACACTCACATAATCCAAAAGAACCCATTCGGAAGAGTTTTTCCCTTCCTGGTGCCATGGTTTTTCTTTCAGTTCTTTACGCGTGTGGCGTGAAACCGTTGATGCGATACCATCTACCTGGACGTTCGACTCACCGGAGCAGATTACAAAAAAGTCAGTAACTGCATTTGAAATGTTTCGTAGGTCAAGTACAACGATGTCTTTCGCTTTGTTTTCTTGCATACCTTCAACGATCGCGTCGCAAAGTACTTTAGAATCTATGTCTTTTTTTAATTTATACATTCGTAAATTTGTAAGTACAAATCTAAGCATTTATTAGCTTGATTTGTGTGATTGTTAAATGCAAATACTTGTTAATAAAACATGATTGGTCAACAAATTATCCAATTACATGAGGTTGACTCTACCAACAATTATGCTGCCAAGCTGCTTTCAGAGGGAAAATTGGCACACGGGACTGTAATTTTGGCAGAGCATCAAACCGCGGGAAGAGGGCAGAGAGGACGTAATTGGCACTCAGTAGGCTCAAAACAGTTTACGGGAACCTATTTTTTGAAAACTGATTTTTTGTCAGTCGACCACCTGTGTTATTTGAATATGGCAATCGCACTTGCGGTCAGAGAAATGATTCAATCATTCACCAAACGCCGGGTTTCCATCAAATGGCCGAATGATATTTTTATCGACAGCCAAAAAATTGCCGGAATCTTGATTGAAACCAACTGGAAAAACGGGAAGGTAGAAGGGGCAATTGTAGGAATTGGGGTGAATATTTCACCGATTCAAAGCGTGGTTTATGCGACTTCCCTGAGTGAAATTGCCGGAAAATCTCCCGAAATTTGGACGATTTTAGACTTGTTGTCCAAAAGCATGAACGGATTTTACACCACCTTACTTCAGTCGGATTTTGAATCGCTGAAAGAACAATACGAGTCCTTCATGTGGAAGAAAGATGAAGAAATTACGATAGAAGAACGGCAGGATCCGGTTCCTTTCCGTGGAATTATCCGCGGAGTCGATCACATCGGGAATATCCTGGTGGAAAAAGACGGGGTAGTAACGGTATATCACAACCAGGAACTGAATTTTGAAGCAAACTACGGGAAAGAATTACGAATACCAAATTCCTAATGCCGAATTAATTTGAATTGTCTTTAGAATATTGGATTTTAGCACTTAACTAAGATCTAACAATTCGTAATTAGGCATTCATAATTCGCAATTAGGAACTCGTAATTATTGAAATTGTTTCTGCAAATTCTTCGTCATCACTACGAATAAGCTGGTCAATGGTTTTTCCACCATCATTTTCATAAACATGTTGATGTTGGCTTCGAATTCAATATGACCTTCACAGCTGTTTTCCCCGGTTTCTTTCAAAAGAATGGATAAGGTATAGCTGAACGGTGCTTTATCACCCGATTGCATGTGGATTTTGGTATTCGGTTCTTTCGAAACGTATTGCAAAGGAATCACGATTCCTCCCTGGGCTTTGAAAGAGCAGCCTTTTTCGTCCCATTGAAAATCCGAAATTTTATCTGCCGGAAGCAAATGTTCAATGTTCTTAGCATCTGAAAGAAAATCAAATACTTTCTGTGCCGAAGCATTTACCGTTGCAGGATCCGTTTTTAATAGCATGTCTTAGTTTTTCCAGTTATCAGGACTGATTTTCCATTCTCTCAGAGAATTTACATCGCCCATAGTCACATAATCCGATTTCAACGCCTGGTCAATCAAATGATCGTAATCAGTCAATGTGACAAACGGACATTCCGCATTGGCGAAATTCTTGATGGAAACATCGAATCCGTATGTGAAAATAGCCACTAAACCTCTTACTTCCAATCCGGCTTCTCTCAAAGCATGAACTGCCTGCAGGCTGCTTCCACCTGTCGAAATCAAATCTTCGATCACCACAACGCGCTGACCTTTTTCAAAATGCCCTTCGATCATGTTTCCTAAACCATGACCTTTCGCAGAGCTGCGAACGTAAATAAACGGAATTCCAAGTTCCTGTGCTACGAGTGCTCCCTGTGCAATACCCCCGGTTGCAACTCCGGCGATGATATCCGGTTTTCCGAAATGCTCCAAAATAGCATCAGCATATCCCTGGCGAATGTACGTTCTGATTGCCGGAAAAGAAAGTGTGATTCTGTTATCACAATATATTGGCGATTTCCAACCGGAAGCCCACGTAAATGGAGAATTTGGTTGTAACTTTACAGCTTTAATTTGTAGCAAAAATTCCGCTACTTTTAGTGCTCGATCTTTATTTAAAATCATGGTGCAAATGTACAAAGTTTTTATTGATAATTCGGTGATAGAATTTTTGGATTCTTCAGAAGAACTACCTTCAAGGCGGTATGATTTCGTATGTAATTCGCTCGAAAATGATTTGACAAAGCTGTTGGATCAATTTGATTTTTCATCTTCAAAACACTGTATTTTAGTGGTTTATGAAGATTTTGAACTGGCATTGAACCAGGTGTTCCAAAACTATGAGTTCATGGATGCTGCCGGAGGAATAGTAAAGAGTGAATTGCGGTATTTATTTATTGAACGACACGGAATGTGGGATATTCCCAAAGGGAAATTAGACGCTCATGAGCAGCCCTGGGAGGCAGCGATTCGTGAAATTGAAGAAGAATGTGGCATCCAGGGACCAACGATTGACCATTTGATTGGGATTACCTTTCACACCTATTCATATATGGGAAGACTGACCATCAAGAAAAACTGGTGGTATGCCTTGAATTACTCCGGATCCCTGGAAGTAACGCCGCAGGAAGAAGAATCAATTACGCAAGCGATCTGGATTGAAAAGCATGACTGGAAAATGATCCGTGAAAACACGTATGATTCAATCCGGGAAGTGTTGGATATGGCGGGGGAGTGGTGATTTCGACTCCGCTCAATTACGCAGGTAAGGTTGGTTTTTAGTTGGATGGTTTTCGTGCACGGGCACACAATAATATAATCATTTTTTTTGAGACCACCCTTCTAGGGTTATAAACCCTAGAACATGTTTTTGGGTCAATTTATTTCTTGTTTTAAGATTTTCAAAAATTACGAACATTGGTCATTAAAGGAAATTTCTCGTTCCCCTTTGGAGGGCATGTCCCGACACTTCGGGAGGGATAAAGGTCTGATGACTCTGACGAGTATCAGACTCCGTCAGAGGGGAGGATTACTGAATTTCTCAAAAATGTAACCGATTCAACTTCTGGTAAATAAGAATTCTGAGTTCAGAAGGTAAAAAACATGAATACTGTATGGATAAAGTATAGGTACCGTATAGGTAAAGTATGAAAGTGTTAAATGTTTAACTTCAGAACTTTACATGTTTCTACCCGATTTTAATAGTTCTACAACTATTTTGAAATAGAATCCTTGATTTTATCGATTACTCATAAATGTAACATTCGACATTCGTATCCCGATAGCTATCGGGACGCAACTCGTAATTAATCAATAATCCGGTGTTTCAGAGCAAGATTCACGGCCTCCATCTTATTGTGAACCTGGAGTTTCGCATAAATGTTTTCAATGTGTTTCCGCACAGTTGCTGGTGAAATAATCAGGTTCTCCGCAATCTGTTTATAATCCATGCCTTTACTGAGCTGATTCAGAACATCGATCTCACGGGGAGAAAGTTCCGGTTTGTTATCTGTAGCAGGCTGATGTTCAGGTTTTAACGGGTTCCGGAGCAATCGCAATGCCTTCAAAGCAATTCCTGCCGACATGGGAGCTCCGCCTGCAATGATCGATAAAATGCTTTCCAGCAACATCTTCGGATTTTCATCTTTCAGTAAATAACCGTTTGCTCCTGCCAGGATGGCCTGGAAAATAGATTCTTCGTCGTCCAGGACAGTCAGCATAATGATTTTGATCTGCGGATAACGCTCCGAAACAAATCGAGTCGTTTCGATTCCATCCATTTCCGGCATTTGAATATCCATGAGGATCACATCAACATTCGGATCCTCGGCAAGTTTCTCCAAAAATAATTTTCCGTTGAATGCCTGGAACTTAAACTTTAGTTCACCCGGAAACAAAGCAATTTTGTCCTGGATGGATTTTGCTAAAAACGCATTGTCTTCTGCTACTGCTATTCGAATCATAACTCGTTGGTTTATTTTTCTTCGCTTTTCAAATACTGTTCCTTCGACAAGCTCAATATGTTTAGTTCAAATGTTCAAATGTTCAAATGTTCAAATGTTCAAATGTTCAAATGTTCAAATGTGTTTTTCAGTTAAGTAACTTTTCACTTTTGTATTGAACTCTTTGAACTTTCTCACCTGTTTTACAAAGATGCAGCAATAAGCCCGGTATATCAATACGACAAATGACTGAGTGTACAGCTAATCGTTGTTCCCAGCCCGGCTTCTGCCTGCAATTCGAATGTTCCGCCAATCTGTTCACAGCGGTAACGCATGTTTCGCAGGCCGTTTCCGTCAGAAGTTCCGTTTGAAATTCCTTTACCATTGTCAGAAATCACCAAACGGATTCCGCTGCCGTTTTCCTCAAAATGAATGCTTATCGAAGAAGCTTCTGCGTATTTCAAGGTGTTTTGGATAGCTTCCTGGGTAATCCGGTAGAGATTCAGTAATTCAATGGATTTGAGCGGATACGTGTTTTCCAGCTTATTCCGGATATCAATCGGAATGGGAATATTGTTCCGGATACTTTCAATCCGCGAAAGCAAAGTATCTGTGTTTCCGTCTTCGGAATTCATTGCCCAAATCGTACTCCGAAGCTCCTGCATGGTATTTCTCCCGAAATCACTCAGGTTATGTAATTGAAGATTCAGCGTTTCATTCGTTTCATCGAGATAGCTTAGGTTATCGACAGAAGAAATCAGGTATGTGATCTGGGAGCCGATGTTGTCATGTAATTCCCTCGAAATTTCCAGTTTCTGCTCGTTTAACTGCTTTTCGCGAAGAAATTGTTCTTCTTGTTTGGTGCGGATCAATTCTTCTTTGGCCAGTTTTCGTTTGTGACGGAAAAAGAGAAAAACGAGAATGAAAAGCAGGAATAATGCTGCAGAAACACCGATCCAGATTACCTGGTGCAAACGATTCTTTGCAATCTGAGCTTCACTTTCCGCTAGCTCCTGTTCTTTTTTCGCAACTTCGTATTTGGTAAACATTTCGCTCAGGACTTCATTTCCCTGGTGAAGCGAAACACTGTCCTGGAACTGATTTTGAAGCTTGAGGTATTCCGTTGCCTTTTGGAAATTTTTCTTTTGGATTTCCAGTTCCGCCAGCGCCTTGTAAGCCAGGAATGTCTGCCGGAAAGATTGTGTGTTTTTCACAAGGTCCAATCCGTGTTTCAGATACACTTCCGCACTGTCGTAGTTGCCCAGGTCTTTGTATGAATTCCCGATATTGACCGCCACAATTCCTTCCCCGGTTTTAGAATCGATTTGCTGGTAAATCCGGAAAGCTTTCTTGTAATATTCCAACCCTAAATCCGTGTTTCCGGCTTCCCGTTCCACTACACCCAGACCCTGATAAACCATGGAAAGTTGTTCCATTTTGTTCGTTTTTTTAATCAGAGGAATAGCCTTCTCATACATTTCCCGCGACTTCGGATAGTTCTTTAATTTCCTGTAACAGGAAGCCAGGTTTCCGTAATTATTGATCTGCAGCGCAATATCACCGCTTTTTTCAGCTAGTTTCTGAACATCTTTTTGCATCTGCAGCGCTTCTTCCACATAACCGCTGATCTCCAATACGTTTGCGCTGTTTTGATACAGGTGCGACAGCAGGTTTTCATCGTTCTTGATCTTTGCAAACCGGATTGCTTTGTTATAGGCCTCCTGTGCTTTTTTATAGTGCGTCAATTCATAATAAGCGCTCCCCAGTTTTGCATAGGAAGAAATCATTCCCATAGTATCTTGCAGTTTGACGCGAATGTCGAGAGCAGCTTTGTTGAGTTCCACTGCCTTCTGAAAATCCCCTTTCATGTGAAACGGCATGGAATAATCATTATAGGTATTTGCCAGAAGTGCCTTATCGTTCAGCGTTTTGGCAAGAGCCAGCGCCTGTTCCCCGAAATGAATCGCCTTGTCCGCTTTATTCTGGTAATAATAAAAAGTCAGGTCATTAAGTAGCTGAACTTTTTCCTTTCCTTGTTTTTTCGGAATCAGTCGTTCCAGTGAATCGAGTTGTTGCTGTGTTTGGGAAAAAACGAATCCGCCGGTAAGGAGTAAGAATGAGCAGAGAAAAGGTTTCATGTTGCTAGAATAGAATCGCTTACGAAGATAGTTAAATGTCTTATTCTGAGATTTATCTTTTTCAAATGTATTTTCCATAAACAACCGTTCTCCCGGTAGCTATCGGGATTTACCTTTTCACTTTTCAATTCTCCATTGCTTTGAACTTTTCAACTGTTGAACTTTTTTCACCGTTTCATTTTTTGGCTAATTTTTTGTTAATTAAACAACCATTCTAAAAAGAGTTCGTATTCTTGTATAGTTAAAACTAAAACACATGAAAATAATAGCAATACTCGCAGTTTCATTCATTTCACTTGGAACATTCGCGCAAACAGCAGAGAAGAAAAAAGAAGCTCCGAAAAAGGAGGTTAAAACAGCAGCACCTGTTGCTTTTAAAACATTGAAAATAGAAAGAGCGGAAATCCCGTACGATTCAAAAGAGCCATTTGTTTTTGAATTCAAGAACAACGGAAAAACACCTTTGATTATCACAAATGTTCAGACATCTTGCGGTTGTACTGCAGCTGAGAAACCAACTGAACCGATTGCAAAAGGGAAATCTTCTAAAATCGTGGTAAATTACGATACGAAGCGTGTAGGACAGTTTACAAAAACAATTACTGTAACAACAAACGCTTCTACTGAGCCGATCATTTTGACAATTACGGGTAAAGTATTGCCTCAGGAAGGAACAGGAACAACTACAAACTAAGAGTTGAGAAACGATATAAAAAAGCCCCGACGATAAATGTCGGGGCTTTTTTTGTGACTTTATTTCTTAGTCCTGAACTTCAACTGCAAGGATTCTGTCTCCTTGTCTGATATCATCGATTACATCCAAACCATCAATTACTTTTCCGAAGCAAGTGTGGTTGCGATCCAAATGTGCCGTGTTGTTTCTGCTGTGGCAGATAAAGAATTGAGAACCTCCGGTGTTTCTTCCGGCATGAGCCATGGAAAGAACTCCGCGGTCGTGGAATTGGTTTCCACCGGTCAATTCACAATCAATTTTGTAACCTGGTCCACCTGTTCCCGGCATTCCGCTTGCTCCTTCACGTGAATTCGGACATCCTCCCTGGATCACGAAATCAGGCAATACACGGTGAAATGTCAAACCGTCATAAAATCCTTCTTTTGCCAGCTTCACAAAGTTAGCTACAGTGTTCGGTGCATCTTCCTGGTAGAAAGTAACACGCATATCTCCTTTTTCAGTGCGAATGATTGCTTCCATATTTTTTGGTAAAATTTTTTACAAAGATACTTTAATAATGTCGAATTATGAATTACGAATGCCGAATTGGAAGGCGAGAATTGAAATGGAAGGAAGCAATTTCTCAAGATTAAACTTCTCCCTTTGGAGAGCTTGTTCCGACAAGAATTCGTCGGGAGGGACCGAGAGGGAGGAAAATTGAAAATTAAACTAGTGGATTATTGGAATCTCAATTCGATATTAGGAATTCGGAACTCGGAATTCTTTTAAGGTTTTTAACAGAATGACTTCCATGGTAACTGCTACAAGTGAAAATGATGTGTAAATTTGCCCCATGAGTCAAACAACTATCGCTCGGGATAAAATCAAACAATTTTCATCATTTTCCCATGCTTTCGGGAATCAATCAACGTTCGGGCAATTTCTTACAGCACCATTGAATTCCATTGCGGATTTACACAAACAGGCAGCATTCAAAAAGGAGGTTTATTCTCCGGAAACACGCAAAAACTTAATCGATGTCTGGAACCGGCAAATCGGTTCTTATGCGTCGGCAAGTCAGCTTGAAAATTTGAAACTGCTGGAAAGCGAAAACACATTTACGGTAACGACCGGTCATCAGCTGACACTTTTTGGCGGACCGCTTTACCTGGTTTATAAAGTCCTGCACGTGGTTCGCCTCGCGGAGGAGTTCAACGCAAGTCAAACCGATTTCAAAGCTGTTCCGGTTTTCTGGATGGCTTCCGAAGACCACGATTTCGATGAAGTAAAGTCGACACATCTGTTTAACCAGAAACTGAGCTGGAATTCGGAGCAAACTGGTCCTGTCGGTCGTTTTAATATGAACGATTTCCAGGAAGTTCACGAATCCTTTAAAGCTTTTTTCGACGGAAAGGAAAACGAAATCCTGGAGTTGCTTGCTGTTTCTGAAAAGGAAAACTATGCATCTTATCTCCAGGAGTTTTTAAGTAAACTCTTCGCAGATTTCGGAGTGTTGGTACTTCAGCCGGATTCCCGTGATCTGAAACGTGAGTTTGTTCCCGTTGTTTTAAGAGAAATCGCAAAACCGGCTGCGCACCAGGCTGTTTTGAATACCAATAAAAACATTGAAGAAGCCGGATACAAACCTCAGGCACAAGCCCGGGATTGTAATTTGTTTTACCTGAAAGACGGAGAACGTTTGCGGATTGAACCGGTTGAAAACGGTTTGGCTATTGACGGAAAAGTCTTCAATGAAGTAGAATTAACTGAGCTGGTTCATGCCGAACCGGAGAATTTTTCGCCGAATGTGATCCTGCGTCCGGTTTACCAGGAAACCATCCTGCCGAACCTGGTTTACGTTGGAGGAGGAGGAGAAATGGCTTACTGGATTCAGCTGAAAGGAGTTTTTGAAGTACATCAGACCTTGTTTCCATTGATCCAGCAGCGCGTTTCCATTCAATTGGTAGACGGAACCATGAAGAAGCGCATGGATAAATTATCCTGGCCGCTGGAGCGTTTTTTCCATTCAAAAGATGAATTGAAAAAATTGTTCCTTGCCGAAAATGAAGGTGACGATCTGAACTTATCCGCATTATTTGATTCCTTCAATGCCTTGCGTTCGGAAATGATTGAGAAAGCAAAATCTATTGAGGCTACTTTGGAATCGTTTGCAGAAGCAGAGGCTGTGCGGATGAAAAAACAACTGGAAGGATTCGAACAGCGTTTGGTGAAACAGTTAAAACAACGCCACGAACAAACGTTGCAGTCGATTGATTTCATTTCGGAACGGGTTATCCCGGAAAATTCCTTGCAGGAGCGTTATTTCCATTGGCTGCAGTTTGCCCCAAGCGGGGAATTCAAACACCTGCTTCGGTCAATTCATACTGAAATCGATCCTTTTGAAAAGGAGTTGGTGGTGATTGATCTGACGAAATAGAATGTTCGATCCAACAATACAAGAAATGAGACGCTTATTGAGCGTCTTTTTTGTTTTTGAACGCAAAGAAGCAACGCTTATGCCAAAGCTTCAGCGAAGGCGCAATGGACGCAGAGAAAACTTTCTGCGGTCAGCACTTTGCGCTCTTCAACTCTTTGCGTTAATAAAAACGATCAATTCATTAATTGAAATTCTGAAGCCATAAAACTTAATTCCGGAGCAGGGAAGTAAAAAGTTTATACTAATTTCGGGAACTCAACGTTTAAGCGAAGATGCGAAACCAAATTCTTGTATGCCTTTTTCTTCTTTTTGTGCCTCTGACCGCTCTTTGGTCCCAAGTTCAGGTAAAGGGAAGTGTGGTCGATAAACGTAAAGCCGGATTGGAAAATATCAAAGTTCTCTTCCTTTCGGAAAATGATACACTCGTTACTGAAACGGATAAAAAAGGTCAGTTTTTCATTGAGCTGAATCCGAAAAAATACGGGATGATTGCACAGTTTGATGCGGACAACGAATTTCGTAAAAACGTTCAGATTCCGGACGCAGCTTCTTTTACAATCGAACCGATTGTTTTTGATCTCGAAATCATTGATGGGGTTGTGATCAAAACAACGAAAGAAAACCTGAACGGTTTGGATCGCATTCCTCCGATTGATTTGCAGAAATTGCCGTCGACAAGAGGAGTGGAGGGGATTTTGGTGTTGACACAAGCCGGTGTGAATTCCAATAACGAATTGACTTCCAATTACAATGTTCGCGGTGGAAATTATGATGAGAACCTCGTTTATGTAGACGGTTTCCTGATCAATCGCCCGTTTTTAACGCGTTCCGGTCAGCAGGAAGGGTTGAGTTTTATCAACTCGGCGTTGGTTCAGGATATTTATTTCTCTTCGGGTGGATTTCAATCCATGTATGGGGATAAATTGAGTTCCGTACTTGATATCCGCTACAAAAAACCGGATTCTTTGCGTATTTCGGCGATGGCTTCTTTATTGGGAGTTGAAGCGCATGTCGAAGACCGGATCGGGAAACACAAACGTTTCCAGTATTTGTTCGGTGCGCGTTACCGGGCAAACGGTTATTTGCTGAATTCACTTCCGACGAAAGGAAATTACAACCCGATTTTCTGGGATGCGCAGGCAGTAACGAATTACACCATTAACGAACATTGGTCGTGGACGATGCTCGGTCACGTTTCCTCAAATACTTATCAATTTGCACCGCAAACGAGTAAAACCGATTTCGGAACTGCCAACCAGGCTTACGCATTCAATATTTATTTCGAAGGCCAGGAGAGAACCCGCTTTCTCACTTCAACAGTCGGAACTTCTTTAAATTATACTTCCAAAAAATATGAGGGACGAACGTTCTTCACCTACTTCCGAAGTGACGAGCGTGAGAATTTTGATATCCTGGGAGAATACTACATCAACGAATTGGAAACCGATCCTTCGAAAGAAGAATTCGGGGATTCAATTGCTGTTTTGGGAGTCGGAGGTTTTCTGAACCATGCCCGAAACAAACTGAATGCGGATATTATCAGTGTTTACCACGACGGAACATTCCATTTTACTCCAAAGAATAAAAACGCCGGTCATCAGTTGAAAGTTGGTGCCGGAATTCAGATCGATCACTTCACTGATGTGTTGAGCGAATGGAAAATGATCGATTCCGCCGGTTATTCCCAGGTGGATCAGCAAACGGATGAAGTGGATCTGTATGAAACGATCAAGAGCAACCTGCAGCTGGATAATCAGCGGTATAGTGCATATATCCAGGATCATTGGGAATGGAAAAAGGAACGCAGAAATATACCGGTTTCAAAGACTTTCCAGGAAAAAGATACGGCTGGAAATATCCGTCAGCGAATTGTCCGTGATACCATCGAACTCGGGCGTTCTTCATTGACATTGGATTACGGCTTGAGAGGAACGTATACAACGTTTAATTCAGAAGGCTTTATTACTCCGAGAATGACTTTGTCTTATTTCCCGGTTAAGTATGTTTACCAGGACGGAAAATTTGTGAGAAGGGGAGTTCGTTACCGCTTGTCGACCGGTTTGTATTACCAGCCGCCTTTTTACCGTGAGTTCAGAACTTTTGACGGGCAGATCAACCCGGGAGTGAAATCCCAGAAATCCGCTCATTTCGTGTTAGGAATGGATTACAGCTTCTTTATGTGGAAACGTGAATCTCCGTTCAAGTTTTCGGCTGAAGCTTATTACAAATACCTGTGGGACGTAAACCCTTACGAAGTAGATAACGTGAGAACCCGCTATTTTGCAAACAACAATGCGGTTGGTTACGCAACTGGTCTTGATTTGAACCTGAACGGGGAATTTGTTCCGGGATTGATGTCTTTCTTCAAACTGGGGCTTTTGTCCACGAAAGAAGATATCAAGGACGATTATTACTACGATTACTACAATGCCGAAGGAGAGAAGATTATCTTCGGAATCAGCGAAGATCAGAAAGTGGTGGATTCGACACGTGTAAATCCGGGATATATCCGCAGACCGACTGATCAACACGTAACCGTTGGTGTTTTGTTCCAGGATCACATGCCGGGCTTGCAGCAATTGACTTGTCAGGTTGGAATTACCTACGGTTCGCGATTACCTTATGGTCCGCCGGATCATTCACGTTACAAAGATACTTTGACGATGAAATCTTATTTCCGTGTGGATATGGGAATGTCGTATGATATTTTGTACCGCAAACCGGGAAAAACACGCAATTTCCTGAAGAAAATGGAAAGCGCCATTATTTCTTTTGAAGTGTTTAATTTGCTGGGAGTAAACAACGTGCTCTCAAAACAATGGATCCAGGATGTTTCCGGGAAGTATTATTCGATTCCGAATTATCTGACACAACGGAGGTTTAATGTGAAGCTGATAGTCAGGATTTAGGATTAATCGTTCTCTTCCTTTTTCCGAAGCAAAAAAGACGGATAGACATGTGTCTATTAGCCCAGTTGCATCAAGGTGTATGGACAATTATTTCTAATCAGAATCAGTCTTCTAAAAACCATTGTAAAGCACTTAGCTCATCAGCGCATTCTGAGTTTAAAAACCAGTAATAATCATCCCCAAAGTAATCACCTTTTATCAATCCACTTGATTTGAGCACCATCAAATGATGGTGGATCGTTGGTTGACTCAGACTGAGTATTTCCGCCAAATACAATCCGTTGGTTTTGCCTTCGGTGATAATTGATCTTAAAATAGAAATTCTGGCAGGAACAGATATGGCTCTTGCAAGATCTGATTTCCGGATTTGTTTCCGTGGATAAATAGCGAGTTTGATTGCGCCCATAATTGAAAGATTTTGATGCTTTTCTATTTAATTTAGTGTAAAAGATCATTTTATACAAGAAAAAATCACGAAAAAAATAGGGATAGACATGTGTCTATTAGCCCAATGGTGATAAGAGTTTTTCAATTCAATTAGATACAAAAAACACACCTTATCCCACCGCCCCTCAAACATGTTCAAGATCTAACCAATCTAATCGATGAGCTACTTGCTTTCCTGCTAATTCAAACGCTTCTACATCATATGCAAACACTTATACAAAAAGTGACTATGGCTATACAAAGTGAGATTCAAATCATTTATGAAACTGATAATTTGGTGTCAGATGTTTATCAAAGAGACAGCGGATACCGAAAAGCTGATGAAAAGAGTAGGAGTTCAAAAAACAGATTAGTATGAAAAGAAATGTAATGAACCTTGTATTGGTAATGTCAACAAGCAGTTTGTTTGGAAGTAGCTCGTTTGCTCAGGCTACAATAGAATCAAATACGATTATACCCGGAACCCATTTTTTGGGATCTTTAAATAACGCATATGTTGATTTCCGGGCAAACAATAATCCTTTTATGCGCTTAACGACTGACGGAAGATTGGGGATTGGAGTCACGGCTCCTGGACAACGCTTGCATGTTGACGGAGCAATATGGGTTACCGGGCTTACACCGGGAACGGGACCAATGCTAATGCTTGGAGGAGGTGATGTAACAGCACCAAACGGACAATGGGGAATAGAATGTACTTCCGGAGGATTGAATTTCTGGAGACCATTTTCTGCTCCGAATGGAGGGAATAACTTTTTGTTCCTGAAGCACAGTAATGGAAATGTGGGGGTTCGTACGGACAATCCTACAGCGAATTTTACCGTAAACGGAAATATGCTTGTCGGAAACCCTGCCAATGTAAGTCTTCCATCCGGATACAAATTGTATGTTGAAACCGGTATCCTGACGGAAAGACTAAAAGTAGCCGTTAAAAGTACGGGATATTGGGCGGATTATGTGTTTGATGAAAATTACAAAATGCTCAATTTAAAAGAGTTGAGGACCTTTGTGAAAACCAATAAGCATCTTCCCGGAATTCCTGCCGCAACTGAAATGGTTGAGAACGGCCTTGATGTGGCGCAAATGGATGCTAAATTATTGGAGAAAATCGAAGAATTGACTCTTTACATCATTCAGTTGCAGGAGCAGATTGATGCCTTAAAAGCAGCACAAACTGCAGGTAACTAAGGTATTCACGAAAATATAGTTGCTATGATAATTTATACAAGATTAGTGATGTTGCTATGTGGTATCACGTGGAGTTTCACTTCCTATACGCAATGCATAAATAACTGGAATAGCTGCGCGCCAGTGGAAGAATCAACCACCATTACACCGGTAAATGCTTTTTCTACTGTTTATTGGCAATCGCTTTATTATCCGACAAGTTTCACCTATGCGACATACTATAAAGTTAAAATGCTGCATAACGGAGGAAGTTTCCTTTTGTCAAATGTTCACATGTATTTTGATGGAGCAGAAATTTTTTCGAATACCGCCTTTCAACATACCGGAGGACAATTCCATATAACAGCAAATCTTTTGGGAAGTGCAGCTCCCGGTGCTTATGAAGAGTTGTATTTCGAAGTATATGAGCGAAACTTATTTGGGATATATAACAAAGGAATCACATTTAAATTCACATTAAGGATTAATTGTGCTAACAACCTGGAGATTACGACAAATCCATCTAGTCCCGGTACTGTAGTTACAAATTCCTCTTCATCAATAGGGAAATATGAGACGAATGGCTATTTGAAAGTAAGTTCTGCTCAGGCAAATACGGGAACAGGACAATTAAACTTTGATGCGCAAAATTATGTGGAATTTTGGCCCGGAGGTAGCCCTACTTCATTACCAGGAGCTTCTTTAACAGTTACAAATGGTTCAATGGAAGCTTACATTGACGGATGTGGCGGACTGAAAAGTGCAGTCGCAGAAGATAGACCGGGTGAAGTTGATTTGAATAAGCAGGTTTTTGAAGTATCACTTGCACCAAACCCAACTACCGGTAAGGCAGTTTTATCCTTTGATGAGGCAGATAATGAAGAAAAACACCTTTACATGCATGATGCATCCGGAAGGTTGTTGTGGGAGCAAAAAACTTCTTCAGGACAAATTGAATTGGATATTTCTGACCAACCGAAAGGTCTGTATCTTCTGCACGTAGAGAAAAACGGACAGAAGACAGTCTTGAAAATGATGAAAGAATAATTCATTACTGATAATAACGCGGGTTTGAAATAGGAACTCGCGTTATTTTTTATCCGTGGATTTTCAAAGAAATTCTTACATCTGCTCCAAAACAGCAATGCGCTTTTCAATAGGAGGGTGAGTTGCAAATAAACCTGCAAATCCGGCTCCGTCTAACGCTTTGTGTTCGATGAACATTTGTTTCATGTCTTCACTTTTCACGGAATCTACTTCCGAATGACCGGAAATTTTGCGAAGAGCGGAAGCTAAAGCCCTGGAATTCCGGGTCAATTGAACAGCTCCTGCGTCGGCGAGGTATTCCCGTTTGCGTGAAAGAGCGAATTTGAACAGGATGGACAAGAAGTAAGCAACAGCAGAAATGATCAACGCAACGATCACGAATTTGTTGTCATCCTTGTCTCGGCGGCCTCCGCCCCAAATCAGGTTCCGGAACAGGATTTCCACTACAAAAGAAATGATTCCGACGAAGATGATTGAAATAATGAGTAAGCGCACGTCCTTGTTGCGGATGTGAGTCAACTCATGGGCAATAACACCTTCCAGTTCATCATCGTTTAAATGCTCAATGATTCCGGTTGTGAGCGTTACGGCATAGCTTTTTTCATTGATTCCGCTTGCAAAGGCATTTAATGCCGGAGAATCAATAACGTATAGTTTCGGCATTTTCATTCCCACGGACATACATAGATTTTCCGTGAGGTTGTAAACACGCATGTTTTCTCTTCGTTCCAAAGGCCGCGAGTTGGAAGCCAGCTGGATCAACGATGAATTGGCGAAATAAGCGATCAGGAACCAGATCAAAACACCGCCGATTACGAAAGGAATCGTGGTGATAAAACGTTGGTTCACCTGGTCAATGTGCTCTTTTCCACCCATCATGAAAAAGAAAAAGGCGTAGACCCCCACTAAAATCAAGAGCGGGAATCCGGCCAATATCAAAGATGATTTTAAATTGTTGCTACGAATTTGTTCGTGGAGACCAATATAAGCTGCCATTAAAATCGATTAGAATTTAACTTCTGGTGCTTTGTCAAGTGTCTGACGTTGTTCAACTCCCAAATCAAACATCGGCTCTGTTTTGTAACCTTTCATGTTTGCAATAATGTTGCTTGGAAATTGCTCGATACCGTTGTTGTACTCTTTGGTAGAAGAGTTGAAGAAACGGCGTACTGCAGCCAGTTTATTTTCAATGTCACTGATTTCGTTTTGCAGGTTCATGAAGTTCGTGTTTGCTTTCAGATCCGGGTAAGCTTCGATCTGGATGTTCAATCCGTTCAAGGCAGCACCTAAATTATTTTCAGCGGCAATTTTCTCAGAAATACTTCCTGCCTGCAAACATCTGGAACGAGCCTCCGTTACACGGGTTAATACTTCACTTTCGTGATTCATGTACCCTTTCACAGCTCCAAGCAATTGAGGAATTAAATCATAACGTTGTTTCAATTGCACATCGATGTCTGCAAAAGCGCTTTCGCGGTTGTTTTTCAGTGAAACAAGGCGGTTGTTGATAGAAACTAACCAAAGGATTAAAATCAATACAACACCTCCAATAATAAGTCCAGCGATCATTTTTTTAAGTTTATAATGTTAAGCGAATATACCACTAATTTTTGTTCGTAGCAGGGTTTAAGAAATCTTAACGAAAGCGATCCGTTTATCCTAAAACCCTGTTTTACATGTTTGTTATCCGGTCGGTGAAAAATGTATAACCCAGGTTATGAGCAATTTTCAGACATTGTGCTTTTTGCTCTTCGAAACTTCCTTCAAAACCGTGTTTGATCATTTCAAGGTTCAACAACTGGTATTGAAGCGCTGAATATTGCTTCTTATTCGTGTAAACAATGTAAGTCATGGAAGGATCCAGCTCCCGGAAGATCAATTCCGCTTCAGTGGCTTTTCCTGTCCGGAGTAATGCGAATGCTCTATACAGCATGAAATTGAAATAGGGATCCGTATTCTTATAATTGTGAAGCGCCCGGTAATGTTGTTCGGTATATGTTGCCAGCAGAAGCACTTCTTCATTCCGGTTCACCCAGATCAGGGCTTCCATAATCATCCATTGAAATGTCAGGAAATCACTCATAACCGGTTCCTTGGAACGAAGAATTTCCGCTGAAATACTGAGAAGATCCGCAATCGGGTAATTTTCCTTTTTTTCGAAATATGTAGAATACAACAAATCACTCTTGATTGCCCAGGCATAAGGAGAACTTTTTAGTTTCTTCCAATGCTCCTTCTGACTCCGGATATATGAAACAGTCTCTTTACACTGTTCCTGGTTATTCGTCAGAAAACCTTCCAGGAATAACAGGTGATTTCCCCGGATACGGGATTTGAGTTCACGAGCTTCTCCGAGGTAATAAATCAGCCCGTTTTTGTAGTATTTGGTCAGGTAATCCAGGTCGACGCATTTCTCAAAATAGTAAAGATGACAATTCTTGTTTTTGGACATTTCACGGAGCAGCAAATCAGCGAATTCCGGATTTTTACGCATCTGCATACTCATCACATGGTTGAAAACCATTAACCCCTGTTCCAGGACATCGTTTTTTTCGGCATCGAGGTTGTAGTTAAAGATTTCTGCGATGACCTTTTCCAATTTCAGGTCAAACAACACATACAGCAGCCATTTGATCATGTAAAGTTTCATTCCGGAATTGTTGAAATCCTGCATGATCTCTTCAAGCAATTCTTTTCCGGGATCCGGATGACGGGATAAATAATGCAGAAGCACATACACTTCGAGGTAATTGGAATCCGCGAACTGAACAAATACCTGGTTGAAGGAATACTTGGTTCTCCCGCTTGATTCAACCAGTACACCGCTTCTCAAAAGATCCAGGTAAGCTTCCTTGTTTTGATTGAGCAGCGGCATCAGGATTGTTTTGTTGATTCTTCTTCCGCTTTTCCCGAAATCACAATGTTCCAGGAAAGTATCCAGGATGAGTTGATACCATTCAGATTGCGGCTGATCGAAAATATTGAGCTTAAAAAACTCCACAATCAATGAAAATTCATCGTGAACCTGTCCGTTCAAAGATTGCGCTAAAAACAGCTTCAGGTAAAGCGGAACGGCAAGAACATCTGTGAGTCCGTCTTCGGAAAGCTCCATTTGATTCAGAATAGTACTTTTTAAGGCCGGATCTGTATTTAGGGATTCAAAGAAAATATCAGAAAACTGGATGATTTCACCCGTACTCAATGCCGGTACATTTGAAAAGTTGTTTACAAGCGTACTTTCCCCGATTCCAAATACTGAATTGGCGATGATATCGGAAGTAAATATGGGAGCCAGCAGAAATTTCCAGCTTGCGGATCGTGTACTGAACAAAATCTTCAGGTGCTGTTGATTCGGATTGAGAATAACCGGAGAAGTAAGTAAATGAACCATCCGGCTGACGTCTTCGTTTGATAATGTAGTGCCCGTTATATCATCAATAAATAAAAGAATCCGTTTGTTTTGAAGTTCACCTCTCGCCAAAGCATTATGAATTTCAGAGAGCAGTTCGAATTCCTTTGTCATCAAAGCCGTAACATAATAATTCTCCCAGTCGCTTTGGTCTGACGAGATCACATAATCAACAAAA
>VFQP010002098.1_pt1 | contig 23470 bp, 36 predicted proteins | sample 3512351 | NCBI WGS metagenome assembly VFQP01 (sample SAMN10412372, study PRJNA504923) | tailings metagenome | isolation source: Relicate 1 Philex TSF1 revegetated site | place: Philippines: Tuba, Benguet | collected 2017-08-29
TGTTTTGTGGGGGGGTGGGGGGGTGGTGTGTGTGTGTGTGTGTGTGTGTGTGTGAGAGGATGTATTTTCTGTGTATGTGTGTTGTAGGAGTGTGTTGGTGAAAGTTTGTGACACACAGAATACACACACCACCACTACCATACACACACCACATCCTGCCCCCACACCTCGCCCCCACCAACACAGCAACGACCACCACCACCACCGCCAAAAAGCGCAAACGAACCACCCCATCCAACACCCCACCCACCCCCGCCTATGTCCACATAAGCCACGTTGCCGATACGCACACCACCAACCTCCAAAAGCTCTACAAACCAGGACGTCAGGTAACCACACGCATCCTCGGCTGGCGTGCCATGGACGGCCTTGCCGTGTGTTCTCTCAAAAAGTCAACGCTCGAGGCGACCATGGTCAAACTTTCCGACATCACCCCGGGCATGACGCTTGATGTCATTGTGGTCAAAGCAGATGAACATGGTGCTGTGGTGTCTGTGGCAAACAGCCTGCGTGGGTTTATACCACCCATGCACATGGGTGAGTTGTCGGCGAGTGATGGTCGGGTGCGGAAAAGCACACTGGCGCGGTTCGTCAAGGGTGGGACGGTGACTGCACGAGTGATTGGGGTGGATGACAAGAGCAAGCGTGTGTATTTGACATGCAAGAAAACACTGGTGGGGTCCAAGTTGCCTGTGATTGGAGCATTAGAGGTAGGGAGTGCTGGGGGGGGGGGAGTGAGGGGTGTGTGCGTGTGTGGGGTGTACATGTTTTATACATGGTGCTGTGTGTATTGTATATGTGTTGCTAGTAACAGTGCAAACAGTGAAAGCATATGCCAACACAGTCAACCCACCCCCTTCCCCTCACGCACACTTGATCACCGATCACCCCCCACTCCCACTCTCACCCCACATAGGACGCCCAACCAGGCATGCGCACCCATGGGTGGATCACTGGGGTACTGCAATACGGCGCATTCGTCTCCCTCTACAACAACGTACGGGGCCTCATACACATCACTGAGCTGGGGTTGGCGCCTGGACAAAAGGCGGAGGATGTGTATCGGGTAGGTCAAGCTGTCAAGGTGACAGTGATGTCGGTGGATGTGCTGCATCAGCGGTTAAAGCTCAGCGTGCGCAGCAAGGGGGGAAAGGCGACCGTGCAGGGGGAAGATGTGTTGGGTGATATACAGGTGGGTGTTTATCTCTCTTTTTCTCTTTCTCTCTTTCTGTGGTTTTTTTTGTGTGTGTGTGTGTGAGAGACTGTTGTACATGCATGAAGTAAACATGCATGTTGTACCACTTGTATACACTTGTATTTGTGGTTGTATGTGCAGGTTCCCTCTCACACACATCTCTCTCACACACTTCCCCCTGCCACACACAGGCGGGTGACATGGTGACTGCCACTGTGCATCAGTCACACATAACACAAGCAACCAATGAGGAGGGGGGGGAGCAACAGGGGGTGTCTGTCAAGGGATACGTCATCATGAACATCACCATGGCAGGGTATGTGCGTGTGTTGTGTGTGGTTGTGTGGTTGGGTTGTGTCTGTGAGTGTTGTGTGTGTACTTGAACATACAACGTACATACAACATACAATGCATCCTGCTGTTGGTATTTACTGTTGGTATCCTGCAGTTGTGGTTGTTTTGCTCCCAATCGACACCATGTGCTCCACTATCATGTTGACCATCATGTTGACCATCATGTTGACCATCATGTTGACCATCATACAACACAGAGATGAGACACTTGATCACCCAATTCGTGGCAAGCTGGATGTGCAGCACCTTGCAGACCACCCAGCAGCAGTTGCAGCGTTGACCGAAGCGTTGACCGCCCCGGGATCAAATGCCTCCTTGGAGTGCATGGTGCTGGAACGATTAGAGGTGTGTAGGTGTAGATGTAGGTGTAGGTATAGATGTAGGTGTAGATGTAGGTGTAGGTGTAGGTGTAGGTAGGTGTCTCAAATGGTTGTAGAGTGAAAAACAGGGCACACACCCATATCCCCTCACCACTCCCATCCAACCCCCCCTCCACCATCCCCAGGGTATACACATGTTGCGTCTCACTCGCAAGCCCGCCCTCATGGCAGCCTCCCACACACTCCCCAAACAACCCACTGACGCCACCCCGGGCATGGTTCTCCCTGGCTACGTCGCCAGCATCACCAACGATGCGGTGTATGTACGGTTCCTCAACCAGACAACAGGACGTGCCTCCCTCGCCGCCCTCCCTGGTGCTTCCAAACTGACTGATGCTCACACTCGGTGTTTTGTTGGTCAAACCGTCATGGCCAAGGTGGTCAACGGAATAAAGGATGGTCAAATGTTGTTGACTGTGAGTCTCAAGCAGGATGCAGAGGGGGTGCCAGATAGTGGACTGTTGGGTGGGCTGTTCAGGTATGATGGGACACACCATACAACACACACCATCAGCAGCAGCATGCACAACAACAAAAACAATCACAACAACCACACACCTACACAGTGACCAATTGCTTGCTGAGCGTCTCCTCACAGCTGCCGATGGTCAAACCTCCCATGTTGACTGGTCAACACAATTTGTAATAGGCAGTATTATCAAGGGCCGTGTGGATGAAATCAAGCCTTATGGTGCTGTGTGTGATGTAGAGCCCAATGCTGATGTGGCGGGGCTTGTTCCCACTGAACAGGTGAGGTGTGGGTGTGGGTGTGGTGTGGTGTGGGTGTGGGGGATTGGGTGTGGGGGGATTGGTAGGTGTGGGGAAACTGGTAGGTGTGTAGGGGGTTGGGTGGTGATGGGGGTTTGTTGGTATGCTGCTGCATGTGTTTGCATCATGCGTGCATGTGCGTATATGTGTATGTCGATGCATATACATCATGCGTATTTGTGTGACTGTGTATGCAATGCACCACACACACTCGTGGTCTACGTTGGTGCACTTGTTGTGTTGGTGTGGGTATGCCCAGGGGCCCCTCCACGCATCAGGTGCCCACGTTCCAACCCCCTCTTGTTTTTTTTTCATTCAACATGAAAAACAAGGGGGGTGTTGCCAAAATTAACACACTATACTCGAAAAAATTATATATATATATGGTGTATATGCATGAGATGATGAGTGTGGAAGTATGTCACACACCATTTGACATGAGGGTTGTTGTGCTCCACACCCCATGTGTATGTACTGGTACTGCCAAGGAGCATGAATATCATTTATATAGAATATGAACAATGTTGTTTGTGTGCACCTACTGACATACATCACATGGTTAATATGTGTGTACGACATGCGGTGTATGTGTGCACATGATGTGCATATGTGTATCACATGCGTATTCAACATGTACACGCATTAAGACAGTAAACTCCCTTGTCCAACACACCCCCATACACCCCCACACAACACCCCCATTCACCAACCCTACATCACTCCTTCCCCCCTCTCTTTTCATTCAGATGCCCCCCAAGGGCCTGCAACCTGGGGCCCCCCTGCGGGGTGTTGTGCTTGATGTCACACCCACTGCTGGTGTTGTTGACTTATCATGTAGACCAGCATTAGTCAAAGCAGCAGAATCAGCTGGGGAAGATACCAGGAAGATGGTACCAGCTGGTACTTTGGTATGTGTGGGCGTTGACTGTGTTGATCATTGTGGGTTTGACTGCATTTGACTACATGTGTATGTGTTTGACGACATCTATGTTTGACCATGCGTTGAGAACAGTACATAGGTGTATAGACATACATGCATATATACATATGCGTGTGTGTTGATCATACACATTGGTTGTGTGTCTGTGTACTACACACACCCCACTATACACCTATACACACTCCCACACCTAATCACACCCCCACTTTTACAAGGTTGACTGTGTGGTAGAGAGTGTCAAGGAGGAATACGCAGTGGTGTCCCTCCCTCACCATTCTTCCATGATAGGCTTTGTATCATGGGTGCAATACAACACACTGCATGGCACACCCACACCACCAATCAAGCCAGGTGTGTGTGTTGTAGGGTGTTTTTGTGTGTGTATGGTAGAGTGTTGTTTGTGTACGAGGGTGTTGTGTGGTAGGTGTTGTGTGCATACAATTACAATCATGTGGGAAATGGAAGGCCCCTTGCGATACTACGCTGTTTCCTATACACTGTTTCCCATGCATGTCCACCATGCACGCACCCCCACCATCCACCCCCTCCCACCCCCACCACCCCACACAGGTGATTCTCTTCAGTGCAGATGCATGGGCACCTCCTCCCCAGACACAGGCACCCGCCTCTTGCTCTCCCTCACAAAAACACGCCCCTCCTCCACCCCCACATCCACCCACCCCATCTTGCCCCCGGGCACGGTGGCTACTGTGACTGTCACAGCATGCCACCCACTGCAGATGGAGGTGCAGGTGGTGGGTGAGGGTGGTGAGGGTGGTGCGGGTGGTCAGCGTGGCAGGATACACATTACCAATGTAGATGCGTCTGTGTTGGAAAACCAAGGGGGGAAAATGAAACGTAATCATGCTGCAAGTGAGGAGGATGAGGAAGAGGAGCATAGTGAGGATGAGGGGGATGCGGGTGCACACAGGGGATATGGTGTACAGGTGGGTACACAGTTGCAAGTGGTGGTGTTGGGGTGGGTAGACACGAAGGAGGGTCGCCGCCATCATGTGTATGAATGTTGTGCAAGGGCAGCAGTTGTACAGCAGGCACTCAAGGGGGATGGTGCTGCTGTGGCACGTGATGCTATGTTGACCATCAAACAGTTGACTGAGGGACAGTCGTTGACCGGGTATGTTGACCTGATGTGTGTTTTGACCATGTGTGTTGACCATGTCTGTGAAATGCATACCACCAATATGCAGCTGTTTGCATTGACAGGCACACACAACACACTGAATACTGCACCCACGGACACATACCTACCCACCAACACCCACACCCAACACCAACGCACACAGGTATATTCAGGACATCAATGAGAGTGGCATCTGGGTGGTGTTCAGTCCCTCATGTAGGGGCAGATGCTTTATTCTTGATGCCAGTGATGATCCCACACTCTTGCAAGCATGGCCAAAGGGGTTTCGGGTTGGTCAACGTGTTGACTGCGTGGTCAAACATGTATGGGTGTGGGGATTGTTTTGTTTTGTGGTGGAATGATTGTGTTGTTTTGGGGAGTGATTGTGACGTGTGTGTGTGTGTGTGTGTACGTGTGTGTGTGTATGGTGTGTAATACACCCCCCCCACACAACCCCCACAACCAACCACAGGTGGGTGCAGCAGGAAGCAAACTTGACGTGGCAATCAGCCCCCACCCCAACCCCACCATCACCTCAACCATCACACCCGGAACGATGGTCATTGGTCGCATCAAGGCCACCACTGGTGGTGTTGTCCTCGTCCAACTTGGTCAACGCGCTGTCGGAACAATTGCGTTGACCGACTTGCATGACGCATGGAGGGTCAATGCGCTTGCTGGGGTGGAGGTTGGTACGGTGATCAGGGCGTGTGTGGTGGGTATGCAGGGTGATACCCCGCAGCTCAGTGTGCGTGCGAGTGATGGAGGGGTGTGGGGGCGTGTGCCAGCCAACACCCCCGGTACAACAGCAGCAGCCCAGACAGTGGGTGATGATCATTACGATGAGAGGAAAGGGATACCGCATGATGAAAGAAAAGGGAAACAGCATGACAAGGGGAGGGAAGCAAGTGCAGGGAAGAAGAACCCAACAGTCACAACAGTCACACAACCACCAGACACCCCTTGTCCCACCACCCTCGATGTCACCCATGATGTGCATGTTGGTCAACCTATACACGGCTACATCAAGGCCATCACCAAGGCAGGGGCATTTGTGGTGTTGGCACGCAACCTAGAAGCAAGGGTGAGGCTGAATCAGTTACAGGATGGGTTTGTAAAGGACCCTGCTGCTGTGTTTCCTGTGGGGAGTTTGTTTGGGGGGCGTGTGGTGGGGGTCAGGGATGGACGGTATGGTGAGGGGTGGTGTGAGGTGGTGGGTGTGTATGTGTTGGGTGTGTTGTATGTGTTGGGTTTGTAGTTTTGTGTTGTGTGTGTTTGTATGTGTGTAAAATGTACATTGTACATGCAATGCACACCCATGTACACCAACCTGATATTCCCCCCCACACTCACAGCATTGACCTGTCTGCACGTACCAACACCAAGCGTCAAGACCTCTCATCTCTTGTGGTAGGGCAACTTGCACATGGCCACATCACCCGTGTGCAACCATTTGGTGTGTTTGTAAAGCTGGATGGTGGCGATGTGAGTGGGCTGGTGCATGTCAGTGAGTGTTCACATGAATTTGTGAAGGACCCTGCCCTGCTCTTCAAACCTGGACAAGGTGTGTGGTGTGTGGTGTGTGTGTGGTGTGTGTTTTGTGTGTGTGAGTGTTGGGTGTGTGTTGAGTGTATTTTGCTGTGTTTGGTAATGTATGGGGGTTTTGGTGATGTTGATCATGATGTTCATTTCACCACATGACCTGTGCCTGTATGCTACACACCACCTGTATTTGCTTCCCCACACCACCTGTGTTTGTACCACCACCCTACACACAGAGGTGACTGTGCGCATCATCAAGGTTGACACAGTCACCAATAAACTATCCCTCTCCATCAAGCAAGCACAAGAACACCCAATGAAGGATGCTGTGCATGATGGTGAAGAGGAGGACGAGGAGGATGGGGGGATGGATGGTCAACGTCATGGTCAGCCTGATGGTCAAACCAGTGAGGAAGAAGACGAGGATTTGGATGCTGAAATGGCACGAGCAGCTGCATTGGAAGGTTCCAGTGAAGATGAGGAGGAAGATGAGGAGGAGGAGGAAGAGGGTCTTGACATGGATGAGAGTGGTGAGGAGGAAGAAGCAGGGGTGGGAATGGATACTGATGACGATGCGGAAGAGGAAGACGAGGATGATGAGGAGGATGATGATGCGGGTGCACATGGTGATGATGATGTGGATGTGCAGGTGGTGCCAGAGCTAGAGGAGGTGGGTTGGGAAGAGGAGCTGGAGGGTGAGGATGATGCTGTACACCAAGCAGGTGACAAGGATGATGGAGAAGGTGTGTACAGGACTTGCTCACCTGTGCCTGTGTGTGTGCATCTAATTGTACATCTAGTATATCGTACATCTAGTATATACGCATCTCATACAATATACATCTACAACACTACACACCAAGCCTCACCATCATCACCCTTACCCCACACCTCCCACCCCCCCACCCTCCCCAAAACCACCCTCCCAAAATCACACAGATCCCCCCCCCAGCAAGCGAGCCAAACGTGCCGCCAAGCGTCAAGCCAAGGAACATGAGGAAGCTGTCCGGAAGGCTGAGCTGGCACGTCTGGAGGGTTCCAATGCACCTGCCAATGCAGCAGAGTTTGAGGCCCTGGTAGTTTCCTCACCCAATTCTAGCTACGCGTGGATTAAATACATGGCGTTTTGTATTAGCATGGGGGAGATTGATAGGGCGAGGAGTGTTGCAGAGCGAGCACTGGAGACCATCAATTACAGGTGCGTCGGTGTGGGTTTGTGGGTGGGTTTGTAGGTGTGGGTGGTCTTGTGTGTGATGGTATGATGTGTGTCTAGTACAATGCAGGGTGTGTGTTTGTATGGTGTGCACACACACATTACACACATCTCCCACACCCACCTTCCCCCCACCCACCTCACCACCCACCTCACCACACAGGGAGCAGCAGGAAAAATTCAACGTGTGGGTGGCCTACATCAACCTGGAAAACAATTATGGCAGCCCACCCGAACACGCCGCCATGCGCCTCTTCCAACGTGCCCTCCCCTATAACAATGGAAAAAAACTCCACCTGGCTATGATAGGCATTCTAGAACGATCTGGTCGCACAGACCTTGCCCAGGAAACCCTGCGTGCTGCATGTAAGAAATACGCGTCCAGTGCAAAAGTGTGGTTGCGCAACATCGGGTACGCCATGACACACAGCGACGAGGCCACTGCACGCAGGATCATGGACCGTGCGCTTGCTGCGCTGCCCACACGAAAGCATGTGAAGGTGATCACTCAGACGGCGCTGTTGGAGTTTAGAGAGGGGAGCCCTGAGCGGGGGAGGTCGCTGTTGGAGGCCCTGTTGGCGAATCACCCAAAACGCACCGATTTGTGGAGTGTGTACATTGATCAGGTGCGTTTTGTGAGGGTGGGTATTTTGTTGTGGGTGTTTCATGGTGGGCTTGTGTGTGGGAGAAACGGTTGCTCACAACGTATGTGTGTGGCAACGTACGCATGAGTATTCCACCTGTATTCCACCTGGTTCCTGGCGCTCAAACCCTCACAGGAGATTAAAGCTGGTGATGCTGCACGCATTCGTGGGCTGTTTGAGCGTGCCATCACGCTGCAGCTGCCACCTAAGAAGATGAAGGTGTGTTGTAAGGGGATTTGAGGGGATGTGCGCAGCGAGGGGAATGCTGCATGGACACACGTGCGTATCGTACCCTCCACCACCACCCCAGTTTTTCTTCAAGCGCTATTTGGAGTACGAGACACAACATGGCACGCCAGCAAGGGTAGAGGAGGTCAAGCGCAAGGCGGTCGAGTATGTGGAGCATGCAGTGGCATGAAACACCCTTACAACGGCGAGTAGTCTGCAACACAAGTTTGACCAACACTACTAATGTTGTTGTTTCTCTCGTGCCTCGTTTGTAACATATTCCAGTAAACAAGAAAAGCACCACACGACAGCACTACAACAGCACACACCACAACCAGGCAGCATGGTGACTGGTGCGCAGACATGCTTTACGTCTGCCTCGTGCAGCAGCCTTCGACAGGCTCCTACCAGCGGTAGTGCCATGTGCCCCTTGAGACTGAGTGCACCCATGCGGGCGGCGCCACGAGTGTCTCGCCAGTCGATTGTAGTGCACAGCCAATCCGCAGCAACAGGTTTGTTGTTTGTTTGTTGGTTGTCTGGCAAAACATGTATTGTGCAACTGCAATTTGATCGAGGGCATTGCACGTGGGTTGCAGTGGAACTGCTGCTTGTGGTGACACATGTTTGACTCGCATGCCGTCCCACACACAGCTGCAGCGACCATGCCTGAAACCAAACTCCAGCGCCCCGCTGCTGCAGACAAATATGCAGTGATTGATGTTGGTGGCACACAGCACTTGGTAGAGGAGGGACGCTGGTACACATGCAACCGTCTGCAGGTGTGTGGACCGAGTGTTGGAGGAATCCATGTTGTTCACGTTGTTGACAACAACGTTTTCACACATACACCCCCCCCCCAACAGGCGGAGCCAGGAAGCAAGATTCAGTTTGGGCGTGTGCTTGCACTCAAGGCAGATGGCGAGTTTCACGTGGGTCGCCCCTACCTGCCCAATGTGACAGTGGAGGCTGAAATCATCGAGGAGCTCAAGGGCCCCAAGATCACCGTATACAAGATGAAACCCAAGAAGCACTATCGTCGCACACAGGGGCACAGGCAGCCATTGACCAAATTCAGGGTCACCAAGATTGACCGAAGTTAGTGTTTTGTTTCTCTTTTTTGTGGTGGTGCGTGCATGGTGGGTATGTATGCTGATGTTGTTCATATTGGGGGGAGATGCCCCGCTTGTGTATTGGTAACTGGTGCAGAGGTGTTGCGTTTGGGTGTTGCATTTACAATGCCAGTGCAGCCACCTGTTGTTTCGCAGCATCAATTGCTGCAGCCAGCTGTGCAGCTTCCTGTCGAGCACGTGCATGCTCCTGTTGTACAGCTTCGAGACGCTTTGTGCTGCACTCCAGTGCCTGTGCATCCTGCTGCAGACGTGCTGCAGCAGCCTCGCGACGCTGTGCATGGGCTTGCTGTAGGCTGGTCGTGAGCGTTGCGAGTTTGTGGTTTGCATGCACACGAGCGTCTTTGGCATGTTGTGTGGATTGCTGCAGCTGTTGTATCTGTATGCGAAGGTGCCCAGCCTGTGCGTGGATGGTTTGTAGTTTGTTGTTGGAGGGGTGCGGACAAAAAGGGGTTGGCAAAAAAACTCTACCTGCTGTTCGGCGCTGTGCAACGTTTGCTGTGCAGCAGCGACTGCTGCTTCTGCGCTGGACTTGTCTTGCAGTGCCTGTTGAACTTGCGCTTGGAGTGCATGCAACACATCTGCTTGTTTGTGCTGTTGTTGCTGCTTGACGGCCACATGCTGTTGCATCTGTGTGTATCGATGGGGGCTGGGGCACCTTTAGCCAGAGTACATCATCTTGTGCATTACACAACCTACCGCCCGCTTCTCCCTGTCCATGATCATGTGTAGTATGTCATGGCGCGCAGCACGTTGAGGGCTGCTGTTGTTTTCTTCAGCAGAAGCATCGTCGGGGACGTGATGGAGAAGCAAACGATGTTGTGCCACACTCAACGCGCGCTCCAAAACATACCGCTCCGCACGTTCCTGTTGCGTGGTGATGCATGTTGAGGTGGAAAACTGAAGCTCCAGAAACGAGTCTCACCTGCTTGGATTTGGCAATTGCAACATTGCGTTCCAACGCCTCGTTTTCCTGCGTGAGCTCGTGCAACTGCGCGACCTTGCTCTCCAGCAGGTCCTGTTGAGACAAAAGACATTCAGTCACCCACTCAACAATCCCAATCCCCATCTTGCGCTATACTTGCAGGCTTTGCACGCTCTCCAGCCACCCATCCCCCATTTCTCTTGCAGACAATATTACACAGCACACTAGAAATTTTGGCCAGGCAAACACACGCCTGTACACCATCAAAAAAAACAACAACACACATATACACACAAAGAATTCTATACCCCCTGCGCCGAAGGAAGGAGGCGTGGCAGCCCAAACAACAGCGGCAGATTAAACGTCACCCGCTGGTTGGCCCGTTGCGACGCCGACTGCAACATATACGCACGATATATGTCTTGCGACTGCAGCAGCACCGAGATGGTGTCCCCTCCCCCCAGCAGCATGGTGTTGCCCCAGCGCGCCATGGTCACCTGGTACAACGTCGCCGAGTCGGTCACGTCCCCACGCTCCACCCCCACCGTCAGCCGCTCTGCCAGCACATCCGCCCCATCTTGCAGCCCTTGCTCAAACGTAAACCACCCTTGCTGCTCTGCAAACACCAGCGCCGCCCGCTGCACCGCCGAATCCTGGCACGCGGTCTGGTTGGGTGCCGCGGCAGGGGTGCGCCATGCCGTGAGCGCCAGGGGATTGTAGCAGGTGAGTCGTGAATTGCTGGGACACGCGAGCCCCGACGACAACGCGCTCGGCTGCTTGACGTCCCGAGGGTTGGTTGCTGAATACACCGCCCATGATGCAAGAAAGTAGGCCGACATGTTGGCGTCCTGGGCTGCCCGGAGCAGCAAATCCGGCGTGCTCGCCTTGCCACCAACAGACGGGTCCATAAACGTCCCCCTGATAATGGAGCGAACCCCATCTAGGTTTTCATAATCCGGATCAGGCACGAGCTGCTGAAATGCAAGCACATTGTTTTGGTTGAGGTAAGAACGAGGGTCTGCGTAATGCCCGACGGGCCCCTGCATGAGCGCCTCTTGCGCGTCACTCACAGTTGCGCCCGAGGTGGCGAGCAGCTCACTTGTATCAGCACCTGTTGCCAGCACCCGAGCACTGCCCGCGTCACCCTGACACTCCCGCTGCTGCAAGTCTTGTACAATATCGAGCCATGTGCCGTTGATGGCCTGGGTGAATGGGGCTTGTTTTTGACTGGGGATGTACATGTTGAAGCGGGCAGCGGGCCATCGTTGGCGCAATACGGCGACGTATGCACGATACTCGTCTTGGTAGACCATGTTGCGTAGGGCACCCAGTCGAGGGCCACATGATGCAAACCTGTTGTTGTTTTTGGTGGGTGAGTGGTGGGTGGGTGTGGGTGTAGTGGGTGGGTGTTCATTGGGTATCTACCAGGAGGGTGTGTAGTCAACCCATACACAGGAACAATCAATCAATCATCAACCAATCATCATATCCCCCTTGGAAAAAAACAACATACCATATGCTCCACAGTGTGGTCCACTCCTCAGGCGACACCCCCGGTGCAAAGGACGTGCGCGGTCGATTATTGGCCAACAACGCGTTGACCACTGCATCCTGCGTTGACCGCCCATACACCCCATCTGCAGTTGCATTATAAAACCCCAACCACTGCAGCAGCACCTGCAGCTGCATGACCTCACTACCCTGATCCCCTACACTCAGGCGCCCAGCAATCGTCCTCGGCATGGGATTGTTGGTTTGACTGACGTTGACCTTGGCCGACTGCATGAACGAGTTGACTCCAGTAATGCTATTATTGTACCGCACTTGCAGGGCGTCCAAACCAACCAACGAATCACAGATGCTCTCTGATGTGTAGGACGCAGTGGCACCACGACGCCGTGCCTGGTGTGCCAACGTCCATGCAAACAACACACCCCCTTCATCGCCTGCTTGGTATGACTGGTACGCCTGTACATTGGCGATGGTCACCATGTTGTTCCACCCAGTGATGACCGTGTTGATGTCCTGCAGGGTGGTCACATTGCTTGCGCCGTTGAGTCGAGACCATCGCAAGAGTTCCTGGGCAGCAGGGCTTTCGCCTTGTTGGGGGGGGAGGGCGGCGATGTTGCGGACGAGCTGGTTTTGGGTGTCGGTGAGGTTGACGAGTAGTGCAGCTACACCATCATATACAGCAGACTGTGTGTTGGTGGTGTGTGTGTGAGTTGCATGTCTAGGTGTGTGTGTCGCATGTTTTCAGGTTGTGCTTGTTTGTGCTGTCTGTCTCTACAGCAACCATTTGTTTTTCATGTACGTACAGCAATCTATTCACACATCCATAAACACCCCCCCCACACCCATAAACACCCCCCATAAACACACACCTTGGCATCGTCATCAATAGCACCATATGAACCACCCTTGCGCCATGCAGCCCTACGCAGCTCATCAATGCCAGCCACAAAACGGACACGATCACGCTGATCAAGGTTAGTGTTTTGCAGCTGTGCCAACTGAACCACCGTGCTCTGTGTTTTTTTTGGGGGGGAGGGATTGTGTCTTACAAATGATTCATTACACAGCATACACAGCACCCACATACACAACATAACCACCAACCACCCACAGGCTCTCAAAACCACCCACATACGCACCCACATACACACCCCTTATACACACCCCATACACCCCCCTTATACAACCCACCTGTTGGATGATGGTATTCTGCCCTGCATTAATGTTGATCACTGACTTTTGGTCATACACAATAGTACCCCCACTCAGCTGTGCTGTCGTCGCCATGCGATAGTCACTGTCACTCACAAAACCATTTGACTGAATGAGCTGAATTGATGACTGTGGGTTTTTTTGGGGGGGGGGAGGGGGTGGTGGTCGTTTGTAATACAAGGAATAACAAAAATTGTAGGTGCGTGTGTATGTGTGTGTAAAAGGGGTGTGTGTGTGTGGAAAGGGGTTGGGATGCATGCGAGCAGTGTAACCCACAAAAACATACATCTGAGAAGAACCCAGTTGCCCTCAGCCTCCTGCGTCCATTTCCCCCTGATGCAGTCACAGAGTTGTCCTCCTGCCATGGGTAGGTGCTCAACAAATCGGTGATGATGTTGTTCTTACCCTGTGGGTGTGATGTTGGGGGTGTTGTTGGGGGTGGTGTGGGTGTGGGTGTTGAGAGGAGTGAGGCAATGGAAAAATGAAAAGGGAAGGGGGAATGTAAAGATACATGGTACATTGAAGCATCAATTTGGCATGTGGATTTTTGTACACATAACTACAGACAATCACATTCCCTCCCCCCCCAAAACACACATAAAACACAAAAAACACCACACAAACACCACACAAACAGGAAACAAACACAAAAACAACAAACAAACAACCAAAAACACACACACACTCTCTCACACACACCTGTTCCACTTGCTGCAGCTCTGTGGGGTTGCTACACAAAGTTCCCCCATTCAACCTCGCCAAACGCCCCAGCTCCTGGAAATACCTCAACACTGCAGGGTCAACATTCCCCCCCGCGGTCAACGCAGTCAGCACCGCAGAGATATACCGATCCTGCCCAGAAAAGACCGCCGCCAATTCACCAGCATCTTCATACGTGGTGCTTCCCAGTTGGCGAGCGGTGGCGTCTAATTGGCTGTTTTCCTGGAGCACACGGTTCCAGTCACTGACCAGCTTTTTGTAGTCGGCTTGTGCTTTTCCCTCAGGGTCTGCTTTGACCAGGGCAATGAAATCCTGTTGTGGGTGTTTTGAGTGAAGGTGTGTTGAGTGAACAAGGTGGTGGTGGTGGTGCGGTGAGGGCGTGTGCTGCACCCCTGCCACACACATGTGCCAAAACATACAGTACAACATACAACATACACAGTGCACAACACACAGTAGAACATGCACCCATATCCCCACCACCACCCACCACTACCACTCGTCATCACTACCTACCTGTTGCGAGGCAAGTGCCAGAAACACTGCATTCAGGTTTGACAGAGGTGCCCAGGGTACTTGAAATTCACTCGACTTGACACCAGCTTGTAGTACACTGTCCACCACTGTGACTGACAGATTTTGACTATAGACTGTCTGTACTGCAACCTGTGTGTTTGTTTGTTTGTGTGTGTGTGTGTGTGTGTTGGGGATGGAGGGTGAATCACTGGGCATGTGCATGTTGCACTCAACAAAACACACTCAAATACACCACATACACACAAATGTAACACTGCATACAACACACACCCACACACCCACACATACACAAGTAAACACACATGTACACACACCCACACACCACACCTTGACCACATCCAGCTCCTTGCTGGTATTGGTGCTACTATAGAATGATGTGACTGTTTGATTTTGCTGTGCAATGACTTGTTGTGACACTTGAGCATTGGCAGATACGCATGCATTAGAACTTACATTCTGTGTGTGTGTATGGTGGACTGTGTACCAGGTGTATACAATGTGTACACAGTGTGTGTAAATGTATACACAGTATGTATAACTCTAAGCAAGCAGCATGTTGATTGTAGCACACTCTACACACATACCAATACATAGTTGATAACACCCCCCCCACACACACACACACATACCAATACATAGTTGATGGCACATGCACTACACAGGTAGTCACCAGCAGCACTCAAACTACACTGTGTGCATGAGGGATCCCTACATCGCTGCAGGCAATCAGCTGGGGACCCATCACCATTCTGTGTGTGTGTGAGTGAGAACGTGTGTGTGAGAGAGACAGAGACCCCGCTCATGGGGATGCATGTACACCGTTTATATATATGCGCACATAGCATACATAGCACACATAGCACACATAGCACACATAGCATGACACTATTATTCCATTGACTCCACTCCCCCCCCCAACCCCCCCCCACCACACACCGCTCTGCGCAGAAACCCAATGGGGCACGTAACACACCCATTCCCATCACAGGTAGCACACCCCAGTGTGTTGTCGGTACATACAGCCACAGTATCTAAGTTGCGCACCACAGTCACGTTGGATGGTTGGGATGTTACGGTGGGTCCAGTGGAGTTGGTGGTGCCATTGAGCAACGCATTAAATGTGGTTGTATTGGGTGTGATCACCACTCCTGGTGTATTATTCTGTGTGTGAGGGGGGGAGGGGATACGTATGCGATGGGGAGGGAGGGTTTTCTTAAGGTATCATGAAGAACAGCGGTGTATGTGTGTGTGCGTGTCACAGGGAGACGACAACAAGAAAGGTGTGGCTCATTAAACACATGTCCACATGTGTATGCATGTACGTATGCATGTGCACAGGTTCACGTGGTGTTCTTTGCAACGCACTCTCCCAGCCCACCCAGCAGTCAATGGTGGTCAACGCACCAGTGAACCAGCAGGCGCGGGTGAAAAAATCAATGAAGTCTCTACAGAGCGAATCACCGAGTTCATCATGAGCGGTGGTGAGCCATTGAATGTGCGGAATGTGTCCAAAATGTCATTTGGTGATACATCTGTGTGCGTGTTTGGTGGGTGGGTGTGTGTAATGGGGTATGTGGTTATGTGGGTATGTGGTATGGCATTGTTAAGTAGGCGTTGTTCCTGGGTGGGGTGCATGGCTGTGTACATTATTGACGTGCTGTCTGACCATGTGCAAGTACACGGTGCACATGCATGAGGGAAATGTAGGGTGAAATAGGGTGATGTAGGGTGTGCTACTTAGTGTACGAGTGTACAGGGAGTGTAGGGATGGTACATGAAGAGGAGGGTTTGTGTGTAGAGGAGGGTTTGTGTGTAGAGGAGGGTTTGTGTGTAGAGGAGGGTTTGTGTGTAGAGGAGGGTTTGTGTGTAGAGGAGGGTTTGTGTGTAGAGGAGGGTTTGTGTGTAGAGAAGGGGTCAACAGTCAACATTGGCATGTAGGTAACAGGGAGGAATGCACTGCATGACTAGTGTATAATGCTGTGTTGCAGTGCTGCTGTCACCATGTGTGTGTGTGATCATGTATGTGTGTGTGATCGTGTATGTGTGAGATCCGTGTATGCACGTCTACCTGCACTCCATGGGGAGGGTGCCACCACACCCACCACCCCACTGGGCCCATCCACCGCAGGAGAAGGGGCATACGCATCATCATACACAGGGGATAATGATGGTGGGATGGGGTTGCCACTACCAGGTGACAACACATGTAATGGTGATGGTGTGGGTGGCAGTGCATCAGGTGGTGATGGTGTGGGTGGCAGTGCATCAGGTGGTGATGGCATGGGGGTGGGTGTAGGGCCGGGTACCGTTGCTATGGTTGCTACAATTGTACATGCATGGGGGTGTAGAGAAGGGGGGAGAAGTGTAGAGAAGGGGGGTGGGTGTAGAGATAATGTAGAGATGCATGCACACAAAAAAAAGCAGAGAGGATGTAGAGATGCACACAAATAAAAACCAACTGTACACAATATGCAATACAAGAAAGAAAGGAGCTCGGAAAAAGAGAGCAAAAAAAAAGCCAAAAAGCAAGGGAAATAAAAAACAAGAGGAGGGGGAAACTATGACTATGACTATGACTATGAGCTTGTGTGCACGCACCTGTTGGTGGTACAGGTGCCAGCCCCGCTGGTGTTGGTGCTAGTGTTGGTGTTTTTATTGGTGATGGGCTCCCTGCTTGTTGAATAGAATGAACAGTGCACACACAATGTGAATGTGGATACAGCCAAAATATACAAAAAAATGTAAAAATGTGCCTAGTAATACATACACCAGGTGTTGCATCGAATGTCTACTGTGCATCTACATGTTGTACTGTGCATCTACATGTTCTACTGTGCATCGAATGTCTACTGTGTGTTGTGCAGTCACTATACACTACACTTCACTACACATACAATAACAACAAGTCATACGTCAAGAACAACACTTGAACAACTGCACGATGTAGAGATGCATGCGTGTTGTGTGTCGAATGCGTACATGCTCTAATGCGTACATGCTCTAATGCGTACATGCTCTAATGCGTACATGCTCTAATGCATACATGCTCTAATGCATACATGCTCTAATGCGTACATGCTCATGATAGCACTCACATGCTGCTGTTCCCACCATCCCTGGGGCACACAAGCAACACTCGCCCACTCACCTGCAGAAGGCCCTGGTGCTGGTGCTGGTGCTGGTGTTGGTGCTCGTGGTGAGGGTGAGGGTGACCTTACCACCGGTGATGGTGATGGTGACGGTGATGGTGATGGTGATGGAGAGGGTGATGGTGACGGTGATGGTGAGGGCGAAGGGGAGGGGGACGGCGAGGGTATTGCTGTGGGGTGGATGCGGGATAATGATGATGCCCATCCATCCAAAAACAACAACAGCAGGAATGGTAATCAATAACATACACACACCAGGCAGGGGGGATGGAAGGGGTGGTGATGGACTTGGGCGCACTGCAGTACAGGGGGAATGTAGAGGGCGCATACACGGGGATGTTGAATGGAGAGGATGGCCATGATGTACACTCCAACCATACCTGGCAAAGGAGAAGGACTAGGAAGCAACACCACTGGTGATGGTGGTGGCGCCTTCATTGGAGGGGATGGCACAACAGTCGCTGGCGGTGATGGCTGCACCACAACAATCGTGGGGGATGGCACCACAGGAACCAACACGCCAGGGGGTGATGGTGGCACTGTAGGTACTGTAAGGATAGCAGGAGCACCCAGTCCCACAGTACCAGGAATCCCATCAGCAAGTGTGTCAATTGGACCTGCGAGAAGGTGTGATGGAACATGCATCCCTAGCTACTGTGCGATCAGCCGCACAGTGCTGTTGATGCACCCCAATGCTGCAAATATGGGCCGGTATGGCGCGTTTTACGCACGAACAATCGCTACGTACCATCAGCCAGCTTTCGTTGGCGTGTTGCAGGTTGCAACAGCAGGTTCACCACAGCATTCCAACCCTTGCCCACGCGGTTTTGGCTCCTGTGCAATGCGTGGGTGCATTTCTAATTGCATCATGTGTTCGTAGCAACGAGTTGCACATGCGCTGCGAGAATGGAGCCGTTCCACCTTCAGTCCAGAGGGTGAGATGGAACGTTTTACCGTACCCGTCATGAACAGCTCTAGTAGCATAAGATACACGTGGGGTGCTGGTTAGGAGCAGGGCGAGCAGCAGCAACCCACGGTTGGACTGCACTGCCCACCTGCCCATCGCTATTGCTTCTACAATCGTTCAACCCAGCACCTGACAGCTGGGGGGGGCTTTAACAGGGGTGTAGATCGTATGTAGGCATTGTATGCGGGGTGTGACGAGGTTTGAGAGGATGTGTCAATACTGGGTTTACATTAAAATTTAGAATGCATGCAGTTAATGCACTTGCGCCCAGCAGTTATTCAATGTACAATCATCACATAGTGTGCTACAATATATATCCCCAGCTCCTGGTGGAATGCACCATCATCCTGCAATAGTACACAATCATCACATAGTGTGCTGCAATATCCCCAGGTGGAATGCACCATCATCCTGCAATAGTACACAATCATCACAATGCGTTGTGCAGCTGTGCTGCAATATCCTGAAACTCTTGCCTCAGCTCTCTGTAGAACGCACCATCATCCTGCGCATATGCCTGGGCAATGAGGACGTACAGGGACGTACACGGCACCACAGCCGAGCGGCAATTGCATTGTTGGGACAGCCAATTTGCATCGTCATTCTGCGGGGGGTGTACTTTGGTGTAACCATGCTCCATCACCCACATGCAGCAACACACTCAACACGCCATACCTGGAGCACCCATGCACGAGCATCTGACAATGTTTGCGGAACATTGCGCTCTCGAAGCAAGTTGAGCACACACATCACCAGTGGCATCTTGGGCCCGTGCATGTGCACGATCACTGGCTTGGCTGCTTTTGTCCATGACACTTGACCACCAGGCTTGCCCCTGGAATGGTGTGTGTGTGTGAATATGGTGCCCCATATTGTTTGGTATTGTTTGGTGTGTATGGTGCTTGCACGTGCACAGCACGCCATCCAGTGAACAACCAGCACCCTCGTATGTGGTGCCCCCACACCCATTAACAACAACAACCATATCATACCAGTATGGCTTCCAATTAAATGTGTCGGGCAGGTGCTGCATAAAATTGCGGTTTTCCCGCCCAAAATACCCATTCATCATGTCTTGATCTGCAACAAAGAAATTAAAGCCGTGCGCCTTGGCTGCCCAGCGCACCATGTCATCATGCACCTCGTCAAATCCAGACACATTGTAATACACCACACCACAATTGTCACTTTGGTGGTGTGTCGAATCGGGCCCCACACTGACATAGCGTGGTTTGGGCAGGGTGCATGAATCAATGTCGCCATAAAACAACACATCTGGGTCAGTCCACAAGACATAGTCGGTGTCCACATTATCCAGGCGGCCGGGCATTGCTGCCCGCGCTGTTGCCACAATGGGCGCCACATCAACACGCAAGTAGGAGCCCAGCAAGCCAGAGGCGGTGTTGGGGCGGTGCTGCAGGAGCGTGTCCATGAAGGACAGACGGTGGTGTACAACGTGGCCGCCCAGGGCATTGATGTGCCGCACTGTTGCATCGTCTATATCGCCCTGTATTGCTATTACAGGCACCAGGGATGGTGCATGCTTGGCGGCGGATGCAAGGGCAATGAGGTAGGATTCCATGTACGATTTGCTCCCTCCAATATACTGCGCCTGCCCGCCCTTGCCATCCCCCAGCTGCATGCCTGACAACCACAGGGTTTTTCTGCACTCGTGTGATAATTGGATGTTATCATGTCCTTCGTGTCCTGCATGTTGACCATGTCCTGCATGTGAGCTCCAGCATAGAAATAAAAAGAGGAGTGTACATAATTGTGTCTCATGCGGCATCTGTAACGGACGCCGACTTATTCGCCTCATGTTTTGTTTGGGTTTGCTATGGTAGATCACGATGACTTGCACTTGTGTGGACAAGTCGCGGAGGAGAAAAAATAACTCAGTTTCTTTTCCATTGTTTCGTGTCCGTTCAGATATGTTACCACATGTTTCCCCATCAATCACCTCTTGCCTCCAAACCCCTTTTTCTTGGGAGCGGCAGACTGCTGCTGCTTTTGCCGCCGTAGCTGCTGCACTGCTCCATCCTCCTCTGGCTCATCATCCATCCGTCGCCCTGCACTCGGCACTGCCTTGACAGACCGCACAGCAACACCAATCACATGAGAGTCTACTCCCTGCAAACTCATATCAATGTCAATGTGGTCAAATGCGTATTCATGCTGCTCCAGTGCACGCTCCAGTGCCACCGCATCTGAGAGGAGTGTGTGAAAACATGCACATGCATATGGTGGACTATGCATGGACACGTGTACATGTGCACAAGCATTGCAAGCACAACAAACACCCATCCCAGGGCGGTGAACAGAAACACAAGCAAACAACATACCAATGGCATCAGACGCGTCGCCAACGAGCCCTTGCACAGCCCCCCCATTGGTCAGCCGCTGCATAAACACAAACACCCCGCCCGGCTGCAACACGCGCGCCACTTCCCCCACCAACTTGTTCAGGTCTACACAATCAGAAAGGGGCGTGGTGGCCACAACAGCGCCCACGCTGCTGTTGCTTGCAAAAAGCAGTGTTTGAGGTGATTGCGTGTTGAGTTGTACTGGCATGCCCGCGGTCATCCCCGCCTGCTCCCAGTATCCTGGTTGTGGTTGGTGAACAGAGGTGTGTGGTTGAACACAGATGAGTTGGGGGGGTGTTGGATGTCAATTGCATAGCAGTTTGACAATACTACAAGTTTGGCAATACTACCAATCAACACCATGGACCAACCCAAACACCCACCTGGCTTTGCCGCAGGGTCGACTACTGTCACTTGTGTCACTGTACGAGGGTAGTAGTATAGATCACGAGCGCTCCCACACAACTGCAGTACGGTGGTGGCAGTGGGGGGGATGCGGTTGCCGAGCAGCGCAGCGACTACATATTGCAAGCGGGCATACACAGCAGCACGTGCTGCGAGCACGCTGGCCCCTGCGCCTAGCAATGCAAGACCCACTGCTGCTGGGGCGAGGGTAAATTCAGTGCCCACTTCTGTGCTCAAGTCTGCGAGTGCAGATAGGGTGGTCATGGCATGGGGTGTGGCATGTGTCATATGAGGGGTGTGCAAGTGCGCAGCTTTTGTGTGTGGTACACACGTGGTACGTGCTTGTGCATTCCATTGTTGCTTGGGGGGGGCGCAGCGTGCATGCATCTTGATCGTTGTTTTTTTGAGAGTAGCTTGTGCACATACTTTTGCTTGTTTTCTTTTATGATGAACTTTCAACATTTGCACGAAACTGTACACATGGGCGACTGACGACATTGCAACAACAACAACAACCACTCGACACAAAGCCAAACATAATTATAAGATCCCCATCAGTGGTGGCACACGATGGGCATTCACGTACGTACCATTCATGAAAATCATTGTATTGTGTGTGATATAGAAGGAACAATGGTGATTGCACATGCACTGAGTACCATCACCATAATCATCACTATGCATCACTATGCAGGGCCTCGCCAAGCTCCTTGGTGACAAGGCACCAGGTGGCATCCGTGAGCAGCAGCGCAAAAACTACTTTGGGCGCAAAGTTGCCATCGATGCTAGCATGCACATCTACCAGTTTATGGTATGACAAGGGGTAGACACACAACACGTGCTCGGTGTTCCATCACACCGCTCCTCCTCACAGGTCGTTGTTGGCCGCATGGGTGACCAGCTGCTGACTGATAATGCAAACAATGTCACCAGCCATTTGCAGGGGTTGTTTTACCGAACCACGCTTATGATGCAGGAGGGCATCAAGCCAGTGTACGTGTGTGTTTACACGATGTGTTTACCTGATGTTGTGGACGTTGCAGTTCAGCACAGTGCCATGTGTACATGCATTCTGTACACACCAGACATGTGTGGACATCATATGGCAACATACGTACACACATGCATACATCTCTGCATGTCAAGGGGTTTGACCTGTCCCCATGCAACAATCCCCATGTTTGTTCCACCCATCCCCAAACACACACCTGCAGGTTTGTGTTTGATGGCAAGCCCCCAGATCTCAAGAGTGAGGAGTTGGCACGTCGTGCAGAGCGTCGTGGTGAAGCTACAGCTGCTCAAGAAGCAGCTCGTGAGGTATGCATATGTGTGTACATGTGTGTATGTGTGTACATGTGTATATGTGTGTACATGTGTGTATGTGTGTACATGTGTGTACATGTGTGTACATGTGTGTATGTGTGTAGGACGCATGGGTATGGGGGGAAATATGTGTGCATGGGGGGAAGTATTGGTGCTGGCAGCGCATGTGTGTGACATGAGACACTTTTTTACATGTGATGTTTTGCATACAATGTTTTGCATATGATGTTTTACATGTGATGTTTTACATGTGATGTTTTACATGTGATGTTTTACATATGATGTTTTACATATGATGTTTTGCATACAAAACACTCTTTTTCATACAAGTGTACTACTCCCATGCACTACATCAGGCTGGCAATCAAGAGGCATTGGAGAAGTATAGCAAACGCACTGTCAAGGTCACTCGGGAGCATAATGAAGAGTGCAAGCGATTGCTCAGCCTCATGGGTGTGCCTTATGTAGAGGTGTGTGTTTTGTGTGGGTATTGTGTGTGTAGTACTCTTGTGTGTGGTATTTGTGTGTGTAGTACTTGTGTGTATAGCCCGTCACAACACACACCCAACACACCTCCATCACATCACCCCCCAACAAAACACACACCCAACACATCCACCACAAAACACCTCAATCACACATCACCTAAGCATCACATCACACCTCTATCACACATCACCTAGGCACCAGCAGAAGCAGAGGCTCAGTGCTGCAGCATGGCAAAGGCAGGGATGGTGGATGTGGTAGCCACAGAGGATATGGATGCCTTGACATTTGGTGCCCCCAGACTGGTGCGCAACATGATGAGTCAGACATCGGGCAAGG